>Ga0272441_10001388_pt1 | contig 51587 bp, 31 predicted proteins | sample SSMProp6N_FD_193582 | JGI IMG/M metagenome (GOLD analysis project Ga0272441, IMG submission 193582) | Marine sediment archaeal communities from Little Sippewissett salt marsh, Falmouth, MA, United States - SSM-Prop-6N | ecosystem: Environmental > Aquatic > Marine > Wetlands > Sediment ...
GCGCCTTTTGTCCGCTTTTCGGTAGGGCTTGATCCTCGACCCAGAGCCTATTCGACGAATTTGGAATCTGGCCGCCCTGAGTGTAGAAATCAAACTGCATCGGCCCCGAGCCTTTAATATACCGGTCTATTTCGATTCGCCACGGGGTGCAAGTATTGTGCCCCTCGATAAACTCCGTCCGTCCTTCGGAAACAACCTCCGCGATAACGATGATATCTGATGTTTCCGCGAGGTGCGAGTCGGAATACTTAGGCATTATCGCCATTAATGACATGGGTATAATTAACGCTAAAATAGCAAACGTTAATGATTTCATAATGTCTCCCTGATGAATTTCGATAATATTACTAGCGTCTACACAAATTTATCGAATTGGCTCGAAAAGTCAAGGGATTGTCGAGCGATATATCCTGTAAAAAATCCGCAGATTCTTATGGATTTTATAAAGTTTCAAAATCTCTCATGATGAAGCGCATAATCGCTTGAAACACCACTGTCTAGTCGATATCACCGGCAGTTTTCCCTGATACATTCCGATCGCCTTCCCTAAACGGGCCGACGAAGCCGATTTTGCGTAACCATGCGTGGACATACCCCGATAGCAGGAAGCAGATTATCCCTAATCCGGCGCCATAGATCACATCCACAGCGTAGTGAAAACGACCGAAGACCGTCGCCAAAAATATTCCGAATGCGAATAAGGCGGGGATCGGCCAGAATTTCTTCATATCGTGAACCGAATTGGCCGCAACAAGTGCGGCCGCGCCACAATGGCTCGATGGAAATGCTGCGCCAGCGATTTTCAGACCATCGAACAACCGCTCGAAAAACGGCCCGAAAAAGAATCCCGTTCGCGGAATATCTATCGCCGATAATAGCTGCACGCGAGGCCCTTGTACCGGAAGGATAACGAAAAGAGAGAAGAAAATCGAGTAAGTGAAAACGAGGTCGAACACCCGCCGTTCCACCATTTTCGGATTTTTAAGCACCCAGTGGACGACTGGTAGGATCACAATCATGAAGAAATAGGAGAAATAGAAGAAATGCAATATCTCCGAAAACCACGGCGCGTTCAGCCAGCCGGCGAAATCGACGGAAGGCTGGCATTTGAAAAGGAGCTTGTCCCAAACGATGAAGTAGTAGTCCAGGGGTTTGCTGAACAGCACCTGATCGATATCATGGGTCTCGCGATACATCGTGCCGAACAGCAAAATCGGATAGCACAGCCGCAGGATAGAAAGCGCATTGCGGCGAATACTCTTAAATGTCGCGATAAAAATCGGTAAAACGGCCAATACGAGAGCATGATGAATGGCGTATTTCGGCCAACCGTCGAGCTTCCCCGTAAGTCCACTTATCAGGATAAACAAACCGGTTACAAAGTAATACGTTAATATTACGATGTCTGTTGGAGAGTATTTCGTTCTATCTGCCATTATATAATTCGCTAAAAGCGCCGGTTTCAATAATAGATTATGACAATCAATGTGTCCAGATATTTCTTAATGAATAAACCACTTGATTTTATCGATAGGTATATCAATATTAGTATTGATGAAATCGAAACTGAGATATTATCTTTTCTCGATACTTTTTATCCTCGCTGCTGGCGCTTTTCTTTCTAACGCTAACTGGGGCGAAGTTATCGGCAATCCGCTGCCCTTCGCCTTTTTCCTAATACTATTCTTAGGCAGCACTTTTCTCCATATCGATATCGGCAAGAATAGCCTACTCACATTGAACGACGCCGTAGGATTCGCTGCCATCCTCTCTTTCGGCCCGACATTCGGCGCAGGTGTTTTCGGAATCGGAATGGTTTTCCATATTATCTGGGACCGAAAAGCTATTTTTCGCCGTATCGTATTCTTGTCTATTGGCATAACAGAATTTTTCGTTGCAGGGATGATATATTTCGGAGTATTCGGTGGTTCTCACGGGATTTCCGACGGAGCGTTGGATGTCGCCTATGCTCTTATCGCAGGATTCTCGCTGTGGCTAATCGACAGGATAAGCGCGTTTGCGTTACTTGAAGCCGCCGGATTGCAGACAGTTCCACAATTTTTCCAGCGTTTGAAACCGTTCGCAGTAAGTTTGCCACCTCTCTATATTTGGGGGATGGGCCTTGCATTTGTGTTCACGAACTCCGGTTACGTTTTTACGTTAGCTTTGACAGTGCCGCTTCTGCTCGTATATGCATATTTTAGAAGCCAGAAAGCTTATCAGGATTCACTTCAGGATACGGTTTTCTCTTTGACCAAGACAATCGATGCGCGGGATGAATACACCGGTAGACATTCGGAGTCGGTGGCCCGCAATGCCGGCCTAATCGCACGAAGAATCGGTTTTTCGGAGGAAGAGGCTGCGGGATTATACGAGATTTCGCTCCTTCACGATATTGGCAAAGTGGGTATTCGCGATAATATTTTGCTAAAACACGGGAAGCTCGACGACGACGAGTGGAAGATCATGCGAACCCACCCAATAATCGGTGCGGATTTGGTCGGCGAACTGCGTTTTCTGGCCGGTTCCGCAGATGCGATTCGGCATCATCATGAGCGCTGGGACGGCGGAGGATATCCGGATGGTTTGCGGGGCGAAGAAATACCGCTTTGGGCGAGGATTATCGCGTTATGCGACGCCTGGGACGCAATGCGCACAGACCGCCCATATCGAAAGGCTTTATCGGTGGAAATAGCGCTTTCGGAAATCGAGAATGGGAGCGGTAAGCAGTTCGATCCGGAACTCGTGCCGTTCGCTCTGGAGGTTTTTCGAGCGGAATCAGATGTGGTCGATGAAGAATAATACGGTTTTCGGTGGAAGGTTACGGATTTCGTAACTCCTTACACATCAAAAAACTCGTGTATTATACTTATAGAACCTTGAAATGTAACAGCATTATCCACTGATAATTATTGAAGAAAAAAAGGCAATCCCGAACCGGGATTGCCTTTTTACCTTATTTCTTTCGTTTATTCCGGGCCGCGTATTATTTCCAGCTCGAGAAGCACACGACGGTTTACCGTCCGGCCTTCGGGCGTTATATTTTCGCCGAGTAATACGCGCTCAACCGTGCTGCCGGTCCAGCTAAGTATTTCGTAAGGATTGCCTTCGCCGAAGCCTTTTGCGGCGAGAGAAACATTTCTTTCTTTTAGCCATTGTTCGAGTTGGGCCTGCGAATTCAATTCCAGAAGATACATCATATAGCGCTTGAGGTTGCTAAGTTCGCGCTCCGCACGTTCTTTCGACAACGCGATATTCGCATACTCCGGTCCGATAGAATCGGTGTGCGCGGAAACGACAGCCGTAATACTCTGGTTTTCGCGACCGGCCTCTGCGCGAGCTATGAATCTTCTCGCTACGAATTCCACGCGGCTTTCGAGGAACTTGGATGCCGGAAGTTCCTGGTTGAACCGGAACAGCACAATAACCAGGCTCTCGATTCGTTTGGCCTGCTTCGAAACATGGATTTCCATTGTATCCGAATAGGTCAGGAAACTTTCGCCCATTTTATCCCGAACATCGAGACGGGCGAAATATTTATGATCGAAGTCCAGAAGTTCGCCGGCATTGTCTCGCCAATCCCAGGCCAGACCGGAGGGAATATTGCCCTTGCCGGCCGCCAACATGCGAACAACATCACCTTTTTCGTTAACGATAACAATACCGAAACTGTCCACGCCTGCATCGACGGTAGCCTCGACCTGAACGAGGTTCTCCTCACGACCCTCGACCTGATAATCCGTGAAAACCCTATCGCCGACTTTTGGCCGCCAGATAACGCCTTCGGAATTCGGGAAGACCAGAACTAAATCCGGATCGTTTTCCGGTTGGAGACTGGCATGGATACGAATTCTATCCGCGATATCCTCGCCAAGTTGATCCCGTAAATAGCGTCCGATCTGCGCAGCTTTATTAAAAGCGAGATCGGCTTCGTCTTTACCATCAACATTATAATATGCTTCGACCAGGACGATCACTTCGGGATTGGTATTCAGTATGCCCTGCATCGAACCGATGAAACCGCTGAGGATAGTTTTTGCTTCCGCCGCGAGGTTTGCAGTGGGCATGGGGATTTCACCGATGAAGTCCCTACCCTCCGGGAACCACGCGGAAAGCTCCGCACGACGGTTCTCGGCAGTCATCATTACCTGATCCTTTGGAATAACCTGATCCTCGGGTTTTCCGGCGCGAGATTTATCCATCGAATAGCCGGTTTCGATAACCACCACCCGATCTTTGGGTGCGCCGAAAGATACAAGCTTGTTACCAACATTGCGTCCGCGGGCGACAGCAAGTTGTTCGGCTGTCGCGGAAACTTCATTAAGCTGGTCATAATAACCGCGAATATGGATAGCGACATCGGGATTTAGCGTAAGGCGTTCCGCAACAGTTTTAAGCATATCGTCGTAGCGGCCATCTATTACCGATTTGCCTTCCTCGAAGAAGATGATCGGGATTATAGGCTCTTCCTCTTGATACAGCGTAAGCTTACTAACTGTGAGTTTGCTGTCGCGTGGGGTGATCATGCCCTCTGGCGTGAGGAATACGTCGAATTCGCCCATACCGACATTGTTCTCCTCGTCTTCCTCGGGGACTTTGCCGTTGATATCCGGTAGGCGGTCGCCCTTATCATCGATTGTGACGAACATCGTATAATGGCCCTTTGCCGGAGGAGACCACGACCATGTGAGTTGCTTGCGTTCGGCGACGTCAAAATTGTGTTTTGCGATAGGAACAGCAAGTTGCCACATACCGGTATCGTCTTGATAATAAACAGCTACCCGCACACCGGTTTCCTCTATTTCGCCGCGGTTTTCTATAACGGCGCGGATTTCAAGCTCATCGCCAATAACGCTGCGCACGGGCGAAATCTCGACCTTGGCATCTACCAGTTCCAAATCGCGGATTGGCGGAGGCGGTGGGTCGAGAGTGAGGTTTACGGCTACTTTATGTGTGGTGAAGAACTCGCCACCGAGATCGTTAAGTGCGGGATAAAGCGCCGCGTAGTCGATTCCCCATCCGAAGCGTTCACCCTTATGCACGTAAGATAATCCAAGAGCGGCTTCATCGCGGTTTAGACCGCCGCGAAGGCCGAAACTCTGGCCGAACCATTTCTCGAGTCCGGCGTGAATTTTCATATCGGATTCGCCGTTGATTTCGCGCATACCGTATTCAATATCCACAGTAGGTGTGAAACCTGCGTAATGGAAAGCCAATCCGCCGCGAATAGTCATCGGCTGCTTGTCGATATCGCCGCCGGAACCGGAAATGGAGACGTCCGGTTGGAGGACATCTTTCGCCGTAGCGCCGATAGATAGCCATTTCACAGGGCGGAAGATTAATCCGACATCGGCAGAATAGGCCATGCTATTGTATCCGGAACTGAAAACTTCATCTGTAGGATCGAAGTCTTCCGTGAAATTCGCCTCGTTGAACCCGCTACGAATTAGTTTGAAATTCGCGCCGATTGCTAAATGATTGCCGTCCGCAGGGCCGTATAGCCTTTTCGCATAACCGAGTGTAACATGCATCTGGCTATAAACATCCGAGAAATATTGGGCGAATGAAATACCGTAGCTACCGCCGCCGCCATACAATCCGAGGTGGTTGACGAACCCGGCGAAACCTTCGTTTAGGCCGTCGTCATCCACGCCGAGATATAGACGCGAATAGCTTGCAGTAAAAGCGAGATTACGGAAGGATTCCATAGCCGCAGGATTCCACGCCGGAGCGTTGGCGTCGGTGGAAAGGGCGGTGTATGCACCGCCGGCACCGAGAGGCCGGGCGCCCATCTGATCGACCTGTGCAATTGTCACTGTCGAGAGCAGGGCCACCGTAATCGCAATCGTAAGGATATTTCTGAATTTCATATCAATCCTCCTATCGAGCGATGCTGATGGTCCCGTTACACACCGTCTCGTCATCCACCCGTAGAAGGTAGATATATGTGCCCTGCGGCAGGAGTTCGCCGGCAGTATCGTTGCCGTCCCAACGCCATTCTCCGCCGCGGGCTTCGGTGATATCCGCAACCATGTTGTTTTTCAAATCGTAGATTAATATGTGAACGTCGATGTCGGCTTTCCGCATATTGGGGAACTCGAAAATCACTTCGTCGTTCTTACCCGGGCTAACTCCCGGTGTTACCGGATTAGGCCCGCGTTTACAGGGCGTGTCGGTAAGCTGGAACGTGAACGAAGTATCGAGAAGGTTCCCCGGACAGGGGTATGTTACCGGGTCCGGGGGTAAGTCTCGGACGAGGAGTCGCACCGTAACCACCTCCCCGTCGTTGAAATTGATACCGGTAGCCGCGATTGGGAAACTAAAGTTAGGATCGGCCCAGGTGACATAGCTATCCGTGCCGAGGACTATCGTCGTATCGGCGTTATCATTATTGATAAGCTGAATTTCGATACCGTCGTAATCTATCGGTAGCATATTGTCCGCTATATCCATAGCCACGGTAAATATCGATGAGGAGATTAGCGGTGGGCTGGTTGGCGACTCGTTACTCATTACCGGAGGAATCAAGTCCACATAGAAATGCCATATCGCGGAACCACCGATAGCGCCGAGAGTATCCGAAACGGGGCCGAGCCAAATCGTGACTTCACCGGTCGTATAGGTATATAAGCCGCTAGGTCTGAAGTATAACGTATCGCGAACAAGCTCAAGTTCCGGGTCGGTGATGAAGAATGAGTCGGCGTTGATACGAAGGATGATACTCATCGTATCGATGGCATCGCCACTGGTCAGGTCGATCCAAATTTCTTCGTCTTCGCATGTCGTCGTGTCGCCATCGCCGGGTGTAATTAACTCCGCAACCGGCGGAATGCTGGTAATAAAACTCCAGACATGCGACTGGGGAAGATTCGGCGTGCAGGTGTCCGGTTGGTCATCCGCCTGAGTAACCTGAACATTAACGGTGTAACTAACCGGGAAAGTAACGCCCGCGGCGGCCATATCGAATGTGAAATCGCCTGTTACCGCGTTATAGCTCGTTCCGGGAGTTAACATATCATATGTTACGCCGTCCACCTCTATCTCGATTGTCGATTCATCGACACCTGTTTCGTCGTCGAAGATATTGCAAGTAAGAACCGGGGAAACCGACGCGCCAACTCCGACAGGGGACATCGCTGTGACTGCCGCGCCCTCGGAGTCCACGTAGAAAGACCATGGCACCGGGTTTTCCATCTCATTGCCCTCGACGTCCGAGACGGGATGAAGCGTAACGTCCACGGGAGCATCGTTTGGGAAATCGGTGGGCGGAATGAAGAGCAACATATTATCGCCTGGGAGCCATGTTAGCTCGGGATCGTCGGCGTAATACGTAACTCCGTTGACTTCGAGTTCGATAGTCGCTGCATCGACCGATTCGTCATCTTCGAGCCTGAGCACTATGTCCGTGCCTGCGCAGGATGTCCACGAACTCGGTGATGGCGCAATCGGAGCCGCTATCGGCGGAGTATAATCGGGAAGGCCGATGCCGAAATATGTGCCGTAAACGACGCTATCGCCGGCGGCGAGGTTGTCCTCCCACCAGATTAGAACCGCACTGTCCCAATAATCGCTTCCGGTGGAAGTGTAATACCATGGTTCTAAGCTTGTGAAGGTTCCCCATTGTCCAACGGCAAATCTATCCGGAGTAGTGGCGTCGGGCGCTAATGTGCCGGGAGAAAGATATCCCGTAGCTTTCAAACTTGCCGGATCGGGCATGCCGGTTGGCAAGGTATCTCTATAAGCCGACCATGTTGTTGGAATATCGGGGGCGGAGAAGACATCATCGACTCCAGAATAACCGTAAATAGTCGCCAATTCTGCCGCATCGTTCGCGCCTACCATTGTGTCCATCTGTAAACGAACACCAATATTATGCGCCGTCGCGTCCAGATTTACTACTCGATATTCGATATAAATACTACCGGCAGTTTTGCCGGTTGCCGTTTGTTCAAGGTAAACGGGCATTACCTTTTGAATGAAGCGGATATTGTCGACGACCCATCCGCCCTCGACATAAGTGCTTCCGCCGGATGCGGAATAAGTTGTGAACGGGATCGAGGTCGTTGCAACATCCATGATCGATTCTGCCGTTCCGAATGGAAATGTTTCGTTCACGAACATTGCCGATGTATAATCGTCGATGTTAAAGACTGTGTTCGATGTTCCGGGCGAGCCGGGATAAGCGAAAACTAAGGTCGATTCGTCCGGCCACGTCCCGATATTGAATTGCCCGGTTTCGTCATCGATATTAAAGGCTATCGAATCGTTGTGGATGTGAACAGTAAGCCTTTCGGTGCTCAATGGGTGCATCGCGAGTTTACGACGGGCATATTCGTCGCTTTGAGCCATCGCGCCACATGCGAATATGAGCACTACAAGGAGGAGACATGCTCCCTTTCGTATCATAAGTATCTCCTTTGCCCTTCTATTATTTGTTTGTTAATTACTTTCACTATAAAATCGGTTTTTTTCAGAAAAAGGAGAATTCACCCTTTTCCTAATATTAATAAGCAAAAATAGGGGCACGAAATATAAAAGTCAAGGGGAAATTCGCCCCTTCGATATATTGGAAAGGCGATTATTCGACTTTCAATTCGCCCGATTTTACGCAATGACGAAATCAGCCCGCTTTTGTTGCTTCACCGATTGGCACAATCGGTTTGCCGTAGGCCTCGTTTATCACTTGAGCCATCGCGAAGTATATCGCGGAAAGGCCGCAGAGGATACCCTCGATACCAGCAAGCACGCCGACGAATTTACTGCCCGTCCAATCACGAATCGCCAATAGCCAGAACAGGACGAATAGCGTGAAAAACACGACCTGTAGTGCTTTCGGTGATTTCCATGTTGCCAGCCACATGAGAAACGTGAATAATCCCCAGAAGAAAAGATACCAGCCGATGAACGCCGTCGGTTCCTGCGCAAAGCCCCATGCCTTGTTCGGTATAACCAGCAACGCCACGAGCGTCAGCCAGAACAGGCCGTAGCTTGTGAACGCTGTCGTCCCGAAGGTGTTGCCCTTCTTAAACTCCATCACGCCCGCGATTATCTGTGCGATTCCGCCGTAAAAAATGCCCATCGCGAGAATCATCGTGCCGAGCGGAAAAATGCCCGCGTTGTGGATGTTGAGCAGCACTGTCGTCATCCCGAAGCCCATAAGCCCGAGCGGTGCCGGATTGGCGAGTTTGTTTTCCATAGTCCCCTCATTTTTCGGGTTGATTACGAAAAAATAACTAAAAATATAGTTTCGGATTTGTTTGTTCGCAAGGCATAGTTTGCCTTATCGACACATGAAAGAAATTTACGACGTAGATTATTTTAGATAGACGGCTTTTCGTGTGATAGAGAGGTTTTGGGTCGAGCACTCGATGTAATATACGCCGGAAGGCGTGTTCGAGGCCGGTTGCCATTTCGCGAAATTGTCGAACGCTTCGGGTTGCGCGATTAATCTTCCCGAAACATCATATATCGCAATATTCACTCCGGTTGGAATCTCGATTTTCAGCGAGGAGTTGAACGGATTGGGGTAGAGGCGAAGCTCGAATTTTTCCGGCGTTTCGTTTTTGACGATTGTCATAGGCGTGCCGGTCGAATAAGCGGCGTAAATTTTCGCGGCCATGGTGTCCTGAAAATCGGACATTTCGATGGTTGTTGGGGGAGAGGTCTCCCAATCGGCGAGGACGGACGCAACCGTGTCAAAAGCCCATTCCAGAGTCGGCCAGATATATTGCAGCGCGCCTTCGCCGAATTCGTCCATCAGGAAGCCTGTGTTCATATAATATGCCGTCGAGTGGTCGAAGGCCGAATCGGATTTGGCCTCCGCGAGTTCGCACATAGGCGCGGGGGAGCCGATTGCCTGCGGGGGTTCGTCGTGCGCCGCCGGGAAAATCGGTAATGGTAGCGAAAGAACCGGCTGCCCGAAGAAACACCACATAAGGATATTTGCCGGGTCGCCGCCCGTCAGCGCGCCCTGCACGACGCCGCAAGCGCGGGTGTTGTAATTACATATTGTCTGGACGGCGGTGAAATCACCGGTGTTGACATATCCCGCGGGCATACTCGGGAATGAACCCGTCCACGGCAGGGGATAGGGATCTTGGTCGGGATATAGTAAATCCGCTACTACATATTTCGAGACGAATTTCGCATCGAGAGAATCGCCGCGAACGGCGTCTGCCATGAGTTGATAAGCCCTTTCCATGCGGTTTTGCCCGACTCTCCCGCTGCCGCCGAGATAGGCGAAGTTAGCGCGAACGACAATTCCGAGTGTGTCGGCGTCGTATCTGTCGTGGGCGTATGGCGAGCATTCGAAAATCGCGCCGTTGCCATAGGCGTCGATAACGGCGTAGTTTGCCGTTGTGCTGCGTCCGCCGCCGTCTGTGGCATCGAGAATGTCCTCGAAATCATCAACCGTCTCGCAGGTTTCGAGGGCTTCGTTCATCATCGTGCCGTTACTAAGGCCGCTTCCGCCGCCGCTAACGTTGTATGCCGCGGACTGGGTAATCGCGAAACCGACCTCGTTTGCGCCCATCCAGGCCGTGCTGCTGCCTCGATAGGAATTTCTTACATAGGCATGTTCTCCGCTCGGTGTATCGACCCGGAATTCGAGGTTCCATGCTGTTATGTCACGATTTTTAAAGACTATGGGTCTGCCGTCGGTGGTCGCCGTGCCTAACGCGAGACCTATTGTGCAGGCCTCCGCCGCGGCGGCTAGTGCGAATATAATCAAAATATTTATTTTAAACCTTTTCATTATCTCCTCGAACGTGATCTCAGAAGAAAATTATAGTGAAATATGGCGCAGTTTCAAGCGATTTTCTCGGGAGCCGTGATCGGGGCGTCGCGTTTCGTTATCGGCGGCATGAAGATTTTGCTAATAACGCCGCTTATCGCCGCCGCCGATAACGAAACCGGGGCAGACCGGATGGAAATGTCGCTGTTTTGCTAAAGTCTGGTAGCCGGTCTGCCTCGAATGGATTGGTTGTGAAATTTTTCAAAAAATTTCACAACCAATCCATTGCGACGCCCCGATGTTCGCACTTCAGAAAATTTTCGTCAGGATGATTTTGTCGCCTTCCATTTTAACATCCGTGGGGAATTGGCGGCAAGCCTCGCCGATGTAGCCGCAAAAGATGTCCGCGATTTCGCCCCTTGCGCGATGCGGACAGCGCGGGTGTTCGAGCATCTCGACCGGTGTGATTGCGACGGCGGCAATCGAGTCACCGTGGAAAGTCAATTCGAGGATACCGGAGATATTGTTCGTGAAGTCGCGCTGGTCGAAAATGAAATTGCCGAGCGAATAGGCTATTAGGCCGCCGTTGTAAAACTCGACGCCCTCCCAGCAATGCGGATGGTGCCCGAGCACGACGTCCGCGCCGGAATCGACGACCGCGTGACCGAGCGCGATTTGCTCGTCGAGGGGGTATAGATAATACTCCCAGCCCCAGTGAATGTGCACGACGAGGACATCGCAGCTATCGCGGGCGGTGCGGACGGCCTCGAACAGCCATTTCGGGTAAGCCGGCGCGCAGGCGGGCCGCTCGCGGCCAATGTAGTTCGTTTTCGTGTCGTTGAACGCGAGGAAGCCGAAACGCTTGCCCTTGCGGTCGATATAAACCGGTTCGAGAGCCTCGGCGAGGTTTTTCCCTCCGCCGACCGGCTCGATTCCCGCGCCGCGAAGGCGTTCGAGCGTATTTAAAAAGCAGGGGAGGCCGTAGTCGAAAGCGTGATTATTCGCGACCGTGAGGACGTCGAAACCCGCGCCCGCAAGCTCCGGCAAAATTTCCGGGTCGGCGCGGAAGACGTATTTTTTGTCCATCGGTTGGCCGAGATGGCTGACCGGGCATTCGAGGTTGCCGGTCGTTATGTCGAACGAGTTCAAATGCAGGCCGACATCCCGCAGAGGCGCGTCGATACCGACCGTGTCCATGTGCGCCTTCACCCCGCGCGCGAACATCATATCGCCGACCGCGGCGAGCGTAACCGTCGTGTCGAAAACCTCGGAGAACTCGATTGGCAATCGGCCATCCGTCGACTCGAAAAAATCGCAAGCCGAGAAAAAAGCAATCGCAACCGCAATAATAACGAAAAAAAATCTCATCAAAATTATCTCGTTTGCAAGCTCCGGGAACAACCTTGCAAGCTCCGTCATCAACTCTGCAAGCTCGGTTGCTTTACATGCAAGCTCCGTCATTTCATTTGCAAGCTCCGGGAACGTCCCTGCAAGCTCCGTTTATTTACATGCAAACAAAATCATTACATTTGCAAACTCAGACACTTTACATGCAAGAAAAGTCATTTCATTTGCAAGCTCCGTTTCTTTACATGCAAAAGCCGTTATTTCATTTGCAAGCTCCGGCGAGGCTTTGCAAGAGAGAAAAGCCTCAACCACGCCATTTCGAGTTTTAAAAGAGCGGGTTTCTATCTCACCTAACCTGAAAAAAAAAATTCCTCGACCACGTGTTAGGTTTGTTCGTGAAGGCGTTTTACCCATCTTACATTTGTAAAGAACAAATTATTTCAGATACACGATTCTTTTCGTCGCCGATTCGTCGCCGATGGTAGCCCGGACGAGGTAGACGCCGGAACCGAGGGAGGGGGCGGGTTGCCAGATGAATCCCCCTAAATCCCCCCCAGACGGGCTCAAGCGCTTTGACAAGGGGGACTTCCCGCGCTCCCCCCTGTTAAGGGGGGCTGGGGGGGTTACCATTCGCCCGCTCACATCGAACACCTCGATCGCGTCTATTCCCATTCCGCAATCATCAATCATAATTCTGCAATTCGCGTTGAACGGATTAGGGTAGGCGGAAATCTCGAATGCCTTCGGTTTCGCGGAGGGGGGATTCTCCTCGATGCCGGTGAAACCGAGGGAATCGGTTTTGATGAGATAGATGTCATCCAAGCCCGCACCGAATGATGATGTGCGTCCGGTGACTACATATCCACCATCGGTTGTCTGGTCAACAGAATAGCCACAATCATACGCACTTCCACCGTAAGAGCGAGTCCAGAGGGTGTCGCCTGAATTGTCTAACTTAATAAGATACATACCGGAAGTTGAATCAACTGCTACGTCGCGATAGTGTCCAACGGCTATATACCCGCTATCTGGAGTTTGGAGAATCGAATAGGCAGCATCTACTTCTGTGTCGCCAAAGGTCTTTGTCCACAAAGAATCACCAAGGCTATCTGTTTTGATAATCCAAAAATCGGAACCACCAGCTCCAAACGAAGCAGTTCGTCCTGCGATTATATAACCGCTATCGAAGGTTGATGCTATTGAACGCCCGCTATCCCAATTAGAAGAACTCCCATAAAGTTTAGTCCATAATGTATCTCCTAAATAATTAGTCCTGAGTAAATAAACATATGTGTAATCCGCAGGAAAAGTTTTTGCCTCACCGACTATTATATAACCGCAATCCGAAACCTGAGAAATCGAATATCCCCTATCAGACGAACTAAGGTCATAGCACTTCGTCCATGAAGTATCTCCATTAGGATCGATTTTAAGAAGAAAGATATCCACATAACTCAAACCAAAGAAAGAAGTATTTCCTATAATTGCGTATCCTTCATCTGTTGTTTGGATTATGCAATAACTTTCGTCGTTCTCGCTACCACCATATGTTCTAGTCCATATTACCTCTCCGTTATAATCAGTTTTTATGACGTAAATATCCCTCATACCAGAGCCGTAAGAATCGGTATGTCCGGTAATAATGTAACCCCCATCTGTAGTCTGTATAACGCAATAGCCGTGATCTTGCCCGCTTCCGCCGTATGTTCGAGTCCAAGCGGTGTCACCCGATGAATCTGTCTTTATAAGGTAAACATCGAAGTGTCCTGCTCCGTAGGAAAACGTACTTCCGGTAATGATGAATCCACCGTCGGAGGTCTGCTTTACACAATGACCATAATCATTATGACTCCCTCCATACGTCCTTTCCCAGCCGGCAATGGCGGGGGAAATCGCGCAAAACACTATCAGGAAAATAAATACCCTATGTTTCATAAATCCTCCTTTAGTCTATTTTCCAATTTCCTCACGGATACGTATATCGCAGCTCGATTAGGTTCACGCTCTGCTGGCCGGCTATATAGGTCGCCTGCGTCTCGTCGTCGAGGCCCTCGAAATGCTGCAATATCGAGAAGCGATACGCCAGCCGCAGTTTGCCGTAGCCGCCCGGAGAAAAGCACCAGTAAGGCATCAGCGTGAGCGCGTTGCCGCTGTATGAGTCCCACTCGGTTCCATTTTGTGTAAAAGTCCCACCCAAATCGACTTGCGTATCGATAATCCAGTCTATTACGACACCACTGCCTTTAAGCTGTTCGATAGGTAGTCCTACGTCGAGTCCGACAATGTGTGCGTTCATATGATGTGTGTATTTTTGATCTTCGCCAAGATAGACCTTGCCCCGCATGAAGCGATAGCTCAATCCGCCGTGGAAAAACGGCGGCACATGAACCTCGCAGCCCGCCGAGGCATCCCCGAGCGCGGCGTAATCGTCCGTGAACGGGAACATCCCGAGCACGCGAATCGGGAATGCGAACCAGCCGCCCTCAAAACCGATTGTCGGCGTGAAAATGAAGCCCATCTCCGGCACGGGGAACCACGTGACGTCGCCGTCCGCGGAGTCCAGCGGGAAAACCATCAGCGGGAAATGCACGAGGATTTCGCCGCGCACGAGTTTGTCCTGCATCGACTCGGCCATCGCGGCCTGCAGCGAGTCGCGGTTCACACCCGCCAGGGCGCAGGTCGAGATAATCGCAATCGCGATGATAATAAGCAAATTTCTCATAGTTCGATTTCTCCAAGTCTCTCGATTCCGAGTTCGATGTCCTTATCCGGCAGCGTGAGCGAGAATCGGACGTAGCCCTCGCCGCCCGCGCCGAGCGCGCTTCCCGGCAGGACGACCACGCCGGCCCGCTCGATTAGACGCTTTGCGAAATCAGCGCTTTTGATATTGCCCGGCACTTTCGCCCAGACGTAGAAAGTCGCGGGGGTGGGCAGAAGTTCCCATCCGAGCGCGATTAGCCCGTTTCGCAATTTATCGACGCGCCGCTTGTAGATTTTCACGACCGGCGGGATTAGGTCCGCAAAGCTGTCCAGCGCGGACATCGCGGCCTTTTGTATCGGGTAGAAAACGCCGGAGTCGATGTTCTTCTTCAACGCCCCCAGCGCGCCGACGACCTCCGAATTGCCCAGCGCGAATCCCACGCGCCACCCGCACATCGAGAAAGACTTGCTGAGCGAGTGAATCTCGATAGCGACGTCCTTACCGCCGACTGCAATCGGGCCGGTAGGCCTTTCATTATAGTATATCTCGGCATAGGCCGCGTCGTTGAGGAGGATAAAGCCGCGTGCACGCGCTGTCTCGACAGCCTCTTCCCAGAACTCGCGCGGCGCGGTCTGTCCGGTCGGGTTGTTCGGGTAATTAAGCCATACGAGCTTCGCGCCGTCCGGGATTTCGGACAAATCTGGGAGGAAGCCCTTCTCCGGCAACAATCTTAGCGGCACTGCCTCCGCGCCCGCGAACACAATCCCCGCGCGATAAACCGGATAGCCGGGATCGGGATAGCAGGCAATATCGCCCGGATTGAGCACCGCCAGCGGCAAGTGCGCGATCCCCTCTTTCGAGCCGATTAACGCGATAACCTCGCACGCCGGGTCGAGCTTGACATGCCAGCGGTTGAGAAAATACCTCGCGGCGGCCATGCGAAACTCCGGTTCGCCGGCGTAATTTGGGTATTTGTGGGCCTGCGGCTCGTGTAACGCCGCTACCAGCGCGCCCTGGATATGCTTGTCTGTTACGATATCCGGGTCGCCAACCCCGAAATCGACGATACGCATATGTTTGGCGGCCTCGCGCTTTGCGGCGTCGATTTCTGCGAAAGGGTAGGCGAGGAACGATTTTAGTCTTTGTGCGTAGTTTTTCATACCGCTAAAGTTACGCACGCATGCGGATTTATCAAGAGTTTTTTGTCGTGCAGGCGTCTTCTCGACTTGCTTCGGTTATAGGGAACCTTACCTGTTTGTCATTTCGATGCTTGAATCCGTAGGAAGCGAAGCGAGAAATCTCCCGCCTATTACGGTCATTCCTCGTCGCTACGCTTCCCTCGAAATGACAAGCGAGAGAAAAAGCTTTTTTCTCCTGTAAGACTCCTCAGCGCCGGTTTTTCTCAGGTCGATGTCGTCTTTTCCGAACTCTTCGTCGATTTTACCGAAGTGGAGAGAAATTTTGTAGAGGTCTTCGGCGGTTTTTCCGAAGTGAAACCCGGTTTTGTAGAAGTCATCGCCGAAAAAATAGAAGTGTGAATCACATTTCGGGAGATGGTTATAATAAACCGTAAACTCTTTATTATATCAGGCCTTCTCTTTATAATAAAAGGTGAACTCATTATGATAAGAGACCTTCTCTTCATAATAAAAGGTGAAGTCTTTATAATAAAAGGCCTTCTATTTATGATAAAAGGGCAGGTATTTTCAGGGGTATTTCGACCTTTCTATAGGCGATTACTGTTCGGATTCGACCTTTTTATCGAGTAATCTCGTCCCCTTGACATATCTATCGTTAATGAACTCGTCCTGTTCGAGAGGAATCTCCTCGAAAATAACTTTGTAGCCAAGCGCGCGGCAAATCCCCACCACGGCGGAGAAAGGGGCGCTATCGTGATTGCGTCCGCGGACAATTCGAGTCAGTGTCGCCGTGCAGACGCCGGACATCTGGGAAATCTTCGTTTGCGAGAGGCCGGATTCCCGAATCATTTTGACAAGCTGGTTCATCATGGTCTTAGTTCGACCGACCACGATTTTCTTGTTATGTGCCGTCGTCTCCGCGCGTTTATTGTATTCTTCCTTGCGCTTCCGTTCTCTCGCTTCACGACGTGCTCGAATTTTCGCTTCGTATTCTTCATATTTAAACGTCATCATTCCTCCTTCTATTCGATGATTTTTATTTGCGATGTTTTATTTATTTTTGTCCTCGACAACCCCGATGCGTTTCGTCCATACCGCCGGTTCGGAATCGGGGTCGATGAAGAACCGATATTTTACAACTTCCGATTCATCGGCGGAAAGCGTATCCTTAGCGGAATAACCTATACTGCACGGGACGCCGAAACGTGGATACCAGTCGAATAATGAATGATAATAGGTTAGTTTTATATTATGAGTCTCAAATATCCCGAGAGACTCGTATTCGGCCGTTTCAAGGTCAATTAGCTTAACTATATAATATTTAGGTTTTCTGAAATACTTAGGGAAACTGCTATCTACCTCCGCTGAACGGCAAAAGACAATCACTTCGGATTTTGGCGAAATACAAACAACATAGCAGTTATTATCGAAGCCGTGTTTTATAGTTATTCCTTCGTCGATATCGAGGTATTCCAACTGCCAGGTTTCTATAGGAGCCCAATCCATCTCGCCGCCCGTTTTACGAATCATATAACGACCGTCGTCGAGAGGGCCAAATACTTCTCTCTCTCCCAATCTCTCCATCACTGAATCGGTTCTGCCTAAAACCTCGCAGTAATACTGGTCCTCGCCAGCATCGACTTTTACGCTGAAAAAAAGCCTATCTTCTGAAGAGAAAGGGAAAGTCCTTGATATATAAACGTTTCTATGCAACTTGAATCGACTGAACTCTTCTCTCACTCCTCTTTCTGGATAAAACAATTCGGCGATGTCATAGCAAAAAGGATTCAAAGATGCTTCATCGCAAGTATCTTTTGTTACGATTGCTATACATGGTTCTTTCGAGTCTATCCATGAAGCGGCGAGGTGGGGATAAGAACGTCGGTTGCGGTTTTCGAGTTTTAAAAGGACGCTATCTGTAACGGTGTCGGTTATAGTAAATTGAAGGAGAGTATCTTCCCGCGAATATTTTCTCCTTAGTTCATAATTTCCGCGATAGCTTATCTGCCCGAACACGACCGACGAAATTATGAGTGCTATTATCAGGTAGATTTGATATTTTCGGAACATGTCGTTTCCTTCTATTCGATAATTTTCATTTGCGATGTTTCACGGCCCCACCGTTATTCGCCCGTCGCTGCTGGACAAGAACCAGTAGCCTTTGCCGGGATAGAGCGAGTCGGCGTGAATATAATCCGTGCCGTCCCAGCCGTATGGCGATGACATACCAAGACCGAGGGGTTCCGTGACAATATGGCTGTTTGGGATTGGATAGCGAATCGACCCGATTAAGTTCCAGCCACGGTAGAGCGTGTCGCTGAACGACGGCAGATTGCCCGGCACCTCGATTGTGTCCGACGACAATCCCAGCGCCCAATAGCCAGCGCCATTAAGTAGGCTGTCTGGCGTGTAATAATCCGGTATCGTGGCGTCGTAGCCGAAAACCGAAGTCCCGAAAGCCGATGTCGGTTCCGATATTGTCGATGGAATCGAGAAGAGATTCCATCCGCGGTTTATCTCGACCTCGCAAACCGCCGAATAGGGCGACTCGTAAGCCCCGATGTCCCATCCGAGACCACGCGGGCGCGCAACGCTATCGTAATCGAAAGCTGGCGCGTAGATAACCGTATCCCAGAGAGCGATATATATCGACTCCGCCCCTGCGTCGATGCACGGCGAACCGTCCTGCAGATGAAAATCATCTCCCGAAGGATTTGCGAGCATCGGAATCGAGTCCAAATTCCCTGGTCCGAACATTATTACGTCGACACTTCTATGCGCGTAGCATTCCGAAGAATCTACAATATTGAAAGCGACGTAAAGCGAGCAGTAAGTTACTGCGCCTTGCGATTCGACATAAATTTCGTTCCATCTTTCTGCCGTATTACCCCATAGGATATTATTAAGGATAATCAATAAACCGTCACGACAGAAAATACCGCCGCCAAGACATTGGTAATAGGCATCGGCTACGGCGGAGTTGCTGTAAATCGTGTTGTTCGCGATAATCGGACGGGAGTTCTGAGCACAATAGATTCCTCCGCCGTATGCCGAAATATCGCCATTATCAAAAGCGATATTTCCGCTGATAATATTGTTAGTTATAGACGGATCGGAGTTTGAACAAACGATACCACCGCCATAACACCCCCAATATCCCCTTGCTAGGTTATTCTCGATAGTGTTTCGAGAAATGGTTGGATTTGCATCCTTACAATAGATTCCTCCGCCATTTCCAAAGGCAGACGTATCGGCGAGTATTAGATTATCCGAAATAAGCGCGTCTGAACAGTAGCAATAAATCCCGCCGCCAGATGAAGTGGAAGGGCCATCCATAGTGTAACTATTAGCCCTATTTTGCTTAATTAAATTATTTATTATCTTAGGACTGCAATATTGACAATATATCCCCCCGCCAAAATCGTATGCTTTATTATGTAATATCGTATTTCCGATTATATTCGCTTCCGAGGCATCACAATAAATCCCTCCTCCGTAGTGCCTTTCAAAATCCTTGCAAGAGGTTTTGTTATTCCGTATAAAGCAGTGGATAATGCTTATATCAGAGTTACAGCAAGACAAACCGCCGCCATAATTATCAGATAGGGCTTCGCCTCTTGCATATCCGTGAGATATTTCGCAGAAAACAAGACTACATGCGGTACTCGAATAATAAAACCTTATCCCGTGATGCCCACCCGTCGAATCGGTCAGCACCGTATCCTCCGCGGTGAAAATAATCGAGTCCTCCGCCGTGCCGATGGCTTTCAGCACTGCCGCCGAATCGACGCAGAATTTGTAATGCCCCTGGAATATGACCTCCACGCCCGGCCCGATTCGCAGGCTGTCGCCGGAGGGCACGCATATCGAGTCGGTCACGTAATATGGCGAACCGGTCGAGTCCCACACCCCCGACACCGCGCCGGAGACATAGGTCTGCGCGAACGCGACCGAAACCATCACAAACAACAAAGCAACAATGATTTTTGTTTTCATAATTATCCTCATTTCAGATATACCACCCTTTTCGTTTGAACAAGGGGTTGAAACCCCTTGTTGCCGGGAATCACCGCGCGAACGAGATAGACGCCGGAACCGAGCGCGGCATCGGGTTGCCAGACAAATCCCCCTAAATCCCCCTTTGACAAGGGGGACTTGCTCTCTTCCTCCCCCCTTGTTAAAGGGGGGCCGGGGGGGATTATTTCCACCATTCGCCCGTTAATATCGTATATCTCGATGCGGGAGGGCGTAAAACCCTCCCCTACGGTGATTGCAACCGATGAATTGAAGGGGTTGGGGTAGGCGGAAATCGTGAATTGTTCGGGAACGAAATTCTCGCTTATTCCATCGTAACGCGAAAGTTTCACTACCCAAAAATCATTCCCCCCATGGTTTCCACTGACATCGCAATCATTAGATCCGGAGTATCCCGCTACGATATATCCACCGTCAACGGTTTGTTGCGCGGAAAAGGCATGGTCATCAAAGCTTCCACCAAGGCATTTTTGCCACACGATATTCCCAACGGAATTCAGCTTAACTACCCAATAATCAGACGAACCGTTGTTTCCACTAACGTCACCATTATTGGAAGAGGACGATCCCGTCACAATATACCCGCCATCGCTTATTTGTTGAATGGAATGCGCCTCATCCGCACCATATCCGCCGAGGCATTTCTGCCAGAGTATATTCCCAAATGAATCCAATTTCACTACCCAATAATCAGGATCATCTCCACCTACAGTCCAATGATAACCGCTAACGTCACCATCAGTGGACTTGGATATTCCCGCCACGATGTATCCGCTATCGTAGGTTTGTTGAATGGAATAAGCAAGGTCAGAACTGCTTCCGCCAAGGCATTTCTGCCAAACTATATCGCCCAATGAATTCAACTTTACCACCCAACAATCACCCCCCCCGTTGTTTCCACTGACATCACCGTCGTTCGACCCGGACCCACCTGCTACAATATATCCGCCGTCGTAGGTTTGTTGAATGGAATTCGCACGTTCAGAACTGCTTCCGCCGAGGCATTTCTGCCACATTATGCAACCTAAAGAATCGAGCTTAACTACCCAGTAATCATCAATGCCATGGTTTCCGCTGACATCGCCATCATAAGATTGGGCAAATCCCGTCACAATGTATTCACCATTCCGAGTCTGTTGAATAGAATACGCCTCCTCCGCCCAATATCCACCAAGGCATTTCTGCCAGAGTATATTCCCCAATGAATCCAATTTCACTACCCAATAATCATGATAATCATGGAATCCGCTGACATCGCCATCATAGGATTTAGTTAGTCCCGCCACGATGTATCCGCCATCGGGACCTTGTTGAATGGACCACGCCCAATCATCATAACTCCCGCCGAGGCATTTTTGCCAGACTAAATCGCCCTCTGAATCGAGTTTTATTACCCAGTAATCAAAAAAATCGTGTATACCATGAAGTCCACTGACATCGCCATCATTGGAACAAGACCCACCTGCCACGATATATCCGCCGTCGCCGGTCTGCTGAATGGCGCCTGCTATTTCCCAATCACTCCCGCCGTAGCACCGCGCCCATTCAATTGTGGGCTGTGCAAGGCCAATGGTAGTTAAAATTACTACTATCAATAAATAAACTCGTTTCATTTATTGCACCTCCCGTCGGTTCATGTTTCCTTTCTTAAAAATTCTATCTTGTTTCCAAAATACGCACGGCTCAGGTTTTGTCAAACGGTTTCCCAAAATATAGTTTACCGATACGTAAATACAAAGCCGGAGGCGTTGGAATAAAGCAAGCCTGCGGCGTTGTGTGCCAGTTGCCGGTGTGGTATGTTGCGCTTAAGATACTCATTTTCGATGGTAAATATACGCATTATAGAGCATAATACACTACTGCAAATACACCTATAAAATACCTAACGTAATTAGGTATTGGGCGGCTTAAGGCGTTACAGGAATAAAAGATAGAAAAGGGGCTATTTTCTTGCCTTTTTGGCAATATTGTCCGAATTCGTTTTAAAACGGCTCGAATTTACCGAAAGAATCCGACGAAGTCGGTTGAGCACAAACATAAACGGGCATTGCCCGTCGGCTGGCGCGACCGATGCGTAGCAGCGGCCATAGTTCGTGCGTTCGAAGGACGTAGTATGAATCGTGATAGCCGGATTGCGCTAAAGCGGCAGAGATCTGCGGATTCGGAAGCGAGGCTTAGGGGGTAAGCTCTGCGAAGAGTTCCTCCCAGAGCGCGAGGATCTCTTGCAACGCGCTTTCGATTGGGACTTCGATTTTAGTCTTCTCGCGGCGCCGGAATATCTCTACTACGCCATTCTCAACGCCGCGACCAACTGTTACTCGAATCGGCGCGCCCAGAAGGTCGGCGTCCTTAAACTTGAATCCCGGGCGCAAATCGCGGTCGTCGAAAAGGACATCGATGCCCTCCTCGAGAAGGCTATTATACAATTCCTCCGCGACTTGCACAATTTTTGGATCGTTAATGTTCAAGGCTGTGATTATCACCTCGAACGGCGCTATTGAGATCGGCCATGAAATGCCGTCTTTATCGAAATTAAGCTCGATTGCCGATGCGAGGATTCTCCCCACGCCGATACCGTAACTACCCATTACTATAGGCTTAGCAATGCCGTTTTCGTCAAGAAAAGTCGCGCCCATTTTTGCGGAGTATTTCGTTCCAAGTTTGAATATATGGCCTATCTCGATTGTCTGCACAAGTTCGAGCGGTTTCCCGCAGACAGAGCAGAGGTCGCCATCTGCGACCTGGCGAATGTCCGCACGCGCGAATTTGGGTATATCCTCGAGTTTATAACCTGCGATATGATAATCGACTTCGTTCGCGCCTGTGGCGAAGGGCATTTGATCGTTCACGGCATCGTCAATAATAATTTCAACTCTGCTATTAATACTAATTGGCCCGATAAAGCCTATTTCCGTGCCGGTAATTGCTATAATCTCCTCCGGTTCTGCAGGGCGAACAACCTCGCCCACAGCAGCTTGCAGCTTGTCTTCGGAAAGCTCGTGATCTCCTCGGAGACATGCAAGAATCGATTTGCCGGATTGTGTAATAAACAACAACGACTTGAGCATCTGCCCGGGCGCGACATTTAGATATTTAGACACCTCATCGATAGTGCGCTGGTTAGGCGTATGAATTTTGTCTTTTTCGATTTCAACACACTCGACTTCTGTAGGAATGGAACAAGCGATTTCCATATTTTGTGCAAAACCACAACTACAAGTTGCGATAATATCTTCCCCTGCAGTCGATGGCACCATGAATTCCTCCGAACCGGTCCCGCCCATCAGCCCGCTGGATGCGCCAACCACGAAGTATTTCAAACCGCTACGGTCGAAGATTCGGCGATAAGCCTTATCATGAAGGTTATACATGTTGTCAAGTTGACCTTCATCGGCACATAGCGTATAGCTGTCTTTCATGATAAACTCGCGGACGCGTAATAGTCCGGAGCGAGGACGGGCTTCATCGCGGAATTTTGTTTGAATTTGATACCATATTTGCGGAAGTTCGCGATAGCTGTGAATTTTACTTCTTACAAGATCGGTGATAATCTCCTCGTGCGTGGGAGCCAACGCGAAAACCTGTCCCTTTCTATCTTTAAAACGATACATAATCTCACCCATATCGACATCGCGGTTAGTTTCTTCCCAAAGTTCTATCGGTGTCAAGGCAGGCATCAATATTTCTTGGCCGCCGATAGCGTCCATCTCCTCGCGAACGATGTTCATTACTTTAAGCATAGAACGCCACCCGAGAGGGAGGAAAGAATACACTCCCGCTGCAACCTGACTAACCAAGCCGGCTCTAAGCATTAAAATATGAGATTCGATTTGGGCATCTGTAGGCGTTTCTTTTAATGTCGGTATAAAGGACTTTGACCATCGCATATTATCCTCCGAGATTATTCATGATAAAAGTTTAATCATTTCTATTTTGATAAAGCAATTAAAACAAGTAACACTGCAAATAGAATTAACCAAATAAGAAGCGTTTTTTTAGTAGCTTTTTTTGCTTTCTCGGTTTCCCACCACGTTAGAGGGCGAATGCCCTGTAGGTAAAATGTTAATACACCAGCTAAATTAATACAAATCAAGTTTGTTGATAGAAGAAGAAGCGCGCCGAGTGCACCGTCGTATTGACCGGCTCCAATAAGCAAACCAGTTACGACGAGTGGCGGCAAAAGCGCGACAGCAACCATAACACCAACAAGCATAGTCGGCAAAGCGGTAGTGAAAGCCAGAACGCCTACGCATCCAGATGACAAGGCGATTATTATATCACCATAACTGACTTTAGTCCGCGCGGCTATCTCTCCGATATTGGGATCGATTGGTAAAACAAATCCGAAAGCTATTGATAAAAATAATGCAAAGAAAAGACCTACAATTAGAGTTTTCGCAGCCTTGAAACCGAGTTTCGAATCGGCGAGGGTGGTTGCCAGACACAAACCGACGTTCGGGCCGAGCAGTGGCGCTATTACCATTGCACCGATTATCGCGGCAACGCTATCCTGCATCAATCCGACCGCAGCAACAAGTGTCGAAAGAACTACCAAAAGCAAATAGACCTTGTTAAGCTCGATTGTCTCGCTGATATCGGCGAACAATTCTTCCCTGCTTATCCGTGGAAACGCGCCGACAATTCCATTTTCTTTCTTCTCGGCTTTCTCCGCTCTCGGAATCGAGGCTTCCACCGGAATAATGACTATCCGAAAACCTTCGGCCCCTGAAAGTCTCGCCTCGAGTGCATCGAGAACTGGCCCGCTCTCATCCGCTGAAACTAAAACCTGGATGTGAATTAAATCCTCCGGCATGGTTTCCCGCCAAATACCAGCGCCGTCGTGCGCAGCGACGATTTCATTCACGAAATCCTCGTAAGATTGCGGTGCATATATGTCGAGTTGTCTTGTAGCCATAGTTTAATCTCCTAAAACGGAAAGCAATTTACATGAAACTCCGGTTAAAATCAAGGATAAACGTGAATCTACGAATGGGGCGTCGCGCCTCGCTATTATCGATTTCTTTTTGAAAAAAAGAAATCGATAATAGCGAGGCAAAGGCAACCCGGAGAGAGAAGTTGATATTTATAGTGAGATTTGTGGCCGGGTTGCCTTTAGCCAATTATGGCCGATTTTTAGAATAAAAATCGGCCATAATTGGCTGCGACGCCCCAAGCGCAGGTCAAACTGCAAGCTTATTTATCAAACCATCAGGGAATATACATCTTATGTCGCCAGGCACGAATGCCTCTCGTAGTCTGAATAAGCACCGGCGACGCCCATGTATCCAGGGAATCGACTAAATCTGCAGCGCCGATAATCCCGCCGGGCATTGTGACCATGATAATACCATTATCCGAAATTATCGCATCGAGAGAATCGATTACCCGAAGCTCGAGAATCTCCGTTTCATCCTGGACATAGATATAACCTAAGGGCGGTTGAATATCGACGATGACAGTGTCCTGGCGATTACATCCCGCGTCGTCGGTTACCGTAACAATATACTCCGTTGGGAAAAATGGCGACGCAGTGGGATTCGGTGAGGCCGGGTCGCTGAGATAAGAAGTTGGCGACCAACTGAAGTCCAGGGAACCGTATCCGCCCGAACCGGTCGGCGAGCCGCCCAGAACGATTTCACGGCCGGGGAAAATTGCGTCGTCCGGACCGGCGTCCACGAAAATTTCGTCGGCAACGACGACATTTATCGTTGCGTTATCTGTGCAGTCGATACCGTCGGTTACTACTACAGTATAGAGAGTTGTCGTATCGGGGCATGCAGTTGGATTATGGGAGGTCGGCGAATCCAGGCCGGATGTCGGTGTCCATGAATAGGCCCACGAACCGGGCGGCGTTACCGATGCGTTCAAATCGGCGCACTCGCCGGGGCAGAGAATCGAATCGGCGCAACTTATTGTTACCTCAGGCGATTCTTCGAAATCGGGAATAACGAGATATCGGTTTTCGATAACTGGCGAACTTTCGTTATATGACAATCCGATTCGGTATAAATGGCTTTCTCCCGCGCCTTCGGGCGCAATTTGAACCTGCCACGTAATCGTTTCCGAACCGTAATAATCCAATGCGTCCGAAATCCATGGATTAGGATCGCCGCCGACTATAGTCACATCGGGGGAGGGCGATGCAAATGAGAGTTCGACATCCGTCGCGGGCCGGATGCCATCATTATAGAGGTCGATAGTAAGATTCACCGGATTTGGATATATCGTTGCGCAGGTCGTAGTAAACGATGGAGTCGTATGCTCAAAATAAACATCCGTGTAGCCGTAACAACTGTCATCCGTGAAACAACCGAAAAATGTATCGGTTTCACCGCCGCCCCAGACAACTATCTCGAAACACTTCTCCACATCTGCGCATGTCGAATCGACTATTACTTTCCAGATAGCGCGGAAAGGCCTGCCATCATCCAAAGGAACGACGGAACTTACCGGATTTTCCGAGTGTATTCCCATACATGATGAATCGATAGGAACGAATTGAGTATAAACAACCGTGGAAAAGCCTGTTTCATTAGTAATTGTGGCAATAACCGTGTTGAAAGTCGAAATTAAACTCACTACATCGTCGAGAATAAAGGTCCAGTCTGTAGTAAGTGAATCGAGATGACCGCCGGACGTATCCGCAAGGGATATAAGATTCGCCATTTGTTCGGGGGGAATCGGAGAACCGACATAGGGCGGCCTGCTTGAAGCCGCAATAAAAACAACAGCTCCTTTGCTCAATACAGTGTCGAGGGTTTCCTCGAACGAAACATCCGATAAATCCGTATCGTCGTCGGTGGAGTGATACCCCTCGTTCGTGAACATGATAATAATTCGTAGCGCGTCATCGCGCCATTCGTAGAGATTCAGTGCATCGCAAATTGCGTCGAGAGAAACCTCCCATGAATCGCTTGCAATCGTGCTCACTCCTAAAGCACCCAGCCATGAATTGAATTCAGTAGTGTCTGCGGTCATTTGATTACCGGGAGTTCCGGCATCGAAATCCCAGACGTTCGTCGAATCGTCGAAAGGAACCGCGCCTATCCTGAAATCATAACCGAGCGCAACAATACTATCGATAAACTCGGTAATATTAGTTTGAAGGTCTTCAATATATGGCTCCATGGAACGGCTCGTGTCCATACAGAAGACTATATCGACCTCACCGGTATCGAGAAAGCAACGCTGATCTGCGGCGAAATTATCACCATATACGAAAGTTCGCGCCCTACCGCTGTTTTCGAATATCAGGGAATCAAGGCCAAATCCACCCGCCCCGAAAATAGACGCGGCGATTAGAAAAAGAAATAATATTGCGTTACGAGTTTTCATATCATCCGCTCATAGATCGGTTCTCATCCATATTTGCCCAACCTGCGGATCGGGCGGATTAGCGCCGTCACGAAGGTCCAGAAGCATGTTCTTAACTTGATTTTGACGCATATCCAGTGTATCGCTGATCCCGACAGTTCCGTTGACATCGAGTTTTCGTGACATCTCCGTCGTTCCAATACCCACATCTCCATCGGTAACAAGGTCTTCATCGTCGAAAGAAATCCTCCCATGCGTTTCGGTAATCGTCCCCGGATTCGTCGTTCCGTCAATACGGATAGAACTGCCGCTGGTTATTGTGCCGGTGGCGTGAATATTGCCGATAACATCCAGCTTCTCAGTCGGTGTCGATGTCCCTAAACCTATATAGTCTGTCATCGGGTTGAGGAAAATCGCATAATCGTTCGTATCCCCGTCCACTCGGAACCATGCGCGTGCATTGTTCCAGTTCCAATGGAAATTTGCATCTACAATATGGAACGTCTCGCTTTCAATAGAAACATCGACCGTGTCCGTCGGATTGCCGCTTATTCCACCACGGAAACCGAAAGACCGAGCGCCGACCCGCAACATACTTCCACCGGGAATTACCGCCCTTTCTCCGGCGGCGTAATTACCCCGCCCACCGCCGACAGTAGAGTAGTCGTTAAGTGCGTAGTTGTTTTGACCGCCGCTCACGGTTGACCAAAAACCACTTGCGATATTGATAAAACCTCCGCCTACAGTAGCGTTTGGAGCCGTTGCGGAGTTGTTGTATCCGCCGCCTATCGTTGTCCAAAGGCCGACAGCGTCGTTATCGTTGCCGCCCGCCACAACGGAGTATTTGCCCGATGCGAGGTTCATAGTTCCACCGCCAACAGTGGAACCGGAGTCCGTAGCTTCATTGTCGAAACCGCCGGTGACGACTGCGCCAACCCCGGATGCCATGTTGGTCCTGCCACCCGTGACCGTGCAGTATTTATTATCCTGACCGCTTTCGCCGGTAATAGAGCCTACACCGAGATTCACATGGGTTGAATCGTGAGCGCCATGATGAACGTTGCCGTCACGAGCAATACCCCATGCGCCGCCGGTGATAAGCCGCGTCGTATCCGAGCCGCTTGTTACGGCAATCCAATCGTTATCGGCACCCGCAGATGCCGAACCGTCGTAGTTTACCGTTATCGTGTCCCCATGATTTACGACCTCTATATCCGTTCCGCCCTCGATAGTAACCGATCCCGAAATACCGTTAACATCCGTTACAATATCCGGATCTTCCGGGGGGAGAAAGTTAAATGTAATATCCGCCTGGAAATTCGCGCTGGACGGCAGCGGGAATGTATTCGATGTCGGGTTATACCACGCCATTACGTCGGCCGTCGTAGAACCCTTCCATGTGTTCGCGGTGCCGGCAGTGCCGTTTTTCCTGAGAGTAATCAGTAGATTGCCACCGCTATACATATATCCGGATGGAAACGCTATATCGACCGTTCCGTCGATAGCCCTATCCAATGTAACCCCGCTTGCGACCGGTAAACCGGTCGGTGTTATCGAACCTCCCGAAAGGTCGGAAACGAGGACCGTCTGTATCCATACATCGACGTCCGGAACCGATGCGATAGACATCTCGTTAGCATATAGAGTAATTCCCGACATTCGGCCACCGGTGCATCCCATATCCGTTTCGAGAATCAGGAATTGCCCGACCGTCGGCGAAAAAGATTGCAAATTTACCGGAACATATTGGTTAGATGAAGAACCTCCTGTCACATCTACAATAAGCGGACAGTCTCCCGGCTCGAGAATAAGATCGAAAATGAGGTTCGAACCGTCCACGGAAACATCGATTCCGCCTGCACCAACGCAGAATAGATCGCCCGTAAGAGTGTTGAGGCTTGTTACCCAATCATCGGATGGCACACCGTCGATAGAATCCCAGTGGATATATCCCGCCCAGTGGGCCGAATCGGCCCATATCGTATGACCAACCCAACCAATCGAATCGATATAGCCAATCGAATCGACATAGGAGATATATGCGATATATCCGATAGAATCCACCCAGCTTATGGAATCGATATGATGAACACTGTCGATAAACGTGATATAACCGACGTAACCAACCGAGTCGATGAAGCTTATCGAATCGACGAAGCTGATAGAATCGATATGATGAACGCTGTCTGTGAACATCGCGTGCAGAGCCGTATTTGCTGCAATAGCGTAGGGCGCGGATTGCAGCGTCACGCGCGGAGTAAGCGTTACGCCGCCGACCGAAATATCGAGCCAATATTGCTCTGTAAAATTGACAGAATCCGGTATAGGAGTTACAGATCCGAGAAAGACATCGAATAAACCATGGCTGACATCTACCGCCAAATGAGATTCGGTCCAGAGGGGACTTCCCCCGGCCGGGCGGTTGAACAAGGAAAAACTCATATCCCGCGGATCGTCGATTGCCACGCCGTCGGTATCGACAAGCTTGCCCTGATAGTTAATTACACGCGGCACCTGCGCAAAACATACGACCGCAAATAACATTAGAATAAATATCGTTGTTCTTCTCATAATGACTCCCAGGTCTTTCAAACTTAAGGCATATACATTCTCGCATATAGTTTCACGAGTATCATCCTTGTGTGATGAGGATTCCCCGAACTGGATGGTGCGATAAACCTCAACCACAGTTTATCCGTGCTCGATGGATACCCGACCGGCGGAATATTATATCCTCCCGGGCCAAAGTAGAATTCCGTGGCCCATGTAACATCGGTTTTAATGTAATCCCGGGCGGGATCCCATACAGTCGGAGGTTCCGGTGTGTCATCGAAACGCCCCTGCAGAACAAACTTGTTATTGCCGGTGTAGTAACCGGGTGTCCAGAATGTATCTAATACCCAGTGATCTGTCGTATCGAAAACTCCCCGGATGTTCAATCCGAGTTGAGCGGGCACATTAGACCAGTTATAAATCTTCAGTGAATCCTCTGTGTCCATTACGCGAGATTCTTCTAAAAATAGTGAATCCTCGATATTCCAATACAGGGACTCGCTTGGAACCGTGCCATATTGGCCTACCTCTATCTCGATATGAATCGGGAAAATATTGTAAACCGCCCTGAACGTATCCGGCGATACTATTGGATATGTATGATAATTCGTATCCGATGGCACTCCCGGCACGGCCCAATATTGGAAAATATAAACCGAATCCGCCGTGACATCGTATTTTCCGACCGTCATAAGCACGCTGGTGCTTTCCTCAGTCCAGAAATCGAGGTGTGAAACGCCATCGAAACGTTCGCCGGAAAGGGATATGTAGCCGTAATCTTCCAACGGGTCTTTCTGCACGCGGCACTTAAAATGACGGTCGTAATTGGCGATTATCGAATCAGGGCCGGTAACAGGATCGTAAAACATACCCGGCGTTGGTGTGGATACGCTCCAGTCCTCGAAAACATACTTCACAAACTCGGATGAGTCCGGCGTGCTCGCTTCGAGATAATGTGAGCTTCCGTCCAGCCACCAGAAATCTTGCCGGAGAGACGAGTCCGCATAGAATGTGTCCGTATCGACAATCAGATAGCCGAGTGTATCGTCCGGCGGGTGTTTACCCGCTATCATATGATAGAATTTGTTATAATCCGCGTAGAATATCGTATCGCTTATAACGTTAGCGATTCTATGCGGCAGCGCCGTCGTGTCGTCGCGCCACGAGATGAATTCATACCTCTCATCGTAGGAGGTATCGAGGACGCTCACATCGAAATCGTAAACCCGCCCGGCAAGCCAGTAGCTTTCATAAAGAGATACTTCATCGAACGTATCGGCATCCACGATAATCCAGCCGAGAGTGTCTTCGGGAGGATCCTTCATTATTTGCACCCAATACGCTACTCCGAAATTCGCGGTTACGGTGTATGCATCGAACATAGCTATATAAGTGGATTCAGCAAACTCGTCGCCGATAGTCGGCGTTCCGGGGGAAGTCCAAACCGTGAAAATATAGGGATAATCGCCGAACCAAACTACGGAATCCGTAATCAGAACAGCGCTGTCACCGAGTTCATACCAACCCTCCACGCCGAGTGTGTCCGGATCGACTCCGCCGGGAAGACCATCGTGAAGAACAGTTAGGTAATATTCACTAAAATAGCGCCAATCGATAGAGCTATTTGAGGTTATCGAAAATTCGACAGCGTTGCTATCGCCTGAAATCGGGACTGAGCCGGAACCGCCCCATCCGGTGTTCGAATAGCGAATGAAAGCGCCGTCATATACGGTATCCTGTGTCCATGCCGGAATGACGCGGCCAAACGGGTGCCATGTTATCCCAACCGGCGGAATCGGGTCGATATAATCCGGTCCGGTGACGACAAGCGAGAAAGCGTCATCGTCCCAAAGCCAGTCGATTCCAGATGCACGAGTGATATCGAAATCTACGCTATCCACATAGTCGAATGGCGGTAGGCTCCCGAATCCATAATATCCGATACAGAAATAGGAACCGTCCGGATTGCGAACAAACGCGGTCACATGCGAATAGGGAATATACCAATGGACGCCAATCTCGGGAATCGGGTATCCAAGGCCCATTTCGCTAGACACATTAAACGGGTATAAAATCGAGTCGTCCCAATCCCATGTGAGCGTGCTGAACATATCCAGACGGAAATCAGTCCAGTTAGTATCGCCACTCGATGGAACGCTGCCCTCGCCTGTCCAGCCGCTGCAGTAGTGTTCGCCGTCGGGAGTCGTAACCCACGCTGTAATATCCACGGTGTCCGCAGGATAGAAATGCCGCCCCCTCGTCGGGAACGGATGCCCGAAGCGGCTGAAAATCCAAAGCGTATCGAGCGGGCCGTCCCACCACATCCATTGCCAGTCTATACCCGTCGGCTCCGATATATTGAAATATACGCTGTCCGCGCTAGAACTCATCATGCTGCCCCAGCTAATATTCCCGATACACCACCACAGGCCGTCGGGATTGTTATCCACGAAAGCCTCGACGAGGTCGTCCATGGGAATCCAATGCAATCCAACGTCCGGCACGGGCGGGCCATAAGTCCCCGGCGAGGACGAAATAATCAACGGCAGATCGGTCGAACCGTCCCACTGCCAGACCAGCCAACCGCTACCGAGAATCGTGAAGCCGAGGATATTATCCACTCCGGATGCAGGAACAACAGCGCCGTCGCCGAGCCAGCCAGTGCAGAAATGCCAGTCGCCCTCTTCATATGTGCTGTCCTCGACGCTGCAATATACATATGTCCCGCGCGGAACGATGTATTCGCCGATGGGGTGGGGGTGGCCGTAGCGGCTGTAAACCATGAGAGTGCAAAGCTCGCCGGTGTCCAAACCCCAGCGCCATCTAATACGCGATGAGTCATAAACCTCGAACCAGAATTCATCGCCGCCGCCGGAGAGCGCCGAACCGGTGCCGAAATACCCGATTATCCAATAGCCGGATACCCCGGATGTGTCGATATTGCCCTCCGCCGTGTCGCCGATATCGAACCAGTAATCGCCGACGGGAGGATCGGGCATGCCGAAACCATCCGAGTTCTCGACCCAGACTCGGTATTTATGTGAAAAGTTCGCGGTGAAAGTCGTATCAGACAAAATAACGACGGATTGCGATGTATCCGTCGAGCCGTCGTTCCAATCATCGAAAATCCACGCCTCGCCTTCGTGCAGAAAAACCGTGTCGTGGACGCCGATTTGATGCGTGGAGGCGTCGAACCAATTCGTGCTGTATGGGCTTGAATACCAGACATCGTCCGCGCTTATTGAATCGCCGAAATTGGTCATGACGTTAACAATATAGCCGACATTCGTATAGCGAATTGTGTCCGCAAAGAAAGCCGAGATGTCGTGAAAACGAACCGAATCCCCGGCCTCGGCGAATCGCACCGGCGTTCCGGTCGTGGAATCGACGAATTCGAGAAGGGAACCGTAGTCTGTCCATTGCGTCCAGTTGCCGTAAAGACCGGTCTCGAGATGCCCCGGCCCGAATTGGTCGTGATGCAAAGTCTGGACAGTGTGGGTCACATCCGTGCCGTAAAGCTCGATTATCGGTTGGAGCTGGTGCCAATAGGGCAAATCGAAAGCGGTTTCGGAACCATCGATTGTCCACGAGGTATCTTCACCAGGATCGACAATCCAACGCGCCGTAGCATCCGATGCGGATGTCAGGCCGGAAATCGCCGCAGGCGCATTCGGCGCGCACCAGACATATGCGCATTCGCCCTCCCATATGTCTACCGTAACCGGGATACCGGGCTGCGAATAGTATTCGAGTGTCGCATAGTTGGCGGGGCCGGTCGCTACGCCGGGCGCTATCGTGTAGATACAAAACTCTATCGAATAATCGACGATAGTCGAATCCTGCAGCCCCCATGGCGACTCGTTCCGGGCCAAATCCGTCGCGCGAAGGCGGAAATAGTAAGTTGTTCCGGGGAGAACATCGAGTGGCGCTTCCGGTCCGAATGTCGCAAATGTATCGGTCGTCCCGATAAGCCAGTCTGTCCATATCCCGACAGGATCGGTGCGATATTGTAGGTCGTAATTCCAAACGCCCCACCCCACGCCATCCTCGATAGTCGTATCGATGCCGGACCATATTATAGTAAAGCTCGTATCTTCGGAATAACCTACGACGAGTGAGAACCAATTATAGGGATACCTAAGGTCGAGATCGACTTTGCGAAAACCGGGATGGAGTTGATATAGGGGGGAGGTTAACGGGCCTGCATTAACCGGCGTGGGCTGACCCACGCAGGAAGATAGCATATAGACACCGGGAGCGGTAATATCGTCGCCCTCGTTGCCGGAGGCATCGAAGACATCGAAAACAATAGACGGCTGCCCGATGGCCGCGCCGACTATCAGTAAAATCAGGAAGAATTTTAATAAACCACCCGCAAATGGGTCGAGCATGACTGATTTCCTCCCGTGAACAACAACTCGCGCTCCCCAGTTCGCTTGTTCAATTGGAAAGGCGGACTCACGGTGAGTTACCGACCCCTTCTCGTAGAATAATATAAGGATTTTCCCGGCAATGTCACGCATTTTCGTAATATGTAACGAACTTTATAATTAAATCTATTTCCGGATTGTTTCGGCGATTATTTTCGAACGTTACTTTGTGTTTGAACATATCGCCAAAAGGGATGTAGCCAGCTTAAAAATCGACTTCTCTACCGATAATTACTAAAGCCTTGACAGTTTCGGGTAGCCAAACTATATTTGCTCGGATAAAATGGAAATTAAATCTAATGGAGGTTTCATGAGAACTGCAACAATACTATTTTCACTCACACTCGTAATTCTGATATTCGGGTGTTCGGTCGGACGATTGACCGAAGAGGAATACGTCCAGAAGGCCCAGGACAGCATGGTTAACGGCGATATTGAAAGCGCGGTCGCATATTACGAAAGCCTCGTCAGATACTACCCCGAATCCGAGAATATCGAACAATACACGAAAATGCTCCTCGACGTAACGTATCGAGCCGCAGAGGAATTCGTCGGAACATCGAAGGGCGAAAAATTCATAGCTAAAGCTATTACTCTCGCGGGGGCCGATGGAGACTCCTTAAAACAGTGGTTCGACTTCCAAGCCGCCCCCAAAATAGCGGAAACCGATCCGGAAACCGCAAAAGCTATCTACGCCCAAATCCCGATAGAAGGCTATTACAGAATCGCCCAGGTTTACCTGGCGAAAAGCGATTTCAAAGGCTCTATCGAGGCTTACAAAAAGCTGGTCGAAGTTTACCCGGACAATCCCGACAATTACAAACCGCTTTTCATGATAGCTTTTAACTACGCGGAGTATCTTGAGGACTACCCTAACGCGAAAACCTATTTCGAAAAAGTTATCGTGGAATACCCGGATTGCGAACTCGTAACCAGCGCAAAATTCATGCTGGATAATATGGGCAAATCCCCGGACGAGATGCAATTCATCGACGGCGAAAGTGACTCGACCGCCGAAGAAAAGGGATAACGAAAGCCCTCTCTATTGCCGATAAGAATGTGTATTAAGAACAGGGGGAATGCGTCTTGAACGTCCAGGAAATTATCGTCGGCGAACTCGAGACGAACTGCTATATCCTGTGGGATATAGCGAGAAGCCACGTCCTCGTTGTGGATCCCGGCGCGCAACCGGAGAAAATTATCGAGACACTCGACAAACTCGGTCTTTCGCCGACGGAGATCGTCCTGACCCATTCGCATTACGACCATATCGGTGCGATACCGGCGCTGAAATCGCGCTACGGAATCCTCGTAGCTATCCATAAATCGGACGCCCCTAATCTCGAAAGCCCGCAGGCTAATTTCAGCGCGCTGTTCATGGAGAACATCGCGTTTAAGGCCGACAAGACGCTTGTCGAGGGCGACAAATGGCAATTCGATAAAAGCGAGCTGTCTGTTCTATATACTCCCGGTCACAGCGAGGGCAGTATCAGTCTGGCGGCGAAAGGATTAGTGCTTTCCGGCGATACGATATTCAAATCCGGAATAGGGCGGACCGACTTGCCCGGCGGCAATTACAGCCAAATCGTGAAATCGGTCAAGCGCTTACTCGGTTTCCGCGACCTGACAAAAGTCTATCCCGGCCACGGGCCGAGGACTACGATAGGCGATGAAAGAATCTTTTTAACCGGACTTTAAAATGGCAAAAGAAACACAGAGTAAAATCAAACCGCTAGATGACGTTCGCGATGACGTCTCTCGCGGCTTAAAAGACATGTCGAGCGACGAACTGGTTTGCTCGAAACTCACCTTTGGTAACGATGCGGAGGGATATCGTTGGGAGCTATACAAGGGGAGAATCCCGTTCTGGGTCGATTTAATGCGGTTCAACGGACAGCTCGATCTTCTTGTGGCATACAGCATTATGTTCATTATCCCGCCGAATTGGGGAGCCGATGAAAAACAAAAACTATTCCGTTATTTACTTACTCTAAACGATTTTTCGCAATCCTGGGACACGAAGTTCTTTCTGAAAGGCGAGGCGGTAGCTCTTTGCGCAAGCCGCGCCGGTGACGAGATTAATCGCGAGACTGTTCGCTTTCTGGTTAGCACTTTCAGCAGATTCGCTCAGATTCTCTCCGAGAATATCGAGAAGGAATTCGGCGATATACTCCGCCTACTTGTCGATCAACCGGTCAGCGAAGAAAACGAAGACCCGCAAACGGCGGAGGCGAAATGAGATTCGCAGCGCTTTTCACAATTATTATTCTAACTTTGTTCACCGGCTGCACGCGCTATATCACAGAAACACAACCGCGCGTTATCGAAACCTCGCCGGTACTGGGAAATGTGGGCAACGGTTTCTATATGGTTACCGAAGAAACCGGGCTATACGAAAGCGCCGATATCGGTTCGCGAAAGGTTAAGAAAATCTTCGCGGGGGAGGTCGTCGAGGTTGTGGACGCCGCCGGAGCTTTCGCGCAGATTAAATACTCCGAAAACGCGGGATGGGTTCTCAACAGCGAAATCGAAGATACCGACGTTAATGGCGTTGTTCGGACTCTCGGCGAAATCCGCGTGAAAGCATCCCCTGACCAATTCAGAGATAATATCGAACTTCTCGAATCCGGGCGATTGGCGACAGTTAAAAAACGATCCGGCGAGTGGGTGTATATCAAGATTTCGGAAAACCGGGGATGGATAATGGCCGGTTTGCTCGAGTCTTTCGGGAAAACCGGGCGGTCATCTTCGAGAACCACCGACGGCAAAGTATACTGGCAGGTGCTAAAAAAATCCAATCTTCGCAGTTCCCCGAATGTCGTTTCGGAGATATTGCGGCTTATGCCCTCCGGTTCGACCGTGATCTATATGAGAACCGACGGCGAGTGGATTAATGTCGAATACGACGGCACTATCGGCTATGTGCACGAGGATTTGGTCGCGCCGTATTAAAAGAAAATCGAGTTCGACTTTTTTACTAAAAAAGGCGGTCGCTGGGCGGGCGGGCAATGCTCGTTTATGTTTGTGCTCAACCGGCGTGCGCCGGAGGCATTTCTGCTCAACCGCTACGCGGATTCGCTTCCGTGGTCGAAAATCTTTTTTCTCGTTACACAGCTCCAGCTCTGTAACGCCTTTGTCTTAGAAGCTCCGCTTCTTTTTGCCAGTCGAAGCAAAGCTTCACGCACATTCCCGTCGCGCAGCAGGAGCTACGCGACGAGAAGATAGCAATTCTTTTTGCGCCAAATGAATTCTTCTGTCCAGTGCCAGCCTTGCTTCCGCATTTCGAGGATTAATTCGATTACGTAGGTGTAGTGTTCGCCGTTGAACGCCCGTTCCTTTATGTTTAATATGAAAGTTCCGGTTGGTTTTAAAACGCGTAAGAATTGTGCCGTTCTTGGCAAGAACCAATCGACGTATTTATCGGGGTGTATCCCGCCGTATGTGTGGTTTCGCCTATCGGTATAGGGCGGAGAGGTTACGATTAAATCGACGTAATTATCTAGATAATCTCTCAATACATTGAGGCAATCCCCGCAAATAATTTGGTCTTTTAATTCGTTAAATCTCATTTAACAATTAATATAAAACCGTTTTCGGATTAGGTCAATGTTTTTCCGGCGCTCTGCGTCGATTCTATTTGCTTATGCCCTCAATCTAATATGCCTTTCGTTATCCCGCAATGGAAGTTGTGCCGCCTATCGCAATAGGACTATTCTCCTCGTGATCGCGTTGCCGTGGCGTTCTGCGCGGAGGAAATATATTCCGGACGGTAGGTGTTCGCCGCCGGAAATCCCATCCCAAACAAGGCCGCGATTACGCGTGCCGTCGAGTTTTGCCGTGAAATCGGCGATCAGGCGGCCGTTGATGTCGAATATCTCCAACCTCTCCGCCAGCGGCGCAGAGATTGAAACCGCCGCGTTGAACGGGTTCGGGTAGGCGGCGAGGGCGAATTCCAGCGGTTTACCGCTCTCGTCGATTGCCCCGTAGTCCACGGTCAAGCCCACGCAGAAGGTGTCCGAAAAATGATTGCGCGGGGTGTAAAGCGGGCCGACATCGCAATCGTCCGAGACGCCGGACACGCAGAAAATCACGGAGGCATGGTCGATCCACGGCTCGCTTGGCGTATAGACTAGGAGCGATTCGTCGGCGTAGTATGTCAATTCCGGAGCGAGAATCGTCATGAAATCCGTTAAACCGTCGATCTCGATATAGGCGGAAATCGAGGGTTCGTAAACGCCCGCAGGTTCATCGTAGATAGGCACGGTGATTGTCTGCAGCGAGTCCGTTATCACGGCACCCGATGGCGGATACGGCGCTCCCATTCGCGGCGGGTTCGTATCGATCCAAAAATCGAAAACGTGGGGCATCGAATCGGGCGAGCAACCGTCGGAATCGGAAACCGCGATAATCCCGTGGAAAATCTGGTTGCCGTGCAGGAACCAGTATGTCGGAATATCCAGTTCGAGCGTGTCGCCGTCGAAATCGACCGGATCGTCGCCGATATAGTGAATGACCGGGCCTATTTGAAGTATCATCGTCGCCGGATCGATCCCGCTCTCGTCCTCGATGAGGAACTTGGTTTTGAGGCTCGTGCCGACTATCCCGGATATTGCGTTTCGCGGCACGAGAAGGTCCTCGATTGTCGGCGGAACGCCCATCGGGTGCGGGATATGAACACTTGTCGTCCCTGCGCGAACGCCGAATTCCGGCGTAATAGACGATAGCGTTATCGTCACGTTGGCATCTGTCGGGGAGGTAAAATACGCGCTGTCCGCGAGGATAAGCCAGGCCGCGATTACGGTGGAATCGGCGAGCAGGTTCGGCGAGAGTAGGACGCATGTGTCCGACTCGTGGATGGCGTCGAAATCGAGCGCGAGACCGTCGTCGAGCTGGATACAGGCCCATAACGAGTCGATCCCATCCGTGATGTCGATATTATTGACCATTACGGCGGCCTCGAACGGATTCTGCGCCCAGTGGTCGCATGCCGAGCCGATGGAATTTGGCACGAGGAACATCACCATAACGTCCGAGCCCGGCTCGGGGGCCTGGCCGAAACCGTAGATAGTGCATATCCCATAGGCTTTATCGGGACTGACCTGTTTCTCCTGCCATAGTAGCGAAACTCCGGAGTCGTGATAGATATGATCGATTACGAAGGGATCAGGCTCCCAGCAGTCATCGTTGAGGGCGAAATAATCCCCGAACGCAAAGATTTCCGGCGTGGTTGCGAGTCCACGCAAAATACCGCGCGCGACGACTTGATCCGTCGCGACCCCGGGGCTTTCCTCGAACGCCATCCAAAAATACGGCATTTCGGTGGAGTCGAGGATATTTCCGAGTGCGGTATATGTAGCGCTCATGGCCATTGGCGCGTTGTCGTTAACGCCAACAAGGACATCGAACGCTTGTCTGAAAGCGATTCGGTGATCCACGATATCGTTGTTCAGGGCCATATAGCTAATCTCGCAGGCCGGAAGATCGTCGATTACAACCGCGCGGAGGCGTTGTGTGAAAATTATGCTGCCCGATGTGCCCATGGGGATACTCCACTGAGTTGCAAAACCGTCTGCGGAGGTGCTTATCGGCCCACGTAAAGTTCGTAAATGTGGCTGTCCACAGGACGCCGCAAGCCATAGATTGTTGTTATAAACGACACTATCTATCATAATTGCGAAAGAGCTGTTGCCGCTTTCCCACGGGTAGTGAAAATCGAACATCAGCGGTCGCCCGACGCCTACGGTATCCCCGATACCGAAGAAACCGTCGAGTGTGTCCAACTCGATAACCAGTCCTCCCGGCCCGGTGACGGCATACTGGGCGAGAAGCGCTATCGGTATTAACAGAATCAGCAATAACTTATGCATATTCACCTCACAAGAATGAATTTTTTAGTCGATGTATTTTCGCCGTTGGAGGCGCGGGCGAAATATATTCCGCTTGGCAATGAATTGCCTAAATCGTCGCGCCCATCCCATGTTACGACGCTGAAAGCGCTTATGTTCGGCACGATTTTATATTCTCTGATTTTTCTGCCGGAAATGTTGAAAATGCATAGTTCGCTTGCCGCCGATCCAACAGCGATTCTGCACGCGCTGTTGAATGGATTCGGTTTGACCGCAAGCCCGCAGCTTCCGGGACGGGAGATTTCCGCGATGCTTGCCGGCACGTATTCGAAAATATATTCCGCACGTAGATCGATATCCGGGTCGCGGAGAATATTCAGGCGAACGTCATACAGACCGGCCGGTCTGTCGCCAACATCCCAGATAGCGATAGCGTCGTCGTCTGCATAAGAGATTGTGTCGCCCAGCGGTCTCCAGAAAAATGAGTCAGGCGGTAATATTGTCAGAAAAGCATCCGCAAGGTCAACGTCCGCATCCGGTCCGGAAAGAGTAAATATCTGTCCGATTACAGAGTCGCCATCGCCGATAGTGCCGGAGTCCGTGGGAGAAGTGATTTTCGCCCAAACCAATTCCGCGCTATCGTGGGCGGCGATTTCGCTATATTCGGATACATCTACATCCAGCGCCGTAATCAGGCCGGAGTTCGTGGACTGGATGTTCCAGAGGACGTAAGTGTCCGCGAGGTCGATGCGGCCGCGGCCCTGCGTTTGAACAATCGTGAACACCCATGAATCGCGCACTGTCATACGAGATTCCCATGTCGATCCGAGCCACCCACTGGTGCCATCGCATATTGAATTCGAGATGCTAACCTCGCAATTCCCCATTGCAAGGCACTCGCCGAATATACAGTCGTTGATATTGATTGTCGCGGTGCCGTTACCATAAAGGTTCCACGTAACCATATAGACATCGTTCAGGCCGAAAAAGCGATCTGGTAGGCCCAACTCGAATGAGTCGTAAAAAGAAGAATCCGCTATGCCGGAGACGTTGTAAACACGGGGTTCGTCCATGAATACGCCCGTCGTTCTGAGTGTGCAGGATTCCACGGTAACCGAACAACCAGCGGACGGTATCGTTCCCCACCACATTGTCGATGAATCGACGATAACGGTATATGGAATCCCATCGACGGTGCCGCTAACCGGGGACATCTCGAAATACTCGCAAAGCTTGTAGTTCATTCCACCCGGCGGCGAGAGCGTTCCCACTGCGCCGTCTGGAAGGCCGAGCCACACGAGAATATTCTCGCAGTTGTGCAGTTCGAGTGAGACGGAGTCGCCTAAAATGACGAATTCCGTGGCGTTCTGGCAACGGTTTAAAACCACGCGGCTATTGCCGAGTAATGTCGTAGTCGGTCCGCCGATATACTGGATGTCAGTTGCTTCATAAGAACCGTCGCCAAGGACGGTCAGGTTTCCAATCCAATTCTCAAAATGCCAGACGGAGCTAACGCCGTTATAGCATGCGTTACCGGAAATGTTAAAAGTGTATTGATAGAGATAATCGCTTCGGAAGCGAATCAACGCGAGTGAGTCGCGGAACACGGCGTTTCCCGAAAGATAGACGTTCCCTGCGATAGAGAGCGCTGAGTTTTCCAGAATAATAATCCCGCTACCGGAGACGTAAAGTTCGCCATCGAGATGGAAAAATGTATTAGTCAAATGCAAAGTATCGCCGGTGCCGATATTGTAATCGCCGGTATGTTCCAGGGTGTCCGAATAGAGAGTGTCTATTTCCATTGAGACATCGCAAAGCTCTGTTTCCGTTAGCGGGAACGCGACACAAAAGCCTACCAAGAAGAGAGCGGCGAAAGCGTATTTAGTCATTTTAATACCACCTTGTTAATGACTGTTATTTAATATATAACGCTTTTACCGATAAATTACAACCCTTTACCTTAATATAATATAGGGAACTTGGGAGCGAATTACCCGCTTTATCGGTGGCATCCCATAGAATTTCGCGGAGATGGGTGGAATTGTTTTTATCGAGATCGAATTGCATAACCTTTCTTCCGGCGATGTCATAAATCTCGATAGCGGTGGCTTCTGCCGCGTCGCTAAGGATGATTTTGCAGTTGCCGTTGAACGGATTAGGATAAATTTGTAGCGAGGGCGATTTTGGCAGTTCTGTCTCTTCTACTTTGACCACCGACCGAAATTGCATGCTCGATATCGACCAATAGGCGCTGTCGCCGCAAGCGACAGTTGGTAAAAGATTAACGGTAGAAATCCCGGGTGGCGGTTCGAAAGTAAATGAAGCCGGTCCACCGGTGCCCGAAATACCCGATTGGAATGGGTAGAAGGGATTTGCCGCTGGCAGTATCGACGGACCGATGAGGATTAAAGAATCCGAATCGGTGGCTACCCGCAAAACCGCGCCGGAGGAATCCCCGAAACTGTAGGAGCCAAAGACTTCTATCTCGATTGGTCCGGGCAGGTCCAACAGCGGGAAATTCACAAGGGCTTCGATAATGGTATCGGCGGAACATATCCAGCCGACTCCGGAATCCCAATCCCATGGTAATACTACATAAGGATTAGCAGGTTCCGGCGACAGGTCGAAGGTGATCGTGAATTCATCCGCGAATCGAGTTTCCGAGGAATAACCGGCGTAGTTACCCGCACTATCGATAACCGAGACATTCCAATCGATAATCGAGTCTGCGCCGGAGAATGGGATTTTAAATTCAAGGCGCTCGTAAGCATCGCCCTCAAATGTAAGGCTGTCACTAATACCTATTCCTACCCAGCAAAAAGTTAAAATCCAGGGAGATTCGTCATCGACGTAAAAGCCGTAACTCAACGAATCGAGGTTTTCGAAGCGAAATTCCCAATTGCCGTAATCGCTTACATTAGGCGCGGTCGTATCCGGCAATATCGAATCGGCGATTACCACTTCGATTGTAGAATCCGGCGCGCTGACCGGATAGACCGCTCGTCTACCGGTAACGTCCATCGCGGAAAACCACAAGCGGATCGTATCCGAAGCTAAAGGCCCCGGCATCGTGCCGTGGAAATACTCGCCTGTAATCGCCAATGCGAAGGAATCTGCGGATGAGCTAACGAGGTGCACGAATAGCTGTGTAGAATCTATCTTACCGCTAATCGCATAAAGCGTGCCCGCAACGGCGATATTCCCGAATATATAAGCCGCTTCGGCAAATCGGAACATCGGTTCTCTGAGAGTTTGCGGCATAAGCGCGACATCGTCCACAAACCAGCCTTTTCGCGTTGTGTTGTTGTCCGATCCCATATGGATTGCGAGTTCGACGGAATCGCCGGTCCAGGCGGATAGATCGAAGCGGACTTCATGCCAATAAAGATGTGAGAATTCGCCGGAGAACCCCGGTTGACCACCGGTAATCGGGTTGAAATCGTCGAGAAAATCCGGGTAACCGCCATCAGGTTCTATAATCGACCAAATACCGCCTGGGCGACGCGCAAGGATATTCCCGCCGTCCCAGCAACCGCGCGCGGTCGCTTCCAGCTCGAACCATTGCCAGAACGCGAGAGCGGGTTTTTCATAATCGTCGCTCAAATCGATAGCGCCGAGTTCGAGCCAGCTGTCGGTTGTGTCCTTGTAGGACGAGTCGAGGTCTGTCGCCCAGAGTCGAACACCGCTGCGCGCCTCCGGACCAAAACCGGCCGGGACTGTCCCCCATTCCCAATCGTCGATAGTGCCCCAGTGAGAAAGCGTGGAGTCGGACTCGAAATCCATTGCTACGTGTAGATAAAAATGCAATAAGGTATCCGGCGGAGAAGGGATATTTATTGCCTTATAATCGCTTATATAACCTGATTTTGATGCCTGAACTAATGCCGAGTCCGACTCGTTAATTACCAGATTTACGCAGCCTATCGAATCCGTCAAAACGCTTTCAACGGGCCAATCATCAAAAGTAATGATAGCGTTTTCTATCGGGTCGCCGGTGTCGAAATCTCTTGCGATAAAGGTAAAGTTGACTGGTATCCCCGGGGATAAAGGAAAATCATGATATGTCGTATCTCCCGCAACCACCGAAAGAAAAGCGGTATTGCGCTCAAAGCCAAATGCATCCGCCGAAATCCAGTGATCGCCTGCGGGGAGTTTTAAAATATATTCACCTGCAGAGGTCGCTTCGACCCAATTGCTGAACATCTCCGCCTCTATTCGGGCGCCGGGCGCTGTTAAACCGGCAACCCAGCCGAAATCCGCGAGAGAGGTGAACGCCGAGGGGAGATATAACAACCCGGAGCCGAACGCGCTATCCTTGCCCGCAATTCCCATGTCAACTGCGGTCGATTCGATTATCGCCTTGATTTCGTCGTGATCGAGAGTCGGATCGAACTGAAGAATAAGCGCGGCGGCCCCAATAATATGAGGACAAGCCATGCTTGTTCCATCCCAATACTCGTAACCACCGCCGATAACCGCGCTTGGGATCGAATCCCCGGGCGCGGCGATATCGGGTTTGATAAGGCCGGGCGGATATGGGAAATCCATATAGCCGGGGATAGTATCCCACGCCACCGGCCCTACCGAGCTGAAACTTGCGCGTTCGTTCTCGAAATTCGTGGCGCCGACGGTTATCGCACGTGGAACATCCCCCGGAGTGCGAAGATTATTCGGCGCGCCTGCAGTCGTGCCCTCGTTACCGGCGGCGATACACACAACTACTCCCGCCGCGCAGGCAGCCTCGACAGAAGCCCGCCAGCTAGCGCGATCCGGCTCGGAGCTGTAACGCCAACCGATGCTCATATTCATAACCCGAGCGCCCATCTCGACCGCGTATTGAATCGCTTCCCAAACCTGCGGTTCTTCGCCGTTACCGGTGGAATTCAGTATTTTCAACGGCATGATAGAACAACCGGGGGCAACGCCTGTTCCATAGCCCAATACGCCACGTCCGCCGACCGTCCCCGCGACATGGGTGCCGTGGCCGCGTTCGTCGTGGGGCCACGGGTCGTCTTCCGTCCAGTCGTAGCCGCGATAATCGTCAATATAGCCGTTGGCATCGTCGTCGATGCCGTTATCGGGGATTTCGCCGTGGTTAATCCATAAAGCATCCGCGAGATCGGGATTACCAAAATCTACCCCGGTATCGAGGATTGCCACTAACACGCCGCTGCCGTCGATGCCGTATTCCGTCCATATTTCCGGCGCGCCCACGCGTTGGACTCCCCAGGCGATGCTATCTCCCGGAGGAGGCACGAAAGATATTGTCGATGGATCGTAAAGTTCAGCCTCGAAGGGAAAAACGCGGTTAATCTCGCCATAGTGCAAAGAATTATTGAGGGATTCGACTGCGTCCGGGCGAGCATCGAAGCGAATTGCATTGCATATCCATAGTGGATTGATATTCTCGATTAAGCCGTCATTCTCGAAAGTCTTCAATGTAAGTAGAATTTCCCTTTGGCTTACTGAAGCGAAGGTTTTGAGTTCCGAAACAACAGCCTTGCGTCGCTCATCGACAGGATAGGATGCGAAGCGATTCAATTGCTCGATCTCGATTTGATCGCCAGTCCAGACATAGGGAAGGAATTGTCCCGCGATAGATGGAACGAAAAAAAAGAGCGCCACGGCGCTCCAAAATAACGTTGGGAGCTGTAAAAATTTACCGTTCATTTTTGTAAAATAATCGGATAGACCTCGAGATCGTCGTTAGACTCGATAAAACCTAAGTAGATACCGCCATCGGCGCGGTCGCCATCGGATGTTGTGCCGTCCCATGTGAGCGTGTAATCTCCGCGCGTGATCGATCCCTGGAACAAGTATTTGACGACTTGGCCTTCCATGTCGCAAACGCCCACGTTTAAGTCGGTAACCGTTTCGAGACGGAAAGGTATTACCAGCGATGTGTCGATAGTTCCCGAATCCGGATTTGTAATCGAACTTTCTAATAGATCTGCCGTTCGCTCGGCTTCTTTTTTAAGCTCGCCATCGGCGTTTTCATTATTGCAGAAGCGTCGGTAATAAAGGTATGCTTGCGGCTCTTTATCGAGATTCAGATAGGATTTGCCCAGCCAGAAGCTTATATCGCATTCCGCCGAGTCGTTTCGAGCTTTCTTGAAATTCGCGATAGCTTCGTCGTAGAAACCGTCGGCGCAGGCCAGAATGCCAAGCCCGTAGTGTCCGCCCCAATATTCCGGGAATCGGAGAGCTTTTTCGAATTCAGAACGCGCGTCGTCAGATTTTCCGCTTTGATAGGCCCTCATTCCAATCCTAAAGTGTAGGACGGCGTAATGCGGATCGTCGTCCGGGCAGCGCTCATAGAATTCCATAGCTTTCTCTTCGTTGCCTTCATGCCAGTAGATATCGCCTATCCAGCCGTAGATTTCGGTATTCGAATCGTCGAGTGCGAGGGATTTGCGGAAGAACATCTCCGCGCGATATGTGTCACCTTTGTCGAGATAAACCCGCCCGAGCATGGAATAGGCTGGCGCGAATAGAGGATCTGCGGCGTTAGCCTTGCGAAACTCGATTGCGGCTTGCTCGATATTACCAGTGTTGAAAAGTGTCATACCCTGCCGGAAAAATCCCGAGGCCGGGCTTCCCGATGGGTTATGCGCGCATCCGATGAAGAGGAGCGCGATAATAATTAAAAACTGTGTGCATTTGAACTTCATATTTACTTAATACAGATTCAAGCTATTCATCTATTAATTATAGGAGACATTCAACCGAAAATCAACCGGAAATCGACGTTCATAAGAAAATACCTGCAAACATTCGGTAAAAAAACCGCTCCGTGTGTAGGGGCGGTTCGGTAGTGCGATAATAATGGCATTTCGGATACGATACTTTTTATCTCAGTAAGAGTTTATTCTATTTATTTTGCAGGTTATAAAAAGGGCGGGGGAAATCCCCGCCCATATTTGGGAGCAAAGAAAGGCGCTCTATTCCGGTTTATTCGGTTCTGCCTTCCGCGTTTTCTGCTTCTTTCGTCCGGTTTCTCTCTTCAGGAACTCCACTTAGGGTTTCGATTACCGCACCTTCTCCGTTGCCCTTAACAGGTTGACGTAAGATTCTCTTAACTTCCGGCTTGTTTCCAGTTGCTCTTTCGGGCGCTTGAGCCCTTTTCCAGTAGTTTAATCCCATTTCATTTGGATAGCCATATGGCTCAGGATTATATAGCACACCCTTCGGAATCTTATTCTCCGGACCTTTATCTTCAACCACCGGTCTCCTCAGTGCCTGCATTACCGGGTCATCGCGATCAGCGAGGACTATATAACTAACTTCTCGGTTCGCATCGCCATATATCGTAACCTCGGTGAAATCCTTGTTCCACTCATATCCCACATCGAATGGCTTGCCAATCGATGTAAGAGCAACTGTCGCTTCCTCTTCTTTTGTAAGCGATACAAAGTAGTCTGGCATTGTAACTTTTGCAACGCCATCGGCATTAATGGATGCCTTGCCGCGATAGAGGCATAGGTTCTCCGGTGATTCGACAAAGTTATGTCTAAGCGTTTTATTAAGCGGGTCGTCGGGATGGTCGATCAGGAATGAGCCTGAAGCTTTGCTAAGATTCCCATTGACATAAACATCTCCTTGAAACCAGCCGGCATAACCGCTAATTGGATCGCCGTCTGCTTCAATCCCCCATCCGAATGATTCAACACATTGGAAATATCCGCCGTAACCGTCGTATCCATCGGCGTAGATACCATAGTAACCATAACCACCGCCTACTTCGAAGTAACCGCCATAATAGCCATTACCATAAACACCATAACTATTGTCGCCAAGATAACCATAATTATCTGCATCATATGCGCCCAGCACACCTACGGTGCCGTTCCCTATAACTCCAGCGCCATCAATAGAGAGGTAGCTCGCCCAGTTTGCCCCGGAACCATATACTCCAACACCGGCTGTGTTTGTATTTATTCCTGTAACACCCGCCGATTGGGAACTTGCAGTGATATTTGTCATCCCATATACTCCATCAGTTGTCGTTCCGCCGCTGCCAAGAACGCCTGCGCCACTGGTGTTGTTACTTGTTCCCTGAACTCCGCTATATTGACCTCCCATAATTCCGTAAATATTGGCATCATACTGCGCATACGCACCCATACCGGAAGAGCCAAAGTATCCATACCGGGTCAAGCTATAGATACCACATGCTCCGACACTGCCTTCACCGAGAACACCTGCACCGGAAATATAGGCGGTGCCTGCACCCCCCGCACCCAATCCCCAGATACCGACACCACTTGCGTTGGAGTTTACTCCGAACACTCCCGCATCGGATGTAACTGCCGGATCCACATTCGTAAGGCCGTAAACACCTGTTGTAGCCGAACTACCACTGCCGAATACACCAGCACCCGATGAATTATTACTGGCACCATAGACACCGCTGATGTTTGTACCGAGCATTCCATATAGGTTGGCGTCGTAATATCCTCGAATAGCGGTCAAAGAACCTCTGCCGCTAACATCGAGTTTAGTAGTAGGTGCGGTTGCTTCATCGAAACCGATTCCAACCCTTTGTAAATCTCCACGGAAAACGGAATATTCGGTTCCGTCGCCGTCTTTAATTTGAATATTGCCCGTGCCATCCGTAGGATAGCCGGGTTGAAGTATCAGTCCGCCCGAAGGTCTTATATACAGGTCATTGGTTGCCATTATGTAATTGGCGCTGCTCGAGTATATCTCTATATATCTTGTGTCTTCGTAACTCGGGTCGTTGAAACGAACTCTTCCGAGGACATCGAGATACTGAGACGGCGTGTTCGTGTTAATCCCTACATAGCCGCCGTCGGTGACATAGACTGCGGAGTATTGCAAAGCGCTTGGGCCGTCCCAACGCGCGAGGTAGTTATCGGTTCCGCTACCGGATAATCCGCCACCGGTGTTTGTAACCGTCCATGAACCGTCCGCCTGCTCAGCTACCATAATCCCGGAACCGGCGTTTAGAAGGTCTCCACCGGCGTTATCGCGGTAGTGGTCGGCTCGCAAGTAGCCGTTGACATAGACGTCGCCCACGAAGTATCCGGCCCAGTTGGTTGTTCCGCCCGTAGCCGTTGCGTAGATTCCATAATTAGTGCCCGCCGCCGCTTCGTCGGCGATAAAATACCCACCGTAACCATTGGCTACCTGAGCGTTGCCGTAAACCGCCGCGCCGTTTTGGCTTGTATATGTAACTGTTCCGCTTCCAACCAAGCCGGTCACGCCCATTTTCGTTCCCATGCTTAAACCGACAACACCGGCATATCCGTTCGAGCTGGAGCCTTTAACGCCGGTTCCGGCATCGCTTGCGAGACCATAGACACCGCAACCCGTAGAACCGGTCGCGTCGGTTTCGCCCTTGATACCGATTGCGAAAGCGCTTGTGCTGTTGTTATATCCGTAAATTGCCTGTCCACCCCAATCCATATCCGGGTTTGCGGTAACATTTAAGCCGTATCCTGTATTAGTTAATCCGGTCATGTTAATTCTTAAACCCGTTGCAGCGTCGGTAGCTGAACTACCATAGAAAATATAACTTTCGCCTGCGTCGTAAACTCTGGCATTGGTGTTTTCGTCCGCTCTAATATAGGTTGTTACATCTTGCCAAAGAACATCGCTGGCCTCGGCGAAGCCGCTAATTACAGTGCTTTGCGTGCCGCCGGCGTCGGTGACCGAAACTGTGTTCGACGCTTCGATCCATCCCATTGAGATGTTGAGTTCGTTCGACGCCGAGGCGTCCGTTGCGCAAACTGCGTCGCCGGAAAGGTAAATACCGCTACCCGCGTTGACATCGAGCGTAACCGCGCCAACCGTGCCACCACCGGTAAGGCCGTTGCCCGCTGTAACCGACGTGATATCGCCGGTCGCGGTTCCCGGTGGAACAGCCCATGTGCCATCGGCGCGAAGGAAGTTTGTGGAGCCCCCGCCGCTGAGGGGTGTCAATCCGGGATCAGCTGAAGTAAATAACGGCAGAGTTACCCCGGTGCCGCTTGTAATGCCCAATGCCCGAGTCGCTGCAGTGTATGAAAGGTCTTGAAGCTCGTTCGATGGGTCGGCGTCGGCGTCGGTGTCGTCATCTAATGCCGATAAATCGACCGTTTGGTTTCCACCGCCTTCGATACCGATTGTGAGAATATTCGCCGCAAAGCCCGAACCCTCGATGTTCTGGTCGTCGGTGTTATCGAGATAATACGCGCCGTGCTGGCCGTCGAGAAGGTCGGCGTCGAGGTTGGAACCCGCACCGTCGTCCGAGGTCAACCAATCGATGTTTGTCAGCGCGTTGTTGTTCATGTTGATATCATAAGTTCCCGCGCTGTTGCCGCTTGCGAGAACTTCCGCGAGCGTCTGGTCATCCGTGCCGGAATCGTCGAGCAAGGATAAATCGACCGTTTGGTTTCCACCGCCTTCGATACCGATTGTGAGAATATTCGCCGCAAAGCCCGAACCCTCGATGTTCTGGTCGTCCGTGCCGGTGTCGTCGGGTATCCATGTAAACCCGCCGGAAACGCCGTCGTAAGAAAGGACATAATTGTCCGTCGGTGCGTTTGTGGCATTCATGTCGCTCTCCACAATTACACCGGATGCTATCGCCGTAGCATCGTAAGTTCCAATAACATCGCCGACTAAGTTGTCCGTTAGTTCGATGTATTGACCGTCGAACCAAGTCTCGTCGGCGCTGACGGTCGTCGCATCGACATTAATACCTGTTCCAGCACCGACATCGATAGTGACATCGCCCGTAGTGCCGCCCTCCGCGCCGACAAGCCCCGCGCCGGTCGTAATAGTCTGGTTCGGTTCGCCGCCACCGGCGACGATCGTTTCGACTTTGCTGGCAAGCGAATCCAATCCTTCACCGACATCGTTCGGGTCTGGATCGATCCAGTCCCAGTTGTGTCCCGAATAATAAGGAACCTCGGCAGCGTTGACCTGATCGGCCAGATTACCCCAGTCGATATCGGAAGCCTGAACTGCATTGTTCTGTATTGTCGTAACACCGGTGTTGCTAATAAGCATATCACCGGTCATGGAGACATCGGTGGCAACATCTGAACCATTTCCAACAAAGATATGCGCATTAGTTAGTGTTAACGACGTAGAGAATATGCTTTTATTTTCCCATTGTGGATTTCCAGCAGCATCGGTCGTCATCACCTGATCGCTAGCACCATCCACGATCTTTGTTAGCAGGACGTTGTTATTAGCGATTTTGCCCGAAGTTACCGCGTTGGGCTGGATAGTCGTAACGCCGGTTACGTCGATTAAAATATCGCCGGTCATGGCAACATCGGTCGCGACATCCGAAGCGTCGCCGACAAAAATATGGGTGTTGGTTAGCGTCAACGATGTCGAGAAAATGCTTTTATCTTCCCATTGCGGATTGCCCGCCGCGTCGGTTGTCATTACTTGATCCGCAACGCCATCTACGATTTTAGTGAGTAGAACGTTGTTATTGGCGATTTTGCCAGAAGTTACCGCATCGGGCTGAAT
>Ga0272441_10001389_pt1 | contig 51558 bp, 48 predicted proteins | sample SSMProp6N_FD_193582 | JGI IMG/M metagenome (GOLD analysis project Ga0272441, IMG submission 193582) | Marine sediment archaeal communities from Little Sippewissett salt marsh, Falmouth, MA, United States - SSM-Prop-6N | ecosystem: Environmental > Aquatic > Marine > Wetlands > Sediment ...
GCCGCTCCGCGCGACACCGGCAGTCGCAGCGCCACCGGCAGCGCCGTCAGCGGAACTGCCGCGAACAGCAGGAAGCTCCACCGGAAGCCCACTTCGGTGAGCACGAATCCTGCCACCAGGTAGCCGAGCATGAAGCCCACCTGCCGTACGGAGCTCAGAAGCGCGAGCATCCGGCCGCGGCGGCCCGTTGAGCTCGACCCCGAGACAACCGCCATGGTGATCGGCGCAGCCCCGGTGAGAAGCGCCACGCGGGCGAACACAAGGGCGAGGGTCGCCGTTGCCGGCAGCAGCAGCCCGCAAAGAGCGATCGCCGCCGCCCCGGCGCCGAGGATGACCAGAAGCAGCGTCCGTCGGCTCGAACGGTCGGCCAGCGTCCCCCACGCGACGCTTCCCGCAAGGATGCCCAGCCACGCCAGGCTGGTGGACAGGCTGATGGTGAACGACGAAGCCTCAAGCTCCTTGAGGTAGAGCTGCACCAGAAGCCGTAGCGCCGACTCGGCGGCCATGGGCACCGCAGAGATGATGGCCAGCGAGGCGACCAACCCCGGACGCGCCGCCCGCCCAACGGTCGAGGGGGGCGACTCCATGCTCTCCCTCACCGCTTCGCCGCTTGGCACCGTGGGGCGGATCATAGCCGCAGCCGCTGCCGTCCTCCAGCAGATCGGGGCCGACTCCCCGGGGACGTCTAGGACGGCTCCGACTCCGCTTCGACCTCACTGCTCGCGAGAAGGGCATACCTCACGCCGTCGCGTTCCAGCCCGGCAGCCCTCGGTCGCGCACCCCTTCCCCACGCCACACCGGCCGCTTGAGCGGGCACCCGAGCTCCGTCTCGCGCGGAGCCGGTCGGTACGGCCGAGGGTGAAACCAGCCGATATCTGCCCGGTCGCCCGCTCGACGGCGGCCCGGAAACCGGAGCGATCGGACCGGTCGTAGAACGAGAGGTAGTGCGGAAGGACCCGATCCACGATGTCCTCCCACGTGTGAGACATCCCGCCGGTCACGTACTTCATGACCTCGGGGGCGCATCGGCGACGCCTCGGCGAGACTCCTGGCGTCTCCATGACAGCAGGAGAGTACCTTCGAGTCCCCCGCCGCCTCCCGATCGGCCGTCGCGCCGCCCACGCGGCAGAAACGGGGACGACGCGCAGGTCGTCCCCGTCACACGGCTCTTCGGAGGCTCTTCCGCCTAGCAGTTCGGCGGGATCAAGCCGCTGCCGCCCGGAATCCCGTCGCCAGCATTCGGTGCCGGGCCGAACGGATCGTCGGTGCCGCCCGTCCCCGCATCGTTCGGTCCCCCGGGAGTGTCAAAGCCGCTGCCATCGGTGATCCCGTCGCCGGAGTTCGGCGCCGGTCCGTCGTTCCCCAGCCCCGCTGCCACGGCCAGCACCGCGAGACACGCAACCGCGATCACCACACAGAGTAGCACCCGATTCCTCGCAACCTCCCGGCTTCCATGTACGTGCTGCTGTGAAGTTCGTATAGAATAGTATGCATGCTACGGCTGTCGGATGGAAGAGACGCCGCCGCTCCACCGCGGAGCCCATCGTGCGGACCCGTCGCAAGCCCCCGCTCGTCTCATCGGAGAAGCATGTCGGCAAGAACAACGTCGGGATGGTGTGTCGGGCCTCCCCCGTCCGCGAGTGCGGCGCCGTTGACGGTGATTGCCTTCTCCGGGCACCACAGGACACACGCGTAGCACGTCTCGCAGTCGTGACCCCACACCGGGCGACCTTCGACGAGGCGGATGTTTCGCCGCGGGCACAGCCGCACGCACGTGCCACAGGAGGTACACGCTTCGCTGGCCGCGTACCCCTTGTCGCCCGACCTAAACGCCCTCATCGCCCCCGCGTAGACCAGCAAGCCGAGCCGGTCAACTGCGACATTGGTGGTCTCCACGGGGTGTCGCCGTTTGCCCTCCACTGTGGCGACGATCTCCGCAATGCGTTCGGTCGCCCGTGCCGGAACCCGCTTGCGCCCCAACCAGCGCATCAGGCGGATGATCGTCAGCTCCTCCATCCCCGGGAGCCGTGGCATGAACTCGCCGCGGACCGCGAACCCCGCGTGGAGATCGGATCCGTTGCCTCGGAGCGCTTTGCGCAGGATGGCGAGCGTGCGCCCGACCGAGCCGCCGCACGTGGCAACGGCGAACACGTACTGCTCGGCGCGCGGCCGAAGCCGCCCGGAAAACTCGCCGACCATTCGCGGGGGCCCCCATGCGTAGACCGGTGTCACAAGGCCGATGCGCTCTTCATCCCCACCGTCGTACCCCTCCAATTGACTCGCCATCGGCAGCACGTCCGCTTCCCCCAGGCGCGAGGCGATCGCGCGCGCGATCGCCAACGCGTTGCCGCTACCCGAGAAGTAGAAGATCTTCGTTCGCATCGATCCTTTCCTCCCTCTGCCCTCCGACGGGTTCATGTTGACGCCGGAGATCCGGCGGTGCAACAGCCCGGGGGGCGGCGAGATCCCTCGGCACCGCGGCACGAGGTGACACCGGCCCACTCCGGCGGACTTGCACGATCGAGGAACGCGTAGGGATAAGCAGTTGCGTCGGAGACTCCGGCGCTGCCGCTGCCTGCCGAGGTCGGTCGCAGGCGGGTGGGATCGCCGTACCAGGGAAGCGTCTCCGCCCCGGGTGACACGCCGTGCAGCGCTTCGTAGCCACACCCTGCTCGGCCGCTGCCCCCTCTGGTCTAGGTCCCGTTGGCGCCGCGGATGATAAAGCCGCCGGAGCGCTCGTCTCGTTCCAGCTGCAGGATTCCCTCAGCGCCTGCCTCTTCGAGCAGCTGGCCGAACGAACGGAACCCGTAGTATGACTCGCTGAATCCGGGCTTTCGGCGCTTGAGGGTCTGCTTGATCATCGACCCCCAGATGTTCTCGCCCTCTCCGCGCTCCTCGACCAGTGCCTCGTAGGTCTCGACCACAAGCTCCCACGCCTCCTGCTTCTTCTTGTCAGCGGGTGAGGAGCTGGCCGTCTTCGCTCCCGAGCTCTTCTTCGCCGGGGCCTTCCGCTCTTTCGGCTTGGCCCGACGACGGCGCGCAAGGTCGTCGTAGAACAGGAACTCGTCGCAGTTGGCGATGAGCAGATCGGACGAGGAGTTCTTCACGCCCACGCCGATGACGGTCTTGTTGTTCTCGCGGAGCTTGCTGACAAGCGGCGAGAAGTCCGAGTCGCCGCTGATCACAACGAACGTATCGACGTGTTCCTTTGTGTAGCACAGGTCGAGAGCGTCGACAACCATCCGGATGTCCGCGGAGTTCTTCCCCGACTGGCGCACGTGCGGTATCTCGATCAGCTCGAAGGATGCCTCGTGCATCGGGCTCTTGAACTCCTTGTAGCGGGCCCAGTCGCAGTAGGCCTTCTTCACCACGATGTTGCCCTTGAGGAGAAGCCTCTCCAGGACCTTCCCGATGTCGAACTTCGGGTACTCCGCCTCCTTGACCCCAAGCGCGATGTTCTCGAAGTCGCAGAACAGCGCCATGTTGACGATCTCCGCCGGCTGCGCCGCCGGCGACCCCTCCGCTCGTTTGGTTGGCATAGCCCTCCCAGACACCTCGCTTCTCGCGAGAAGACCCTACCGCTCTATTGCAGCCGACACAAGTGCCGCGTTGGCCCGCCCCCCCCTCGTCAGACACGGTCGGACCGGTCGGGCGCCTGCCCTGGGCGGAAGCGAACCGGCAGCGAAGCCGTTGCTGTGGGGCGTCGCCGCCTTACCGCGTGCAGCGCGCCGGTTACTAGAACACCGAGGAGAGCTTGGCGATCGCCTCGGCCGTCGTCTTCTCGCGTCGTGCGCTTGCCCAATTGACGACCGCCGCCCCGACGACGGTACCTCCCTTTGCGCGCACAAGCTTGCGCATCTGCCGCAGCGCGCGGTTGCCTCCCATCCACGGGTAGGGGAACTGCTGCGTCACCAAACAGGCGACCTTCTTCCCCGCAAGCGGGGTCACACGGTCGAGATACCTCTTGAGGACCGGTGAGAGGGAGAACGCCTCCACGGCCGCGCCGAAGACCAGCCCGTCGTAGGAAGCGATCTCCGGCAGCTCGTCAAGCTCGAATTCGCGAGCCCCCTGCTTCCGCTCTCCCACAACCTGGACCCTAAGGAGCGCGGCCTCGTGCCCCGCCGCGTCAAGGCGCTCCTTGAGCTTGCCGGCCACCGACTGCGTGTTCCCAGACCACGAGTAGACGACGATTCCGATCTTCATTCTCCCACCTCCAAGCGGTTTGCGATCCACCATACCTCATCGACAGCGCCTGGTGCTCTACGAAGGGCGGGGGCCGCGTCTCACGGGCCGGCCGCGGGTTGGCTTCCCCCCTCCGACCAGCTCGCGTCGTCAAACCGCTGGATCTCCACGAGGTGCCCGTCGGGATCCCGTACAAACAGGTGATAGATCCCGTACGTTTCGTTGTGCGCAGGCTCCTTCTCGAGCATCTTCCCGGCGCGACGAATCCTCTCTGCCCACCCGTCGACATCACCGCTCACCAGCGTCAGGATCGCCCCCTCGCAACGGGTTGGCGCAGCCCGCTTGCAGAAGCCGAAGTAGGCCGCGCGGCCGACTCGATAGATCCGGCACGCGCCTTGGTCGAGCACCAGCGGCAGGCCGAGCAGGCCTTCGTAGAACGCCGCACACTCCTCCAGGTCCCGTGTTGGAAGAAACGTGATCGCTGCATCGATGGTACGTGTCATCCTTTGCCCCTCTCGCACCTCGTTGCCTTGAGGCGGCCCCGCGCGATCCCCGTCGCGTGAACGCGCCGCCACGTGAGGCCAGCGCCGCCCTGTGGCGATGCAACCGCTGCAGAGAAGCGGCCCCTCCGTCGCGCGGGCAACGAGACGCCGCTTGCGGATCCGTGGTGACCTGCTCCGGCTAGATCCTCCAGAACGCGCGCCAGCCAGCATAGAGCCGGTGGCCCTCCTGGGTCCAGAAGATGGACTCGCGATCAGCAAACCGCTCCTGCTGGTCTTTCTCCCAGTTGCCGCGATACTCTATGGAGCGTCCTCAGACTGTGCGCGACCTGCATCGTCCAGTCACCAGGGTCGATGAAATCGCCCGCGCGACCCTCGTCCACCGGCCGCTCCAGATCGGCGAGCACCCCCAGCGGGGGGATCGGCCACAGAGCGTCGGCCTCGAGGCACGCCACCGCCAGGCGATCGGAGCCGGGAGGGTGCGGCGCGCCCGTCTCCCAAAGGTCGTGCCCCTTGATGATGTCCACACAACGCCGGATCTCCTCGGCCTCGAGCAATGGCCGGTCGCGGCTCTCGGGATGTGCCAGCTGATGCAAGAGCAGCTCGGCGTTGCGCCCTCCTCCCTCCATGTGGCGCATGCGCTGTTGCTGCTTGTCTTGGCGCATCTGCGCGGCACGTCGCCGAAGCTCCCCGCCGCGCGCCGCATCGTGGCGCTCAGCGATCTCGGCGGCCTCCTCCACCGCGCGGATCATCGCCTCTGTCGTTCGGGAGATGTGGAACGAGTCGTGGCAGAACGTGAACGCCGTCGCAACACGCTTGTCGGAGAGCGTGAGGCCCTCGGCCTGCGTGATACGCATCGCATTGGCGAACACCACCCACTCGTGCTCCTGACGGCTGTCCTCGGGCGTTCGCCACGCGTGCCATCGCTTCCAAGAGGCGCTCGACACTTCGGCGGCGACCGCGGCAAGCTCGTTCCGATCGAACGGGTCGCTCACGGCTTGAAGCCCCTGTGCGAGCATATCATCGAACCGCGCTGCCAGTGGGCTCGCCTCCCCGACGCGGCGAAGCATCGGGGCCCCGCTCACTGTCGTGACACCTTGCTCCCCGGGCACACGGACCGTTTGGCCACACCCCGCCCTCTCCCTCCCGCCATGCATCTCCTTCCGCCGTCCAGCCTGGTCCGCCGCCAGGCGCTCCCAGTGCAGCCCGCCGTGGGGCGCCGCAAGAATCGATGCGGAGGCCTGTGGCAAGCGTAGCGCCCACCGCTCTTGACGTTGGGCTATGCGGTGAGAGCCTCCGCCGCCAGTCGTCGGCGAGGCGAGGCGAGGCGAGGCGAGGCGAAAGGGTACAGGGATGATGTGTCAAGCTCAACAGGGTGAAAGGACTGTCCCAGCTTGGGGTTCAAGGAGACACAGACGCCGCACGACGATCCGACAGCACTCCCATCGGATCGTCGCCGGCTGCCCCCAAGCCCCCTAGTTCTGTTGAACGAAACTGCACTTGGCGCGCAGCCCCTTCTCGTTCTTGATCACAATGCGGTAGCGGCTCTTGTCGAGGATCCCTTCACGGGCGAACCGGTTGAGGGCCAGGGTGGTGTTCTCCCGCGCGGAGCCGATCATGTCCGCGAGCTCCTTGTGCGTGAGCTGGAAGCCGATGAGGATTCCCTCTTCGGTCTGCACGCCGTACTCGCTCGACAGCTTCAGCAGCTGCCGCGACAGTCGGGCCTGGATGTCGCGGAACGCCAGATCCTCGAGGGTCTCTTCGAACTCGCGGACTCGCTCTGCGAAGTGCTCCAGTAGAAGCTGGAGGTACTGCGGCTCGTCACGGATCGCGTCGGCGAACGTCTTCCGGTCCACGCGGTAGAGGATGGAGTCCTCGATCGCGGTAGCCAGATGTCGGCGATGCTGCTCGCCGACAAGGCACATCTCGCCGAAGATGGCCCCGGCGTCGACGATCACGAGGGTGAGCTTCTTGCCGCTCTCGTCGAGATAGGCGAGCTTCACCCGCCCTTCGTGCACGATGTACACCGAGGCGCTGGGCGAGCCCGGCTGGTACACCGTCTCCCCTCGCTCCACGGTCACCGGGTCGCCGAGCGCGCGAACCAACGGCTCAAACCGTATCTCCTGCCTGATGGTGCCTTTCATCCACTCTCCTCCGTGTTGGCCGTGTCGTCTGCATCGAGCCTAGCTCGCGCAGCGGCCAACGAGGAGGAAGGCAGCGACCCTCGCCGGGACCGTTGCTCTACACGAGAGGTAACCCACGTCACCCGCAGACGGTGACGACGGTGCTGTTGATCACAAACCGGTTGCGGATGTGGAGGTGGGATGAAAAGGGATAGCGTGGGCCTGTTGGCACCCTGGTATGGTCCTGATTCTCCCTAGAAAGGAGGTGATCCAGCCGCAGGTTCTCCTACGGCTACCTTGTTACGACTTCACCCCTCTTGCGGAAGTTACCCTCGGCGCTTGCAAAGAAGCGACTTCAGGTACCCCCCACTCGGTTGGTGTGACGGGCGGTGTGTACAATCCCCGAGTACATATTCACCGCAGTATGGCTGACCTGCGATTACTAGCGATTCCGGCTTCATGAGGTCGGGTTGCAGACCTCAATCCGAACTGAGGAGGGCTTTTTGGGATTCGCTCCACCTTACGGCATTGCAGCCCTTTGTACCCCCCATTGTAGCATGTGTGCCGCCCTGGGCGTAAGGGACATGATGACTTGACGTCATCCCCTCCTTCCTCCGGCTATTCACCAGCAGTCTCGTCAGAGTCCCCGGCATGATCCGCTGGCAACTGACGACAGGGGTTGCGCTCGTTTCGGGACTTAACCCTACATCCCACGACACGAGCTGACGACAGCCATGCATCACCTGTACTAGCTCCCAACCCCGAAGGGAAGGGTCGTCCCCGTTTCCGGTTCCTACCACTAGTATGTCAAGCCCAGGTGAGGTTCTTCGTTTATCATCGAATTAAGCCACGTGCTCCACCGCTTGTGCGGGGACCCGTCAATTCTCTTGAGTTTTAGCCTTGCGGCCGTACTCCCCAGGCGGTTCACTTAACGCGTTAGCTCCGGCACCGACCTGCATTAGGTGGCCGACACCCAGTGAACATCGTTTGGGGCGTGGACTACGGGGGTATCTAATCCCCTTTGCTCCCCACGCTTTCGCGCTTCAGCGTCGGTAGCAGGCCAGAGGGTTGCCTTCGCCATCGGGGTACCTCACAGTATCTGCGCATTCCACCGCTACTCTGTGAGTTCCACCCTCCTCTCCTGCACCCTAGCCGAGCAGTTTCACTTGACCTTCCCCGGTTGAGCCGAGGGCTTTCACAGGTGACTTGCCCGACCGCCTAGACGCCCTTTACGCCCAGTAATTCCGGATAACGCTCGCATCCTCCGTCTTACCGCGGCTGCTGGCACGAAGTTAGCCGATGCTTATTCCTGGGGTACTGTCATCGGACGGGCATTTCCTCCCGACCTTATTCCTCCCCCAGAAAAGGGGTTTACAACCCGAAAGCCGTCATCCCCCACGCGGTGTCGCTGGCTCAGGCTTTCGCCCATTGGCCAATATTCCCCACTGCTGCCTCCCGTAGGAGTCTGGGCCGTATCTCAGTCCCAATGTGGCTGACCATCCTCTCAGACCAGCTACCCATCATCGCCTTGGTGGGCCTTTACCCCACCAACAAGCTAATAGGGCGCAGCCCCCTCCCCTTGTGGCGGCAGGACCGCCTTTGGCTACCAGCCCTGCAGCCGGTAGCAACATCGGGTATTAGCCGCCCTTTCGAGCGGTTATCTCCGTCAAGGGGGTAGGTTAGCCACGCGTTACTCACCAGTCCGCCGCTCCGTGACCGATTCGCACACCCCGAAGGGTGATTGGGTCGGCTCGATCGCGCGACTTACATGTGTTAGGCGCACCGCTAGCGTTCATCCTGAGCTGGGATCAAACTCTCTCAGTTGAAGCTTTTGATCCGTTGTGACGGGTACGTAACAGGAGTTTCTTCGCGTGTGCGAAGAAACCAATACCACGCTATCCACTTTTCAAGGACCGATACTGCGGAAGGAAGTATATCGACGGGTCGAGAGGGTGTCAAGAACGCGAGAAAACAGCTCCTAAGAGCGTTTCGCCGCACGGAGCACCTGCCCTCGATGCGCCAGTGCCGCAGCGGCAGCCACCCACCCGTCGACGGTGGAGAACACCGGGATCCCCGCATCTTCCATCGCCGCCGACAGCCGCTGCGAGTACACCCCTCCAGCCGCCCCACAGACGATCGGCTTTGCCGCCGCGGCGGCGATCTCCGATAGCCGCGGAACGATCTCCTTGCCAAGCGCCACATCCTGAAAGACAAACCACGGCATCACAACGTCAACCGACGGATCGTCAAGGAGAAGCGAGACGCCGCGCGCGTAGTCGGACGCCGTCGCCGAGCCCGTCACATCCAGCGGGTTTCCGATGACGTAGTGCGCAGGGAAGGACGCCTCCATCGCCAAGGCGGTCCGCTTCTCGAGAGAAGCGAGGCAGAGGCCCATGTCGCCGATGCGATCCATTGCCTGCACCATCGGTCCAGCGCCGTTGCCGAGCATCGCCACGCGTCCGCCCGCCGCGGGAGGCTGCAACGCCAGCGCCTTGGCGGCTGCGAACAGCTCCTCGACGCTGTTGCAGGCAAACACCCCCGCCTGGCGAAACACCCCGACCCACGGCTCGTAGGTTCCGCCAAGGAATCCGGTGTGTGACACCGCACCCACGGCCGCCCGCGGCGTCCTTGCCGCCTTGTAGGCGACGATCGCCATGCGCGGCGTCGCGGCCCTGGCCGCCTGCGCGAACCCGCGCCCGTCGGCGAGCCCTTCGATGTAGAGCGCGACCACCTCGGTCTGCGGATCCTCCTTGAAGTACGTCAGAAGGTCCGCTTCGTCGACATCGATGCGGTTGCCGAAGCTCACGAACTTGGACAGCCCGATCGACTCCCCACGCTCGAGCAGGACCGCGCCAACGGTCCCCGACTGCGTCACCACAGCGGTCTTCCCCAGGGGCGGCCGCAGCATCCGCTCGTGCGGCTGGAAGAACGTGTCGAGACGGTTGGCGGCGTTGAACACCCCGATGCAGTTGGGTCCCACCAGTCGCACGCCGCCGCGGCGCGCCCGATCGAGGATCTCGCGCTCGATCCGCTTGCCCTCGGCTCCCGACTCCTTGCCGCCGCCGGCGACGATCACCGCGGCCCGCACCCCGCACGCCGCACAGCCGTCGATGATCTCCGGGATCGCAGCGAGCGGCACCGCAATCACCGCCAGCTCGACCGGTTCCCCGATAGCGCAGACCGTCGGGTGCGCCGGCAGGCCCATGATCTCCTCGTGGCGCGGGTTGACCGGATACACGACCCCGTCGTAGCCCCCGGTGATCAGGCTCTCCACGATCGCGTGGCCGATCTTCCCTTCCGTTGCCGAGGCCCCGATCACCGCGACGGACGCGGCGTCGAAGAAACTCCCGATCCCTGAAACATCCGGAACCCGTTCCTGCTCGATCGGATCTACCCTCTCCACGAGGCGGCAGGTCGCATCCAACACCGTGTGTTCCGCTCCCGAGACAAGAACAGGGTTCAGGTCGACGCTGCCCAGCCGATCCCCCAGTTCCTCCGCCACCGCACCCGCTCGCAGCAGAAGCTCCACCAGCAGATCCCGAGACGCCCCCGGCTGGCCGCGCAACCCGTCAAGGACTGTCTGCCCGCGGATCTCCGAGACCATCTCCCGCGCGTCGTCTCTCGAGATCGGCAGCGCACGAAACGAGACATCCCCCATCGCCTCGGCGAGGATCCCTCCGAGGCCAAACGCGATCACAGGACCGAACTGCGGGTTGCGGTCGACGCCGATCAGCACCTCCACCCCCCCAAGACACATCTCCTCGACGACCATCCCGTCGGCCGCCGCTTCGGGAACCCTCGCCGCAACGGCCTCGCGGATGCGGCCGTACGCTGTTCGAACCGCTTCGTCATCTCCAAGCCCCAGGGCAACTCCTCCGACGTCGGTCTTGTGTAGGATCGCGGCGCTCGCGGACTTGAGGGCAACGGGGTAGCCGATGCGCCGCGCAGAGGCGACAGCCTCCGCCTCCGTCGAAACGCGCTCCCGCTCCGGGAACGTGAACCCGTGTTTCGTCAGCATCGCTTCCAACGTCCAGGACATGCTGCCCCCTAGTGGCCTCCGTCACTGCGGCCCGGGCGCGAGGGTACGAGCCGCGCGGGGACGAGTCAACGCAACCGCTCCTGGGGCGAGAAAGCTCGCCGGCAACGCGTTTTGAGTCCATCGCTGCCGAGGGCTATACTGCCGCCGCCATGACCACCCAGCGAGTCGGCGTGATCGCCGGCGGAGAATCGCCGGAGCGAGAGGTCTCGCTGGCTTCGGGAGCGTGCGTACACCGCGCCCTCTGCCAGACGGGGCGGCCCGTCACCTTGTTGGCGCTCGACAGCCTGGACGATCTTGTGGGTGCGCTCGCGGGAATCGACGTGGTCTTCAACTGTCTCCACGGCGGGGCCGGGGAGAACGGGACCCTACAACTGCTTCTCGACCTGCTCGGTGTCGACTACGCCGGATCGGGTGCACAGGCGGCGTTTCGAGCAATGGACAAGGTGCGTGCGCGAGCGCTGTTCGAGCAAGATGGCCTGCATGTCCCTCCAGGCCTCGCGTGGACGGGCAAGGACCTTCGTGGGTTCCGCGACCGCGTCCTCGCGGAGCTTGGCGTGCCCGTTGTGGTCAAACCGATTGACGCCGGCTCGAGCATCGGTGTGCACGTCGTCGATCGCCCCGAGGATCTCGAAGGAGCCCTCGTCGAGGTCACGACAACCCTTGGATCCGCCCTGGTGGAACGCCACATCGAGGGCAGGGAACTCACGGTCGGCGTCCTTCGGATCGACGGACAGGAGCGGTCGCTTCCCGTGGTGGAGATCCACCCGCGACACGGCTTCTTCGACTACCGTGCGAAGTACGAGCCGGGCGCCGCGGAGTTCCTCGTACCGGCGCCGCTTGGCGAGTCGGTGACCTCGGCCGTTCAGGAAGCCGGACTGCGTGCCCATCGGGCCCTCGGCTGTCGCGGCTACTCCCGCGTCGATCTGCGGCTGGCAAGCGACGGGACGCCGTTCGTGCTCGAAGTGAATGCCTCGCCGGGAATGACAGAAAACAGCGACCTCCCGCGCGCCGCTGCCGCAGCGGGATACAGCTTCTCACAGCTTGTGTCGATGATGCTCGACACGATCTCGTAAGGAGGAGGAATGAAGATCACTTGGTTGGGACACGCGTGCTTCCTCATCGAAGCCGACGGCAGGCGCATCGTGACCGACCCCTACGGGGAGAAGGTCCCCTACGACCTTCCCGCGACCGACGCCGACCTGGTGACGGTCAGCCACGGGCATGCCGATCACAACGCCGTGGGGCGGATCGGCGGTTCTCCGGCAATCGTCCAGGCGACCGGCACGCTCGAAGCGGGCGGAGTTACGCTTCGGGGCATCGCCTCCTTCCACGACAACGAGCGCGGCGCGAAGCGAGGCGAGAACATCCTCTATCTCTTCGAACTCGAGGGGCTGCGTCTCGCCCACCTCGGGGATCTCGGTGCACCACTCGACGCGGCCCAGAAAGAGGCGCTCTCCGAGGTGGACGTCGTCCTCTGCCCGGTGGGCGGGACCTATACGATCGACGCCCAACAGGCAGCAGAGCTGGCGAGCGGGCTCCCGAGATTGCGGGTGCTCATCCCGATGCACTACAAGACCGATCGCCTCGCCGACTGGCCGATCGAGACGGTGGATGGGGTTGCCCGGTTGATGGAGAATGTGCGCCGCGTCGGGGGCACCACGGTGGAGCTCACCCGCGAGATTCTTCCCGACCGCCTGGAGGTGTGGATTCTCGACTATGCCTAGCATCTCGGACCGTACCCGTTCTCTCAAAGGTTCGCCGATCCGGCGACTCGTCCCCCTGGCCACCGCCGCCAAGAAGCGCGGCATCCACGTCTACCACCTCAACATCGGGCAGCCCGACATTCCGACCCCCCGTTCGTTCATGGAAGGAGTGCGGACCGCCGACATCGACGTGCTCTCCTATGCCCCGGCGCCGGGGATGCCGGCGACGATCGAGGCATTACGGCGGTTCTACGCTGACATGGGAATCGCGCTGTCCGAACACGAACTGCGCGTCACCATCGGAGGCAGCGAGGCGTTCGCGTTCGCGCTGCAAACCACGTGCAACCCCGGTGACGAGGTGCTGATCCCCGAGCCGTTCTACCCCAACTACCTCGGTCACGCACTGATGAACGGCATTCTCGTCGTCCCGATCACCACACGGGTCGAGGACGGGTTTCACCTGCCGGCCTCCGCGGAGATTGAGGCGTTGATCACGCCACGAACCAAGGCGATCCTGTTCTCCAATCCCGGCAATCCGACGGGTGTAGGATACACGCGCGAGGAGCTTGGGAGACTCATCGAGCTGGCCGTAAGGCACGATCTGTTCATGATCTCCGACGAACCCTACCGCGAGCTGATGTACGAGGGCGATGCCGTTGGCATCCTCGAGTTTCCGCAGCTCTCGGAACGCGCAATCCTCGTGGACAGCATCTCGAAGCGGATGTCCGCCTGCGGAGCCCGCATCGGCTGCATCGTCTGTCGCAACCCCGAGGTGATCGCCGCGATCGACAAGCTGGCGCAGATCCGACTCTCCGCACCCACCTTCTCGCAACTCGGCTTGATCGCGTTCCTCAACGACCCGGGCTACAAGGACGCCATCGCCGAGATGCGTCGGAAGTTCCACGCGCGACGCGACACGCTGTTCGACGCCCTGCAGACGATCCCCGGGGCCTGCTGCCGCAAGCCGGAAGGGGCGTTCTACATCTTCGTACGGCTTCCGGAGATGGACGACTCCGAGGAGTTCGTCAGGTTCATGCTCTCGGAGTTCGACCTCGATGGGGAGACAACCATGGTCGCCCCCGGTGCCGGCTTCTACGCCACCCCCGAACGAGGGCACGATGAGGTTCGCATCGCCTACGTTCTCGAGGAGCCGAAGCTCGTGCGCGCCGTGGAGGTTCTCAAAGCAGGCCTCGAGGCGTATGCCAAGCGCCGCCACCAGGTGGGCGCGTCCGCCGGATGAGGGAGCGACTCGACAAGGTCATCAAGAAGCGCCGCCTGATCCGCTCGCGATCGCGCGCTCAACGGATGATTGAGGCCGGCCGCGTCAAGGTCGACGGACACGTCCTTACGCGCCCCGGACATCCGATCGACCCGGAAGCGACGATCGAGATCCTCTCCTACGAACGGTACGTCGGCCGCGGTGGGGAGAAGCTCGAGGCGGCGCTCGAGCGGTTCCGGATCGATCCCAAGGGACGGATCTGCCTCGACGTCGGCGCGTCGACCGGCGGGTTCACCGACTGTCTTCTGCAGCACGGCGCAGCCAAGGTGTACGCGATCGACGTCGGCCACGATCAGCTCCACCCAAGCCTCCGGCGCAATCCGCGCGTCGTTGTGCGCGAGGGGCTGAACGCCCGCTACTTGGAGCCGCAGGACCTCGACGAGACGGATGAGATCACCCTGGCGGCGATCGATGTCTCGTTCATCTCGCTCAAGCTGATCCTGCCCCCGCTCGCCGAGCTGCTCGCCCCGGACGCCGACATCGTCCCCCTCGTCAAGCCGCAGTTCGAGGTCGGCAAGGACAGACTGCCGCCCGATGGCGTGGTCAAGAGCGAAGCCGATCGCAAGACGGCCCTGCAAGACGTGCGGTCGTTCATCGATGCCGAAACCCGCTGGTCGATCGTCGATGAGATGCGCTCACCGATCGCAGGCGAGAACGGCAACGTCGAGTACTTCCTCCATCTGCGGTAGGCCCTTGTGCTCACTCCCTAGGGGCGCGCTTCACGGATCGAAACCCTGCTCACCAGGCTCCTCGCGCCCGTCGATCGGGTCGCCCGCAGTCAACCGATCGGCGGTCGAGGGAACCGCCTCAGACCGGAGATGCACCGAACCCGCTCCAAGAGCAGCTCACCACGGAAGACACGAAGACCATGAAGAGGAGCCGCTTCAAGGGCGAGCACGCCGCCGGCGTCTCGCGAAACACACCGTTGCGTCGGGTCTTGCACCGGCTGGTGGCTCGGTCGTCCTTCGTGGTCTTCGTGACCTTCGTGGTGAAAGCTGGGAGACCTCCTCTAGGGCTGTGACCCTTTCATGCCCCACGCGCTTCGCAAACACGGACCTTCGCAGCTCTCCTTGCGGCTGGTCCGCGTGAGGGATTCTCACCGCCTTCGGATCACAGGTCGTCTTTCGGAACCCATGGGAGCATCGTCGGGGCGCCGGTGGTTTCGATGTAGGCGATCAGATCGAAGCACGGGCGAAGCGGCGTGTACACCAGATAGGAGTCGCGGATCGACGGGATCAGCATGGTCCCGACCTGGAGAAGCGGACGCTCCTCGAACATCCACTGCGTTTCCGGCGCGCCTTGGCTCGCCGCCCGCAGGTCAAGCAGAAACGCGGCGATCCCCGTGGCGCGAAACAGCGTCGCGTGGGCGTCGTAGGGCGTTCGCGGCAGCGACTCGACGGTGTACTGCTCGCGACGCCCTCCGGGGAACGGGAAGACGGCCAGCTCCCCGGTCACCGTCATCGTGCCCACCACCACATAGCCGTCCCCGAGACGCTCGCCGAGGTGCCATCCCGCCGAGGTCCGCGGCGCGGTGCCGGCGCCGAGGAGCGACGACAGCCGGAGGAACCGGCCGACGTGGAAGTTGTGCGCCCCCAGCATGACCTTTCCACCCTGCGGAAGGCTCTCGAGGAGCCAGACCACGTTGTCTGCCATGTAGCGATCCCGCAGATCGTTCCCCGCCTCGGGGTCGGCCGCGCCCACGCCGTAGACCTCGGCCCGTTGCAGCAGGAGCTCGGCGCAGTGAAGCGTCTCCTCGTACTCCGCCAGGGACGTCTTGGCGACGCACGCCGCCTTGCGCAGCGCGAGCTGGTCCACCACCCACTGCAACGCGTCCCTCCCAGCTCCGTCAGGGTCGGTGAACACGGCCGCGTGGTACATCGACGCGTAGCGGAACGCATCGAGACGCGACGCGAACGCCTCCGTCGCTTGCGGATCGATGTCCGCGACGACCGCGAGGATCGCGTCCGCCAGCAGGTTGGCGTCCCCGTCGTGCATGTCGATCCCGTGGAAGCTGACCCGCTCCGCTTCGGGCCGGTCCTCGTTGTAGGCGCGCATCCACTCGATGGCTTCGAGCGTCTCACGGTTGTTCCAGGGGGGGCAGTAGACCCGCGCCAGGACATCCGCGGGGTCCCCTTCGCCCGTCTGCACATAGCGGTCGATAAGCAGACCCTCTCCAAAGGGGAACTCGAACGCGAACGCGTGAACGCTGAGCTCGCGAGCGAGAAAGTCGATCAGACGCAGCCGGACGGTGAAGAACTCTCGCGTCCCGTGCGTCGCTTCACCGACACCGATCACTCGTGCCCCTGCAAGCATCGGGGCAAGCGGCCGTAGATCCTCCAGGTCTGCCGCAAGCTCGACGCGCTCCAGGGGCACGGCGTGGGAAGCGATCCAGTCGATCGCCACCTGATCGAGCGCAGCGCCTCCGAGCGTGACGGCACAGATCACGACAAGCAGAGCAAGTGCAGCTCTCCTCAGCACAGCGTTCACGCGATCCACCTCCTGGGTGTCCATTCGGGGCATGGCTGCAGGCTACCACAGCTCGGCAGGCATGTTGAAGCCGCTTCGTGCGCCGCGCCGAGCCCGCGCGTACGCTTGCCCCAAGGCAAAGGAGGGCGACCCGTGTCCACGTGCATCCTTCGAGTCAACGCAACACCGGTTTACCGGTTCTTGAGCCTGATTCATGCCGCGCTTCCGACAGGGGAGACTCTCGAGGGAAAGCCGATCCTCGACTGCGGTGCCGGGGGGGCGGTTCCGCCGCTGTGCGTCTTCGCTTCCCAAGGGATGAAGGCACACGGCATCGACACTGACCCAAAGCAGCTCGAGCGCGCCCGCGCGTTCTGCGAAGAGCGCGACATCAAGATCGATCTGCGGCAGGCGGACATGCGGGCGATTCCGTTCGCGGATCATGCCTTTGACTACGTCTACGAGCAGTACGCGATGTGCCACCTGAGCCTCGACGACACGTCCACGGCGGTCGCCGAGATGCGACGCGTCCTCCGCCCCGGCGGCATGGCGCTGTTCGGGGTCATCAGCGCCGACTCGTGGCCTCTGTCGGCTTTCGGAGTAGAAGGTCGGCCGGGGGAGTACCGAATGGTCGAGAACGGGGAGGACGTTTGCCACAGCGTCTTCACCGACGAGCAGTCCGACCGTCTCGCCATGGGGTGGGAGATCCTCCGCAAGGAGAAGGTCACGCTCTTCGCCCGTGATCGGGCCGAAGCGATGTCCCGAGAACGGTGGCGGGCGCTCCGTGAGAAGGCACCGGCAGCGTGCTCTGAGAGGGCGTGGGAAGCGGAATACGCCGATCGCCACAACTGGGTCACCTACGTGCACACCTACTACTACGTGCGCAAGCCCCGCATCTAGCGCGGTCCACCGCTTCCGTCCCAGTCGCGGAACGGGTTGCGATCCATGGGAACGATCAGCGTGCCCTGCCCGGAAGACGAGCCGGGGATCGACAGCTGCGCCGTCCCACTGCGGCGCACGCGGAACGCCTCATCGGTCGCCGCCACGTTGAGGAACTCCCTCAACGTCTCGGCCCCCCAGTAGTGCATCGGGACAGCGCACGCAGGAAGAAGCAGCCGCAGCAGCTTCACCGCCTCCGCCGCTACCCGCTCTTGCGACTCGATGGGCAAAAGGACAAGATCGCACGCCTGCGGGATGATCCGACGCCATCGACGACGGCCCTCGGGCTCGGCGACCTGCAGGATGTCCGCCTGGCAGTCTCCCAGATGTACGACACGAACCCCTTGCCACGAGAAGAGATACGCGTAGTTGTCGTAGTCGCCCGCAGAGGCCTCGCGAACGGCGATCGGCGTGATCTCGAGACTGCCGATCCGCGTCGGTGCCCCGCCGTGGACGATCTGGCTCGCCGCCGGAACCCGGCCCGGGTCATGATGGTCCTCATGGTGGAGATGGGAGTAGGTGCAGACATCGGGGACGAGCGTCCCGATGTCGCGGATCGGGCTGTCCCATCCCCACTCCACCCACGCGTTCGCCGCTCCGTAGTCGGTGAGCACAACCGGCCCGGCCCCGAACCGCAGCACGAACGCGGAGTGCCCGAGGTAGTGTACCCGTACAGCATCTGCCTCGCCGTTCACCGCCACCTCCTGATCGCAACCGGAAAGCGCGACCTCACCGGAGCGAGGAGACCGCCCTCCGCACCTTCTCCGCCGCGGTCTCAAGATCAGCGCGCGTTGGCCGCTCGAAGTACGACGCGTCGAAACGGAACCCGAACCCGTCCCCGTTGAGTCGGGGGATCACGTGCAGGTGAACGTGGAACACCTCCTGCATCGCCGCCGCCCCGTCAGCGAGGAAGAGGTTCACCCCGTCGCAGGGGAGCTCCCCGACGCGGAGCGCCAGTGCCATCCGGTGGGCCACACGAAACATCTCCGCCGCGACGTCCGGCCCAAGCTCCTTCAGGCCGGGGGCGTGCACGTTGGGGACAACCAACATGTGCCCGGCGTTGACCGGTTGGATGTCCATGAGAACCGAGACAGCGGCGTCACGATGAACGAGCGTGCCGTCGGCCCTCCCTGCCAAGATATCGCAGAAGACACAGCGCTCCATGAGGTCCTCCTTGCGCGCTCCGGGACACCGCGCCATCGCGGCTACGGATCGTGGTCGCTCACCAGACGCTTGCCGAAACTCACTACGTTGTCACGCACGTAGCCGATGCGTTCATAGAAGCCGATCGCATCCCCATTCACCGCCCGCACCTGGAGGTTGATCTTCGCGCATCCCAGCGCGCCGAGCCACGCCTCCGCCGCCGCCATCATGCGTCGCCCGAGGCCGTGACGCTGATGCGCCGGATCCACGGCGAGGTAGTTGATCCAGCCGCGGTGCCCGTCGTAGCCCGCCATGATCGACGCAACGACCGCCCCGTCCTCGACGCCGACGAAGAAGCCATCCACCCCGTCGTCAAGCTTGCGCGCGATATCCCGGCGGGGATCGTTCCACGGCACGACGAGGCCGCAAGCCTGCCACAGTGCGACGACCGCACCCGTGTCACGCGGTGCGAACACCCGAACCACAAACGCCATCTACTCCTCCGTTCTCCCCCTCGCCAACAGCCGCTCGGTGTCGGCGGGTGCCAGCGACGAGGACCTCTCCGCATCCGAAGGCAGGAGCCATCCTCCCGACACGCGTCCCGCCATCGGCCCCTATCGGGAGGAGATGGCGGCGGCTGAGGAAGCGACGCACAAGGACACCGACGATCCGATCGTCGCGTGACCGCTGGCGCAGCGCGCCGCAGATCTCTCCCCCTGTCTCCCCTGCCGGGCAGCCACGCGACCTGAAGAAGCATCTTGCCATCACAAGGTGCGATTTCGGGATGCGATTGCAGCGCCAGATCGGCGCGTCTCCGTAGCGAATCACATGGATGCTACAGGCGGGTGTGCGCCCGAGCAGCTTCCACGGTGACGGCGCGGCGATGACCTCGTCGTAGTGGCAAGCGAGCGCGTGCCACAGATTCGGAAGCCCGCAGAACAGAGGATCCTCGGAGAGCGTCTCGATCGCGATCAGAAGCAGAGATCTGAGCCCGCGCATGCGACATCCCTCCTGGCTGATCACCCGCGTAGTGAAGGCATTCTACTGTGCTGGCCTCTCACATCGTCCGCGCTTCTTGCGTACAGGAGCACCCCATGAGGCTAGTGCCCGTGGGTGCGGAAGCCGATGGAACGACCATAGCCAGCATCGAAGCCAGAAGCCGCGGAAGCGATCCGCCGAGGGGGACAGGGGCGCCAGGAGCGACCGAACGCGTCAGGAGGCACCCCCTGCCTGTGCCGACCACACCTTGTACCGGGAGCGCAGCCGCCGTGCCCTTGCACCGTCGTCGATGTGGATGGTGGCGATCCCTGCCACGACAGCTCCCTGGCGTTCGATGAGCGAGATCGCAGCGCTGACCTGGGCCCCGGTTTCGATCCACTCATCAACGATCAGCACTCGCAAGCCCTGCTTCAGGATATCGCAGCGGATCTCGAGCGACTTCTCCTGCCCCGTGTAGTCGCGAAACCACGCTCGGTCCGCTGGGACAGGGAGCTTGCCGCCCTTGCGAACGGGAAGGACACCGACCCCAAGCTGTCGGGCCACGGCGGTGCCGAGGATGAACCCCAGCGCGTCGATGCAGGCCACCAGGTCGATGGGCGTACCCGCGATAGAGCTGACAAGATCGTCCACCAGAGCATCGAAGGCTTCCGGGTGTGCGAACAGCGGCGTCACGTCATTGCGATTCCCGGGCGTGTCCGTGTCGATCCGTCGCAGGTACGCCTTCATTCGTTGTGTCTCGGCTGGATCTCGTCCAAACGAAACGGCGCGCCGTGGCCGGGATAGACAGTGTGGATGTCAAGACGCTGTACCCGCTCGAACTCCGCCCTCAACGCTTCGGCATCGTCGACAAAGGCTGCCGGTGACGGACGGGTTCGGTTCTCGAGGAAGTCGCCACTGAAGAAGGCTCCGTCTGCGGTCAGGACGGCAATCGAGCCCTTGGAGTGTCCGGGAACGTGGTGGACAGTGGCATCGAGCCCGTAGCTCTCCAGGCAGTCGCCCTCGTCAACGAACAGGTCCGGCGTGAACCGCTCTCGCTTTCGCAGGCGAAACAGGGACATGATCGGCTTCAGGATCCGGCGCGCCGGGGGCATCGTGCCGCGGCTTTGGAGCATGTCGCCCCGCTCCACCGCCGCGACCTCCATTCGGTGCATCGCGATCTTCGCCCCAAACCTCTCCCGCAAGTGAGCGGCATTGCCACTGTGGTCGGGGTCCCCGTGGGTCACCACGATGAGCTTGAGATCGCCGGGTCGGCAGCCCGCATCAGACAGGGACCGATCCAGCCGTTTCCGATCGGAACGAAACCCCGTATCGATCAAGACGAACCCGTCTTCCGTCTCCACAAGGTAGGCGTTGACCACGCGGAACCTGAGCGCTCGAATCGACTCCGTCATCCGTGTTCCTTTCGAGATCCAACGTTGGAGACAGCGTAGGAATCCACAAAGCCGGGGTCAATCCGTCGGGGGGAACGCACCTACATGAAGCACGTCGCAACAAGAGGGCGTGGTGCCGCCGAACCCGATCGAGAGAACCCTGCGAGGATGGTCGTGATCACGATGGTCAGCGGCTTGATCCCCATGACCGTGGCGGCGAAGCCCGTGCTAGATCCGCCCGTCTCTAGGATCGAGCCAAAGGGCAGAACCACACCCTTCCCCGCCAGCGAGCTCCAGTAGACGGCACGTCTCGGAATCCAGAACGCCGACGTGCGGATCGCTTGCGACCGGCTGAAGGCCGGCTCCTCGGTGGCGGGAAGCGCCGCGGCACACGCCCCCATCCGCAGAAGAGCGGGAGACTGCGGGTCCGGGAATCACACTGCGGCAGGGATCGAGTGCTTCGCATCCTCATCCGGACTCCCCCTCCCCCAGCGAACGCGGCCGTCTCATGGCACTGGCGCAGGAAACCGCCACACGGCGTCCGACGATTATGGACCAGGCGGTCTCAGGAATCGATCAGTACCTCTCGCGGCATGGAGAGAGCAGTATCCAAGCGATGGGAGACGTCTTCTTCGCCTTCCCCCTCCGCCTCGCCGGGAGCTCGCAAGTTTCTGACTCACGCCCGGGAAGTCCCGACAATGAGGTCTGTCGAGCACGAGGGTCCGACACCGCATGCGCTGGGTCGCCCCGTGAGCGCTTCATGAGGGATCGGGGTGCATCCTCCCGGACTCCTCAGCGCAGCTCATCGTCCCAACGGTCGCTCGGCGTCCTCTGCTTCCAGCTGGAAACAGTGTCTACCCGAGCCGTGGCGCCAGAGGATTTCGTGGGACGGATCGCCGGCGTCGACGCCGGCGTCGCTCGCGAACACCGCGCACAGTTCGTAGGTGTCCTCGCTGATGACGCGGTACTCATAGGGCGTACCGGTTTCGGGATCGGTCAGCTCTCTCACGATCCGTTCGTCGACGGACAGCTCCTCCAACGAGAGAGGCAAAACACGTTCTCGCGTCCAGTAGGCGTCGACAGCGTAGGCGATCTCGCGCAGATCGGCGATCCGCCTTTCGTCCAGCCGTCGCAGCCGCGCTTCTACCGGCGAATCCGGCAGAGTGATCCCGATGATCACCATCGACAGCACAACGACGACAAGAACGATCGCAACGAGCATCCTGGCGCTGACGCTGCTTCGATGTTTGCTCGGAGTTGGGTCTCCCGTTCTTCCTGTCGCAGATCCCACAGGTAGTAGCCGAAGATCCCGCAGGCGATCACGGCGACGGTCAGTGCCTTGAGGGCGAATCGTGCACTGAGATCCCCCCCCAGGAACCCATGGACGAGAGCGGTGAGGTCCCCGATGATGACCCCAGCGGCAACGAACAGCGTCATGTACGGCAGCCATTTGCGGGCTTTCGAGGCACGCTTGCTCGCGTCGCGCTTGATGGAACGGCCGACCAGGAACGACAGGTACAGAAAGAGGGGGGAAGCGATGACCAACGAGGCGACGGAGAAGCGCATCGCTTGGCGAACCGACTCAGCAAAATCGTCATAGGCAACGGGATCCGGGAAGGAGAGATCGATGAACTGGAAGATGAGCCGTCCGAAGTTGAACGCCGTCAGGTAGAGCGTCGTGAGCAACACGCGGTAGACGAACGCCTCGCGCGCCGACAGGTAGACCCTTGGCCGTGGAACAGGAATCGGGAACTCGATCGGCGCATAGCTGTCAAGCGCGCTCTTCACCTGGTGCGGCTTCCAACCCGCCTGCAGTTAAGCATCCTCGGTCTCCGCGCACGCGTGGCCCCGTCCCAAGGCGTCCTTGACGAAGCTCTGCAGCTCATCATGGATGGCCACTGCCCCCTGCTACTCCTTCGGATCGGCATCTCAGCCGCCATCCGCCAGACCACAGCCAGCACTCCCCAGGGGTAGCTGGTCTTCTCGGCGCCGAGCGCTCTGAGCTGCGAGCCAGGCAGACGACTTGCGTCTCTCGGACTCCTAGCTTCGGAGGAAGGCCCCGATCAGCTGGGGGGTCGCACGATCATCGCGAACGGCCGATTCGAGCGCCCGGTGGATCCATTTCGCGTACTCGGGGTGCTGTTTCATTGCTGAGTTCATCTGGCATAGCGCCTCTTCCGGAGAGGTCTCCGGATGCGGCTGGATCCCCCACACCGGCCGATCACCATAACGCATCGCTTGCACCGCACAGGCATCGTTGGCCGCCAGGACACGCCACGGTGTCGGCGGGGCAACAACCTCGTCGAGATGCGCGGCGAACGCATGCCAAGGGTTCGGAAGGCCGGCAACCAGCGGATCCCGTGCAGCGATTTCGATAGCCACCCACCCGAGTTCCGGCGCCGGCGCGCGGCGAACAGACTCGGGACCGGAGAGCGCCCACGCTAGCATCTGATGCCCAAAACAGCTGCCGAGCACGGATAGCCCACGATCCACGGCATCGCGCACGATGTCGGCCTCCGCCTCGAACCAAGGCTCGGGGTGCTCGAACGAAGCCTCCGAGCCGGTGACGAGAATGTGTGTGTATCGATCGAGCGGGGGGACCGGCTCGTCGGAAGGAAGGTGAACCGCATCGAATCGCACACCATCGAGGTTCCGTGACCACTGCTCGACCGGTCGATAGACCGACCGATCGATGGAACCGTCGAGGATCAGGAGCCGCTTCTCCATGGTAACATGATAGGAAAGCGGAGAGTTGGGATCAATCGACGGGTCAAGATGTCGGCAAGGGATCGCGGAGAGCCTCTCAGGCGCTTCGCCGCGTGATGAGCTGACGCTCCGGCTCTTGCGAATTGGACTCGGACTCTGATCCCTCCAACTTAGGGTGTGTGTCCCCCGATTCACTGTCTAGAAGCCGCTGGCCGCCAGCGCGATCAGCAGTTGCCCGCCGTAGTAGAACGCCAAGCTGATCCGTCGATACCGCCAGGGTCTCCGAAATCGGCACACCGCCAGAATCGCATCCGATATGTAGAACAAGACAGCTCCCGCTGCGATCATCATAGCTTGGCCTGTACCGAAGGCCGGACCGGACAGGGTCGCTATGGCCCGACTCACCATGATCGAGATCACGACGATGTAGACGATCACTGGGATCCGCAGTATCCCCAGCTTCGCTCTGAGCAGCGCGTAGACGCCGGCGCCGGCTGCCAGTAGACCCCCTGCGCAAGCAACATCCCACCACGAAACGCGCCCCAGCATCGTGAAGACCACCGCGTAGGTAACATGCGCCAGCAGGAACGATCCCAGCCCCGCGAGCAGGGCTCCGCGCTTCTCCTCGAACATCAGCGCCACGTCCCCCGCCAACGAGAACATCAGCGCCAACAGCACGCCCACCGTATAGGTCAGATTCCGTTCAGGCTGCAAAAGCGACAGGCACACCACCGCAATCACAATGAGTGTGGATAGCGGCTTAAGGACGTAGACCTGCCAGCGCTTCTCGAGGATCGCGGCCCGAACAACTACGAACACCGTCACGGCAAGACCAGGGATCAGCCAGAGCGTTGGCGTCATCAAACCGCCTCCACTCCAACAGCTTAGCGATAACCTGCGGATGATCCCAACGCCGACGCGCGCAGGCGCAAAACGACACAACACGGCGCAGTCCTTACGTGGCGGTCTCGATCCGCGTCGACGCCGTGCCCTCGCCGTGCAGCCACGACATGCAGGCTCGCGGGCGGCCTTCTTGGAGCTGTCTCCTGCCGTGCAAGATCCCCCACCGTGCCGAGCATGAACGGCAGCTTCAGCGCCTTGGGGATGAAGGCTGAGGCGCTCGTGTCGATGAACTCGACGCTCCCTCTAGGAAACTCCGGGCGCGCGCGCGACAAACACCGACCTCGTTCCCCGGTGCATGACGAGGACGCATCGCACGGCAATCAACGGCTGAGAAGCGCTGCCGGCGAGATTGCGCTGGTGGGGTCGTGGCGCCCACCACTTGGGTGATCGAGGGACTCACATCTCATCTCTTCCCTCACCTCATTCCGAGTAGTGGGCGAATCCCCGGCCCACGTTCCAAGGAGCCCCGACGATGGACGCGATCCGTACAGGCAGACCATCTCGGTGGATCGTGGACAGCCTCTCAGGCGATCTTCGGCGCGGCATGGTGGGAAGCCCTGACTCTTGCAGATTTAAGGTACGTGTCCCCCGAATTCTTCGAAGCCCATCTCCGCCTCGCGTACGCCCCAGCTACATGCCATGTCCCGGGACCCCCTCCAAGTGACTGCGCACCGCTTCCCCTTCGATCCCGGATGGCGCATAGACCGCGAGCAACACTCAACTTGACTTGGGCGCCATCCGTGTGCGCTGATCCGGCCCGCAGAGCACGCTCGCGATGATCCCGCGCGCGTTGGGGATCATCATCGAGCGCCCACCATCCGGACGGTCTGGCGGGGGCTTCCTCTACCCAACACCCTTGCTCATCGCAAACACCATCGAGCCCAGTAGCAGGATCGTGGTGCCCACGGTGACGAGCCAAAGCGGACGGCTCATGCGAAACATGGGCAGCCCCATCAGGAGGATCGCGCCGAAAAACAACACCAAGTACGGCACGAGGATGTCATAGCGCATCGGTGAGCGGAACTCGACCGGCCAGACGTACTCCACGGCGATCATCAGCGCCACGAACGCCACGTAGACGCCCGGGCCAATCCAGTGCCGCCACCCGGCGCCCGCGCGCACGAACGCGACGAGGGCCACCACTGCCGGGATGGACCAACCGATCATGGCACGCCCGAGCAGGTGATTGACCGCCATGCTTCCGGTGGGCACCCGCGAAAGGAAGCCCGCCGCCTGCAGGAGGTTGACCGCATTCACAACGCCCCAGACGGTGAGCGCCGCCCACCAAGGGTTGGCGACAGACGGTGCACTCATGACTCCGGGCCGTCCGGAACGAGCGTGAACGCCTGCTTCATTTCCTTGGGGATCGAGCTGGGACGGCCGCTCTCGACGTTCACGAACACCCATTCGGTCTCGCCCTTCGCGAGCGTCTTGCCGTCGGACACCCTTGTGAACGCATAGCGTCTCAGGGAGCGCACGCGCCGGAGATTGGCGACCCACGTGCTGGCTTCGATGCGGTCGCCGGCGAACGCCGGACGGAGATACTCGATGTGGTGAGAGCGGGCGACCCACATCCCACCGAGGTCGTGCATCAAGTCGACGCCGCCGGTGGCCGCGAAGTGCGCAATGGCGATGTCCTGTATCCACTGCACGTAGGCGACGTTGTTGACGTGCCCGTTCCCGTCGATCGCATCCTGTGGGATCGTGAACTCACTGCGATAGATCGCGTCGTCCCGAGGAGCAGCACTCTCATGGACCGTCTGTTCGCGTGCCGGCATGGGGTTTCGTGAATGCATGCTAGGGGCGCGCGGCGATTCGGTCAACTCCGATCTTTCGTTTGGGAGGCGCCGAACCCGACGGCAGGCGTGTGGCCATCGAGAAGATGCACGGCCGTTCGACCGCCGCAGCGTGTTCGGATCAGCTCGGCAGGTTCGTCGCTGATCCGGAGCCGATTGTTCGCCGAGAACGGCGACAGGCCTTCCACAACGAGGCAGACGTCGGTCGTGGACTCGGTCAGCTTCGACTTGCCGGACTCACGCCAGTTCCAGCGGCGGCAGAGGACGTCTTCGTCGCCTCGGTAGATGCCCTTGCCTGGGCTCTTCGGTGGAAACGATGCGGAGCCGTTTGGCGGGACCAAGGATTCCTCAGCAGTCGCGATCGTCAAGCGGATGTCTCCTTCCATTAGGATCGAGATCGTCTCCGCCAACGGGGATGACATGCCTGAGCGAGATCGCGTTGTTGAGGTCGACCAGCGGGTTAACGGATGGAATCGACCGGCCGGAGAGGATCGCCTGCAAGAGGCTCTCCATCGATGAGTGGTGTCTCTTCGGTTTGGCCCCGAACGCTTGGTACGCCGCGCGCCCGGCGGCGATCCGAGGATCCGATGCGAGTCGCTCGCTCGACCACTCCCCGCGAACATGCCCGATCTGCTGTTCGAGGAAGGATGCTGCCTCGCCGTTGGCGCCCCGGCTGTCGACGCCGGAGGCCCCAACAACGCCGATCGCCAACCCCGGGAAGCTCCTCAACACCGCGGTCAACTCGAACCACCGCCGCCACCCTCGATCGTTCCATCCCTCGGAACTCACTCTCCTCTCCGATCCTCCTCCGGGAACATACCCAAAGCCAGCGCCCGCACGCTGCCGTACACCGCACAGCCGGTCGCCCGCAGACGCCTCTCGCTTTGATGTCCTTGCGCCACGAGAGCCGCGGCAAGACCGAGCTTCCCGGCAACCTCGGCGTCATGATCCGTGTCCCCGATCAGAAGCGCGGTCTCGGGATCAATCCGATGATCGGCCAGAAGCTCCCGAGCCCGCGAGATCTTCGAGTCCGCCTCCCCGTGTGCCAGTCCGTAGACAGCCTCGAAAAACCTTGCGATGCCCAGGTGCTCGATTGTCCGTCGAAGCAAGCCTTCCTCCATCGCCGAGAGCACGAACTGCCGCATCCCGGCATCGCGGCAGCGCACCAGCGCATCGTGCACACCGTCATGCAGAAGGCACTCCGCCAATCCGGGGACGTAGAGATCAAAGAACTCAGCCGAGAGATCGGACATCGATTCCGCATCGGGATCGAGCCCGATCCGCCGGTTGTAGTCAGCGACCGGGAACCCGAAGACCTCGCGGTACGCTTCCCGCGTCAGTGTCGGCAGTCCCCGCCTCGCAAGCTGCACGTTGACCGATCGAATGACCAGATCGAGATCGTCGATCAGCGTACCGTTGAAATCCCACACCGCGGACTCGATGACGTCCATCGGATCTCTCATTGCTGTCGGCCGAGGACGCCCCACAGCATGACGAGTCCCAGCAAACCGAACCCGATCGCCGCGACGAACTCGTGGATCGATGTTGCGCCGCTGCGGATCATCCCAGCATAGAGTCCCGACGCCCAGAACCCTCCTGATGCAAGAACGGCGAATCCCCAGCGGGGGAACAGCTTGTTCTGTGGTCTGGATTCATTCCTGGATCGTCCCATCGCCTTGCACCTCCCGTCGCCGCCCGTTGCGCCATTTCCGTCTTGAGCCGTCAAACCTCCATGGCGCCCTCAGTTCACCCCGAGGGGCGTGGACCCACTCATCCCTCGCCCCGCCTGATCCGTCGGATGCGCGGTATCCACATCGGTACATCCGCCATGTACTGCCGGTGCTCGACGCCGAGCCGCTCGAGAAGCTGCCTTTCCTCGTAGCGCGAGATGACATGCAGAAACGCGCAACCGATGATCCAGACAGCCGCGGCCGCAAGCGAGATACCGAGTGCAAGAAGTCCGAGGTAGAGAAGGATTTCACAGGCAGATCCGATGGCAAACGAGCCCGAACACGCTCCTGCGGATGACACACGGCTCGCTCCGTACCTCGCCGAAGACGATCTTCATGCCTGTCTACATCAGCCACACGGAGACAGCCACAAGCACAACCCCTACTGAAACCCGGACGGGGAGCGTGACGTACCCGTTCACCCATGCGGTGTAGTGGAGAACGAACACACCGCCGAGCCAGACAGACAAGAGCAACAGCGCCAGGGCAGCCTGGCCGCGATCGCCGGACGGGGCTCGGGAACCAGGTCGCTCCGCCGCTGCCGCTGGTGTCTGCTCCACCGCTGCTCGATGCTGGGCTCCATCTACCCTTTCCCAGCGTTCTCCGCCTTCCTCGCTTTCTTGGCGGCTCGCTTCTCCTTGATTGACTTCTGCGGCTTCTTCTTGCTGCTCGTTCGTTTCTTGTCCTGGGACTTCGCCATTTCGTGCCCTCCGTTCATGTAGAAGAATCCCTGCCCACAGTCGCTACCGACTCAACCATCCCCCGCGTACGCCACATCGTACGGTTCCGCCCGATGCCGCATACAGGCCCAGTGGATCTTCGCCAACTGGCGAACGTGCAACAGATCGTGCGCGACCCACGCGGCGAGCAGATCCCCGGCAGCCATCACCCCAGCGAGTGGGTGCGTCTTCGTACGACCCCAATCGGGATCAGCAAGTCCGCGAAGCCAGGCAATCGACGCCGCTCGCTCGTCGATGAATGCCGTGATCGTCTCCCGAAGATCCAACAAAGCGTAGCCCCGCGCGCGCACCCCCGAGGATCGATCGGCGGCCACTCCGCCGTCGGATCCCGCAGCAGAAGATCGAGACGAATGCGGAAGTCCTCCCGCTCTTCGTCGAGCAGATGCGCCGCGACGTTGAGGATCGACCACGCGGTCGCCGAAGGCTTCCACCTCGCCACGTCCGCCGAGGGCTCGCCGATCAGGACATCAATCACCTTGGCATGCCGCTCGAGCCGGTCGATCAGATGTGTGGCCTCCATCGCATCCCTCTTTTCACGCCCCATCCTAGCCGATCCTTCTTCGGGAAGGCATCCACGGCCCCTTGACCGCCCCTCGAACAAGATCGATCATTGCGCCCGCCCGGTCGGTCCGACGCGACGTGGGCTCCGCCCCGCTGGCGTAAGGAACCACACGGCAGGTTGCAGAGACTGCCCTAGGGGCGTTGCCGGGAGAACGAGCGCCGGGGCGCCGCGAATCGACAAGGGAGATGAGGGTTCGGAAATGACGACAAGCGGTCACCACGCGCACGAGCCGACTGAATCGGAGCTCGTTCGTCGCGCGGCAGAGATGCGAGCGCTCTTCGAGCCACGTTCGGTGGCGGTCGTGGGCGCGTCCAGGAGTCCCGAGAAGATAGGCTATCGCCTCGTTTCGAACCTTGACAGCGGCGGCTTCCGCGGCCGGATCCTTCCGGTCAATCCCAAGGGCGGGGAGATCTGCGGCCACGAGGTCCTTCGGTCGATCGAGGAGCTGCCGGAGGCCCTCGATCTCGCGGTGATCACCGTTCCCGCATCGGCGGTACTCGATGCGGTGACCTCTTGCGGCGATCGCGGCGTGAAACACGTGGTCGTGATCTCGTCCGGGTTCGCGGAGGTGGGCAACAACAAGCTGGAGCACGACGTCGTGGCTGCCGCCAGCGCGCGTGGCACCCGGATCCTTGGCCCGAACGTCTTCGGCCTCTACTCTTCGGTGGCATCGATGGACGCAACGTTTGGCCCCGGCGGCATCCTCCCCGGCCGCGTGGCGATCATCACCCAGAGCGGTGCCCTGGGAATCGCGATGATCGGGAGAACGGCCGCCGAGTCCCTTGGCCTATCGGCCCTCGTCTCGGTCGGCAACAAGGCGGACATCGACGAGGCCGACCTTCTGTCCTACCTCGCCCTCGACGCGTCAACGCGCGTGATCCTCCTATACATCGAAGGGGTGCGGAACGGGGAGCGTCTGGTGGAGACGCTCCGCACGGTGGTGCCCCAGCGCCACGTGATCGTCATCAAGTCCGGGCGCTCCGAGCGAGGAGCGATGGCCGCGGCGTCACACACCGGTTCTCTTGCCGGCGCCGACGAGGTGTTCGACGACATCATGCGTCAGTGCGGTGTCCTGCGCGCGACAAGCATCGAGGAAGCGTTCAGTTGGGCGCACTTCCTCGCGCACGCACCGCTTCCCACAGGAGAGGACGCGGTGATCGTCACCAACGGCGGCGGGATCGGCGTCCTTGCCACGGATGCCTGCGACGAGTACGGCATCGCTCTGTACGACGACCAGAGCGAACTGAAAGCCGCCTTCGGAGGAGTGGTGCCGGACTTCGGATCGATCCGGAATCCCGTGGATCTGACCGGACAGGCCACTGTCGATGACTACGCCGGCGCACTCGACGCGGTGACAGGCCACGATGCGATGCATGCAGCGATCGCCCTCTACTGCGAGACGGGGCTGTTCGACGTCGACGCGTTTACTTCCTTGCTACGGCGGTCGTGGGCGCGCTTGAAGGCGACCAAGCCGATCGTCCTGTCGCTGTTCGGCGGAGCGCGGATCGACGCGGCCGTGCGCGAGCTGCGTCGGGAGGGAGTCCCCGTCTTTTTCGGCGTCTACGAAGCGGTATCCAGCCTCGGTGCCCTCTACGACTCCTGGCGGGCGCGCCGCAGGCCGCGAGAGATCGGACCGTCGAACGCGCCGGAGATCGACGTTGCCGCCGTCGCTGCGATCACCGAGCGCGCCCTCGCCGACGGGCGCCACGCGCTGCTCGGTGACGAGATCCACGAGCTCTCCGAGCTTCTGGGCATCGGCATGCCCCGGTCGGCCGTGGTCAAGGGCCTGGACGAGGCCCTCGCCGCAGCGGAGCGCATCGGGTATCCCGTTGTCCTCAAGGTGGTGTCCAAGGACATCCTTCACCGCAGCGACGTCGGCGGCGTGGCGCTCGACCTGGAGAACCCAGAAGAGCTGATCGACGGCTTCCAGGCGGTGCTCCGACGCTGTCGCACCAACGTCCCAAAGGCGGTGATCACCGGCATCGAGGTGTCGCAGATGGTCTCTTCCGGGGTGGAGACCATCGTCGGAGCCCGTCGCGATCCATCGTTTGGCCCCGTCGTGATGTTCGGGCTGGGCGGCATCTACGTTGAGGTGATGAAGGACGTCACGTTCCGCGCGGCGCCAATCAGCGAGCGCGAGGCCCGCGAGATGATCGCCGACGTCCGTTCGTACCCGCTGCTGCTCGGCGTCCGTGGGGAGAGCCGCAAGGAAATCGAGGGAATCGTGCCGATTGCCGTGCGCCTGAGTCAGGTGATCCGCGCGTGCCCGACGATCAACGACATCGAGGTCAACCCATTGGTGGTCTACGATCGGGGGATGGGCGTCCGGGCTCTCGACGTTCGGGTGATCCTTCGACGCGTCCCTTGAGGAGTTGAGAAACGTGAACTCGCTGATCTTCGCATCCACGCGGCGCGGCGCCGGGAAGACCAGTCTGCTGGTCGGTCTGGCGAAAACGCTTGAGGGACCGTTCGGCTACCTGAAGCCGCTCGGCGACCAGCTGCTGTATCGCAAGAAACGCCTGTGGGACGCGGACGCGGCGCTGATGATCGCCCTTCTCGGCGTCTCCCACGAGCCCGAGAGGCTCACTGTGGGGTTCGATCACTCGAAGCTCCGCCACCTTGGGGACGAGGCGGCCATCCACAACGCGGTGCGCGAGGCGCTCCGGGTGCAGTGCGACGGCGGTGGGTCCGTGCTCATCGAGTGCGGCCCCAACCTCACCTACGGCGCCTCGGTCTTCCTCGATCCGTTAACGCTGTCCCATGAGCTTCGCCTCCCGACGGTTCTCGTCACCGGCGGCGACGAGAACGAGATCGCCGACGACCTCGCGTTCGTCGAGCGGTTCGTCACCTCCGACGAGGCGACAATCGCCGGGGTCATCGTCAACAAGGTCAGAGACCTTGACGAGTTCACCGCGGTACACCTGGAAGAGATCACCAGGCTCGGGATCCCGGTGCTCGGCGTCGTGCCCCACGACGAGCGTCTGACAACGATGACCGGCAACTACCTCGCTGAGAGGCTGTTCGCCCGGGTCATCGCCGGCGAGGAGGGCCTGTCGAAGCCCGTGCGTCACGTTCTTGTCGGCGCGATGTCCGTGGCCGCGGTCACCGCGGAAGAACGGTTCCGACTGCCGGACAAGCTCATCATCACAAGCGGCGATCGAAGCGACATGATCCTCGCGGCGCTGGACGCTCCCGGGACCTCTTGCGTCCTTCTCTCCAACAATATCGTCCCCCCGGCGAACGTCCTGGCAACCGCACAGGAGAAGGAAGTGCCGCTGCTCCTCGTCCCCACCGACACCTACGCCACGGCCCTGAAGATCGACCGGCTCGTCCCGCGGCTTTCGGTGCAGGACACAGGGAAGATCGACCGGCTGGCCGCCATCGCCGCCGAACACATTGACCTGAAGGCGATCGCCGCCCTCTAGGTCGAAGCTCCCGTGGCCGCCCCGCCTCCGTTCCGACGGCTCAGGCGGCGACTGCGAGGAGTGACGCGGCGTTGCCTCCGAGCAGTTCGGGGAGCCACGCCGACGGGTAGCCGAATCCTCGAATCGCGGCCAACGCCTCCTCTTGGCTGTGGGTCGGGAAGTCTGACCCGAACAGCAGCCGATCTCGTCCCAGGCGCTCGGTCACCCAGCGGAACTGCTCCTGGAACGGCGAGCCGAGGAACATGACACAGGTCGCGGAGAGATCGAAGTACACGTTCGGCAGCCTGCCGTCTTCCCGAAGGAAGCCGAACGCGGCGAACCGCTCGAACCGATGCAGCCCGGCGTGGGCGAGGCAGAGCTTCGTGTCCGGGCTCGCCGAGGCCGCGCGCAGGAGCTTCCCCGGCTGTGCATCGTCAAACGGCGCGTAGGAGTCGATGAGCACCGGCACGCCAAGGGAAGCCGCGTGCCGCAGCACATAGAGCAGGTGGGGCGATGCGCAGTCGAACCGCTGACTGCTGGGGTGGAGCTTGAACCCGTGGAGACCCAACGTGCGCACGCAGCGTGTCATCTCCCGAAGCGCGTGCGCCCTGTCGTCAGGGTGAACGGAGCCGAACCCGTGAAGCCTTGCGTTCCCCTCACAGGCACCGGCTAGCTGATCGTTCAGCCGCCGCGCCGCCTTGGCACCGCGCCGCGGCGCCACCGCCAACATCACCGCCCCGTCCACACCCGCGCGATCCATCATCTCGAGGATCGCTTCTCGTCCCATGCGGATCGGCTGCCCCCGAAGGGTCAGCTTCGGATCCTCGCTGTAGTGCACGTGGAAGTCGATGATGCGCACCGCTGCGGACTCCTCCCTCAACGCAGGTCAACGATACCCCGGTTCGACGGACTCGTCACACCGCGTCCGCCCCGGCCGATTGAACCATTTGCCGGGTGAAGGCGACTCACGGGTGGAATGAGCCTGCTGGGTGAACGCTTCTTCGCGCTCCGCAAGGCGCGAAGAGGCGTTACCCCAGGACAACTCGGCGATTGCTCGCCGTACACTGCGTTCCTTCCGCCAACCGCTCCTTGCCTCCAAGCGACCGCTCCGCGCTCGATGGCCTTTGCTAGGGTTGACAAAACCGCCCTCCTGATGCTAGATCAGGAGTGTGCCTCGTTAGGGGCAGGCCGTGCGAGAACAAGGAGGCGACATGGAGCGGTTTCTTCGCATCAACATGAGCGATCGGACGGCGACCTTTGAGCCGGTCCCAGAGAAGTACCTTGGGCGCGCGGGACGGTGGCTCACCTCGAGCATCGTCTGCGATCAGGTCCCACCAACCTGTCACCCACTCTCGGAAGAGAACGTGGTGGTGTTCTCTCCCGGGATCGTCACCGGCACCTCCGCGCCGACGTCCTCGCGGATCTCCGTGGGGGGCAAGTCGCCGCTCACCGGCACGATCAAGGAGGCCAACGCCGGCACCGGCTGGGGACGTCGCCTCGCGCGCCTCGGGATCCGCGCGGTCATCGTTGAGGGAGAAGCAAGCGACGATGCGTGGTGGCTCGTGAAGATCAGCGACGAGGGGGGGCAGTTCACGCCCGCCGATGAGTGGGTCGGCCGGAAGCTGTCCGACGCCTACGACGCCTTGTTCGATCGCTTCGGTGGGACCGATCGTGTGGACATCTGCGCGATCGGTGTCGCCGGCGAGCAGCGGATGGCATCAGCCGGAGTGTGCTTCAGCGATCAACAGGGGCGCGCCAGTCGCTATGCCGGACGTGGAGGGCTCGGTGCCGTTCTCGGCAGCAAGGGACTCAAGGCCATCATCGTAGACGACACCGACGCCGCGGGCGTTCCGCTCGCCGATGCGGCGCTGTTCGAGGAGGGTCGTCGCAAGGTGACCGACGCCCTGGTGAGCCACGACATCACCAAGCCGAAAGGCGCCCTCAACAGCTACGGAACGGCCGTACTCGTGAACATCATCAACGAGGCGGGAGCGTTGCCCACCCACAACTTCCGCGAGGGGCGGTTCGACGGCGCCGCGAAGATCGCCGGTGAGGCAATCTTCGCAGGCAACAAGGAGCGGACCGGCAACGACTGCTACAACCACCCGTGTTCGCCCGGATGCATCATCGGCTGCTCCAACACGTGGCACCGGCCGGACGGCTCGGAGCACACGTCTTGTCTCGAATACGAGTCCGATTGGGCGCTCGGCGCCAACTGCGGGATCGACGATCTTGACGTGATCGCGGAGCTCAACTGCCTGTGCAACGACTACGGCCTGGACACGATCGAGACCGGCGGGGCCCTGGCGGTAGCCATGGAAGGCGGCCTCGCCCCGTTCGGCGACGGGAAGCGCGCGATCGAGCTTGTCCACGAGATCGGCCGGGGGACGCCCCTCGGGCGCGTGCTCGGGAACGGCGCCGTGGTCACCGGACGCGCGTTCGGTGTGTCGAGGGTTCCCCACGTCAAGGGCCAGAACATGCCGGCCTACGAGCCCCGCGCGATCAAGGGGATCGGGATGACCTACGCCGTCTCGACGATGGGCGCGGATCACACCTCGGGCTACACCATCGCACCAGAGATCCTCGGCGTTTCCGGGAAGCTCGACCCGCTGGACTCCAACAAGGCGGAGCTTGCACGGACGTTCCAGTACGCCACGGCGTTCATCGACTCCACGGGCCACTGCCTGTTCATCGCCTTTGCGGTCCTCGACATCGCGACGGGGTTCGAGGGAGTGGTCGACGAGTGCAACGGGGTGTTGGGCACGGCGTGGACCATGGACGATGTCGGCAGGATCGGCAAGGAGATCATCTCTCTGGAACGCGAGTTCAACCAAAGGGCCGGCTTCACGGAGATCCACGACCGACTGCCGCGGTTCATGTCCCGAGAGCCGCTCCCGCCGCACAACACGGTGTGGGACATCGCCGAGGACGAGATCGATCGAGTCCACGGGTAGAGAAGAGAGGAGGGGCGCGGCGGCGTCGCGCCCTTCCCATCCCATGATCGAAGTCCATCTCTACGGGAAGCTCAGGCGGTTCGCCCCGGAGAGGGCTCCCGATGCGGAGTCGATCCTCCGCCTGCCGCCGGTGTCCGGCGAGACGGTCAGAGGGCTTGCCGCACGGATCGGCATCCCGATGAACGAACTCGGCGCCAACCTGTTCGTCGACGGCCGCTACGCCGACCTCGACACCCCCGTTGCAGATGCAACCCGTGTGGGGGTCTTCCCCGACGACATGCAGCTGCTCTACAAGTGGTACTTCCGCCCGCAGGGGGCGTCAGAGCATGCGGATTGAGGTGCGGCTGCACGCGTCGCTCGAGAGGATCCGACCGGGCCTTCGCGCAGGGGAACCGTTGGTGATCGAGCTGCCGGAGCGGGCGACGGTCGGAGCGCTGCTCGACGCCCTGGGGGTCCCGCCGCGCGAGGTACATCTCTGCCTGGTGGACGGCGTCGCCGTGACCGATCCGGAGCACGTTCTTCAAGCGGGGCAGCGGGTCGGTCTGTTCCCCCCCGTTGGCGGCGGCTAGCCCGGCTGGGATCGAGGGCTGTCTACCCCGCGGGCGGGCTGCCGAATCGCTCCTCGATCCACGAGACGGCGAACCGCAAGAGCCTCGGAGCGCCGAAGAGATGGCTTTGTGCACCACCGACCCGTCCCGCCCTCCCGACGCCTGTGGCGAGTGCATCACGCCCCAAGGCACCGAAGAAGTACTCGCCCGGACCGTGCCACGGCAGCGCCCCTTCCGTGTCGTACTCCTCGATCTCGATCCACACCTTTTGCCCTTCGCGCAACACCGGCGCTCGGTAGCACACCGTTTTCTTCCCCGGGACGTCGGCAAGGTGCTCCGCGTGATGCAGCAGCGTGGTGCGCTCCAGCGGGGAGCCGAGGAGCAACACCTTTCCTCCCACCTCGCACAGCTTCGAGAGGGGCGATCCCGGACCCATGCCGTACTGCAGTGGATGGTCGGCCGTGAGCCACTCGGCGCGCGCTCCCACCGCGACAAACGAGCTGTCGGGATGCGCACTCCTGTGGGCCCCCGGCCAGCATCTCAGGTACTCGGTGAGGATGCTCCACTGCCGGCATGAGGGCGAGGTCTCTGGGTCGTACGCCGGCCACGCCCGAAGCGCACGCTCGCGGTCGTCTCCCTGGTAGCCCGAAAGGTCGTACGGGGAGCTCTCCCAGCCGACGTACATCATGAGCGTGCCTGTCTCGCCGAGGGCGTCGAGGAGCGCTCTGATCACCTCGTCCGGGCCGCCGAGCACCCAACCGATCGCCCGCACCGACACGTGCAACATGATCACATCGCCACGGTCAACCCCAAGCTTCCGGAGATCCCGCAGCAGCTCATCGCGTGTGACGAATCCCGTTTGGCCACGCATCCCCGCCTCCAAGACCCCCCCCGGAAGGCTACTGCCCGTTGCCGCATTGCACAACCGCGCTCCACGGAACGGGCACGGTGGCTCCTCCCGTCGCGCCTCGACAGAAGCGCCATCCCCGACCTAGAATGGCGAGGCTCATCAGAGGGGCAGCGAAGGGAGGGATCCGGAAGATGCGCGTGTCGCGGTGGCAGCTCGGCGTTGTCGCAGGCCTGGTGGCGGTCTCCATCGTCCTTTACGCCATCCACTTCGCCGTGTTCCGCGATTCTCACCACATCTGGCTCTGGAGCCTCACCAGCCTCGCGTTCCTCCCGGTCTCTGCGCTGGTGGTCACACTGATCATCAACCGCCTGCTCACCCTTCGGGACCGGCGCGCGAAACTCCAGAAGCTGAACATGGTGATCGGTGCGTTCTTCAGCGAGGTCGGGAATCCGTTGCTGTCCCTTCTCTCCTCCTGGGATGAAAACCTTCCGGCGCTTCGGCGGCTGCTGGTGATCACTGCCGAGTGGACCTCCGCCGACTTCCTCCACGCATCGAAGCGGCTCCCGCAGCACACCTACAACATCGCCTTAGAGCGTGTTGACCTTGACGCGGCGAAGCGGCTGCTCGGAGAGCGCCGCGTGTTCCTCCTTCGCCTGTTGGAGAACCCCAACCTGCTGGAGCACGAGGCGTTCACCGCGCTGCTTCGCGCGGTGCTGCACGCAGGGGAGGAACTTGAGTATCGCCCACAGCTTGTCGATCTTCCGGCAAGCGACCGGAAGCATCTTGCCGGCGATTTCCGTCGCGCCTACGCACTGCTGGTGCAGCAGTGGCTGCAGTACGTCGCGTTCATCAAAACGGCGTACCCGTATCTGTTCTCGCTCGCCATCCGCATCAACCCGTTCGATTGTGACGCCTCGGCGATCGTCGCCTGAGCCAAAGCGGGATCCGGATCATGCCGCCCCCCCCACGGACGCCCTGGCTCTGCCCGCTTCCGAGCCTCGCGCCGATGGCCCCCTCGGCGACCGGCACCGCGGTACGTCCCCTGTGGGTAGGGCGCCGCGGCTCCGGGGCTGGGAAAGCAGCAGGGAAGCGCTCAGCCAGAGGCCCCTGCCCTAGGCTCTAGCTGGGATCGTCCCCCAATCCGCCAAGGTCGAGCGCCGCGTCCAGCAGCCGCTCGACCCGCCGGTCGCGCAGGCGATAGAAGACGTGGCGCCATTCCCGGCGGCGTGACACCAGGTCGCGATCGTAGAGGACGCGGAGATGTGCCGAGACGTGCGCCTGCGAGAGCCCGACGTCACGGGCGATGTCAGCCACACAGCGCTCGCCGTCCCGCAGACAACAGAGCACGGCGACACGGTGAGGGTTCGACAGCACACCAACGGCTTCGGCGATCGCAGCGCATGAGGGTTTGGCTATCATCTTGCCTCTTGTCGATATGATTATTCTACTCTATAATGCTTCGAGGGGGAACCGGAGAGCACCCTGCCGGGCAGCCCAGCACATGGACCGAAAGAAAAGACGCACGCCGACCTCCTTGAAGGCCTTGGCGGCTGTCGCAGTCTCTGTTGCGGCAGCCGCCGCCATTTGCCTGCCTCTGCTCCTGGGGCGGATGCACGGCGAGCCGCCCCAGGAGACCGCGCCGCCGGCGGCAACCGCGCCGCTCGAAGCGGACACGGCACCCGCGCCCGCTCCTACCGCCCGTGCATCCAACACCGGCTACACCCCGGGGAAGCTTGCCCCCGGCTTCTCTCTTCCTGACTTAACCGGTGTCACCGTCTCGCTCGAGCAGTTCCGCGGACGCGTGGTGATCCTCGACTTCTGGGCCTCCTGGTGCGGTCCGTGCCGCGATGCCATGCCTCACCTCGAGGGCATCGCGGCGCGGTTCGCGGCGGACGGGGTGGTGCTGCTCGGCGTCTGCCTCGATCGGACACGCGCCGCTGCCGAGGCGTACCTCGACGAGAGCGCGCATCCCAACATGATCCCCGTGTGGGGCTCCTACAGCGAAGCCGTGCGTGTCGCTCGCTCCTACGGCATCGTCGGCATCCCGCGGACGTTCCTCATCGACGCCGCCGGCGTCGTACGTTTCGCCGATCATCCCCTGCGGCTGCGGTCCGTAGACGTTGCGGAGCTGCTCTAGCCGCAAAGGAGACTCATCGGGTTTCGCGACGCGCCTGCTGTGGCTTACAATCCGCTCCATACGGGAGGACGCAAAGGGAGGCTTCCTTGGACACACTGACGGCCTACAAGACGCACCTCGGCGAAGTGAGCAAGCTTGAGTCCGCGGTGGCGCTGCTGCAATGGGACGGACGCACGCACATCCCCCGCTGCGGCCACGAGGGGCGGGCGGAGGTCCTTGGGAAGCTCTCGAAGATGGCGTTCGAACTCGCCGTCGACGATCGGCTTGGCGGCTACCTTGAGGAACTCGAGGCCAGAGACGACCTTTCCTCGATCGAGCAGGCCAGCGTTCGCGTAGTCGGCCGCGACTACCGCCGCAACAAGGCGATCCCTCCGGAGCTGTTCGGCCGGTTCACCGTGGCTCGCGCCAAGTCGGAGACCGCATGGGAACAGGCACGCGCCGCTTCGGACTTCAGGGCGTTCGCGCCGCACCTCAAGGAGATGGTCGACTACGCACGCCAGTTCGCCGAGCTGCTCGGCTACGAGGAGTCCCGCTACGACGCCCTCCTCCAAAACTACGAGCCGGGGATGACCCGAGCGAAGCTCCAGGACATCATCGATCCGCTCAGGGACAGGCTTGTCCCCTACCTCCAACGGTTGATGTCCAGCGGCACCCCTCCCGACGCAGCGTTCCTCAATGGGCGGTTCGAGGTGGACGCACAACGCCGGTTGGCCACCGACGCCCTGCACGCCATCGGCTACGATTTCGATGCCGGGCGGATGGACGACACGACCCACCCGTTCACGATCGGGATCGGCCCGGGCGACGTCCGAGTGACCAACCGCTATCACGAGGACATGCTGTACTCCGGGCTGTTCAGCGCGCTCCACGAGGGAGGTCACGCGCTCTACGAACAGGGAATCCCCGAGAAGCTGCGCCCGCTCGGCCTGGCGGACGGCGCCTCGTTCGGGATCCATGAGTCACAGTCACGCACCTGGGAGAACCTGGTCGGCCGTGGCCTCCCCTTCTGGCGCCACTTCCGCCCACACCTTGTCGACGCATTTCCCGCGCTCGCCGACCACACCGCCGACGAGCTGTGCGCGGCGACGAACCGCGTGCGCCCGTCGCTCGTCCGCGTCGAGGCCGACGAGGTGACCTACAACCTCCACATCATGCTGCGCTTCGACCTAGAAGTCGCTCTCCTGGACGGCACTCTCAGAGTCGACGATCTGCCTTCTGCATGGCGCGAGGGGATGGACCGGTACCTTGGGATCGTCCCGGAGACCGACGCCGACGGCGTGCTGCAGGATGTGCATTGGTCCGCGGGGATGATCGGCTACTTCCCGAGCTATATGCTCGGGAACCTCTACGCAGCGCAGCTCTATGCCACGGCACAGCGAGAGATCCCGGACCTCGAGGAGCGAATCGAGCGTGGCGACACCGGCGCACTGCTAGAGTGGTCGCGCGAGAAGATCCACCGTCACGGTCGTGTCTACGATCCGGAGGAACTCATCGAACGGGTAACCGGAAAGCCACCGTCCTCGGAGGCGTTCCTACGGTACATCGAGGAGAAGTACGGCGCGATCTACGGGATCTAGCGACTCGTCTTACCGACGACGTCGACGACGCGACGGTCGGCTCCCCGTTGGAGCCGCCGATTGACTCTGCTCGCCGCCCGCTGTGCCTGGAGACGGCGTGGTCATGGCCACCAACGCGTCGTGTATGGACTCCAGCTGGTAGTCCCGTGTGCGGCGCGTGACCGGGATCACGTCGACAACGTCGACGCCCACGCTGCGAAGCGCTCGCTCCATCATCGCGAGACACTCCAGCGTGCCGTGGCCTGAGCCTCCGGCCGCGGCGACACACACCGCCGGCTTCCCGGACAGGGCGCTGCGCTCGCCGCCTGCGTTTCCTCGTGTCGCCTCGCAGCGACGCAGCCGGTCAAGAAACGCCTTGAACGGTTCGCTCGGCTCACCGAAGTAGACCGGCGACACGAGTACGTACCCTTCGGCTTCGCCGGCCGTGCGATGCAGGTCCTGGAAGTCGTCCGCCACTTGGCAGTGGTGCTTGGTGCGACACGTTCCCCAGCCATCGTTGCACACCGCGCAGCGCGCAATGCCAAGCTCGTTCAGGTTGACCAAGCGCGCCCGGCTCCTGCTGTCAACAACCCCCTGGCGCGCAGCTTCGCCACACGCCGCCGTCAGACCGTTCGCGTTGGGCGTGCTGGTCAAGATCAGGACTTTCACGTCACTCCTTTCCGACAGATCCGGCCGACTGTTCAGGCCGCTCGATTGTAGCCAACCGGAGAGTGGATTCCGAGGCGCCACAGACCTTCCGTCCGCAGGTGAGCCGATCGCCCCACGCTACAGCTCGTCCAGCAGGGCAAACGCCTCCCGCAGGTGGGGGATGGTGATTGATCCGCCAACGACAAGGGCGATCGCCAGCGCCTCCACGATCTGGTCCTGCGTCGCGCCCCGCTCGTTTGCGCGCAGGACGTGGTAGGTGATGCAGTCGTCGCAGCGCAACACCGTGGAGGCAACCAGGCCGAGAAGCTCCTTGGTCGAAGCGGGAAGCGCGCCGTCCTGGTACACGTCCGTGTCGAGCGCGAAGAACCGCTTGAGCGGAAGTGGCGCGCCAGAGAGTACGCGTGCGTTCCCCTGTTCACGGCGCCGGTCGAATGCCTGCCGTCTCGTCATCGCTCCGCCTCGCTTCCCGCAGCGACGTCGACTACCAGTAGATCTGCGCCGCCACCTTGATTCCCCAGGTCGGACTCGTCGCCGCGTGCCAGATATCCACCAGGAATCCCACACGGTCGGACACGCGGAACTCCCCACGCCCCTCGAGAAGCCCCAGGCCGAAGAGTGTGCCGGCGGCTGCCGGCGGCCTCTCGAAGTAGACGTTGAGCTCGAAGCTGCCCGCGCTTCCGCACCACGACGGCAGCCGTCCGTACACACCGATCCGCTCGAAGTACTGTGTCTTGCCGGTGATCGCACCATTTGCAGCGTCGACGAACGACTCCGCCACCACCAATCCGGCATCGCCAACGACGACATCGAAAAGGATGCCGGAGAGCGCGAACCCGTCGATACGAAGCGGAGAGGTCTCCCACACCACGTCTGCGAACAGCTCGATCCCCGGGCACACTGTCCAATCGGTCGTGAACCGCAGGGTCGGCGAGACGCTCTTCTGATCGGGAGTGAAAGCGAACGCCACGTCCACAAAGCTGTCGATGCCCAGAAGGGACCCCTCAACGAGTTCGATGTCTCCAAGGAGCAAGCTGAGCGACTCGAACCCCGTCGGGCAACTGAGCGTGATCGAGGAGCTCGCGGGCCGCCCACACGCTACCTCTTCCCAGTCGGCGTTCGCGGCAATCTCCCAGAACTCGACGGGACAGACGCCCCACCGCGCTCGTGCGCTGTACACGGCGCACGTGGTCTCCAGCGCTCCATCCATGACAAGGTTCGACAAGGATGCCACCTCATCGATCGACAGGGTCGCTGTGAGATCGGTTGCGGCAACGGCCACGGCCGCTGTCGTCCTCCAATCGACCAGTGACGACGACGACGGGTCAACGCTTAGGGCGGAGTTCAGCCGGACACTGCCCAAGGCGCTCCTCGCACTCAGCCGCAGCACGGAGAACGTGCTGCCCGTCATGCCAGCTTCCAGCTGCACCGCGGTGTCGCCGAGCGTGGCCACCGCAAGAACCTGGAGCGCGTCGAATGCTATCCCCGAGGCTTCGTCCGCGGTGACCGCAAACTCCACCACGCCCCCGATTCTCGGCTGCTCTGCGCCAAGCAGCGAGCCCCACAGCGCAAAGGCAAAGGACAGAACGCCCGCGCGCTGTACGCACCGCCACAGCGTCGTACGTCTCTTCCTCATCGCCCCATGTGTACTACTCCCAATGGGGACCATCGACACCGCGTTGGCCACAGCAGAAGGACATCGCCGCCGCGCGGGCAAGACAGATGGCCGAGACCCCGCCCGATCGACTGCGGGCACGCTTCCCGCGGCTCATGAGCGTTAGGTGGGCGGCGACGCAGACCGACTCGACGGGAGTGTCGAGCGCCCAGGGATCAGGGTGCGGCGTCCGCGGCACTGCGCCGACCGCGTCTGCGAGCCACGCACGCGGAAGCGGGTTGCCGTCCGGAAGAACGCTGGTCTACACGACACCCACTAGGGAGCGTTCGTCCACTGAGGTAGGCCGCGGTGCACGGCGAACACCGGTGCGAGGCCCTGGCATGGCACATGGATGCGGTCCATCCACAACGCTTCAGGGTCCGCAAGCTGCACCCGAGCGGCCACGATCTCATGGTTCAGGATCGAGGATGCCGCGGCAAGCCAGCGGCCAGCCTCCGTGGGGTATCGTTCCGCCGCCGCCAGCAGCAGCTGCATGATGACCGCAAGGTGGCGAGGCGTCTCCGTCCAGCCGGCGCGCGCTGTCGAAGAAACCGCTTGCACAGCCCCGGATGAGTCGATGAACCGCTCCGCCCAACCGGCCACACCGTCGTCGGCCAAACGAAGCAGGGTCTTGTCGTCGCGCAGCTCCCCAACGCGAAGCATCAACCGCAGCCGCGCCGCTTCCTCCGCCACATCCTCTACGGGTCCTGCACTCCCGGCTCGCTCGGCGACGGCCCTCAGAAGCGATAAGGCCTCGAGCCGATCCTCCGTGAGCTCATCCCGGGCAGCGGCAACGGCTTCGACGAAGACCCAGGCATCCTGCCACAACGCTTCGCGCGCCGCCCCGCTCTCCCCGAGCGTCTCCAGTAGCCGTTGTTGCGACGATGCCCAGTGGTTCCGCAGGTGTTGGAACAGGGGAGAAGCCATCTCGAGGGCGTGCGTTCGGAGGGCATCGTCCTCCACCGAAGACACCCGCAGCAGCCCGAGAAGCAGCGCCGATTCTTCATACACCAGGCTCCGAAGATCGAGCGAAGCGAACGCGATGCCATCGCCGCTCCCTTGCGCCTCGATCCGGCGCGGCAGATAGTGACCGCCCTGCGGCCCTTCCCGGAGGTGTTCGGCGACCCACCGCAGCTGCTCCTCCAGTGCGAACTCGACAAAGCGCGCAAGAAACCCCTGAATCCCTCCACCATCCGCGGAGGCGTTGCCGAGGAACTGCGCTTCGCGCACCAGCGTTTGCCCGACAGACGCCGGCGATATCACGGCATCGCGCTCGGAGAAACCGATACCCCTCGTGAGCAGCGGCGTCCCTGACACGAACGGCACAAGGATCGGCGCGCCGAGCCACGGGGTGGTCGGCAGGGCGCTCTCCTCGGCCCACCGGGCCAAGGCTTCCGCCGCAGCAAGCTGTCCGTCCTCCGCAGCGGCGAACGCGCTCGCTGCGGATAGCGGTATCCCCAGGGCCGATTCCCCGAGGAGCGCGCCCAGGTTTGCAAGCGAGAGCGCTCGCGCCAGCTCTGCGTCCACCCAACGCCCCTCCCATCGGGTCCCCGCATCATCGAGTACCCAGGCCAGGGCCATCGCCTCATCGGTCAGGTAGCGAACGTTGGGTAGGTCCTCGCGGGCGAGTCCCCCGGACTCCGCGGTCGACACCGAGACGCTCGCACACGCCTCCCGCTCCAACCCCGGCGCACCGTCGGCGTCGGTGTAGGAGAGCGTCGCGCAGTTCACAAGTTCGGTGTCCGATTCCGCACTGGAATCGACCTCCACAAGGATCCGCCACGTGTTCTCCCGCCCCGGCTCGAGAACGTCGAACGCCCAGCGGATCTCCTGCCCGTCCACTGCGCCCTCGGGATCGCTCCCCACGTACGAGACACCGTCCGGCAGCGTGTCCACCAGCAGCAGGTCACGGAACGGCACATCGACGGGGTTCCCGACGGTAATCGAGTAGGCAACGACGTCCCCGGGAGCAACTGCGCCGAGCTCCGCGAACGCCTGCCACCGCCTCAGGCAGACCTCACGGTCGAACACCGGCGCGAAGCGCTGCAGCGCCTCTTCCGGCACCTGCACGTCTGGGGAGGCGATCCACCGTACGCACGGCAACTGCAGTTGCGCCGAATCGAGCACCGTGTCCGCGTGCCGGTTCAATCGATCCCCGAGCGCTGCGGCCTCCGCCGGCTCCAACGCCTCCGCCACTCGCGTTGCGGTATCCAAGAGGAGTCCCAGCTCGAGCGGCGATGTGCACCACACCTGCCCCTCGACCACACTGCGGTACATCGCCGACATGGGCGACCAATGCCTCGCCTCGATAGCTCGGAACGCAGCGAGTGCGCGATCCAGCGCTCCCTCGGTCCCGGACACAGCGTGCGCTGCCAGCAACACACGGATCGCCGCCATCTGCGCCGCAAGCCGCTGCGGCCGGCACGGCACATCTTGCGCGTCGCCGTTGCCAACCAGAAGCATCTCGCGGTGACCGCCGCTCCCGTCCCATAGCTCATCCCTGACGTATTGCCCCAACGCGTCGAGCAGAAGACGCGCACGAGCCGACTCGGACGCGCTAGGTCCGAGCACGCTCACCACGTGCTCCAGCGCGCTCGCCGCAAGGCCCAGGTTGGCGGCGGACACCTGCGACACCCGGCCCCATCCCGTGGCCACCGCATCGGCTCGGTCCACCAACACCGCGCCGGCCGCAGTGACCTCCAGCAGAACGTCCTCAAGCGTGTCGAGTACGACGCCCACCAAGCGGCGCGCAAGCAGCAACACGTCGCTGACCTGCTCCCGCAGCGGCTCGAACGAGCTTGCTGTTCGGCTGTCCCGGAGGAGAGCATAGGCTTCGCTGGCTCCCCAGAGGACCGCCACCTGATCGAAGAGGCGAACCGACGTCTCAGCGCTTCGCCAGCCTGTGGGCGTTCTGCGCAACGCGTGAGGAACGTAGTCGCCTCCTTGCGGGCCTGGAACGAGCGACTCGTACAGCGCGCGTACCGTCTCCATCGCCGCCCCCAACAGCAGATTTCTGTACGCCCAAACCTCCCGCTCGTCGAGCGGGCATCCGAGAAGCTGCACCGCCTCCTGCGATGCGCGCAGCAGCGTCATCCCGAGCGCCGACGAGAGGATCCGCGCATCGAACCCCGCAGGGTTCCACGCCAGCCCATCGGCGTCTTGAAGCTCCGGATCGCCCCCAGCGTAGGGGACCCCCACGGGGTTCCACTGCATCGGCAGTCCATCGAGCAGGATTCCGAGCGGCAGCAGGCGGTCGACTTCGTAGAACGGCACCCCGAGGCCAGAGTGAAGGAAGACCGCAGCGAGGTTCGCGTCCGCGTAGTCCTCCAACGCCGGCGTCTCACGCTGCACGATGTAGCTCGCATACATCGAAATGTCCGTCTGGAACCATGGATCGTCTGCCTCAACGGACAGCTCTCCGCACACAGAGGGCGACGGCTGCGAGTCTAGGCACAAGCGCTGCTGCAGCACCGGGGCGAGCCCCAAGGGCGCGTCGAGTGCCGCACGTCCGAGTCCGAGGATGGTTCCCCTCCCCGCCCCCACCGACAACCGGTCGCCCACCAGAATGTTGGACAGCTGCAGCGCCGCGTCGTCAACGACCGCCCGTGAGAACGAGCCCATCCTTCGGATCATCTCTGCTGCCTCGATCTCGTCCACGCGCAACGCGAGCTCGCGAAGCGCCCCCACCACCAGTCCGACCTCAAGCGGCGTGTAGCAGTAGCCCCATCCCGCGTCCGTCCGGTCCGAGGCGAACAGGCCGCAGCCCAGATCCTCCGTCCACAACTCGTGAGTCATCCCACGATAGGCCTGCTGCGCTGCGTCGAGGAGATCGCCCGAGCCCAGGCGCCCGAACGCTGCCGCCAAACCACGGATCGTCGCTGCCTGTGATGTCAGATCCCAACGGCCCTCATCAGCACCGGGTGCTTCAACAGCCCGCCCATCCTGCATCAGGCGATCGCGCAGTAGGTACGCCGCGTCCCGGAGCAGCGACTCCAAACGATCGTGGAGCCTCCCGTCCCCCGACCACCGTTCCGCATCAGCAAGCGCGGCGACCAATAGCCCAAGGTCAACAGTTCTGCACGCCGCTATCGCCTTGCCGTCCGCCGTCACCGCGCCGAGGAACCTTCCTCCCGCGTCACGGTGATGGCGCTCGATCGTGCCCAAAACCTTCTCCAGGAGCCCGAGCGTCGTGTCGAGAAGCCGGGCCGGAAGCTCGATACGTCCTTGGAGCCAGCCGTCCGTCGACTCCCCCAGAAGATCCCCGAACCCGGCCAGACCCCAGAGCAGTGAGAGCTGATCCAGAAGATGGCTGTCGCCGTCTTCGATCTCGTACACCGCACCGGCAGGATCCGCCACACGATGCACGTGAGGTACGTACGGCGCCAGCGCCCCGTCGTACGACGTCAGCCAAGCGTCCAACGCGACCACCTTATTCGCCATCGACTCAACGAGGACCAGCGCCAGGTACCGATCGACTGCCACGTCGCTTCTTGCCAACTGCCGGGCTTCCTCGACCTGCTTCAGCAACCCCATTCCAAGCGCACTGGCCACGATTCGCTCGTCGATCTCCATCCAGTCTCCGGACGATCCCAGGGCTTCTTCCGCTCGCCGGCTGTATCGCGGATCTCCGCCGGCGTACTCGAGCACGATCCAGCGCTCCCCCTGTGGGCGATCTGCGTCGTCCAGCCCCGCGACCTGTGCGAAGGCGGAGAGCCGCCGCTGCAACTCGGCTTCTGTGGACCGTCCCGAGGCCGCCGCCGCCTCTCGAACCCGCGGGCCCTGCTCCAACGGGACGCCAACGCCCGAGAGCACGTTCACCTGCAGCAGGTTGTCCAGAGCCAGCGATTCCCCCTGCACGACAACGGTTCGAAGCCATGTGGGAAGCAACGTCTCCGGCAGGAGCGCGCAGCCGCCATCGAGCAGGCGTAGCCGCTCGTACTCCGCCGCGGCATACATCGCGATGTCCGTCTGGAACCACAGGCGATCCACGACGGCACGCGCCGCTTCACATCGCTCCGCGGGGAGGATCTCTGCCTGTTTGCGAAGGACGGGCACCAGCACCAGGCCGCCCTCCCCGAGGATGAACGGCGAACGTCCCAGAAGCACGACCTCCGAGCTGTCGTCGGGATCGACGTCCCCCGGCACACGGGAGCTTCGATCCGCCAGAATAGCGGACCCGTCCTCCTCGACGCCGCTCGCATCCAACACGTTGACGTACCCCTGCTCGTCGTAGATCGGCCCGACAACCTCAACCTCAAACGTTCCTTCGACGGCCTCGCCGAACGCGAGGGTAACGCCGAGATCCCAAGTGAGGCGCTGCCCCACCTGCCCCGGATCGACGAAGCGAAGACCGCCGGGCCACTCCACGCGGCTGCTGCCTTCGAGATAGTCGAACGCCTCCGGAAGAAGATCCCCTATCACCACGTCATAGGCGTTTCCCGCCCCGACGTTCGTCACGGCCACATCGAAACGCACAACATCTCCCACCTCGATGCGTGGCGCTCCGGCGACGGGTCGCCCGTCCCGCAGGATCTCCGCCACGGACTTCGCGGTCACGAGCGCCGCGATCGGCCCGGCGCCTTGGAGCTCCACTTGGTCTCGATCATCCAGATCGACGTCCTGGGGGACTGCCCCTCTGTTGTCGGCGGGGATCGGCTGGTCGGCGCCGTCGTTTCCCGTGGCCAGAAGCTCGTTGACGTAGGTGGCTCCGCCGGTCACGTCGTTGCCAACGCGCGCTTCGAACTGCAGGACCAGCACCTCGTCGGGTCCCAGCGTCGCCCCAGCCGCCCAGACGAGCGTTGGCGCAGGGGCCCCCGACGGCTCAACGCGGTAAGGGGGCAGACGATCCGGCCACGTCGCCGTGGTGCTGTTCGGCACGTACGCGAATGGCGAGGGCAGTTGATCCACAACATCCACACCATACGCCGTGCCGTCGCCCACGTTCGCAACCCGCAGCGAGTAGACAACCGTGTCGCCGGACTGCACCAGGGCTTGCGGGCCGAGCGCCTCCCCCCCGCGAACGACGTTCTCAATGCGCTTCTCGGTGACAAGCGCCGGCGTCGCTCCCAGCAACACCGCATCGTCCTGATCATCCGGGTCCCCATCGGCGGGGACCAGACCGCTTTGATCCTGCGGAATCGGCGCCCCCACAGCGTCGACGCCGCTCGCCTCCAATACGTTGAGGTAGCTCGTCCCCTGCACCAGGGCCGCGGACACGCGGGCGGAGAACTCGACACGAAGCGTCTCGGAAGGCTGAAGCGTCGCACCCAGGGGCCAGTCGAGTTCGGGGCCAGGCCTCCCCGCTGGATCCAACGAGGAGCTACCCGCGGGCCACTCCGCCTGGCTGGGGCCTTGGTAGAGGAACGGAGCGGGGAGTCGATCCGTCACACGCACGCCGAGTGCCGGCGCTGTGCCGACGTTGACGACCGCCAGGCGGTAGGTCACCAGGTCACCCGCTTCCACATGATCACCTTCGATCACGCGACCCTGACGAACGATCCGGACCACGCTCTTCTCGGTGACAAGCGCCGGCGCCCCCACGCGAACCGTTGCGATCCCGGTATCGTCGGCGTCCGGGTCCTCGGCGTCATCGTCTGCAATGTCGCCGATCGCCGGGTCTTCTGGTGGGATTGCGCCGCCGTATCCATCCTCGGCGGTTGCCGTCACCATGTTGACAAGGTCGACTCCCGGTGGCGCCGTCGGGCCGACCAGCACGGTGTACTCGGCAGTCAGGCTCGCCCCTCCGTCGAGGGTCGCAGCGATCGACGTGTCGAACGCCGAAACCCCGTCGGTTAGCGCAAGAGAGCCTGATGCAACCGGAGCCGTGACAGAGAAGGAGCCCGGTTGCCCCGGAGGCGACGTCTCCACCTCGAGGCCTGACGGCAACGTCTCGCGCAGGTCCAGGTTGTACGCCGTTCCCGCTCCCGTATTCCGAACGGTCACTCGGTAGACGAGGATGTCGCCGTACAACACCGGGTCCACCACGCCGATCGACGTTCCTGCACGGACGACATCGACGATCTGCTTGTCCACGGCGAGCGCCGGTCGCGCCGTCCCCACCGATGCGAGTCCCGTGTCATCCGCATCGGGATCCTCCACATCGTCGTCCGCATCGTCTCCCAGATCCGGATTCGCCGCCGGGATGCGCGTGCCGGCGCCATCGAACCCTGTCGCGGTCGCGGCATTGACCAACGGCACGCCCTGCTGGATCCCGCTGGTCACCACCGCGTAGAACTCCGCCGTCAGTGTCGCGCTGCCCGAGATGACCGCGTCGATCGCTGTGGCGACCACGGTGCCCCCGTCGGTCAACCCAAGCGATCCGCTGGTCGCAGGCCCAGTTACGCTGTAGCGGCCGGCGTCGCCCGGCGCCCCCGTCTCGATCTCCACGCCGGCGGGGAGCGTGTCGGAGAACTCCACGTCGTAGGCGGTTCCCCCTCCGAGGTTGCGGATGAGGAACCGGTAGAGGACAAGATCGCCAGGCTCCACCGGTCCGGATGGGCCCACGCTGGCCCCTCCACGGAGCACATCGACAATCGTCTTGTCGACCGATAGCGCCGGCTGCGCCGTCCCCACCGACGCCGTCCCCGTATCGTCTGCGTCCGGATCCTCGGCATCGTCGTCCTGCACGTCTCCCAGCCTCGGGTTCTCCCCGGGGATCACGCTGCCGTCGACGGCTTCCCCGGTCGCGGAGGCCTCGTTCAGCAGATCCACTCCCTGTGTGATCCCGCTCGTCACGCGGACCTCATATTCGGCCGCCAGCTCCGCCCCCGGCGCCATCGTCGCCCCGATGGCAGTGGTGAATCCGAGTGCCCCGTCGATCAAGCCAAGCGTCCCACCTGCGGCCGGCTCGGTGATCGCGTAGGTGCCGGCGCTCCCCGGAGCCTCGGTCTCGATCTCGGTTCCCGCGGGGATCGCATCGCGCAACTCGACGCCGTACGCCGTCGCGCCTCCCACGTTTCGGACAACGAAGCGGTAACGGATCACGTCCCCAGGCTCCACGGGCCCTGCACTGCCCGTACTGGCCCCATCGCGGAACACATCCACGATCGTCTTGTCCACCGACAGCGCCGGAGCCGAGTAGCCGAAGTCCTGATCGAGGTTGTCCTCGCCAGGCCCAAGAGTCACCGTCGAACGGCCATCCAATATCCCGTCCGGATCGCCGCTCTGCGCCAACCCGGGCGGCAACGTCCCCGGATCCACCGTCACCGTGTAGTCCCCCGCCGGCAGCCCCTCGAACAGGTACTCCCCGTCAGCGTCGGTCTCCGTCGTCAGCGTCTCCAGGACGCCGTCGCCGTCCACGTCGCCGGTGAGCGTCACCGTCACCCCGGGGATCCCGTCCTCCCCAGGATCCTGCACCCCGTCACCGTTCGCGTCGTACCAGACCCGGTCGCCGATCGACCCGGTCCCCACGTAGCCGAAGTCCTGCCCGCGCTCGTCCTCTCCGGCGCCCAGCGCGTAGTCGCTCGTGTTCGGCGTGCCCAACCCATCGAAATCGTAGGTCTCCTCGACCCCCGCGGGAAGCGTCCCCGGATCCACCGTCACCGTGTAGTCCCCCGCCGGTAGCCCCTCAAACAGGTACTCCCCGTCAGCGTCGGTCTCCGTCGTCAGCGTCT
>Ga0272441_10001390_pt1 | contig 51537 bp, 36 predicted proteins | sample SSMProp6N_FD_193582 | JGI IMG/M metagenome (GOLD analysis project Ga0272441, IMG submission 193582) | Marine sediment archaeal communities from Little Sippewissett salt marsh, Falmouth, MA, United States - SSM-Prop-6N | ecosystem: Environmental > Aquatic > Marine > Wetlands > Sediment ...
GGGTTGGCGCGGTGGCATGGGCGGCCCGGGTTGGCGTGGTGGCATGGGCGGCCCGGGTTGGCGCGGTGGCATGGGCGGCCCGGGCCGCAGGCGTCGCGGCATGGGCGGTGGCGCTGGTTGGCGTGGCGGCATGGGTGGCCCGGGGTGGCGTGGCGGCATGGGCGGCCCTGCGTCCGTGTCAGGGAAGTCGGCGGCGCGCAACCCGGCCGAGAAGAAGGTGCTGGACGTGCTGGCCAGGCTGGACGGACAGCGAGGTGGCATGGCCAACGTGCCGGTGGTCGACGGTCGGACGCTGCGTCTGCTGGTGGGGCTGGTGGGCGCCAAGCGGGTGGTGGAGATCGGCACCTCCAACGGCTACTCCACGCTCTGGCTGGCCCTGGGCCTCTTGTCGACGGGCGGCAAGGTGACCACCTTCGAGCTGGACGCCGCAAAGGTGAAGCTGGCCACCAAGCACTTCGTCGAGGCGGGCGTGACCAAGGTCGTCACCGTGGTGCAGGGCGACGCGCACAAGAAGGTGGCCCAGGTCAAGGGGCCCATCGACCTGCTGTTTCTCGACGCGGACAAGGCCGGGTATCTGGACTATCTCGAGAAGCTGCTGCCCAAGGTGCGGGCCGGCGGCGTGATCGTGGCCCACAACATGGTCTTCCCGCGGCCGGATCCGGCGTTCATCAAGGCCATCACCACCGACAAGAACCTCGAGACGGTGTTCGTGAACATGTACGGCCCGGGCCTGGCCATCGCCCTCAAGAAGCGCTAGCGCGCAAATTTCACACGACATCCCGGGAGAAACGCATGGCTGGCTCCGATGCCTTTCACTCAAGGCGTGCGCTTGTCGAGGTGTCGGTAGAGGTCTCGCTTCAGGGTCGCGGTCAAGGCAGGAAGGACTTTGGCGAGCATCCTCGGGGTGAGCTCGACCTCGAAGGTCGCCTCGGCCTTGGCATAGCCACGTACCGTCCGCTCGGGAAGCTGCAGGTACAGCAGGGAGACGATCAGGGTTTTGGACCTGCCGGCGGTGTTCAGCTTGATGAGCGGCCGCAAAAGGTACTGCACCACGCGCCCCTTCTTTCCATTCGAGCAGGCGGGCCAGGCGAACACAGTGTTCGATCGCCCCGGAAACGAGGTAGCCAGGTGCAAAAGGAGCGTCCTGCCGGCCCCCAGCGACTTGGGGAGGTGGTCCTGGGTCGCGTCGAAGAGCAGCTCGATGCGGGTGCGGCGCGTGGTCCTGGGGCACAAAAGCGCCAGGGACGATCGAGCCGCTTGTTTCACCTTCTTGTCGGGGTGGGCGAGCTGCCTGCGCAGCGGCTTGAGGGCCCAGCCCGCGCCGGCGGCACCGAGGATGCGGGCGGCCAGCTGCCGCTGGGCCACCGAGGGCGTGGTCCGGAGGTGTTGCACCAGGGCGTCCACTGTACGAGGGTCCCGCATCTTGCGCACCTGGAGGATCAGGGTCCGCTGCTGCGGCGCGGTCCGGGCGGCCCTCAACCAGGCGGCGACGACGCTCGCGCGGGTCCGCGCCGCGGGGCGGGTCGCGATCCCGCGCGCCGTGGGGCGCCCTGTGGTCGGTCTCGGTGGCGACCGGTGCGGCCCCGGTGAGCTCACTCCGGGTTGCGGGGGGCGAAGGGTCGGCGGCGGCTGCCTGCGGTCCACCGGCGCCGGCGCGTACGTCTGTCGGCTCGTGACGTCTGTCTGGGTCGTACATGCGGTGACCAGCAGCGCGGCGACGCTGGTGACGCGGTGGGGGAGTCGAGCCTCGAATCCTGGGTCGGTGGGGGCGTGTTTGCGTGGCATCTGCACGGTCTCGCTCAGCCGAAGTGTCGCGCCAGGAATCCGGTGACGCGCTGGTTGATCTCGTCGGGGAACTCGATGAGCCCCGCGTGGCTGCCGTCTGTCACCTCGAAGTACTCGGCGCCGGGGATCTCGTCGCGTATGCGGCGGAGCACCGACAGCGGCGTGAAGTTGTCCCTGGCGCCGGCGACCACCAGGGTGGGCACGGTCACGGTGGGAAGCACGTGCGAGGCGGAGTGGCGCCCCAGGTCCGCGGCGAGGCGCAAGAAGGCCCGGACGTCGAAGTCGGCCAGGTGGGCACGATAGGAGTCGAAGTACTCCCAGCGGATCGCGTCGGGGTTCAGGATCACGTACTTGGCCACCTGGTAGGTCCACGGCCCCGACAGCGCGGCGTGCCACGCGCTCTGGAACAGACGGGGGCTCCTGCGGGCTGCTTCTGCCAGCGGTCCGATGACGGGCTCCAGCGCGCGCCCGACGTGTAGCAGCCCCCGAAAGGGATATTCGGCCGGGCCGAGGAGCACGACGATGCCCAGGACCTCCTCAGGGTGGCGCTCGTAGTAGGCGAAGTCGATCTGCACCCCCATGGAGAAGCCGGCCAGCACCATCTGGCTGACTCCGAGGTCCTTCACCACGGCCTCCATGTCGTCGAGGCACTGCGCCACGGTCATGGTGCCGAGGTCGTCGGGCACCGGTGAGTCCATATGCGCGCGGTAGTCCCAACATGCCACGCGGTAGCGCTCCGCTAGCGCCTGGACCAGGGGCTCCACGAAGGCCTGGTTGCAGCCGATGCCGTTGGACACCAGCACCGTCGGCTCGCCCTCGCCAAAGACCCGGTAGGCGATGCGCGCTCCGTCTGTGGTCCGTACGAACCTGGTCTCGGTCGGTGTCATGCCCCTGGTCACTTCCGTTGCGGTCTCGGCCGCTCTCGCCGTTGCGCTCGCCGTCGCGTTCGCCGGCGGCGCAGCCCCAGCGCCACGAGCAGAACCAGCGCCCCCAGCGGTGCGGCAGGACCGGGGGCGGGGTCGGACCCGGGGTGAGTGGCGCGGCAGCCGCAGCCGCCCTTGTCGTCGGCTGGCGGGTCGTAGACGTCGTCGCAGGCGTCGCCGAGCCCGTCGCCGTCCTCGTCGAGCTGGTCTGGGTTGGGTGTCGTGCGGCAGTTGTCGTCGCCGTCGCCCACGCCGTCATCGTCCGAGTCGCCGTCCCGGTAGTCGGGGTCGCCATCCCCGTCGGTGTCGGCGGCCGGGGTCGACAGGTCGCCGTCACCGGCCTCAATGGCGTCGGGCACCCCGTCGTCGTCCGAGTCGCTGTCCAGGGCGTCGATGGTGCCGTCCCCGTCGGTGTCGGTGGGGCTCGCCGGGTCCCCCACCTCCTCGGCGTCGGAGATCCCGTCGTTGTCCGAGTCCGCGCTGTTGGGGTCGAGGCCGACCGACACCTCCCAGGCGTCGTCGAGGCCGTCATGGTCGCCGTCGGTCACCGGCGCGACGCCGGCCAGCTGAAGCGCCATGGCCTCCCGGGCCCGGATCAGATCCGTGGGCACCCGGGAAAACAGCGTGCGTGACGCGATGAAGGCATCCGAGGCGGTGTCCCCGGCGTTGACCACGCCGATCTGCGGGTTGCCGCCCGACAGGAGCCACAGGTACTCGTAGTCCTCCATGCCGTCGCGCAGCAGCTCCCAGCGCAGCGACGGGATCAGCCGGTTGGACTGTGGATCACAGGGATCGAAGGCCACGGTGGAGTCCCGGGGTGGGTAGAACATGATGGCGTCGCCGTTGGCGTCGTTCAGCCACGGCTGGGTCCAGGGGTCGGGGTCCCAGTCGGTGGTCGCGTAGTACAACAGCCCGTCCACCCGCTCCCGCCAGGCCAGCCACGGTATGATCCGCGCCTCGATGCCCGCGCGATCCATGATCGTCGGGTTGGGCAGCGGTGGCCGGTCGCCGTACAAAAAGTACCACCACACCTCCTCGCCGTGATTCACCTGTCGGTCGTGGGCCAGCTCCACCTGGTAGTTGCTGATCGTGGGCATCCAGATGTCGATTTTGGCCCCTGGATATGTCGCGTTGCTGTGGATGGCCGCCTCCACCTGCTCGCTGATCAGGATGCGCACGCTGGGCGCCGCCGCCTTCGTCTGGGAGGCCAGGTAGGCCACGATGTCGTAGTCCTCGTAGGTCTGCGGCTCGTTGACGATGTGATAGTACGCCTTGGACCGGTAGCTCGGGTGATCGTCGAGGTAGTCGCTCACCGCGGCCCAGTAGGCGAACCACGCCGTGTTGTAGGCCCCGCTCCCCGGGGGATCTGTCCCGCGGCTCTCTCCACAGAAGGTCGACGGCCGGCTGTCCGGCGGCCAGTTGCTCTCGGGACCGCGAATCAGAAAGCTCGGAAAGCCCACCCCGTTGTCCAAAGCCGCGCCGTCCACGTAGTTCGCGCCCTGCTCGCCAAACCCCCACACGCCCCAGACATCCGGATCCAACCCCCCCGCGCAGTCGTACTCCACGCCCCCCGGGTAGTTCAGCCCCGTGGGCCAGGCCACGCCCTTCGGCGTCAGCCGGTGGTCGGCGAAGTCCTCCTTGATCGCGTCCACCAGGTCCCAGTAGCACGTGTGCACATCCCCCCCGCTGGTTCCACCGTAGCCCTCCACCACCGAGCTCCAGCCAAAGCCCCACTCGCCGGCCAGGTGGATCGTCCGGGGCAGCGCGAAGTCCCACACCTCGAGGTCCACTGGAATCGTCGCCCCACCGATCGTCACCGTTGCCGAGTACATCCCCGCCGCGGCATCCCGCGGCACGTGCACCGTGAACCACAGGGGCTGGTTTTCCCCGGCGGGCAGGTCCACGGTCGCCCCCATGGGCAGGGGCGACAGCGGGTCCGGCCAGTCCCCCAGCCGGCCGAACCGGTCACTGAGCTGGGTGATGGTCACATAGTCCACCCGGTGCAGCGTCACCGCCGTGGCCGAGATCGTCCCCCCCCCGCTCACGAAATCCGAAATCGACACCGCTGCGCTCTGCGCACCCGCCGAGCGCACCACCAGCTGAAACGGCTCGAACTCGTCCCTGGCTGCCTGGACCAGCACCGGCGCCGTGGACACTGGCGCCGCGAAGGTCCTGCGGATCTTCTCCATGGCCGGCGCCGCCCAGACCTCGACTCCCGCCGTTCCGGCAGCGCCCTCGGGCAGGTGGTAGTAGCCCCCGGCCTCGGCTCCGCCCGCGGTGCCCGTCAGCGTCGGCGCCCCCAGCCCCGCCCGGTTGGGCAGCGGATGCCCCTGGTGCACCAGCACATCGAAGTACACATAGTACGAGGTGGCGCTCCCATCGGCCTCGAAGATCACTGACCCTACGTCTTGGTCCACCAGCCGCACGTGGTCGAGCCAAAGTGTCACCTCGTCCCCATCGTCATAGAGCCCGCCCCGCCCGTTGACGGTCTCGTTGTCCCGGGTGTGAAACTCGATCCGCGTGATGTCATTCAGGTCGGGCGTCGTGCACGTGTGCACCGGCCGCAGCGGCACGGTCGCGTGGTTCCACCGGCCCAGCGCCAGGGGCGGCCCACCCTGCGTGATGTTTCCGTCCGAGCACCCGTTCGTGTTGTAGATCTTGAACGAGTACAGGTCCGGCGCCTGGTCCAGCGCGCTGGCGTTGACCTCGGGCCAGACGTCGTACACGAACGCCTCGAAGTCCCGCCAATCCGCCCGCGGATCCCCCGCCGCGATGTGAAGCTCCACGCCGGGATACCCGTACCCTCCCGGCAAGTTTTCGATCACTGCCTTGAGCGATCCCGCCCCCTCCGAGAACCGGGTCGAGTCCGCCTCTGCGTACCCATCATTCACCGTCCAGTACACCCCCGTGTCGATCCACCCGATCTGAGGCGCCTCCGCATCCTCCAACAGAACACTGTAGGTCTCGTCGTGGGCAATCGGCACCCCCGGCGCCGCTCCTGCATAGGGCACCACCCGAATCGATCGGATGTCCAGAATCCCCCCCGGTCGCCCCAGCGCTTCGAGCACCGCAGTGAAGTCGATGGACACCTCCACCACCCCGCTCCCAGTCACGCTCACCGGCAGCCGGTAGGGCCAACCCTCGTCCCACCAACCATCCGCCGGGTCAGCCCGCGCGTCCGGCGCCACGCCCCCTACGCCCCACAGCACCGTGAGTAGTATCGCCCAACCGCGCATCGCTCGGTGTGTCATCTGCTCTGCTCTTTGGTTGCAATGGCCTTCTGACAGACTACCGCACCGCCCGGCCGTTGCACACCCTGGCCTGTGATCGATCGCTCGGAGATGCTACTCGATCGTGGGCCGGCAGTGACCCCAGCCGTTTTCTTCCATGACACAGGTCCGCAGCCCCAGGGCATGGCAGTTGAAGCGGACGATCTCCCCACCGACGCAGGCGACGATGTCCTCACCGGAGCACCGATCCAGCTCGTCGGTGCTGCAGGGCTCCCCGGTGCGCGTACAGAAGGAGTTGTCGCACTGCAGGCTGAGCGAGATGGCCTGGGCGCTGGCGGTCGCCGGGTCGGTGGGAGCGCAGGTGGCCACGTAGTGAGTCAACGGGTCCACCCGACAGCCGAGCCCCACGCTGCCACAGTCGTAGCGGTAGGTCGTCGCGTCGATGAGATCGCAGTAGACGGCGGTGTCGGTGTCGCAGTAGGCCTGGAAAGAAGAGTTGCAGGGGTCCCCGGCCCCGAAGCAGGCCTCTACCTCGGCGCAGTCGGAGGCCCCGTTGACGCAGTGGTAGATGTTGCCCACAACCGCGCTCTCCCCGTAGATCACGCGGAGGCTGAAAAAGTCGATCATGCAGCCCTCGATCCGCGCGAAGGGCTTGACCCGACAGGCCGTGGCGCGCATACAGGCTGCGGCCACGCTGTCGAGATCCGGCGACGGCTCTGGCTTGGGTCCTCTGCACCCCGCCTGGCCCCCGAGCCCGGACGCGGCACAGACGAGGAGTGTCCCGATCGCGCCCCGCCAGGCCCACAGTCGTCGCGCGCGGGCCTGGGGGCGCGGCCGCGTCGCGGTGGTATCGTGGCTTGGACGGGTCATGTCCTGGAGTAGGTCGTGCCGGTGAGGCGGTTGGACTCCCGGCCCTGGGCGTCCACCAGCCACACCGTGACCTCGTAGCGACCCAGGGTGTCCCTGGAGTAGGTGAGCGAGAAGCTCACCGTGCCGTACCTTCGACCCTCGATTCCATCGACGGCCTGGGGCGGCAGGTCCTGGACCGTGCCGTCCGGCAGCAGGACCTCGAAGGCGACGCTGACCGCGTCGCCGTCCGCGTCTGTGAACTCGAAGACGCCGTGGATGGCCTCGTCGTTGCCCATGGGGTTGGTCGTGGCCCCGAGGGTGAGCGCCTGGATCTCGGGGGCCGATTGCCCCCCGTCTCCACCACAGGCCGCAAGGCCCAGGCCGAGGACACATACGAGCACCCGCACGACGGTGGCTCCAGGGCAGTGAGACAGGCTTGCTACCACGTTGACATCCCAAAAAGGAGTATTTCCAGGTGAAGGGGGGGTGTCAAGGAGCCCGGAGTACGCCGAGCCCGGAGTACGCCGAGCCCGGAGTCCGCCGAGCCCGGGGTCCCCGGGTCCGCACCAGCCCGGCGGCTTGGCCCGCCGGCGTCGCTACCGAAGCGCGAAGTCCTGGTCCAGCGCCATGGTGAGGCAGGAGAAGCCGAAGGTGGTCCAGGTGAAGCTGGTCTGGTCCGAGGTGCCGACGCCCCGCACGTGGAGCTTGGGCGCTCCGAAGAACGGGTCGTCACCGTCGAGGCAGTAGCCCGGGCCGAGCAGCGTGTCACCCCAGAGGGTGATGAACACCGTTCGCCCTTCGGAGGGGACGTCGCCATCGAAGGCCGGGCCGGAGTTGATGTCGTCGGCCCGGACGTCGAGGACCTCGAAGACCTCGCCCGCGCCGATGGGCTGGCTGACGACCTGCCCGGCGTCGTCCCCCAGGAGGCTTTGCGGCTGGAGCACCACGCCCGAGGCTGGGCCGCTCAGCTGCAGCATCACCATGATCTCGGTCATGCCCGGCGGGGGAGCCATGGGGTCGACATAGACGTTCATGATGGCGCCGTCCGCGTAGGGCAGCTCCCCGCAGGACGCTCGAACCACCGGCGGCCAGCCGCCCGAGCCCGCGCCGAAGCCGCATCGCCCCGTGGCCGGCTGACCGTCCACCGTGCCGCGCATCTCGAAGTAGAAGGGCTCGAAGGGTGGCAGGTCGTTGCAGAGCGCGGTTTCTTCCGCTTGGGCGATGCCGTCGAAGCCGAACACCGGCGCGGGCCAGTCCCCGGCCTCTGACGTTTGCGTCATGGGCAGGGTGCGGGCTACGGAGCCGCCGATGATCTCGTCCATCTCGGTGAGAACCACCTCGCTGCCCAGGTTGTCCGACAGCCAGACCCTGATCCGCACCCTCTCCGCGCTGGCCTCGGCGTGGGGCGCAATGTGCATCAGGTGGCAGTACAGCGAGCCGGTGGTGCCACCGTCGGTTTGCGCGGTCCCGTCGGGGGACCCGCCGCCGTCTGCGATGGCCGAGTCGACGACAGCGCCGTCGCTCACGGTCGCATCGGTGTCACCCCCGGTCGCGCTGCCGCTGCATGCCACGACGAGCCCAGCGCATGCGCCGACGCAGATTGTTTTCACCAAAGGTCTCATGAGCCTCACCGTCCACGCCGCGGGGTCGATGTCGATCCCGGAAGACTTCGTGTTTTCCCTAGGGACACGCAAGGCTCTCCGTTGTTGCTCTTTTTTTGAGCTGGGGGACCAGGGGACAAGCGATTGTGCTGCAGTCCGGTGAGAAGCTTAGAGCCCCAGGATGGTCACGGGCACGGCCCGGACCACGCGCAGGCCCACGCTGAGCAGGTCGTTCTCGCCGTCCCAGTCGATGTCCACGTCCGGGGACAGGGCCGAGCTGAGCAGCGGGTTGCAGGCGAGCTCCGTCACGGTGATGATGGGCGGGTCTGCCGTGTCGTCGCACTCGCCCTGTCCGGGCACGACGTTCTCGCAGCCTGGCACGTCATCCAGCACCACGCAGTTGCCGTCGAACAGCTCGGCGATGGTGTCGGCGGTGGAGCCTCCCTGGTCGACCATGTCTTGGAAGAGCACCGTCAGCATTGGGAGGATGGTCTGGTGGATCTCCTCCCGGGTGAGCCCGCCCCCCACCATGACGTTGTTCCAACCCGATGGGCTCACGTCGCTGATGGTGTAGTAGGGGCTCGACAGGTTCTGCACCGTCTCCACCCGGGCGTAGGACAGCAGCAGGGGCAGGGCGCCGATGCCCGGCATGGGCAGGTTCAGGTACAGCTCCGATGGGGTCGTGAGGATCGCGGGTGGCTGCCAGGTCCCGCACAGATACAGGTCCACGGGTGTGGTCGGGTCCACGGTGGCCTGGTCCGTGCCGTCGAAGGCTGGGGGGGAGCCCAGGGGTACGCCCGCCAGGGTCTGCACCGCCACGATGTCGTCGCCGTGGCCGCTGAGCTTGATCCGCCCCAACTGCACGAAGCTGCCGGCCGAGATGCTGCCGTTGATCTGATCGTTGAGGTCACCCTCCAGGCCATTGGACACCAAAAGCTGGATGACCATGCCCAGCTTGTTGTCGATCTGTCCGTCGCCGTCGAGGTCGACGCCGTTGTCGCTGGCGGCGCTGGAGGTGTCCGGGATGAAGAGCTCTTCCACGATCACGTCGTGGGCGGATCCGGTCATCCCGGCCATGTCACAGGAGGGGCTGCAGTCGGAGGGACAGTTGAAGATGGACTCGCCCGGGTCGCAAAAGCCGTCGTAGTCGCAAGGATCCGGCGGCAGGCAGTCCATGGGGCAGTTCAAGTAGGTCTCGCCCATGCCCGGGTCGCAGGTGCCGTCGCCGTTGCAGGTGGTTTGACAGTCGTCGGGGCAGTTACTCACCGTCTCGTTGGGGCCGCAGATCCCATCGTGGTTGCAGATCGGGGGAGCCGCGCAGTCGCTGGGGCAGCTCTCGTGGGTCTCGCCGCTGGCGGTGTCGCACACGCCGTCATGGTCACAGACCGGCACGCCGATCCCGTTTTTCTCGCAGGCCGCCGCCGGCAGCACGAGCCCCGCCGCCACCAGCACCGTTGCCCAGGTCCATCGGGTGTCTTTCATGGTCGCACGCTCCTGGTATGTGGTTCCCCGGGCACGAGCCCCTGGGGACCCCAACGATAGTGTAGCCCGAAACAACCGTCCCCTGGAAGGAACCTGTGTCTGGGGCCCTCCCGGCTCAGCGCTGGCGCGGTGGGTTCCTGTGCAGGGGCACGAGCTGGTCGCCCTTGTGCAGCACGAGGCCGGCGTCTCGCTGGGCCGCGTCCAGGAGGCGGCGGGGATCGCGCTTCCAGTGGTCGGTGTCGACGGGGTACACCAGGATGTCCCGGCCGTCGTTCACCGCGAGGTGTCGGCTGTCCGGGCAGTAGGCGATGCCCAGGCCCAGGGCGCTCAGACGCAGGGTCTGCAGCAAATGTCCGGTGCGGGCGTCCCAGAGGCGGGCGGTCCGGTCGTCGCTGCCCGACAGGATCGTGCGGCCGTCAGGGGAGAAGCGGACCCGGTTCACCCACAGGTCGTGGCCCAGGAGTCGCCGCACGATCTTGCCCGTGGCAGCTTCCCGGAGCGCGATGGAGGCGTCCCTGCTCGCCGAGGCCACGACCTTGCCGTCCGGAGAGAAGCACAGCGACGTGATCTGGTCGGCGGAGCGGTGGAAGGCGGTCTTCTTTTCGAAAGACGCACCCGTGTAGCGCCAGACCATCCGGTCGAAGCCGGCCGACAGGAGGGTGCGACCCCCTGGGGAGAAGGCCACGGACCAGACGCGCCGGCTGTGGGCTCTGGAGGTTGACAGCCCTGCGCCGGTGCGGGCGTCCCACAGCCGTACGGTCTTGTCCCAGCTCCCCGTCGCGAGGTGCTTGCCGTTGGGCGAGAAGGCCAACGAATACACCCGGTCGACGTGTCCGACGAGGGTGAACCCGAGGGTCTTGCGGGCCACGTCCCACAGCCGCGCGGTCTTGTCATAGCTCGCCGATGCGAGGGTCTTGCCGTCCGGGGAGAAGGCCACGAAGCGCACCGGGCCTTCGTGCCCGACCAGGGTGGCCAGGAGCCGGCGGTCTGCGGTGCGCCAGAGCCCAAGGGTGCGGTCGCCGCTGCCCGATGCGAGGGTCTTGCCGTCCGGGGAGCAGGCCAGGGAAAAGACGGTGTCGGTGTGGCCCCGCAGGCGGAACACGCCCTTTGGCGCGCGTACGCGCCAGATCTTGATGTTCTTGTCGCCGTTGCCCGAGGCGAGGGTTTTTCCGTCCGGCGAAAGGGCCGCGGAGAAGGCCCAGTCGTCGTTGTTTTTGACGGTGGACAGGAGCTGGCCGTCCCGGGCGCTCCAGAGGCGTACGCTGTGGTCGCCGCTGGCGCTCACGACCAGGCGGCCGTCGGCGGAAAACCGCACGGAGTAGATGGGGCCCTGGTGGCCCCGGAGGGTGGACAGGAGAGTGCCGTCGGTCACGCGCCACAGCCGCACGGTCTTGTCCCAGCTCGCCGATGCGAGGGTCTTGCCGTCCGGGGAGAAGGCCACCGACCAGACCCGGTCCTCGTGCCCGGTGAGGCTGCGGATCGCGGAGCCGTCCACCACGCGCCACAGGCGTACGGTCCGGTCCCGGCTGGCCGAGGCCACGACCTGGCCGTCCGGGGAGAAGGCCACGCCGGTCACCGTGGCCTCGTGGCCCCTGAGCACACGCAGGTCAGCGGCCCCTGGGGTGTCTGTGGTCCCGGACCTCGTTATGCGCCAGAGCCTGACCGTACGATCCTCGCTGGCTGACGCGAGGACCTTGCCGTCCGGGGAAAAGGCCACCGCGTGGACGGTGCTCAGGTGGCCCCGCAGGGCCAGGGTTGGGCGCCTTTTGCCCAGGTCCCACAGCTGCACGACCTTGCCGGTGCCGCCCGTGGCGAGGGTTTTGCCGCATGGCGAAAAGGCAGCCGCCCAGAGTCGGTCGGTGGTCCCGGCCGGAGAGGTCAGGGTCGCCACCATGCGGCCGTTCCCGGGATCCCATATCCTCGCCGTGGAGTCCCAGGAAGCCGACAGGAGCCACCGGCCGTCCGGAGAGAAGCGCAGGTCGTTGACGTTGCTGGTGTGGCCCCACAGGGTGCGCCGGTAGGTGACGCGTTGGTGTGCCGTGGCCTGGTACAGCACCGAGTGGGACCGCGCTAGCCGCCGGGCCGCCTCGGGGCCGGCCCGCTTTGCCGGGTCGCTGAACCGGTGTGGGCTGTGGGGGTTGTAGGGGTTGTATACCAGGGACTGGGCGGCGTAGATCCGCGCGGCCAGGTGGTTCCGCGTCGCCAGGTGCCGCTGGGCCCGGGTCGCCATGGAGAGGGCATAGTTGTAGTGGGCCAACCGCTCGTTGTGCTCCGCCTGGGCGCTGGCGGCCTTGGCACGACGGCTCTCCACCCGGGCTCGGTGCTCGGCGCGCACGGCGTCTTTGTAGGCGCCATAGATGACCACCGAGCCGAAGACCAGGGAGGCCAGCAGCGCGCCCACCAGGGCCGTCACGGCGATGTTCTTGCCAATGAAGCGCTTGAGCAGCTCCCAGGAGTTGTACTCGTAGGCGGCCACCCGCGCCCCTGACTGGAAGGCGCCGATGTCGTCGGCCACCTGCCGCGCCGACCGGTATCGCTGGGCCTTGTCCCTTCGGAGGGCCTTGTCGGCCACGGCGGCGAGGTCGGGCGGCGCATCGGGGCAGCGCCTGCGCACGGGGACCAGCGCCTCGGTCTTGACGCTCTCGATGACCGCCAGGGAGGTGTCGCCCACAAAGGGCGGGCGCCCGGTGAGCAGCTCGTAGAGCACCGCGCCCAGGCTCCAGACATCGGACTGCTCGTCAATGGCCTCGATGTCTCCGGCGGCCTGCTCAGGGCTCATGTAGGCCGGCGTGCCAATGGCGCTGCCGCAGACCGTGTGGGTGACCTCGGGCTCACTCACCACGCTCAGCTGACGGGAGAGCCGCCGCTTGTACAGGTCTTGCTTGCCGCGGGTCTTGGCCAGGCCCCAGTCGAGCACGACCGTCTCGCCGAACTCGCCCACCATGACATTGTCGGGCTTGATGTCCCGGTGGATCACGCCCTTGTGGTGGGCGTAGGCGATGGCCTGGCAGACGTCCTGTACGTGGCCGAGGTACTTCAGCCGGGCCGCCAGGTCGTCGCAGCCCTTCAGGGCTCGCCGTAGGGTCTGCCCCCGGACGACCTTCATGGTGTAGTAGAGGGTGCCGTCGGCGCGCTGGCCGATCTCGTGCACGGGTACGATGTTGGGGTGCTGGAGCTGGCCCGTGATGCGGGCCTCCCGGAGGAATCGGGCCGCGGCGGCGCTGACCGTGCCCGCCGCCGAGCCCACGGGTGTGGATCCGAGGCTTCCCCCGACGCCCTCCAGCAGCTCTTTGACCGCCACCTCCCGGCCCACGTGGTGGTCCATGGCCAGGAACACCGCCCCGATGCCTCCCCGGCCGAGGATCGCGTGGTCCTTGCCCCCTACGAAGTGGTAGCGGTCCGGGATCTCCGGCGTCAGGGTGTTGGTTGCCCTGGAGGGGTCCGCCGTCCGGACGCGCGACGCGGCCACGGTGGCGTCGGCGGCCGGGTCGACCAGGGGCGCGGCCACGGTGGCGTCGATGCTCGGGTCGACCACAGGCGCGGCCACGGTGGCGTCGGTGCCCGGATCCTGGGGTTTGTCCCGGCTCACCTCGTAGGCTCCTTCGCCGCCACCGCCCCCCACCCCTTGGAGTAGAGCGCCGCGCGGACATCGAGGTAGCCGGGGTACCCTGCGCGGGCCTCGGACACCACCTCGCGATTGAGCGTCACCACCGCCAGGGGCTCCTGGGTTTCGAGCAGGACCTCGCCGTGCGGATCCACCGCCACGCTGGGGCCGCCGATGGACACCGTGTGCTCGGGCCCGGGGCGGCTGGCGCTGAGCACGTACACCGCGGAGGTGATGGCGTTGGCGCGGATCACCGTGCGCCAACGCTCCCAGGTCCAGTCCAGGGTGGCACGCGGGGCCAGGATCGCCTCGGCCCCGGCCGCGCCCAGGATCTGGCAACCCTGGGGGCGCAGCAGGTCTGAGCAAAGCTGCAGCCCCAAGGGCAGCCCGAAGTGGCAGAAGACCTCGGGCTGTTCGTCACCGGCATCGTAGTGGGCCCGCTCCCAGAACCCCGCCTCCCAGGGCACGTGGACCTTACGATACCGTGCCACCAGCGCGCCCGCGGCGTCGAAGACCAGGGCGGTGTTGTGGCGTCGCCCCGACGCGGGGTCTGCCACGATGGCGCCGCCCACCACGCCGATGGACGCGTCTGCCGCGGCGGCGGCCAGCACACGATGGCGTCGCCCCTCGGGCGGCTCGGCGTCCTCGGCCCGGGCCACGTCGCTGGCCGGGCACCAGTGGTCCAGGGGCAGCTCCGGCAGGACGGCCAGGGTCGCGCCCCGGTCCCGGGCTTCGATCAGGCGAGCCCGCAGCCGAGAGGCGGGCTGCCCCTGGGTGAATGTCTCCCTGACGAGGGCCACCGTCAGGGTGTCGGCTGGTGACGACATCCGAGCTCCAGTCCATGGACTGCGATGGGGAGTGTACAGCGTGTCGGCGGTGGGAGTCGACTACTCGACTTCGACCACTTGGCGTCGACTACTTGGCGTCGGGGAACTCGACGTCACCGAAGCTCATGACCTCGATCTCACCGTCGAGGCCGCCCTTGACCGGATCCTCGGTCTTGACCAGGTTGCCGGTCATGTCCATCTGCACCTGCGTCTTGTGGACCCGCCCATCTGTGTGGGTGAGCTTGAGGTAGACGTCCGGCCGTCCTTCGCCCGGTGAGAAGGGCGGCGTGTAGTCCGCCTGGGTGAATTCCACCCGGAACTTGCCGTTTCCGCCGGTGACAGCCTTGCCGAGGTGGTCGTCCACCATCACGTCCTTGTCGTAGACCTGCACGGTGATGCCCTCCATGGGGCGACCCCGGGGGTCTACGATGCGTCCCTTGACGGCTTCCCAATACTTGTCCTGGCCCCGCATGTCGTTCCCTTTCCGCCTCCCGGTGAGGCAAGCTCAGCCATCATAGTCGGGGACCGTCTGAAATAAAGGAAAAACGGCTCGAGGCGCGGGACCTCGGCCCGAACAGCTAGCGGCGGCGACGGCGTAGCACGGCCGGGTCGCGGAGCCGGAGGGCCCCGGCCGTCCCGAGGAGGTAGACCAGGCCCGTGATCCCGAGCCAGGCGAAGGTCCATCCCTTGGACTCGAAGCGGTAGCCGCGGTTGGTCGTGTACAGCGCGCGCCACTTCTGGCCCTGGGAGGCGGGCTGGATCAGGGTCGGCCCCCGGTCCAGGTGGTCGTACTCTGTGTGCAGCAGCAGCTCGGTGGACCAGCGGATGGCCATGGGGGCGCCCATGGCGCGCTTTGCCGGGGTCCCGATGGGCTCGATGAATCCGGCGAGGAGCATCTGGGCGATGAGCAGGATGGGCACCAGGATCAGGGCCGCCTCGGGCCGCGGCGCCAGGCTCGACAGGAGCAGCCCCGTGGCCAGAGCCACCAGCCCCGTGAGCACCAGGGCCCCGATCTGGACGGACGCCGCGCCGTCGAACTGCAGGATCCACAGGGCCGGCAATGTAAGCACGAGCACCTGCACGGCGGTCACCAGGCCCAGCACCGCCACCTTGGACAGGAGGTAGGCGCCGATGCCCAGCCCCGCGAGGCGCTCCCGCCGGAAGATGGGACGCTCGGAGGCGATCTCCGTGGCGGCGTTGAACAGCCCGAAGAACAGCGCCGCCATGGCCAGGAAGAAAAGCGGGTTGGCGCGCTTGAAGAGGTCTACCTCGGGGCCGGTGACGCCCTGGTAGATGATCAGCAGCAACCCCAGGATCACCACCGGAGAGGCCAGGTAACGAAACCACGCGCGCGAGGACTGCAACTTGAGCCGCAGGGTGCGCGCGATGAGCGTGAGCAGCGCCCGGCCCCGCTGGATGGAGTAGCGGCGGCCCGGAGGGCTGTGGGTCTCGGGCAGGTCCCGGCCCTGGCGCTCGGTGACCCAGCGGTGGCGGATCTCCGACGTGTCGTATCGCTCGATCCAGGTGTCGAGGGGCTCGGCGGCGAGCTTGCGAAAGATGGTCTCGGGCTGCCCCGGGGTCGCGCCGAAGAACCGGTAGCTGTCCGGGCTCGTGGGGCCGAAGAAAGCCAGGCGTCCGCCCCGGCCGAGGATGAGGGCAAGGTCGAGCTCGTGGTAGAGCGACCCCGAGGGCTGGTGGATGGAGACGATCACCGGGCGGCCCTTGTCGGCCACCTTGCGCAGGGCGGCCACCACCTCCTCGCTGTCGCTGTAGCTCAGCCCGGAGGTGGGCTCGTCGGCGAAGAGGATCAGCGGGTCGGTCACCAGCTCCATGCCGAGGTTGACGCGCTTGCGTTGGCCCCCCGACAGGGTTTTGTCTCGGACGTCGCCGATGCGCACGTCCCGCTGGGCCACCAGATCCAGGTCCTTGAGCACCTGGTCGATGCGCCGCTCGATCTCGGCGTCAGTGGTGTCCGAGGGCAGCCGCAGCCTCGCCGAGTAGTACAGCGCCTGGTGGGGGGTGAGGTCCGGGTGCACGATGTCGTCTTGCGGCACGTAGCCGATGAGCCCCCGGAACCGGTCGAAGTGGTCGGCGATGGACACGCCGTTCAGAAGCACCCGGCCGCCGGTGGCGTATTCCACCGCGGCGATGACCTGCAGCAGGGTGGTCTTTCCCGCGCCGGAGTCACCCAGGATGCCGACGATCTCCGACGGGAACACCGAGAAGGTGATGTCCGAGATCAGCGGGCGCTCCAGCCCCCTCACGCGCTTTTCGATGGTCTCCACGTCGAGTCGGATCTGCCCGCGCAGGGGCTCGGGCCGCAGGTGGGTGGGGCCCAGGCGAACCTCCCAGGAGCCCAGGTTCAGGGTGGCGTCCAGAGCCACCACCTCGTCCCGGATGCGGCGCCCGGCCAGCCAGGTGCCGTTCACGCTGCCGAGATCCTCGGACCGCCAGCCGTCGCCTTGGCGGGTGATACGCAGGTGCTTGCGGCTGATGAGCGGGTCGTCCAGCACCACGTCGCAGCCCGGATCCCTGCCGATGAGCACGGGCGCAGTGCGCGCCTCGACGTCCAGCTCCACTGGCAGGGGCGAGCGCCGGGCCAGGCCCAGCCGCTCCATGAGCAGGGACACGGGCAAGCGGTGGGACCCCAGCAGCAGGGCGCCCCCCGGGTCCACGGCCACCTCCTTGTCGGTCACGGGCTGGACCTCGTTTCCGAGGTACCAGGTGCCGTTGGTGGAGCCCAGGTCCCACACGTAGAGCGTGGGGCCGTCGGCGCGCACGGCCAGGTGCTCCCAGGAGACCGAGTCCAGATCGATCTGAACACGCGCCGTCTTGGCCCGGCCAACGATCCAGACGTCCGCCTCGGCCGATAGTGGCTCCGGGAGGCCCCCCAGCGCGTGCCGACACTCGCTGCAGAAGCGGGCGTCGTCGGCGTTGGGGCTATTACAGCGCGGGCAGTCCATGGCGCAGCGATGTCGAATCTATCACGTCCCGGCGGGCGGCTGGGGGTCGACCCGGCGGAAGGACAGGACCAGGTCTCCGAGGCGGATCTCGTCCCGCTCCGACAGGAGGCGCCCCTGAAGGGGCGGCAGGGGGATGCCGTTGCACTCGGTGACGCCCCCCGAGTCCAGGTCCACCAGCCAGGTTTGCCCGTTGCGGTGGAAGACCAGGGCGTGCACCGGCGCCACGCCGGGGCGTTGCGCTACCACGACGGAGCCCGCGTCGGCCTGGCTGGTGCCGATGAGGGTGATGCCGCCGGTCACCGGCCAGATGGAGCCCGGGGCGTTGCTACCGCCTATGGACTCGACGAGCCAGCCCACGTGCTCGCCGGCCGAAGCGGTCCTCCCGGCCTCCTGCTTTCGTAGATAGAAGGCCCCCTGCATGGTGGCCTCGGGCTCGGGATCCGCGGCGCTGCCCGGTGCGGCGACTTTTCCGTCTGGCTCTGCGGCAGGCTCTGCGGCAGGCTCCCCGACGGGTTTCGCGGTGGGCGCGGGGACCCGGGCGACCTTGACGGTCTCGTGGTTGTGAGAATGCTCACTCGTCGGCGTGCCGGGTGTCACCGCGGGTGCGTTCAGCTTCTGGGTTTGGCGGTAGACGCCCTTGCCGTCACGGACCTCCAGGGGGACCCCGGCCAGCGCTGGGGCCACGCCCTTGGCCGTGTCACCGGGTGGCAGCCGATCCACGGTGGCCGGCGGGTCGGCTCCCTGCGTGGATGCGTCCGAGCCCGCGTGTCCAACGAAGTCGAAGCCGCACTGGTCGCAGAACTTGGCCTGCGGCTTGTTCTTCCTGGCACAGTGAGGGCAGACCCGCATGATCGTTCGGCTACCTCGGGATAGGGTTTCGTTGCCTGAGCGATAATACCCCGGGTCGTTGTCGGCGCAAGGCGCAGATCCGCTGGCCGGCCCCTTGACATGCGCCACGGGGGATATATAAGTTAAATCTAATATGGGAAACAACGCATATATAAAAAACAAGCCCGACCCCTTGAGCCGAGCCGCTGATGCGGCTGGGCTGCTCTCGGCCCTGTCCAACCCATTGAGACTGCGTATCCTGCGGCAATTGCTCAAGGATACAGCTTGCGTGACAGACTTCGTCGAGGCCATGGACGTGGACCAGCCCAAGGTGTCCCAGCACCTGGCCGTCCTGCGGGAGGCGGGGGTGATCCACTGCCGTGCCGAGGGTCGGAAGCGGTGTTACTCGGCAATTCAACCCGAGCGGCTGCGTCAGCTGCTCGACTGCGTAGAGGCGTTGCTGGCGGGCCGCACCGACGGTGGGTCCGGCGATGAAGACCGGTGCCTCGAATAGGGAGAAAGACCATGTTGCAGACCAACCTCACCCACATCGAAAGCTCGAGCGACCTCCAGTCCGCCCTGGAGGAGAACGACAACGTCATGGTGACTTGCGGGCGCATGGGACCCATGTGCATCCCTGTGTACGACATCATGGAGAGCCTGGAGCGGAAGTACCAGGACGTGGCCTTCCGGGACATGGCCTTCGACAGCTCCGTCGCCGCCGTAGTCAAGAGCCTGCCCGACGCGCGGCAGCTCACCAGCCTGCCCTTTGTGGTCTACTACAAAAACGGCGAGGTGACGAAGGTCACCGGCGGCATCCAGACCAAACAGCAGGTCAAGCAGAACCTCGACGAGCTCCGCCAGCGGTAGGAGCCGTCCCCCACGCGGGAGGTAGAGTCATGGTCACACAGTACGACGCCATCATCCTGGGAGCCGGCCCGGCCGGCCTCACGGCGGGCATCTACCTGGCGCGCGCGAGGCGGCGTGTGCTGATCGTCGACCAGTCCACCGCCGGGGGGCAGCCCATCTTCACCCACAAGATCGCCAACTACCCGGGCCTGCCCGAGGTGCACGGCTACGAGCTGGCGTTCACCTTGAAGAACCAGGCGCGGGACTTCGGCTGCGACCTGGAGTCCAACGTGGAGGTCACCTCCCTCGAGCTCGGCGGCCCGGTCAAGCGGGTGGAGCTCGACGGCGAGGACGTCTACGAGGCGCCCACGCTCATCGTGACCACCGGTGGCGTGCCGCGCAGCCTGGGCATCCCGTCGGAGGATGAGTTCAAGGCCCGGGGCATCTCCTACTGCGCCACCTGCGACGGTGACTTCTTCACCGACAAGGACATCGTGGTCATCGGTGGCGGCAACACCGCCCTGGAGGAGGCCGTGTCCCTGACACGGTACGCCCGGTCGGTGACCATCCTGCACGTGCTCGATCACTTCCAGGCCTTCCCCCAAGCCGTCGAGGAGGCCCGGGCCAACGAGAAGATCCGCTTCGTCATGGAGGCCGAGGTCACCGCCTTCGAGGGCGACGAGCGCCTCGAGTGGGTGCGCTACACGGACCATGGCACCGGGCAGGAGCACGTGGTCCAGACCGACGGGGCGTTCATCTTCATCGGCTACGTGCCGGCCTCCGCGCCCTTCGCGTCGACGCTCGACCTGAGCCCACGGGGCGAGATCATCACCAACGAGGACATGGCCACGAACGTGGCCGGGGTCTACGCCGCCGGGGATGTGCGCCAGAAGCGGTACCGGCAGCTGACCACCGCCGTGGCCGACGGCACCATCGCGGCCCTGGCCGCCATCGAGCACCTCGATCGCCTCGCCGCCGAGGGCGCCAGGCGCCAACAGACTCCGGTTCTGACGCCGACCACGTCGGCGGACATCGCCCCCACGCTGACGTAGGCACTAGTTCGAGCCGAACCCCGCGGTGCCGTAGTCGCCGAAGCCGGACGAGCCGTTGAACCAGCCGATGCCGACCTGGTTGAAATCCGGGTTCATGATGTTGGAGCAGTGGCCGTCGCTGAGCATCCAGCCGTCGAAGGCGGCCTCGGCGGAGCCGTACCCGGCGATGATGTTCTCGCCCCAGCCGCCGCCGGACCAGCCGGCGAGCTCGAATCGTTCCCGGGGGCCCAGTCCGTCGGGGTTGGTGTGGTCGAAGAAGCCGCGGTCGTGCATGTCCATGGAGTGGACCCGGGAGGCGCAGCGCAGGGCCGGATCCATGGTCAGGGGCCCGGTGGGACCTTGGTAGCCGTTGGCGCCGCAGGTGGCCCCCACGGCCCGGGCCTGGTTGAACAGGTCCAGCATTCGCGACTCCCAGGCCTGTCGCTCGGAGGGCCAGGAGGCCACGGGGTCGCAGTAGACCCCCTCGGGCACCTGGCTGGAGCCGGAGTCACAGCCGGCGGCGGTGGCGGCGGCGGCGGCGACGAGCAGCATGGCCGTGAGCAGAAACGTCACTGGGCGCGTTTTCACGGGGCCTCCTTCGGGGCGGTTTGACCTGCCCCCTACCTCGTCGTGAGCTTATCAGGCGCGCGCGGTCAGAGCGAGAGAAACCACGTGAAGGTGAAGCCCGCCGCGTAGGTCACACCGAACTGCTCGGCGATGCCGGAGTCCACGCAGACCGTGGGGTTGGCGCCGATGGTGGAGCAGAGCCGGGTGGGAAAGGGCTTGTAGAACCAAAGATCTCCGCCGACGGCCAGACTGCCGTGTTTGGACGCGACCAGGTAGTAGTCCAGCCCCAACCCCCAGGCGAGGCCAAAGGCGTTGGTGGCGCTCTCGATCCGGTGGCCGTCCGAGTCCACGAGCCGGTAGGACCGGTGGTAGCCCAGGGCGAACCCCGCCCAGACGTCGAACCGACGCAGGGGCAAAAGGCCGCGGACCTCGGGGCCCACGAAAAGCTCCCAGAACTCCACGCGGCCGCCCCCCATGGGGAAGTCCGGCGCCAAGAAGTTGAACGTCAGATGCACCCCCGCGGCCAGGTAGGGCAGCGCCCGGAACGCCGCGTGGAGCCGGGTGTACAAAAGCGGGTAGGTGTTTTGGCACTGCCGCCCAGTGCACCCGTCCAGCCCCACGGCGGCCACGGCCATCAGGCCCCGCTCGCGCTTCGCGGCCGGGGATTCGGAAGCGCCGGCCCTGGCCCGCGCCGTGGACGCCGCAGGGGCGAGGGCGACGAGGGCGACGAGGGCGACGACGACGGCCCGGGCGCGGCGCAAGAGCGAGCCCTGGCGTGGGGTTCGGGGGACTGTGGTCATGGGTCGAGCATACCTCACAAGCCGGGCTTGGTGGGGGCGGATACCAGCGCGATCGGCTTCTCCGACCCGGGCAGACACGCGAGGTTGGACCTACCGAGCGTCCGGGGGCGGTGGTAGACTGCGGCCGTGGACGGAGGTGATCGCATGCGAAAGACGAGAGCAATCGAGGTCGGCGGTTGGTGGACGGTGCTCCCTGGGCTGATGGGGGGGTTGTTGGTGGTGGGGATGGGCGCGGGGTGCCCGGCGTCGGGTACGCCGGGACCCTACTGTGGGGACGGCGTGGTGGACCTCGGGGAGAGCTGCGACGACGGCAACGAGGTGGGCTGCGACGGCTGCTCCATCGGGTGTCACCTCGAGGGGTGCGGCAACGGCATCGCGGAGTGTGGCGAGGAGTGTGACGACGGAAACATCGCCAACGGCGACGGCTGCTCGTCCGACTGTATGGACGAAGCGGACCTGTGCGGCAACGGCACCGTGGACTACGGGGAGGAGTGCGATGACGGCAACTCCGTCGCGGGCGACGGGTGCGCACCGGACTGCACCGTGGAGCCCGGGCCCGAGTGCGGGGACGGCGCCATGGAGGGGGCCGAGGAGTGCGACGACGGCAACACCGACGACTGCGACGGCTGCTCGGTCATCTGCCGGATCGAGGTCTGCGGCAACGGCACCATGGAGTGCGACGAGGAGTGCGACGACGCCAACACCACCGGCGGGGACGGGTGCGCGGCGGACTGCACCGTGGAGGTGATCCCCGAGTGCGGAGACGGCTCGGTGGAGGGAGGCGAGGAGTGTGACGACGGCAACGTAACCGACTGCGACGGCTGCTCGGCCACCTGCGTGTCGGAGGGCTGTGGCAACGGCTCGGTGGAGTGCGCCGAGGAGTGTGACGACGGCAACACCACCGACGGGGACGGGTGCGCGGCGGACTGCACGGTGGAGATCCCGCCGGACTGCGGCGACGGCTCCCTGGACGCGGGGGAGGAGTGCGACGACGGCAACACCGTCAGCGGCGACGGCTGCCAGGCCAACTGCCTGCTGCCGGCCTGCGGCGACGGGATCCTGGACACGGGGGAGGCCTGCGACGACGGCAACACGGTGGGCGGCGACGGCTGCTCGGGCACCTGCGCGGTCGAGGCCTACGCCCACACCATCACCATCGATGGCGCCAACGACTTCGACGCCGCCGAGTCCTTCCCCTCCTCCACCGTGGGCTTCGCCGGGTATGTGGCCTGGGATTCGGGCGCGATCTACATCGGGCTGCTGGGGGCCGACGTGTCGGCCAACGACGCCCAGCGGTGGCTGGTGGTCTACCTGTCGGGGGGCGGGTCCACCACCACCACCGGAGTGACCTACAACACCCAGGGGCCGGCCCTGCCCTTCGCCGCCGGGTACCACCTGCGCTGGCGGACCGACAACCTGTACACGGACCTGCAGGCAACCGATGGCGCCACGTGGTCCTCCATGGGCTACAGCGGCGCCGCCGCCCGCAACGGCAACTTCGTCGAGCTGTCCATTCCCCTGGCCGACATCGGGTCCCCCACCGTGGTGCAGGTGCACCTGAGCATGATCAACGAGCTCACCATGAGCGAGTGGTCCTGGGCCGGCGTGCCGGACACCTCCTTCGTCGACGGCTACGACCCGGACTACACCCGGTACTTCGACTTCGATCTCTCGGCCGCCGCGGCTCCCAGCAGCTACACCCCCCAGCCCTGAGTCAGCTACACCGCTCTCCCCGCTACTTCTTCTTTTCCACGAAGACGTACTTCTGCTGGCCGGTGTGCAGGGTCAGGGTGCGGAGCGCACCTTTTTTGCCCGGCAGAAAGGAGAGGCCGGTCAGGGGCGGGCCGATGACCAGCTTCTCCACGCCGTCGCGCTCGGTGCGGCTGGCCACGGGGGCCTGCCACTCGCCGGCATCGAACACCCCGCCGCCGCGCTTCCATTGGACCTTCACCGTGCCCAGGGCCGCGTGGTGGTATGTCCCCGCGAAGCGCTTGACCCACTTGGCGCCGGGTTTCAAGCTCATGCGCTTTTTGGCCCTGGCCAGCGAGGTGGCCAGGCGCTTGACGTGGTGGGCCAGCTTTTTGGCTGCCATGGGTTTGCCGTCGAAGACCAGCTCCAGCAGTCGACGGGTGACCGCCTTGGTGAAGCCGCCAGCGCCGGCCCGGTTGGACAGCAGGATCATGCCCACGCCGTGGTCGGGCAGGTACAGCATGTTGGTGGTGAAGCCGAGGGTGCCGCCGCCGTGGCCGAGGATCCGCACGCCGCGGCTGCGACTGACCAGGAGCGCCAGGCCGTAGTGGGCCTTGGTGGAGATCTTGATCTGTCCCTTCCAGCGCATCTGCAGGTTCTTCGCCGAGACCACCCGGCGGCCGCCGGGCAACTTGCCCCGGCCGAGCTCCACCAGGATGAACCGCGCCATGTCCGCCGCGTTGGACCAGGCCCCTCCGGCCGGGCCCACGGAGCGCACGCCGTCCTCGTAGGCCAGCGAGATGGGCACCGGCTTCATCTCCAGGGTGGCCGAGTGGGGCTGGGCGTGGTCGAGCCGTCGCACCCGCCGGAAGTCGAAGGTGGTCCGGCGCATGCCAGCGGGCTTGAACAGCCGGGTCTGCATGGCGCGGTTGTAGGCCTTGCCGAGCTTGATCCTGGGATAGGCCGCGTGGCCCGCCACGTAGCCGCCCGCGGACACCATCAGGTTGGAGTACTGGAAGGTCTCACCAAAGGCGGTGGTGGGCTTCATGGTCTTGAGCAGAGCCAGACGGCTCTCGGCGGTGGTCCCCTTGGACTCGAAGAGGAACTCCATGTCCTGTCGGGGCAGCCCCGTGCAGGCGCACACCGTGTGCCGGATCTTGCACTGCGTGGTCACCTTGGCGTCGCCGAGGCCAAAGCTGGGTAGCACTTTGGTCACAGGGGTGTCCCAGTCGAACCGCTTCTCGTCCACCAGCCTGGCCATCATCATGGAGGTGAGGGACTTGGTGATGGAGCCGATCATGAACAGGGTCCGTGGAGTCACCCGGCGGCGGGTGCCGAAGCGGCGGGTGCCGAAGCCCTTTTGGTAGATCACCTTGCCGCCCTGGACGATGGCGATGGCCGCGCCGGGGATCCGGAGCTGCTTGCGGGCGCCCTCCAGGAAGGTCGCCAGGACCGCGAGCTTCGTGGCGTCGAGCACCTGCGCCTTCTTGCCGGCCCAGGACTCCTCGGTCACGCCGGGCGCTTCGAGGCTCGAGAAGATCGTCCCGAGCTGGGCACCCCGGCGGGAGAAGGCCGCCACCTTGCCGTCGATCAGGGCCACATAGTAGACCTTGCCTTTGCCCCGGGCGTTGGCCAGCACCATCCGCCGGCTCTTGGTGGGGGTGACATAGTTGGTTTGCATCACCGAGTCCCACCCACCGGAGGCCGGGGGGGTCACCGTGCGCCGCTCCTTGAGGGCGAAGGTCGGGCGCGCGAGGGCCCACGCCTTGGAGATGGCCGCCTTGGCGTCGGCGGCCTGGATCTCGGCCAGGGCCACCCACATCTCCCGGTCCGGCTCCAGGACCACCAGGTGGTTCGGGTGTCGGGTCAGGTGCCACCGCGCCGGGATGGTGACGGTCGCGCCCCGGGCAGTCTTGATCTGCGTGTCCTTGGCAAGCTGAACGGTTTTGGTTGCGGCCCGCCGTGGCGTGGGCTGGGTCCGGGGGTCCGGTGTGGGATCCACGGCCCGGTGATCCGCGGTACGCGGTCGCGTGGGCTGGGTGTCGTCGCCCCCCTTGGGGCAGGCCGCCAGCAGCAACGCAGCGATTATCGGGGTTCCCAGATGCGATGATCTCATGTTCACTCCCTTTGGGTCTGCGGGTTTTCCTCGCCCGTTGTACACGATATCGAGGGCGGGACGGTCGGATTTGTGCGGCGAAGCGGCCCCCCAGGGACATCGAGCTCCATGGGGGGCTCAGTGGGCGATGACGCCAGTGCCGGATCGGCCGTCCAGCACGGCGTGGATGGGCTCGGCGGTGCGTATTTGGCGGAGGTGCTCGGTCTCTCGCACAGCAGGCTGGGCGTCCAGCCAGTCCCAGTCCACGAAGCTGTCGTCGAGGGGGGCCTCCCGGGTGGCGCCGGGCTTGATGGTCAGGTACCCGATGCCCAGGGACGTGATGTTGTGGAAGAAGTGCGCGCCCTGGGAGGGGTCCACGTCGTAGCCCGCCGGCGAGGCCTCGACGATGATCCGCGCCCCGGAGATCTGCGACCACTTGACCGGGATGCCTAGCCAGGAGTCAGAGGAGCCCCAGCGCCCGGGGCCCATGAGCAGGTAGGGCCGGAGCTCGTCGATGCACGCCTGGTTCATCACACCCACCTCCTTGGCGATGTCCCTGGAGAGTGCCGGGTCGAAGCGGTCCCGCCGCACGTAGACGATGTCGCATAGGTCCGGATAACTGCCGTGGCCCAGGGCGCGGCCTGTGCGGCAGAAGACGCGCTCGGTGTCCATGGGCGTCGTGTCCGCCTCGGCGGTGAGGTCCTGGATGGCTGCCGGTCGGAGCTGTAGCAGATACAGGGTCGGCGGGCGGCGGGGCTGACCGCGCCGCACCCGCCGGCCCCAGTCGCCCATGTCGCAGGCGAGCTCGAGCTCCACCTCGGTGCCCATGGCCGCCCGGGACAGCGCCATCAGCTCCACCAGCGTCTCCGCCAGGGGGATCGCCCGGTGCACCAGCAGGTTGTTGAAGGTGACCACCCGCGGGCCGTCCACCCCGTGACCTTCCACGATGCGGTTGTTCTGGACGTCGAAAAATGACCCCACGGGCCCGAAGGTGGCGTCCTCGACGGCCGCCTCCAACGGGTGGGGCGACGGGTTGGACTCGAAGTCCGGGTGGTCGGGATCGAGTCGCCGGTTCAGGTCGACGGCGTAGAAGCTGTTCTGGGACTCGCGTAGCGCCTGGTCGGGGTAGGCGAAGCCGGGGATCACCTCGGGGTAGCGCGGACAGAAGCGGAGCGCCCGCCCGCCGTCCACCACCATGCCGCCCAGGCCGAGCACGAGCTGAACGACGCCATCGGACGCCCGCTGGTGCTCGATGGGGTAGTGGTTGTAGGACTGCGCCACCCCGGCGAAGTGCGGGTAGAAGCGGTCGCCGAAGGGCTGGCCCACCAGACGCTGGATGAGCACGCCCATCTTCTCCTCCTCGATGGAGCGGGAGGTGTTGGCGATGTAGGCGCGGGCGTTGGCGAAGAAGGTGGTGGCGAAGACGTACTTCACCGCCTGGTGGAGCTCCTGACGGCGCACCTGTCGGTCGTCGGCGCTGTTGGGGAGCATGGCCGTGCCGTAGATCCCGGCGAAGGGGTGCATCAGGTTGTCCTCGAGCATGGAGGACGAGCGGACGGCCAGGGGGCCCGACAGGTTGTCGATGATGGATTCGAGGCTCTCTTCCACCCACCCGGGCAGTCGGCCGCCGAGGCAGCGACGGAGGATGGTGTCGTCGTCGTCCCGGGTGTGGAGCAGGTCGTCCAAGGCGTTACTCTCGAGGAACTGATCGAAGGCGTCTGTGGTCAGGGCCATGGATTGGGGGACGCGCACCGCCATGCCGGCCACCTCGCCCGACAGCGTGCCGCCGGACAGGAGCTGGTTCAGAAAGGCGATGCCACGGGCCTTGCCGCCCAGGGACCCTTCCCCGAGGCGTTGGAACAGGCTGTCGGGATCGAAGGCACCGGGGGAGGCGTCCCGGATGACCCCCAGACGGGCGCGTAGGTGGAGGGTGTCCAGCTCGGTGACCAGGTATTCGCGGACGTCGTCGATGGCGCCGAACTCCTCCCGGCCGATGTGCTTGAGCCTGCGGGCGAGCTGGAACTCGCTCCGGGCCATGAGCCACACGGAGATGTGGTTGTGGGAGGTGTGAAAGTCCAACGAGGCGTCCGGCACCGTGCGCAGCTTCTGGGTGAGCTCGGCGATGTCGGCGGCGCGATCCACCTCCCGGCCGTCGGGCAGGATGAACACGAAGTCGCCGAACCCCAGGTGGTCGATGAGAAACTGCCGCATGTCCTGGAGGAGTCGCGGCGAGCTGCGATCCAGCACCACCCGGGCCACCGCCCGCGCCTCCTCGGGATCGTCCCTGGGGCCCACCTGCAAAAGGACGGGCACGTCGTGGCGATCCGCTCCGACCCGACGGGCCAGCCGCAGCCCGGCCTTGGGGTCGTAGACGCGTCGGGCGGGGAAGCCCACGCCGGCGATCACGGCCATCAGGTTGTCCCGGTACTGCTCGTAGAGCGCCTGCGCCTCCTCCTCGTTGGTGGCGTGGACCACCTTGGGGCGGGTGCGCATGCGGATGAGCCGTTCGAGTCGGTTGAGCCCCTCGGCGAACAGCGACCGGGACTGCCGCATGAGGGCCGGGTAGAGGGCCGAGAGCACGGTGGCGCAGTGCTGGGGTGAGTCCTCCACCAGCAGGATCACACCCACGTCCGCCACCTGGATGTCGTTGGTGACGTTGAGGCGGTCCTCCAGGTACTTGATGACGGCCAAGAGGATCGACGCGCTGCCCCCCCAGACCAAGACCGCGTCAATGCCGCCGGGTCCCACCAGGTGGCGAAGCCGGCTCACGTGGGGGGTGTCGAAGGCGAGGACCGCTAGGGGCTGGTGGGGCGTGATCTCGCGCACGCGGCTCGAGAAGGTCCGCAGGTCCATGTCGGGCACCCGCGTGGCCACCAGCACCAGGTCGAACTGGCGCCGCCGCAGGCTCTCCAGGGCGGCCTTCCCCGTGGTCACATGGCAAAAGCTCGGCGCGCTCGAGAGGCTCAGGCTCTTGAACTCCGCGAAGACCTGGTCCTCGATGTTCCCGTCCTCCTGGAGGATGAACGCATGGTACCGAGACGACACGAGCAGCACGTCCCGCAGCCGGTGCGGCATGAGCTCGTTGAACTTCTGGAAGCGCTGGGCATGAACGGCAGTGCTCATGGTCCGCAGGATGCCCGGTTCAGCACGCCTTGGAAAGGACGTTCTCCGGAGCGTGAGCGAGACGCGCGGGCCGACCTTTCGAGCCAGGGGACCGTCAGCGGAAGGCGGTCAGGCGTTGCGCCCGGTGGTGGGCGATCTTTTCGGGGAAGTAGTACTCGTAGAACATCGATCCCCCGACGGTGACCCGGGCGGGCAGCCGGGCCTGGAGGCGATAGGTGAGCTGGGTGCGCGCTCGTTTCAATGTGACGAAGTACAACACCAGGCGGCCGGGCTTCAGCTCGTAGCGCTGGATGCGACCTCCTCGCACCAGGCGGTCGAGATCCTCGGTGATGATCGCGAACCCGGGGGGCGTGCCCAGCTCGGCCACCGGCGCGGCGAGAGGCCGACGGGTCTGTTTCTCCAGGCAAACCCGGGCGGTCACGACCTCACCCACCCTGACCCGACGGCTGGTGTAGGTGGTGCGAATCCCGAGGCCCTTTGTGGCGGCTCCCGACGCCTTCGCGGCCTTTGCCTGGGGAAGGTGGTAGCCGTGGGCGATCTGGTAGAGCACAGTGCCCCGACCGCGGGGTTGGATCCGCAGGGTGTGGTTGCCCGGCCTGAGCCCTGTGGACAGGTCCACCTTGAACGTGACGCCGGCGTCGAGTCGCGTGAGCTTGACGGTCTCGGCAAGTCGTCCATCGAGAAAGACGTCGATGGCGCTGGGGAGTCGGCGCGAAAACACCCGCTTGGCCCTGAGCAGCGCCCTGAGGCTGAGTACCGTGGCCTGGGTGGTGTGCCAGGCTCCGCGGGGATCCTTCGCCGCCAGCAGGTACCCGATCACCTTGCGGGCCAAGGGCAGATGACGGCGATGCCGCAGCAGGACCTCCAGCACCAGAGCGGTGGTCTCCACCGCTGCGGAGCGACCCCGACCGGACATCACCGTAGCCCGGTTGGGGTTCGTGCTCCAGTAGGCGTTTCCGCGCCGGTCCTTCCTTTTGAGCTGGACCAGTCGCGCGACCAGGCGTTGTACGAATGGGCGATATCGAGCACCTCTGGTGTGGCTCGCCGCGTGGGCAGCCAGCGCCAAGACGTAGGGGTTGTTCCAGGCCTTGTGCACGTGCTTGCTCAAGAAGCGGACAGCGCGGCCCACCGCCCGGCGGGCCTTTCCCGCTCGACCCAGGGACCAGCCGATGTAGGCCGTGGCAGCGAGGCGTCCGGTGGCGCTGTTTGCGCCGCTCTCGATGAGCCCGCCGACCTTGTGCCAGGAGCCGTCCTTTTGCTGGATCGAGGTGAGGTAACGGCTGGTACGGCGGAGCAGGTCGGGATCCACGTAGCGGACCTTCGACATGTCGGCGAACTGTTGCAGGCCGTAGGCGGTGAGGATGGGATTGGCGGGCGCCTGGCCGAATAGCGAGAACCCGCGGCGGTTCACCTCGAAGGAGAGGAGGCGCTGGTACCCCGAGCCGATGTAGGCGAGGGCCTTTTTTCGCAGCGCCCCACGAGAGCGCTTGGCTCCCCCGGCGCGCTTGGTTCCCTTGGCGCGCTTGAGGTACGACAGCACCATGATGTTGGGATAGGTCGCCGAAGAGGTCTGCTCAAAGCACCCGTGGGGCTTTTGCAGAAGACCCCCGAGACCGTCCAAGACCACGGACAGGATTTCGGGCTGGATCTTGACGTTGAGATGCGCGCTGCCGGGGATCGCCGACCGTGGAATGTTCGCCGTCGCGGCCAGCCGTCCCCGCAACGTTCCGCTCCGTGAGAACCGGTAGGGTCGTCCCTCCGGCCGCACCTCGAGACGGCGGCTCACCGCATCCCGGCCCGACTGGCCGACGGCCTGGACGGCCAGGCTGAACTGGCCCACCGTGAGGGCCTGGATTCGGAACCGGGCCACTCCGATGGCGCCCGGTCCGACGGTGAGCGTCCTGGGCGCTGGGCTTCCCATCACCTTGAGCCACGCGGCAGGCTTGAGCTGGACGCGGACGGTCTGGCGGGTCTTCAGGTGATTGTGGACGGCGACAGGGACCTCGATCTCATCGTGGCGGGTGAGGGTCTGGGGCAGATTCACGTCCACGAAGAACTCCTTGAACACCCTGATTCGGTGGATCAGGCTGCCCAGGCGCCCGGACTTGTCCGAGGCGAAGGCAGTCATCACCCAGTTGGTGATGGAGTCGGCCATGGTCAGGCTCACCGCCACGCGTCCCTGTGGATCCGTTCGGAGTGAGGGATTGACGTACAGCGACTCGGGGAAGTGTCGGCGGGTCTTCTCGAAGTGAAGGCTGGTTCTATAGATCCCCCCGGACGACCCGGAGGAGCAGCGTACGCCGCCAAAGCCGCGGCCGCCCAGCCCAAAGCCGCCGCCGCCACCGCAGCCACAGCCCATCAACACCCGGCACCCCGCGATCCACCTGGGCCGCTTCGGCTTTTTGAGCAGGTAGGGCCCGAAGGTCAGGTCGTCCTCCGTGTCTGGTTTTCCATCCGGACCGAGGCTCTCGAGGCGAACGCGATACGTGGTGTTGCAGCTGCAGCAGTAGCAGTTGCTCACCATCTGAAGTGGCCTGCCCCAGGGGTCGAGGCGCTGCGCTGACTTCAGCGTGCCCGCCCGAACCAGGTCATCGAGCGAGGCCAGGGTCAGCATCTTGGCGCAGCGCTGCTTGATGTACTGGTTCAGCCAGTAGCGGCGATGGGCCCGGGCGAGGGTACGAAACTGGCGCCTGATTCCAGGCTTCAGCGCCGCGGCCAGCCTGCGCCGCAGCGCCCTTCGATAGCGCAGGTAGCCCTGGTGGCCGTTCTGGTTCAGCGGATAGTCCAGCTGAGCGGACCTCATGGCCAGCAGCGCCTGCTCGGCCCGGCGCCGCCCCGACCGGATCCCAAAGGCCATGAGCGCGGCCGGCTCGACGCCGTTTACCTGTAGGGTCCCATCCAGCAGCGCCTTCTCCAACATGAAGATCGTCTGGCGCAGCGCCGGTGGGCTGCCTGCCAGGGCATAGACCGCGCTGTCGGTGATCTCGACACCCAGGCTCGCCGCCGCGCCACGCCCCTGCTCGTCAACGACCCGGACCTTGAGCTGGGCCGGCTGCCCCGGTCGGTACACCGCCCGATCCTGCCGCACCGTGATTCGGAGCTGACGATGGGGCTTTACCAGGACCCAGCGGAACGTCTTCTCATAGCCGCCACCCGGTTGCAGCTGGTAGGCCGACAGGCGGAGGCTGCCCTCCAGCGCCGGACCCAGGGGGATCCGGATCCGCGCCCGGCCGTTGTGAATCACGGCTGCCGCGCTGCGCACGATCTGCTGGTTCTGGATTACGTCCAGGTAGACCGGAGCCCACTTGGCCCGGGAGAGGACGTCCACCACCAAGGTCTCACTTCCTCGATAGAGGGCCTTGGCCGGTCGAATCAGCAGGTCCTTGCTGTAGGGTGAGCCCAAGATGCGGCCCTTGGCTGTCCCCCGCTGCCCCTTGGCGTTGCTGGCCGTCACCGAAAAGTCCAGGGAGGCCGATTGGGGGGTCACGGTGACCTCCGCCACGCCGTAGGAGTCGGTTTTTACCTGATGGGTCCAGGTCCGTTTCCCCGCTGCCCCGCGCCGTCTCGCTTCGGTGAATCTCACGGTGAGCCTGGCCCGGGCCGGCTTGCCATCGGGCAGGCTGGCCACCCAGTAGACCTTCTGGGGCACTCCGGGGACCACCCCTCGGTTTTCGTGCACCGCGGCAATCTTGATCGCCTCTTTGACAACGGGGATGGCTATGTGCCGTTGCCGGCGATGCCCTGCCGGATCACGGATCACGGCCTTCAAGTGCACCTTGCCAGCGGAATTGCCCCCCAGGAATCGGGGCGGGACCTTCCAACGCAACAGGTAGCTGCCGTCTCGCCCGGTGCGGGCGCTCACCGAGGTAACGAGCGAGTGCCGGTTGTAGATCCTGACCAGGACGCGGCCTGAGGGAACCGGCTTGCCGGTGAGGTACCTGGCCGTGATCTTGGCCACCAGCGGCTGCCCGGGCAGGGCATAGGCCTGGTTCAGCCCAAACGTGGTTTTGAACCTGGGGAGCTTGTACTGGTAGACCTTCACACGCCTTTGGACCTCCACGTCCTTTCCGTTGGGCACGTCCACCACGGCCCGCACTGAATAGGTTCCGTGGCAGCCGCGACGGGCGAGCCGGAACCGGGACCAGGCCACCCCGAAGGAGTCGGTGCGTGTCCTCTTTCGGAAGACGATGTTGCCCCTGCCATCTTTGATCATCAGTGTCACCGAAGCGTTGGCATGGGGAAGGCGGCCCGGTGACCGCAGCGTCACCAACCGCGCCCAGATGACCTGTCCCGGCTGGTAGATGGGCTTGTTGGTGGTCAGCAGGGTCTTGACGCGGTGTAGGATCTCAACGCGACGGCTGAATCGCTGGACAAAGCTGCCGGTGGTTTTGGCGGTGAGCCGGGCGGTCTTGCCACCCCAGGCGCTCGGCACCTTCAGCACCAGATTGGCGGTTCCGGTCCGGCCCGTGCGGACCGCGGTGCGGACCGTTTTGCGGCCTTGGCGCAGAGCCAGGGTGACGCGGACCCCCGCCAGCTTCTTGCCCGCGCCGTCGCGCACGATGACCCGGAGCCCCGCCGGGCTACCTGCCGTGAGCTTGTCGTGTCCCCGGATCCAGACGAAGTGCCTGTCCAGTATCTCGCTCAGGCCGACAACGCCCGAGGCGACGGTGCGCCTCCGGCTGCCGCGGCTGGCGCTCTGCACATAGCGGTAGCTCAATCGGAGGAGGTCCACACGGCGTCGGGCCGTGGCGGGGAGCCACATCTTGAATCTCAGGCTCGGCTTCAGCCCTCGGGACGGTCCCAGGGCTGTCCTTTTTTGGGAGAGGACCTTTCCCCAGAGATCCTTCAGTCGCAGCACGAGGTTGCCGCCTGGCGACTTCCCCTGCCAGCCCACCTTCACCTCGAGGACCCTGCGTCCAAGCCGGGCCCGGGCCTTTTTGACGTTCAGCCCGAACGGCTTGGCCGTTCGCCCCCGGCGCGCCCGGACGCTCGGCGCGGCCCAGGCCCAGGAGGCACCAGGGGCGGCCAGTACCACGGTTGCCACACAAAGGATAATCGTTCTCATAGCGCCTCCGGGTGCCGACATGAATCGGTGAGCCGACTTGTCCATACGGGTCTCTTCCTGCGTTGAACCTGATAGACACCCTGGGCAGCGGAATGTTCCGCGGCTCACCCGGTATTGGAATCCGAGCGCCGGGACCATCGGTGGGCAGACCTCGGCAGCGGCACGATCATTGACAACGACGCGCCAGCCCTGGTGACCGATCCCCATTGATCCTGACACTCACCCCAGGGCTTGCCGCGCGCGTCGTCACTGTCGGGCGTCCACCGTGCCCAAGGTTCCACCGGGCAGCGTGGCCTGATTCTTGGGCCACGCGGCGACACCGACGCTCACTCCGACCACGGCCGCGATGCCGGTGGCGATCACCGTCCAGAACCACCAACGCTGATAGAAGCGCCGGTGCACGGTGGGGCCCTCGACCGGTACCTTGGGGCCCATCGGATCCGGGTGGAGCCGTGGACGCAGCAATGCGGCGCGACGCCGCGCCGCTTCCCGGAGGCGTTCCTGCTGCGCGCGGTGGAGCTTGTCGGTCAAGGTGATGAGCAGCCTGGCGTGGCGCTTCGATGCGGGGCTCGTCGACAGGTTCAAATGTCGTCGAAAGAAAAAGAGCGCCCGCACGCAGTGTTTCAGGTTGCGGTGGCACTGCCCGATGTTGAACAGAAGCCCCGGATGACGCATGGCTTGATACGCCTAAGGAGGCAGTTCAAAATAAAGTCGTCCATCTGGGACGCCGAGGCGCCCGCTTGGCGCGAAGCGAGGAGGGCACGTACCGGGCTGTACGTAACCGACGAGCGACAAAGCCAGGCAGGATGGATCGGCGTTCCAGGTGTCGAGTTTGTTTTGATCAGCCTCCTAAGGCCCCGCTCAGTAATTACCTGGTCAGATCAGGGCGTCGAGGCGCCCGGCTGGCGAGGCGCCAGAAGGGCGTATGTCGGGAATATACAACCGCCTGGCAACAAAGCCAGCCGGGATGGTTCAGCGCCCTGAGCGATCAGGTAATTGCTGATCGGGGCCTAAGAGTACAACTGCTGCTATACAACGAGAAGCAACGAAGTGAGCCGGGGTGCATTGGCGGTCTGGGCGATCGACTTGGCTATTCGCGGACCCTTACAGGTTGGCGAAGTGGTCGAGGGGGCGCCAGACCCGGGCGGCCCAGGCGGCCTCGTTGTGAAGGGCGTCGGGCTCCCACCAGTGCCAGACGTCCAGGCCGGCGACGTAGCCACTGGCATGGAGAACTGACTCGAGCTGCTTGTTTTCGCAGTAGTTGTCCGACGCGGTGGGGTCGTCGTCCTCGATGCCGTCAGCGTCGCCGTCGAAGCAGGTGCCGTTGCCGCCGGAGTCCAGAAACAAAGCCGTGGCGCCGTGGCCGGCCGCGGCGTAGCGTTCGATCAGGGTCTCGTTGGTGACCCCGGCGCCGATGGAGCCCCAGCCCATGGTGCCCGAGAGGCTGGCCGCGTAGTCGTAGGCGCCGGGGTAGCGGGCCGCGATGTGGAAGGAGATCAGGCCGCCGAGTGACGAGCCCAGCAGGCCCACGGTGGGCGGCTCTCCGTACTGCGCGGTGATGAGGGCCCGCACGGTGACGTGGACGAAGTCGGCGTAGGCGTCGCCCTGGCCGCCCACCGGGCCGCTGCCGATGTCGTCGGGGACGTGGGTGTACTCGTCGGTGCGGGCGGGGCTGTTGTCGATGCCCACCATCATCATGGCCGCCGGCGCGGCGACCTGCAGCTGCCAGCCACCCCAGGGTGCGTTTGGGTTGAACAGATTCTGCCCGTCCTGGACGTACAGGACGTGGGTGGCGGTCCCCGCCGGGACCCACACCCGCACGGTGCGGGGGGCGGTGTTGGCGTCCGCCACGTTGAAAAAACGCTCCAGGTGGGCGGCCGTGGGCGGGACCCTGCTCATGAGCCCGAAGGCGTCCCACTCGTAGGCCCGGGACCAGGGGTCTGCCTCCCACGTCGCCGAAGCCTGATCCGTGAACTTGTACCGCGACCCCGCCACCACGGCGACCACGAGCCAGTGGAAGCCCTGGTCGGGGTTCATGGCCTGGCCCTGCCACCCCTCGTGGTCGCCAGCGAGCCGGTTCAGGGCCGGGTCCAGGGACACGAAGACCAGGCCGCCCTCCACTGGGGCGGGCCAGCCGGCCCCGTCGGACTGGGTCTGCATGGCGTCCTGGGGATCGCTCCGCAGGGCTGACAGGAGGGCCTCGAGGACGGGCGTGCCGCCGGCGTCCGGTCCGCTGTCCGCTTGGCCGTCCGTTTCGCTGTCCGCCTCGGTGCCCGCATCGAATGTCTGCGCGTCCGCGGGGGCGGCGTCGGGCCCGGAGCCCGCGTCGGGGTCGGTGGCTGCGTCGGCCAGGGCCCCATCCGCCTGGCCGTCGTCGTCCCCGCAGCCGACAGCCGACAGCGCCGTGACCGCTGCGGCCAGCCACAGACCTCTCCAAGTGCTCATCGTTGGCCTCACTCCTGGTGTCTTCTTGTCATGTCTTGCGATGGCTGAGGTCGGCGGTGTCCGGAGCGGGGATCCGCTGCGCACCGTCGGTGGCCACCGCGCTGCGGAAGACCCGCCGCACGTCCGGGTGCGCCTCCAGGCGCGCGGCCAGGTCGTCGGCGTCCGCGCGGGCGCACAGGACGTGGGGATTCGGGCCCGCGTCGAGGGTGGAAAAGCCCTGAGGGGACCTGCCGCCCTCCTCCCTCCAGGCCATCACCTGGCGCCACACCCGCCAGGTGGCGTCGGTGGCGTAGACGAGGGGGGGCCGGCTCGTGAGCATCACGGCATGCATGGCCAGGGCATCGGCCTCGGCGATGGCGCCGACCCGAGCCAGGTCGCCCGCTTCGAGGGCGGCCACGACCTGGTCCAGCCGCGCGTCCGCGTCCCTTTCGAACTGTGCCCGGTAGGGGCTGGTGGCCACCCGGGCCTGGCCGGCGCTGGTGCTGACTTTCTTTCGATCGCCTTGCACGAGGCAGCCCAGCACTGTGAGGTCCAGGTCGGTTCTCACGTTGCTGAGCGCCACAGTCGACGCGGCGTGGTCCACGTCCAACCGCACCACACCGCCCCGAAGGGAGCGCAGGGCCGACACGGAGCCAAGGCGGCGGCACCATGCCAGGTCTCTGTCAGCTTCGTGATCGTAGAGTCCAGCCGCCGCGAGGGCGGCGACAGTCAGCGCGGCGCCCCCGGCGGCTGAGCTGGCGAACCCTGCTGCCAGGGGGACCTCACTGACCGCCTGGACCGACGCCCGGAGCGGGCCAAGCCCAGCGGCCTCGCGCACCGCTTCCAAGAACGCATGGCTCGCCGCGGCCTTCTCCCCGCTCGACCGCGTCAGGACCGCTCCGTTGAGCAGGATCCGGTGGTCGGGCTGGTCCCGCCAGGTTACGGTGGTGGTGGATCCGTGCTCGAGGGTGAGCGACAGGCTGGGGCGCGCCGGCAGGTCGTCACCCACGCCGGCTCCGGGGCTGTGCAGCCCCCAGTGCTTGATCAACGCGATGTTCACCGGCGCCCAGGCCGCGGCGACGCGGGGGGAAGGGGCGGTCAAGGCGTCAGCCCGTGGTCGCGCAGAACGCGCCGCGTGGGTCCGTCTTCGGTGTCATCGGTCATGGCGCCGAAGATAAGCACTGACCCGGGGGAGGCAAGGGGAGGGTGTTGGGGGAAGGTGGTTAGATGAGGCCTTGGTCGAGCATGGCGTCGGCGACCTTGATGAAGCCGCCGATGTTGGCGCCGTTGACGTAGTTGACGTAGTCGCCTTCTTTTCCGTACTTCACGCAGTTTTCGTGGATGGAGAGCATGATCTGGTGCAGGCGCTGGTCCACCTCCTCGCGGGTCCAGTTGATCCGCATGGAGTTCTGGCTCATCTCGAGTCCCGAGGTGGCCACGCCGCCGGCGTTGGCGGCCTTGCCCGGACCGAAGAGCACCTTCTTGTCCATCCACACGTCGATGGCCTCGGGCTCCGACGGCATGTTGGCGCCTTCGGCCACGCAGTAGCAGCCATTGGACGTGAGGGTCTTGGCCTCGCCGCCGCTGATCTCGTTCTGGGTGGCGCAGGGTAGGGCCACGTCGCACTTGATGCCCCAGGGGCGGGCGCCGTCCATGTACTCCACGCCGGAGTGCTTCTTTGCGTACTCCTTGATGCGGCCACGCTGGTTGTTCTTGAGGTCCATGACGTAGGCCAGCTTCTCTGCGTCGATGCCGGCCGGGTCGTAGATGGTTCCGGCGGAGTCCGACAGGGTCACCACCTTGCCGCCGAGCTGGGTCACCTTCTCGGTGGCGTACTGGGCCACGTTGCCCGAGCCGGACACGGCCACGGTCTTGCCCTTGAAGGACTCACTGCGGGTCTTGAGCATCTCCTCGGCGAAGTACACGCAGCCGTAGCCGGTGGCCTCGGGCCGGACCAGGGAGCCGCCCCAGTTGAGCCCCTTGCCGGTGAGCACACCGGTGAATTCGTTTCTGATCTTGCGGTAGGCACCGAACATGAAGCCGATCTCCCGGCCACCCACGCCGATGTCGCCTGCGGGCACATCGGTGAACGGGCCGATGAATCGCTGGAGCTCCGACATGAAGGACTGACAGAAGCGCATCACCTCGTTGTTGCTCTTGCCCTTGGGGTCGAAGTCCGAGCCGCCCTTGCCGCCGCCCATGGGCAGGGTGGTGAGGCTGTTTTTGAAAACCTGCTCGAAAGCGAGGAACTTCAGCACGCCCAGGGTCACGCTCGGATGGAAGCGAAGGCCACCCTTGTAGGGGCCGATGGCGCTGTTCATCTGGATGCGATAACCACGGTTGACCTGCACCACACCCTGGTCGTCCATCCAGGGCACCCGGAACATCATCACGCGCTCGGGCTCCACGATGCGCTGCAGGATGTTGGCGGCCTGGTACTTGGGGTTCTCCTCGATGACCGGCCAAATGGACGCCACCACTTCCTCGACAGCCTGGTGAAACTCGGGTTGGGCCGGATTTTTCGCCTTTACATGCCCGATGAACTCGTCGAATGTCTGGCGCATTTCTTGTCTCCTTCGAGGCCCCTCTCCGCTGGTCTCAGCGGCAGTACGGGACGAAAAACGTGGTACGGGTCCAGTGGTGCTTCGTTGCTGTGAAGCTATAGACGTTGGACTTTTCGTGTCAACGAAAAAAAGCCCCAAAAAGCGAGCAATTTAGCTTTGATGCGCTGCGTTACGATGGGCTCATCGCCTAGCGGATAGGTGGTCGTATTTCGGTGTGCCGGTGCGCCGCCGTCGCGCGATGGTGCCCACGCCCCGACGGCCGTCAATGGTGGCCACCAGGGAATGTTCGATGCGTACGTGGCGAAGGAACCGGCTCTCGTGCGCGGCCGGTCGGGATTCCAGCCAGGTCCAGTCCACGAACCCGCGGCTGGGCTGTCCTTCCCGTGGTGGCGGAACGATGAAGTAGCTCACGCCGATGGACAGGATGTTGTTGAAAAAGTGAGTGCCCTGGGAGGGCTCGACGGCGAAGTCCGGCGGCGAGGCCTCCACGATGACCCGCGCGCTGGAAATGTCTTGCCAGCACACGGGGATGCCGAGCCTGTGATTGGCCGAGCCCCACCGGCCCGGTCCGACCAGGACGAAGCCGCGATCCTGGTCGGCAAGCTCGCGGTTGAGGCGGCTCACCTCCTCGGCGATGGTGGGCGTGTGGGCCGGGTCGTAGGCATGGGGTCGCACGTAGACAATGTCGCTGACCGACACCCGGTGCCCCGTACCCACGGCCAGGTCTGAGCGGCAGATCACCCCACCGGGATCGACGATCTCGCCGGCGCGGTCGTCGATCAGGTCCCGGGTGATCATGGGGCGAGCGTGGAGGGCGTACAGCGTGGGCGCGCCGCGGATGGAGCCCGGCGAGTCGGGGTCGATACGGCCCAGGTCGCAGGCGAACTCGAGCTCCAGGGCCGAGCCCATGCCGTCGGAGACGAGGTCCAGCAGCCCCGCCAGGGCCTCGGCGATGGGGATCTCGCCCGACCCCAGGAGTCGTCGAAAGGTGACCACTGGGGTGCCGTGGGCGTCCGGGTCCTCGCTGAGGGATCCGGTGGCGTCGTCATAGGTGCTGGCCAGGTGTTGCAGGACGCCGTCCCGGTCGGCCGCGTCCAGATCGTGCAGCCGCAGAGGTGACTCCGGGTGCGCGTTTGTGACCGTGAGCGGCTGTGCCACGTCCAGGGCATAGAACCAACGCTGGGAGCTGTGGACCAGGGTCGACGTGTCAGACCAGCCCGACGGGACGTCCGGATGGCGCGGGCAGAACCGCACGAAGGACCCGCCCTCCATGATGATTCGGCCGAAGCCCAGGGCGAGCTGCACGGCGCCGTCCTCGGGCCGCCTGTCGCCCAGGGCATAGAAGTCGTAGGAGTGGGCCATGCCAGAGCAGTGCGGGTAGAAGCGGTCTTCGATGGTCCGCCCCATGAGCTGCTGGATCACGACCCCCATCTTTTCCTCCTCCGTGCGGCGCCTGGCGCTCTTGAGGAACGCCCGCGCGGCGCCGAAGAAGGTGGTGGCGTAGATGTACTTGATGGCCTGCTCGAGCTCGTAGAGCCGGATCTCCAGGCTCGGAGCGGAGTTGGCCAGCATCACCGAGCCGTAGATGCCGGCGAAGGGATGCAGCATGTTGTCCTCGAGCAGGCTCGAGGACCGGATGGCCAGGGGATAGTTGACGTTGGCGAGCACCATGCGCAGGTCCTGGGTCACCTGGTAGGGCAGGGCGCCGCGCGAGAACGCTCGGGCGATCTCGTTGTCGTCGTCAGTGTCGTAGACGACATCGTCCAAGTGGTTCTGCTCCAGGAACTCGTCAAAGGCGTCGGTGGCCAGGGCGAAGCACTGCGGGATGCGTACCGCCATGCCGCCGAGCTCGGTGCCGCCGCGATCGCCGGCCAGCAGGTGGTTCATGAAGGCCAGGCCCCGGGCCTTGCCGCCCAGGGAGCCCGTGGAGAGCCGGGTGAAGAGCCCCTCGGTCTCGAACACCGCCCGGGTGAGGTCCGAGATGACCCCGGCCCGGGTCCCACGCCGCAGGTTCCGCAGCTCCCCGAGGGTCTGGGTGCGCATGTCCTCGGCGGTGTCGAAGTCGGTCACCTGCTGGGGGCGCATCACCGCGGCCATGGCGAACTCACTGCGGGCCACCAGCCAGTTGGAGAAGTGGTTCCGCGAGGCGTGGTACTCCAGGGAGGCCGCCGGCACCTCGCGAATGCACTGCTCGAGCTCGCTCACGTCTTCGGCCCGGCGGATCTCGGTGCCGTCGGGCATGCGGAATATGAAGGGGCCAAACCCGAGGTAGTCCCTCAGGAAGCTGCGGATTCGCTGCAGTAGCCTCTGGGAGTGCTTGTTGACGAACAGCACGCCCAGCGCTGGCTCCAGGGCGGCGTACTTCTGCTCGGAGGACTGCAGCAGGATGGGCAGCTCCGGCGCCTCGGCGCGGATCCGGCCGAGGAGCCCCACCCCCGCGTCGGGATCGTACTCCCCGTCGCGCCAGAACCCCGCGTCGCTGATCACCGCGATGAGGTTGTCGGCGTAGCGCTCGTACACCTCGGTGGCCTGCTCGTAGTTGCGCGCGAGCAGCACCTTGGGTCGTGTGCGCATGCGCATCAGCCGTTGCAGCCGGTTCATCCCCTCGGAAAACAGGGACTGGGACTGCATCATCAGCTCGGGATACAGGACCGACAGGAACGAGGAGTAGTACCTGATGGAGTCCTCCACCACCAGGATGACGCGTACGTCGGCGGCGGCGATGTCGTGGTCGATGTTCAGCCGGTCCTCGATGAACTTGGAGATGGCCAGCAGGATCTTGGCGTCGCCGTTCCAGGTGAAGACGCCGTCTATGGCCGGGTCGTCGACGATCTCCTCCAGGCGCTTGAGGTCCCGGTTGTTGAAGGCGAGCAGCACCACGGGAAGGCCATGGGGCCGGTCCTTGACCCGCCGGGCGAAGGTCGTCACGTCCATGTCCAGCAGACGCGTGACCACCAGCACCAGGTCGAAGCGTCGCAGGTTCATCAGCTCCAGCGCCGCAGCGCCGCTGTCGACGTGGGTGAACCGCGGTGCGGAGGACAGGCTGAGGGTCTCGTACTCCATGTACACCTTCTCGGTGAGGTGCCCGTCTTCCTGCAGGATGTACGAGTCGTACAGGGAGGAGACCAGCAGCACCTCACGGACGCGGTGCTGCATCAGATCGTGGAACTGGCGCTGCTTGCGGTTGTTTGGGCTGTTCGTGCCGATGGTGGTCATCTGCTCCGCAGGGCGCCGGCCCCGGCCGCGACCCTGCCTCCCAGCTAGTCCCGCCGCGCCCGCCTTGTCAAGAGCCCCATCAGCCCGGGTGCAGATCTTGCGGGGTGCCCCGGTGCAAAACCCGGTTTGACGGGATTACGCGTACTTGGGCTCGGCGGTGCCCCTTGTCGGCGAATCGTGACGTAAGATCTTCATCTATCTCCCAAGGGGACCTTCGAGCGCGTGACATCGAGCGCCGAAGTAGAGACACCAGGCCACCACGGCCTGCTCGAGGCCGGTTTGACCCCCGCCCCCGGCCTGATACATACTTGGGCGCGCGGGTCGACGTTCGGACTTTGGGGGCGACTGTCGGCCCGGTGAGACGACGTCTGTTGTGGGAACGAGGACCATGGATAGCGACGACCGTAAGCCGATCTCGGTGATGATCGTGGATGACGAGCAGCAGCTGGTGGACTTTCTGGCCAAGCGGTTGCGGAAGCGGGGCTTCGCGGTGGACACGGCCACCAGCGGCGATGCGGCCTTGGAGCGGCTCGGGGCGACTTCAGGTGTCGGTGTGACCGACGACGAGGACGAGGCCCGGGTGGCGCCGACCTGCGTGCTGGTGGTCGACGACGAGCAGGAGCTGCTCACCTACATGGCCAAGCGACTGCGCAAGCGAGGCTTTGAGGTGGACACGTCCACTAGCGGCGAGGCGGCCCTGGAGCGGCTCGATGCGCGGGCGGACGTGGACGTGGTGGTGTTGGACGTCAAGATGGTGGGCATGACGGGGCTGGACACGCTCGAGATCATCAAGGACCGGCACCCCCAGGTGGAGGTGATCATGCTGACCGGGCATGCCAGCGTGCAGGGCGCCATGGATGCGCTGAAGACCGGGGCCATGGACTACCTCACCAAGCCTTGCGACATCAACGTCCTGGTGGAGAAGGTCGGGATCGCCAAGACCAGGAAAGATGAGCGCAGGGATAGGGATCAGGACGCTGCGAAGCGCTGACGCTGCGAAGCGATGACGCGCGCCGACGGCATGTCCGACGACATGGGAGTGGTCAACGCAGACGTGGTGGTGGTGGGTGCCGGGCACGCCGGCTGTGAGGCGGCGCTGGCGGCGGCGCGGCTGGGGTGTCGCGTGGTGGTGGTGACCATGGATCCGGCCGCCGCGGCGCGCATGTCCTGCAATCCGGCCATTGGGGGAGTGGCCAAGGGGCACCTGGTGCGGGAGATCGACGCGCTGGGTGGGCGTATGGGGCTGGTGGCGGACGTCGCGGGTATTCAGTACAGGCGGCTGAACATGCGCAAGGGGCCGGCGGTGCGGGCCACCCGGGCCCAGTCGGACCGGGTGGTCTACAGCCGGGCCATGGTGGAGGTGCTGGACGCCGAGCCCGGGTTGGAGGTGGTGGCCGGTCTGGTCGAGGAGGTGTTGACAGAGGGCGGGCGGGCCTGCGGCGTGCGCACGGCCGACGGCGCCCAGGTTCGCGGTCGTCGGGTGATCGTCACAGCCGGGACTTTTTTGCGCGGGCTCTTGCACGTGGGCGAGCGATCCTTCGCGGGCGGCCGACTGGGCGAGCCTGCGGCGGTTGGGTTGTCCGAGAGCCTGGCTCGACTGGGGTTTTCCCTGGGGCGGCTCAAGACCGGGACGCCTCCGCGGCTGGCCGCCGACACGGTGGACTTCGACGCCATGGAGGAGCAGCCGGGGCTGGATCCGCCGCCGCGGTTCTCGTTTCACGGGCCGCCGCCCCCCTTGCCGCAGGTGAGCTGCCACATCACCTACACCACGGCCGCGTCGAAGGACGTGGTGCGTGACGCGCTGCCGCGGTCGCCGCTCTACTCGGGGCGAATCGGGGGCGTGGGGCCCCGGTACTGCCCCTCCTTCGAGGACAAGGTGGTGCGGTTCCCCGACCGGCAGCGTCACCAGATTTTCGTGGAGCCCGAGGGGTTGGACTCGGATCTCGTCTACCCCAACGGCATCTCCACGAGCCTGCCCGAGGATGTTCAGCGGGGCCTCATCGACACCATCGACGGCCTGCGTGGGGCGCGCATCGTTCAGCCCGGCTACGCCGTGGAGTACGACTACGTGGATCCGCGGGAGCTGGCGCCTACGTTGGAGACCCGGCGGGTGCCCGGGCTGTACCTCGCCGGGCAGATCAACGGCACGTCGGGCTACGAGGAGGCCGCGGCCTTGGGTCTGGTGGCCGGCGTAAACGCCGCGCTGTCGGTGCGGGACGGACGGGACCACGCGCCCTGGGTCCTCGGTCGGCACGAGGCCTACATCGGCGTGTTGGTGGACGACCTGGTGACCCTGGGCACCCAGGAGCCCTACCGGATGTTCACCTCGCGCGCGGAGTTCCGGCTGCTGCTGCGGGAGGACAACGCGCCCGAGCGGCTCTGTCCCCGGGGGCGCGAGGTCGGGCTGCTGCCGGACAGGGCCTGGCAGACGTTTCACCAGGCGCAGGGGCGGCTCGACGGTGAGGTGGCGCGGCTGTCGGAGACGGTGGTGCGCCCGGACGCAGACGCCCGGGCGCGGCTGTCGGGGCTGGGCACGGCGCCCCTGGGCAAGCCCGTCTCGCTGGAGGAGCTCCTGCGACGGCCCGAGGTGGGTTATGCGGACCTGGTCGCCGTGGGCTGGGGCGACGTGGACCTTCCGCCTGACGTAGCCGAGCGCGCGGAGATCCGGGTGAAATACGCCGGCTACATCGCGCGGCAGGCGGGGGACGCCGCGCGGTTTGCGCGGAACGAATCGCTGGAGATTCCGTGTGACTTGGACTACCATCGGTTGGCCGGTCTGAGCAACGAGGTCCGGGAGAAGCTGGCCCGGGTGCGGCCCGTTTCCCTGGGTCAGGCGTCGCGCGTTCCGGGCGTTACGCCGGCGGCTGTTTCCGTGCTGCTGGTCCATCTCAAGAGGTGTCAAGGAGCCTGAGCCGTTGAAGCGTGTCCTGTGCGGTATTGCTGGTGTGGTGCTCGCGGTCGTCTTCGGCCATCCGGACGTCCGCGCCGGGGGTATGGAGTGGCCTGACAACGGGACGCGCTCGCTGGGGCGGGCGGGCGCCTTCACGGCCAAGGCGGACGACCCCACCGCCATCGTGCTCAACCCGGCCGGGCTGGGTTTCCAGCGAGGCTACAGCCTCACCTTCGACAACAACCTCGTCCGGCAGAACGTCTGCGCCCAGCGGAGCGGCGAATACCCGGGAACGGCCGGGCCTTACACCTACGCGGGTCAGCCCTACCCCGAGGTCTGCCGGAACCTCAAAGGCATGTTCTACATCCCCATGGTGGCGGCGGCCTTCGACTTCGGTCTGAAGAACTGGACCTTCGCCATCGGCGGGTACGGCCCCCACGCCGTGGGCCGTCGGGAGTTCCCCATGTCGGTGACCGTGCAGGACACCGACGGCCGGAACGTGCGTGCTCCAGGGCCCACGCGGTACGACGTGGAGAACCTCAACGTCATCGTGCTGTTTTTCACCCTGGCGGCGGCCTACCGGCCCGTGGACTGGCTCTCCTTCGGCGCGGCGCTGCAGATCGTCTACGCGGACGTGGACTACTCCGTGTTCGTGCCCCTCACGCCGAACTATGACCCGGACGGGGACATCCGCTTTCAGATCCGCACCAAGGGCGTGGCCTATACCGGCCTGCTCTCGGTCCTCGCCAACCCTTGGGCGGGGCTCTATCTGGGGGCGTCGCTGCGACTGCCGGTCAGGGCCGACACCAAGGGCGACGCCTGGATCAACCTGCCGTCGAACTATGCCTCCATGGCCAGCGTCATCGAGTGGGGGCGTACCTGCGACGACGCCTCGCAGAACAACTGGTGCCCGACCAAGCACAAGGCCGGTCTGGTCACCGAGTTGCCCCTGGCCCTGCGCACGGGTATCCGCTACGCGTGGAAGATGAAGAGCCACAAGGCCGCCCCGGATCTGGTGGACATCGAGCTCGACATCGTCTGGGAGCGGTGGTCCTCCATCAAGTCCTTCGACACCCAGCTCAACGCTCGGTTGCTGGGCACGCCCATGGAGGTCTTCGCCCTGCCGCACCACTACCAGGACGTGGTGGAGTACCGGCTGGGAGGCTCGTTCACCGTGCCCAGGATGGTTGGCGGCGGCTGGCTCACCTTCCGCCTGGGTGCCTTCTACGGCAACGACGCCTCGCCGCTGGAGTACACACGCCTCGACTACGCCGCCTGGGCCCGCGTGGGCGTCTTTGCCGGCATGAGCTATCTCATCATGGGCATGGACCTACACCTGGGGTTCACCTACGTCTGGAACGGCACGGGAGAGCGGTGGAAGCCCTGGAGCTTCAAGGCCAAGCGCCAGGTGGACCACTCCTGCCTCACGCCCATCGACGCCTTCACCCCGCCGGACCCCTCCCGCTGCGCGGATCCTTCGGCCTCGCCCCTGAGCTCGGACATGGCCCGGGGCACCTACCACGGCTCCTTCGTGGCCCTGTCGTTGGGCCTTACGGTGCGGTTCGACGAGCTGGCCCGCGAGATCAAGAAACGCAAGGCGCCCAGGTAGCGTTCCTCCCGCCGTTCACTGACAGAGGGCGTGGGAGGCGCGGTCCGCGCAGCCACAGTCGTCACCCGTTGGAGCAGTCGGAGATGTCGAAGGCCGTGCAGCCCGACTGGCAGCCCAGGTCGCCTCCGGCGTAGCCCATGGTGACGCAGGTTTCGCCGTCGGTGTTCGTTCCGTCGCACACCTCTTGCCCCTCGACCGCGCCGTCGCCGCAGTGGGCCTCGTTGCATCCACCCGTGTCGAACCCGCCGCAGTCGCTGTCGCAGGCCAGCGTCCCGCCCGCGAAGCCCTGACTCAGGCAGGTCTGCCCGGCGAGGTCCGTACCGTCGCACAGCTCCCCGGGCTCGGCCAGGTCGTTGCCGCAGTCCGCCCCGTCGTCGATGTTCGAGCCCCTGCACCCGACCGCCGCAAGGAGCGTCGCGCCCGTCACCATCGCCATCGCCGTCGCCGGGAGCCTGGTGCGTTTCGGTCGCATGTCGTCGTCTCCTTGTCACTCCGAGTCGGGCCTTCGATCATGCCAGACCGTCTCGGGCCGCGCAATCCTCGCTTGGAGAGATCCCAGGGTCGATCCCGAGTAGACAAATCCCGGCTTGCGCGGCATGATCCCCTGCAGCGCGAATGCGGAGTCGTCATGCCTGTCCTCGGTCGCACATTCTACTTTCCCTTCTCCCACACCACCCGGGTGGACGCCCTGTTCACACATCTGGGCAATGAGGTCACCGACGTGGAGGTGGAGGTCCATGACAGCCACGGTGACCAGGTGCTGTGCCGGCGCTTCATGGACGTGCCCGAGCGCGGCTCCGTCACCACGCGTGGAGACGCCAAGTCCGACAACCTGTCGCGCTTCGTGGGCTCGAACATGGTGGGGCTGGTGGCAGTGCAGGGGGCTCGAAACGCCCTGCTCACCGCCTCGGCGCTGATTATCGGCAAGGGCATGACGTCCTGCGCGCTGCTCAGGCCTCTGTCCTATGCCGTGGGCACTCAGATGCACGCCACCATCGCCATCGGCGAGAAGTTTCACCTGCTTTTGGCGAACCCCTTCGCCGCCGAGGTGCAGGCCACGGTGGAGGTCGCCCCCAGCGGCGAGCCCTACCGACCGCTCCAGGAGCCCCTCGCCCTGGGGCGAAACCAGGTTTGCATGACCGAGGATGCCTTCGTGCTGGGCAAGCCTTCGGTCGTGCGGGTGTGTTGCGACAGCGGCACCCCGATCCTCGCCTGGGGGCTCGGCATCGGCGGGAACCGGTCGGAGCTCTACCCGCTGTACGGCTAGCGGGAGCCCACAACACATTGCACGAGGACTCACGAGGAGAGCCATGGCACGGGACATGATCCGCGACATCCTGGCCCGGGGAACGCCCGGGGGCACGGTCACGGTGCAAGGCTGGGCGCGGACCGTGCGCGCTCAGAAGCATGTCGTCTTCATGCAGGTCAACGACGGCTCCTGCCTCGCGGACCTGCAGGCGGTGGTGGCCGAGGACCACCCGGACTACGCCGCCCTCGGCGGTGTCGGCGCCGGGGCAGCCATCGAGGTGACCGGGGAGCTGGTGGAGTCGGCGGGCAAGGGCCAACGGTTCGAGATCCGGGCCGACCAGGTCACGGTGCACGGCGACGTCGATCCGTCCACCTATCCCCTGCAGAAGAAGCGGGTCAGCTTCGAGGTCCTGCGGGAGAAGCTCGCGCACCTGCGCCCGCGGGCCAAGACCTTCGGCGCGGTGTTCCGGGTGCGCAACGCCCTGTCGCACGCCATCCACACCTTCTTTCAGGAGCGGGGCTTCGTCTGGGTGCACACGCCCATCATCACTGCATCCGACGCCGAGGGCGCCGGCGAGATGTTCCGGGTCACCACCCTGGATCCGGCGTCGCCGCCCCGCACTCAGGCCGGCGACGTGGACTATAGCCAGGACTTCTTTGCCCGTTCGACCTTCCTGACCGTGTCGGGCCAGCTCGAGGCAGAGCTTTACGCCATGGCGCTGTCGAACGTCTACGCCTTCGGGCCCACCTTCCGGGCGGAGAACTCCAATACCTCCCGCCACCTGGCGGAGTTCTGGATGGTGGAGCCGGAGATGGCCTTCTGCGACATCCACGGCAACATGGACCTGGCCGAGGCCTTCCTCAAGCACCTGTTCCGGACGGTGCTCGACGAGTGCGCCGAGGACATGGCCTTTTTCGGACAGTGGATCGAGAAGTCCACCGTGCAGACCCTCGAGCACATCGTGCACAGCTCGTTCGAGCGGCTATCGTACACCGAGGCGGTGGGACTGCTGGAGCGGTCCGGCGAGTCGTTCGAGTACCCCGTGGCCTGGGGGAGGGACCTGCAGTCAGAGCACGAGCGCTACCTGTGCGAGAAGAGGATCGGCCGGCCGGTGATCGTAACCGACTACCCCAAGGACATCAAAGCCTTCTACATGCGGCTCAACGACGACGAGAAGACGGTCCGGGGCATGGACGTGCTCGTGCCGCGCCTGGGCGAGATCATCGGCGGCAGCCAGCGCGAGGATCGCCTCGACGTGCTCGAGCGCCGCATCCGCGAGTGCGGGCTGGATCCTGCGCACTACTGGTGGTACCTCGATACGCGCCGCTTCGGCTCGGTGGAGCACGCCGGCTTCGGGCTGGGCTTCGAGCGCACGGTGCAGTTTGTCACGGGCATGGCCAACATCCGGGACGTCATTCCCTTCCCCCGAACTCCGCACAACGCCGACTATTGAGCCCCGGATGTCGTGGGACGGCATAGCGGTTTTTTGCAGCGGAATTCGGGGATTTCTGTCCCTGGTGAACGATTTACCCCAACCCCCTCGCATTTTTTTTTCAATGTGCTAATGGTTTGTAGGTATTTGGAGCAGACCGATGAAGCTATCCACGCGAACACGATACGGCCTGCGGGCGATGGTCGAGCTGGCTGCCTACGGCTCGAGCGGTCCCCTTATGGTCCGTAAGATTGCAGAAAAACAGAAGATATCCAAAAAATATCTGGATATCATCTTCACCTCTCTCAAGCTCGCAGGGCTGGTCAGGGCGATCCGTGGTGCCACGGGGGGCTTCCTGCTCACACGGTCTCCAGAGGAGATCCGCGTCAGCCAGATCGTGGAGGCGTTGGAGGGAGCGCTCGCGCCAGTGGAGTGCTGCCAGAACCCGGATCTTTGCGACCGGTCTCACGTGTGCGCGGCCCATCGACTCTGGCAGCGCCTGGAGACGGCCATCCGCGAGACCCTCGACGAGATGTCCCTGGCGGACCTCGTGGCGGAGCAGTCGACGCTGGACGACGATCCGCCCTTCTGTCCCCCGCGCCGAAAACAGTAAGGGGCCGCGAATGGCCAAGTCGGTCGATCCAGGGCGTCAAGGCGCCCGGCTCGCGAGGCGCGACGAGGCGGTATACTGCTGCTATACAACGAGAATCAACGAAGTGAGCCGGGATGCATTGGCGGTCTGGGCGATCGACTTGGCTATTCGCGGCTCCCAAGCGTCCGTCGCAAACGGAGCCGGGGCCTTACTTCAGCTTTCGCATCATCCGCGTGAGTCGTCCGTAGCCAAAGCTGGAGCCCCGGATGAGGTCCCGGATGATGCCCTTGCGGTCGATGGCGATGAGGGTCGGGATCTTGTTGGAGCTGAACTTCTTTCCGATGCGGTTCTTGTAGTTGTGTCCCACCAGGAAGGGCAGGTTGAGGAGCTTGAGGGTCTTGCGGGTCTTTGTGGCCCGCTTGTCCTGGGAGAAGGAGAAGATGACCAACCCCTTGCTCGCGTAGGCTGCGTGTAGCCGCTTGAGCTTGGTGAAGTTGAGCTTACAGGAGTCGCACCAGGACGCCCAGAAGTACAGAATTACTGCCTTGCCCCTGAGCGAGGCCAGGGACTTGGTGCCGCTGCGGTTGATCAGGGGCGCGGTGAACCCTGGGGCTCGCTGGTTCAGCCAATACAACCGGAGCAACGCCGCGGCGGCGGGAGCCTTGACCAGCCGTAGCCACTTGGTCAGGCTGCGCGAGCCGCGCCGCAGCTTGATGCGCAGAGTGCGGCCCGGCTTGGAGCGACCGGTGATGAGGATCACCTGCTGGGGGGTGGTCACCGCGCGGCCGTTGATTCGAGTGATCACGTCGCCGCTCTTCAGGCCAGCCTTGGCCGCCGGTGACGTGGGCAGCACCCGACCCACGCGGACGCCGCCCGCGCCGGTCCCCATGGTGAACCCCGCCCAGGGCCGGGCCTCGGCGGTGGCGCCCGTGGCCACCAGACACAGGGCTGCCAGGCTCGCCCCGACCCGTCTCGCCAGAAATTCTCTTCGCACGATGATCGCTCCTTCGTTTGACGACCGATCAATAGCCTCGCCATTGAGACGGTTCAAGATCCGTTTTTCTTCAGGATCGCGCGATCGTCCTAAACCCTATTGACCCCAGGGTGGTTCCGTTCATAAAATTCAAGCGTTGAGCTGGTATTTTTTCCGAGCGAGGTTTTCGTGATTTACAAAGTGCAGCTGATTGTCGTTTCTTTCGTTTTCGCAGTTGTCGCGGCGGGCTGTCCCGAGGGGGGGATCAACACAAATGACAATGACGCGGGGCCACCCCAACGGGACTCGGACGTCGACGCCGAGCCCGACGGCGACGTGGACCCCTGCGGGGACGGCGTCTGCGACGTGGCCGGTGGTGAGGACTGTGACAACTGCGCGGCTGACTGTCTTGGCGTCGCCTGCTCTCCGGTGCGGGACCTCACGGTGCAGCAGTATCGTGAGGACCACATGGGCGAGACCGGCGAGACGACCATCGACCTGCGTTCCAGGACCGAGTGCGAGAACGCGCACCTCCCGGGGGACACATTTTGCACTGACCTGGATGATTGGTGGGACGGCGCGGCCGTCACCGACAACGGCGCCTGGCTCGGCTGGGCCACCGCCACGGCGTCGGTGCACAACCCGCTGGTCTTTTACGGCGCCGGCAATGACGACGCAACGGTGCTGGCTGTGGCAGAGGCCGCCTGGGACTACGGCTTCGACAACCTGTACCGCATCGTGGGCGGCATCGCGGACTGGCGCGCCGAGGGGTGGTACCAGGACGTCACCTACGAGGGCCTGGTGCGGTTGTACTACCCACCAACGGCGGACGTATATATCATCGATACCATGGAGGCCACGGACTTCGATTCGTGCCACATCCAGGACGCAACGAACCTGGACACCTACGACTTCTACTACGGCGGACAGCTCGTAAACGGTGGCCAGGCCCTGGTGGACCTCGCACCGGATTTGGCCAACGACGTGCTGATCTTCTTCTGCGTCAACTTCGCCTGCCTGGCCTCCGAGGAGGCATCCGTGGCGGCGGAGCTGTTGGGCTACACCAACATCCTTCACTATGCGGGAGGCACCGAGGATTGGTATTGTCCGCCGAACTCCGGCCCCACCGTGGGTGCCGGATGCGGCGGCATCGTCTGTGGGCCCTAGTGGGGTGGATCAGAAATCCGCGCGATAAGTTGCGTAGCAATTTGGGTTCCTGTTGAGGCACGAGGAGGGCGAATACCGGGAGTATTCAACCGACGAGAAACGAAGACAGG
>Ga0272441_10001391_pt1 | contig 51514 bp, 51 predicted proteins | sample SSMProp6N_FD_193582 | JGI IMG/M metagenome (GOLD analysis project Ga0272441, IMG submission 193582) | Marine sediment archaeal communities from Little Sippewissett salt marsh, Falmouth, MA, United States - SSM-Prop-6N | ecosystem: Environmental > Aquatic > Marine > Wetlands > Sediment ...
ACCATCATCTTCCAGCAGAATGACGCAAAGTCATTCGCACCGCCACTTCCGGGAAGACGTACCTTCGGCCTCGCATGATCGTCACCGATCATGGTGGAGTTCAAATTTCCGTACATATCGATCTGTGCACCACCCAAAAAGGTATAGTCAACGAACCCCCTGCAACAGGTTTCCATGATATCGCACATTCCCGTCGCCATCACCGCCTTGTAAAATGTCCTGGAATCCCCAACGGATATCGGCATCTCCGGTAATAGGGGATTGACACCACCCGCCTCAAACATAATCACCAGATTCGGCGCATTCGTTTTCTGGGCAAGCATGGCAGCCGCACAGGGTGCACCCGTACCGACCCCTGCAGTGGCGCCGTCTTCGAGCTCCCGTGCCGCCACACATATCATCATTTCCATCACATTATAGTCCGCCATTCTCCGCCTCCTTGTGAAGCATAAACTCCTTCATGCGTAACTCATTCATCTTCGCCACTCCGCCGTTGAGTTCTATGTAGTCGAAATTATCGGCACAGTCATAGATGTTACGCTTCAGAAACACTTCAAATTCTTCCGGGTCCCTCTCCATCTTCAACCATTCCTGAAGATGATCCTCGTCCGAGAAATACTCATAGGGCATCGTTCCCGGATAGGCACCAAAGGGAATCTCACAAACGGCATCAACGAGATAATAGGGAATCACCGTATCTGTGGGATCCTGTCGTATCTCTTCATTGGAGATCAGCCGTTCCGTGGTAATGATCAGATACTTGGAGGCCCTGGCAAGATCATCGTCAGAGATCATAATTCCCTTGATCCGACAGTTACCGAAGATATCGGCTTCATGGACATGAATTACCGATACGTCGGGATAGAGGGCGGGCTGAAGCATCATTCTCTTGCCCGTAAAGGGGCATTCGGCGACCTTGCCACCGCTGTAGTGAAAGGTATCGGTCCCGAGGACATTGCGCGTGGCCACGAAGGGCACGCCCATAGCAGCCGCCTTGAGCCGCGCCGAGAGACTGTAATTTGTCCATTCGGAAATTTCAACCTTCCCGCTCTGTATGTACCTTCTCGCGCAGGGGGAAAGCCCTCGTGCTTCGAGGCCTATAATGTAGGCAATGTCCAGCCTGTCAAAGACCTCACCCGCAGAAAGAATCTGAAAATCGTGGGTGGAGGTATGCCCTGCAAAGGCCATCTTCTTTCTTCCCTGGCGAACAATCTCATGGCAGGCTGCCACGGGGGTCCTGTTTGCACCGAAACCGCCGATTGCGAGGTAATCTCCATCATGAACGAATTTCTCAACGGCCTTTTTGAGGCTCATCAACTTGTTTTCCATCTTCCGCGATTTTGTGCGAAAGAATGCCCGTGCCTTGTCTGGATCAGGATCGGTAAAGAGTCGTCCCTTCCCTTCATCTATTACAACCACTGTCCCGTTCCTCCTTCTTTCCCATATTCTCTTTGTTATTCTGCCGGATACATGCTCTCAATAACATCCTTATGCCTCTCTACGACGACTTTCCGCTTCACCTTCAGTGAAGGCGTGAGTTCACCCGTTTCCTCCGAGAAGACATGCTTCGCAATATGGTAGTATTTGATGGTCTCGTACCTGGCGAGATGACTGTTTCTCTCCTCGACAAACTTGTCCACGATGGCCTTGAAATCCTTACTCACGAACAGTTCTTCAGGCGCTTCAAAGGAGATGTTTGCCTCAGTGGCAAGCCGCTTTGCCTCATCGAGATTAATATTGACGAGCGCCACAAGATATTTTTTCGCATCACCGATGACGACAAACTGTTCGAAGAGGGGGTTCTGCTTGAAATGCCCCTCAATATTCTGGGGGGCGATATTCTTTCCGCCCGCCGTGATAATCAGGTCCTTTTTCCGGTCCGTTATTCTGAGGAAACCGTCGTTGTCGATGGTACCGATGTCACCCGACATGAGCCATCCGTCATCGGTAAAGGCCTCTCTCGTTTCTTCGGGCATCTTCCAGTACCCGCTGATGACATTTCCTCCCTTGATGAGGATTTCACCATCATCGGCGATCTTGATCTCATTGCAGGAAAGGGGCGTTCCCGCCGTTCCGAATTTGTAATTATCGAGTTTATTGAGTGTGGCCGGAGCACTGCACTCGGTCATGCCGTATCCCTCGATGAGGAAGATACCCGCAGCATTGAAGAAGTCGGCAATCTCTTTGGCGAGAGGTGCCCCCGCTGCGACCATCCATCTGGTGTGTCCGCCAAGGGCCTGCCTCAATTTTTCAAAAACCATCTTGTAGGCGATCTTGTATTTCAGATTGAGGATCGGCGGAATCGACTTTTTCTGCTCCATCAGTTTGCTGACCTCGGCCCCGATACTGACTGCCCAGTTGAAGACGGACTGCTTCCACTTCGCCTGCTCCTTCGCCTGACCGAGAATTTTTGCATAGACCTTCTCACATACCCTGGGTACGGCAAGCAATACGGTGGGTTTTTTTGCCTGAATGTCTTCAACGATGGTGTCGAAACTTTCCGTATAATGGGTATAAATACCCACGCACATGGCAAAGAAATGGCCCGCCACCCGCTGAAAGACATGGCAAAGCGGCAGGAAGGCAACGAGCACATCCTGATCGTCGGCCCATTTCATTCCATCGAGCGCCTCACAGACGGCGATCACATTGCCGTGGGTTATCATCGCCCCCTTCGGAGGGCCCGTGGTACCCGAGGTATAGACAAAGGTGGCAAGGTCGTCTCTTTCAATGGCATCGGTCAGTTGTTCAAAGAGTCCCGATTCTTTTTCGAAAAGCTGGGCACCCAGAACCTTCAATTCATCAAAGCTCACCAGTACATCGGACGACATATCGCAGCCCGTGGGATCGATGACGATGATCTTCTCGAGATAAGGACAATCATCGATGACATCGAGCCCTTTCTGAAGGGCCGCCTTATCTTCTGCAATGAATATCTTCGACTCCGAATTGGCGATAATGTACCCTACTTCATGGGCGGGGAGGGTCGCATAGATCGGGATGGTAACGGCGCCAATACCGATGATCCCCATATCCGAGACGACCCATTCGATTCTGTTCTGAGAAAGAAGAGCGACCCTTTCGCCTTTTCTGACCCCGAGGCTGTAGAGACCGAGGCCCACAGCACGGGCCGACTCGTAGTATTCCCTCCAGGAGATCCCCTGCCATTCACCATTCAGTCTCTTTTCAACGGCAAGCCGCTCTCCGTATTTCCCTGCCTGTTCACGGAGTATTGCGGACAGATTGGTTCCCATGTTTATTGTTCCCCCTTTTTTAATTATCGACGCCTCCCCCGAGAAGAAGGGATACCCCCCGTCGTTACTTCTGTTTTATACCCATTATCTCTCGAGCTTCATCGGGAGTGGCGGGTTCCCTTCCAAAGGTGGAAGCTATCTGAACTGCTATTTCCACCTGTTCATAGCTTCCCTTCGCCAACTCTCCGTTCGGTACACGGATGCTATCCTCAAGGCCAACCCTCATATGTCCACCCATCATGCACGACAGAGTAATCGCGGGGATCTGTTCGGTACCCACAGCACAGGTCGTGAAATTGGCGCCTTCGGGAATGGCATTCATCATGGCGACGAAAGTCTCCGGTCTGAAGTGCTGCCCCCCAGCAACCCCCCAGACGAAATTGAAGTTCATCGGATCTGAGAACATTCCCTGCTTACCGATGAGAACGGTGTTGTCGAGACCGCCCATGTCGTAACATTCGATCTCCGGCTTCACACCATTTTCCTCCATCGATTTCCCGAACTCTGAAAGCATGGTAAAGGTGTTCTCAAAGACATAGTCGATCATGACCTGTCCTGAATTCCTGTCCACGATTCCGAAATTCATCGTGTTCGTATTCAGCGATGCCATGGCCGGCTTGACCGCCACAATCTGGTCAATCCGCTGTTCCTTTGTGGCACCCATACCCACGGCGGAACTCAGGTTGACGATGAGATTGGGACATCGTTCCTTGATGGCGTCGTGAGTGGCACGGATACGGTCGATATCATGAGTCGGCATGCCATCGTCGCTTCTGGCATGGACATGAACCATCGCCGCACCGGCTTCGTAGCATTTTGCCGATTCTTCGGCGAACTCCTCGGGAGTATGCGGAACGGCGGGGTTCTGATTTCTGAACGTTCCCGCCCCGGCCAGTGCCGCGCAAATGATAACCTTTTTTTCTGACATAACAGACCCTCCTCTTTCTTGAATTTTCTCAACCAGTGAGCCTATAGGGGCTCAAAATGGTCGATATCCAGAATTGTGTTCGTCGTCTCCTCGGCGAACACGGCTTTTACCTTCATACCCGTTGTGACGTCTTCGATATCCACTCCTTCCACGATGTGGGGGAAGGGGGTATCGGCACCGCCCAGTTTGATGAGCGCCAGTATGTAGGGCGATCTCCTGGGCAGGTGTTTGTCACTGTAATAAACCACCGTATAGTTGGTGATGACACCTTCATTCGAAAGTTCAACCCAGTTCTCGTCAAGCTTCGAAAGACATTTTTCGCAATATTCACGAGGCGGTATGAATACTTTATCGCATTTTTCACACTTTACGCCGAGAATCTTGTGTTCGTCGCGAAGCGCAATGATGAATTTTGATCCGACTCTCCCGACGAAATACTGGTTGGGAAGAGCCATTTTGCCTTCCATCACACTACAGTTTTTTGTGATTTCATTTTTGCACACAGCCATGAGTAGTCCTCCTTCAGTCAGCGATCTCGAAATAGAGGAGATCTTTATATGTGCCAGTTCGTTTTTCAGCCCATACCGGTCTCACTTTCATGCCCGGCTTTATGTCGTTGATATCTTTGGGGTTCAGATCATGGGCAAAGCTTTCGTCCCGCGAACATCCGTCCAGAACCATGAAGAGTGCCGTGTACGGTGTCTGGCGAATCTTTCCCGTCAGCGGATCGGGACTGGCGTAATGGACGACATCGATAAGTGTCACCGTTGCTTCGGGTCCCACTTCCACAAATCCGTCAGCCCGAACCCTGCAATTGGCGCAGATTTCTCTCGGCGGAACCATCGTTCGGCCGCATTTGGGACAGGTTGAGGCATAAAACTTCCCATCTTTCAGTCCCGAGAACCATTTCCCCATCAAGGGTCCTGTCGCGTAGCGCTGATTAATGGAGGGGACGCACTTCAGCGAAATTAATTCTTCACCCTGTATCTCACTGGAACCCTCGGCCTCGAACTTGGCAAAGAGCTTTGCCGACAGACCGGCGGCTGCGATATCGCCGTCGAGCTTCACCTGTCCCGATGTAAAAGCGGCGGCACCGTCGATCTTGCCCAGGTTCAGGTCAACAAAGACCTTGGCGTCCATAATCATGGTGACGGTGCAGTCGTCGTCGAGTCCTTCCTTGATCGTGCAGGTCTGATCCTTCACCACAATCGTCCAGGCTCCGCCGTCGTCGCCCGCGAGATCATAGCCGATCTTGATGTCCACACCTTCGGCCTTGTCGGGCCGGAAGCGTTCGGCCATGGATTCCACAATGCTGCTGGCCCTGACGATTGGTGTGAAAGGACGAAAGGCCTTGGGGAGCACGCTAATAAGAATGGTAAGATCCCCGTCAACCCTGAGATCCCCCGACGACAGGGCTTCTCCCGCGTCGCTTTTGCCGAGTGTTACCCCCACAAATGTTTCCGCCGTTGCATTGAGTACTACCGTACAATCGGCCGGTTCGCTGTCGAGTGTTTCGACCTTCAGCGTTCCCTCCTTTATGGTTGCCTTCCAGTATCCTCCGCCTTCTCCCGAGACGTTATAACCGATTACGACATCCACGTCCTGTGTTCCCTCGGGAAGAAAGCGTTCTTCCATGGTATTGAATATATCTTCTACTTTTGATCCAAAGTATTCAGCCATTGCCAACCTCCTACCAGTCTAAGTCTTTTTCGAGCATCATGAGAACGGTCCACATGGTTCCGCCGAAGCCCGAAGCAAGCGCATGTTTGACTTCTTTCTTGATCTGCTGCGGTCCTGCGTCACCGCGAATCTGCATTGCCGCCTCGGCGGGGCGCAGCATTGCCGTTGCCCCGATGGGATTGCTTGCAATGACACCGCCCGAGGGATTTACGGGAAGCTTCCCGTCGAGATCAAACTCATCCTCCTCAAGCATCCTGATATGCTCGTCACCCTCGAGAAGCAGGAACTGACGGAGCCAGTCCAGACCCCACCATGCCGAGGGATCGTACATTTCGAAGACGTCAAAATAATCAACGGGATCGGTAATGCCGTTGCGGCCGAAGAGCGTTCGCGCGGCATAATGGTGTGTCATTTCAGGCATGTCAAGGCCGAAACAGTTGAAGGTTTCCTCCCGGTGTGCCGTGATGTGGTCCCGGATCCATACGGGCTTGTCACTCAATTCTTTCGCCTTTTTTTCGGAAGCGAAAATCATGACACAGGCACCGTCACTCTGGGAACACATGTGGATCAACCGCAGCTCTCCCACGAGCTGGGGAGACGTGTTCATGAGGTCTTCCGCCTGATCGTATTCGAGGCCGAATCTCCGATGGGCCCGAGGATTCAGACAGGCATGCTTGTCAATCATGATCCGGTATTTCATGGCGGCCCGCTTTGCCCGATCCTCACCGAACTCCTCCATCATCATCGTTGCCGTCGTTGCCGTGAGTGCCCCCGTCTGCAGGTGTCGAAACCAGAGCGGATCTGCCATATTGGTAATCCCACCCGTAGTATGGCCTTCCTGGAGCTTTTCGAGACCGATTGCCATGACGACATCATACATGCCGGAAGCGACAAGGTTGTCGGCGGCGCAGACAAGACTGGCGCCGGTGGTGCCGCCGGTGGTTATCCTGAGCTGTTCCTTGCCGAATGCTCCAGAACCGAGACTGTGCCACAGGTCCGGCTGATGGATCATCTCGAAGAGTTCCATATTGCCGTGGATGACGCAGTCAATATCATCAAGGGTGATCTTTGCATCTTCAAGGGCGTAGCGTACCGCCTCATTTACCATCTCCACCTGGTTCTGGTCTTCCTTGTGGCTGGAATATTCGGTCTGGCCGATACCAATTATCCCTACGTTTCTGTTTTTCTTTTTACCCATTTCAGATCCTCCTTATCTTTCCAGCACAAGGACAGTATGGAATTGTCCCGCGCCACCGGTTGTGCTCTGAACAACAGCGCGGCCCACATCAGCTGCCTGGTGTTCGCCGGCTTCGCCTTTGAGCTGGAGCACCGCTTCGGCCGCCCTGTAAAGACCACCGATCATGATCGGGTTTCCGGCCAGCATACCCCCCGACAGATTTACATTGTACTTCGCCAGGCCTCCCTCATCGATGAACTTTCCACCTTCTCCGTCGCCGCAGAAGCCGAGTCCCTCGAGCCACATGGGTTGTTGATAGGCATAGCAGTCCATAACTTCAACGAGGTCTACCTCTTTCTTTACATCCTTGATCCCCGCCTTTTTGTAGGCACGCTCGGCCGCCTTCTTAAGGGCAAAATTGCTTGCCAGGTCCCTGTCGCCGAGGAAGTAACTGTCCATGCAGGTCCCGAATCCGGTGAGCCAGACAGGGTTGTCTGTGAAGTCTTTCGCCCGTTCTTCCGATGCCAGCAGAAATCCCACCGCGCCGTCCGAAACGGGGTAGGCGTGGGTTGTCCTGATGGGGTCACAGAGCATGGGGGCATACATTACGTCTCCCAGTTCCAGCAGGTCTTGTGCATTGGCGTTGGGATTCCGCGATGCCCACTGGCGTGCCCTGACCACGACCTTGGCCAGTTGCTCTTCCGTAATGCCCGATTTCTCCATGTAGTCCCGTGCCTGAAGGGCTGCCACATTGGTATAGTCGAGCCCCATGGCCCTTCCGTAAAAGGGGTCGTAGGCGAGGTTCGTGCACATGTTGACGCTTTCCGGCTGAGATTCCTTACAGTGCCCTGCCACATAGACGGCATCTTCATGGCCTGAAAGGATGGTAGCCATTGCATACCCGAGGCCGTTGAGACCCTCCTGTGCCATTTTTTCCTCTTCGCGATACTGGCCACCCACGGCATCGGTAACGCCGTTGTCTGATATTGTGCGTGCGTCAAATACATCATCGGACGCCGTTATAATTGTGCGCACACCTGTTTCTTCGGAAAAATCCATGCCCGTCTGGGCCTGGATTTCTTCAAGCACATCCAGGAGCATACCCTGAAAGCGCTTGTACCAAAGATTTGAATCACACTTGTGCTGTGCGACAGCACAGACGGCAACTCTCTTCATCTCGATACCTATCCTCCTTTATTTTTATTACAGTATTACGCTAGGACCATTGCCGCTGCCCGTGAATGTCCCCTGGCGTAACCGTTTACAAAATCGCCTGATTTAATCGCCCGTAGTATGGAGTCCTTGTCTTTCTGAGACTCCAGCTCTACCCATGCCCTTCCGCACCCCAGACGCGTATGGGAATCATCGGAGGCCACCTTCGGGTAGGTTATCTCTTCAATATCGTAATCCGGTGTGTAGAATCCGTGGTGTGTCACCTCAACGGCATCAATATTAATCTGCCTGGCAATATCATTGATGCAATCGATGGTCTGCTTGAGTGTAAAACCATAGTCGCCGGGGTGATTAAAGGTATGGAGAACTTCATGTTCCCCCTCTATTCTACTTACGTGGACGTATCCAAGTTTCGTCTCTACCGTGAGTTCTATCCCGAAAAAGACGATAAGATCGGTTGCGATGTCTTCAATGGCCTGTCGGTAACTCGGTTTTAGTAGATGATCATGGTCGGTAATGGCAATAAAATCATACCCATGCCTCTTATAGAGGTCAGCCACCTGCTGCGGTGTCAGTCTCCCGTCGGAGTATGTTGTGTGAATATGGAGCTGACCCTTTAAATACATGTATCACCACCGAAGCGATTTATCGGCGCTTCCCCCTTTTTATTTGTAATCCCCCCCGGGGACCCCCCTATTTTGATTGACTTGTCAATCTTTTTTATCTCAAAAAAACCCTGCGACCCAATATTTCATACTGCAACAGTGCGACTATTGCGCCCTCGCACCGCAGAGGAAGACCTGCATGACCCCGTTTATGGTCCTGTCCTTTCTCTCCCTGTTAACTTCTTCTTTTCCGAGGACCATGACGGAGATAAAGGCCTCAATCGCTCCAAGAAATATATAGGTAAGGTAGTGCGGGCCGATGTCGCTTCGCAAAAAGCCGGCCTTTTGACCTTCCTCCATAACATCTTCAGTAAGGCTGAAAAAGGTCCTGAATTTGGCCAGACCTCTCGCCGTATGATAGACGGAACTCCTTGAGACCTCTGTTATAAATATTGAAAGAAGGTCGGGTTTTTCCGCATACATGTCCAGAAAAAATTTAATGATGTTTTCAAGTTTCTTCTGAAACTCACGATCCGACTGTTTTTCATCTTTCAACATCTGGTAGAGCCTGTCCCACCACCCCTCTACGATAACATCGAAGAGTACCTCCTTACTCTCGAAATAGTGATAGACGAGGCCGTAGGATACCCCTGCCCTTCTCGCGATATCAGCCATACGTGTATTCGCATATCCCTTGTCACGAAAGACCTCGAGGGCTGCATCGATGATTATTTCCTGTTTATAAATATTAGCCATGGCGCATCCCTAACTCACATTGATTGATATGTCAATCTATTTTTTGCTAATTTTACAATTTTTTACAGTAATCCAATTATTACAAAATGTTAGCTGGACACATTCAGGTTGTCATATGGAAAGTTCTCACACCCTGAGGGGGTCAATCCCGCTCAGATAGATGACCAGAACAGCCGATATCAGCCAGAGTACACCTGTAATCCAGATCACCCGGTCCTTCAAGAGAATCGTTATCGTATCGCCGGAGAGGGATGTCAGGGAGAGGCAGTAGTAACGGAATATGCCGTAGACAACGAAGGGAATCGTCCATACCATATGGATTGATCCGATTCTTTCCTGCGTTTGCAGTGATACACAGTACAGACTGTAGCTCATTATCGCGAGACTCGCCGTCACTGCCAGAATATGCTCCAGCCTCTCGGGTGTGTAGAAGGCATTGGCATTTCTCACCTTTTCAGCGACGTCGGGGGAATATATCCTGATTTCACTCCGCCGCTTCGTCGTGCCGATAAAAAGGGAAAGCATAAAGGTACATATGACCAACCACGGGCTGATCGGAACCTGAATCGCAAGGGCGCCGACAACAACACGGATTACGAAACCCGCCGCTATAAAAATCACATCGACTATGGCAATCTCCTTTACCAGAAAGGTATAGGAGATGTTCAGTACCATGTAGAGGGCGGCGCAAAATGTTATCACCGGAAAGCTGTCAATAATCCGTGAGTCAATATACCATGCCGCCGCAATCGAAAGGGCGAAGAGAACGATCGATCCGGCAACGGCGGTAGAAACACCGAGGCGTCCCGAGGCAACGGCCCTTTTTTTCTTCTCGGGATGAAGCCTGTCGGCATTACGATCCCTCACATCGTTTATCAGATAGACGGCACTCGCCAGACCGCAGAATATGAAAAAGACACTCCCGCACATGAGCCAGGCCTCTTTGAAAAACAATTTTTCTCCGAAGGGCATAGCCGCAAAGACGAAGATATTCTTTATCCAGTGAGCGGGCCTCATACCGTCGATCATCGCCCTCAGGGCTGAACCATTGCTCATACACCGAAGCTCCCTTCGAGTTGTGGTAAAGCTCGCCGCCCACAGGGCGGGGCTTGCGCTGTGCTCCCGGTCACCCTCTCCCCAATAGTCCGGAGAGGATCAAAGCTCGATCATGAAGATACATACAATACCACCCTCAGTCCCGCAACAGATAAAATCGTGAAGCTCCCCGCTCTCAGGGCGAGGTTTGCGGACTCCCTCCCGGTCAATCAGAGAGGAAGAAAGCTCTTTCCCTCTTTTCGACAAAAAAAAGGGGGAGGCAGTACCGAGGCGATTGCACCCATGCCGTTGTGATGATATGGTGCTATTCGCGCTATAGGAGGAGGGAATGAAAAAGATAGCTGCCGCCATGCTTGCAATCTCAATTATTCTTTCGGCTCATTCGGTTTCCGCAGGATACATACGCCTGGATACGGAGGTAACAAGTGTCGTCGAGAAGGAGGAACTGAAGGTATCGATAACCCTGACAAACAGGGGAAACGAACCGGCATACAACCTCCAGGGTGAGATAGATACGGGAGATAACCCCAGGCCGATCACAAAAAAAGCGGAACTGGCCGTCGGTGAATCCTACAGAGTCGTCTCTCTCCTCGACCTGAATCCGGAAAAACCGGGATCCTATCCCCTTATCGTTACTCTCTCTTACAGGGACGGCAACGGGCATCCCTTTTCCTCCCTAACCTGCACAACCTTTGCCTATAAGAACGACCCCCTCCCCCTCCTCTTCGGACAGATAGAAGCGATAACTTTTTCAAGAAAGGCAGTACTCACGCTGAGGCTGAACAATCTGGATGAGAGGGAATTGAAAACATCGACACGACTTGTCGTGCCGCGAGATATAACAGCCGAGGGTGAAGCACAGGAATGCCACCTGCCACCGAGGGGAAAATCGTCACTGCTCTTTCATGTCAACAATTTCAATGCCCTCCCCGGAAGCAGATACCCCATCTTTTGCGTAACGGAATTCGAGAAAGGAGCGAGACATCATACGGAGATTTCACGGGGGTCAATCTCCATCACCGAATGGGATTTCTTTGAAGAATACCGATACTATCTCGTTGCTCTCATTATAATCCTTTTGATTTTCTTCATCCTCCTTCAGTTCACGAGGAAAAGGTGAAGTTCCCCGCCCACAGGGCGGGGCTTCCCGGCGAGGAATAGCTTATTTATATTGCGCCCCTTGACCCCGCCTACAAGGCGGGGCTTGCGGGTGCGCTCCCGGTCAAAAGCCTAACGCTTGAATGGCAGTGATCACCTCACGGGGAGTGATCTTTTCCATGCAATCGATGTTCCTGCAGGCCTTGAACTTTCCGAGGACCTGACAGGGCGAGCATGGCAGCTTTTCCCGTACGATCAGATGATTATCCCCGGCAAATCCCCACTTTTTTTCATCGGCGGAACCGAAGAGCGTTATGCTGGGTACCCCGAGGAGGACCGCCAGGATAGCCGCCCCCGAATCGCAGCCGAAAAAGATATCTGACTTTTTGAGGATCCCGCAGAGTTCTAAAAAAGAGGTCTTCTCCACAAGCGACAGTACCTGCACCTTTGAATCTGGAAACCAGGACATTATCATTTCCGCAATACCTGACTCCGTTTTGCCACCCACGATGACGACGGCCCTATCGGGGTTCCGTGTCAGATAGCGGATCACCTCTCCATACTTTAGGGGAGACCAGCGGCGATATTTTGCCCTTCCCCGGGGGGCTACGACGGTCACGATCTTAAATTTTTCTCTCAGGGCGGTAAACTCTTCCCTGAGGGGAGTTTTTTCGATTACACCGGTGGAAACAATATCGGGAAAGGATATTTGGCTATCACTGATACCGAGAGGCTCCACAAGTCTCATAAATTCCCCGGCCTCCTGTCCATCGAAGGAGTAATTGACCAAATGGGTGTAACAATGATTGCGTGAGGGGTTGGATTTGAAGCCGACACGGATCTTCGCACCGGTTATATACCCGAAGACGGCGGAGAAATGGTGATACTGTTCGGAGTCTATGACGACATCATAGTTTTCCCTGAAAAGCGCCACCACCGTTCGAAGGGTGTCGTCATCGTAACAGAATATTGAGTCCACGAGATCCGAGAGGTAGGCGGCCTGTCCGTTTCTCCTTTCGCATAGAATGTGAAGGGCTGCATCGGGAAATCGTCTCTTCACCCTGTCAATTGCAGGCAGAAGATAGAGAAAATCTCCCATACCCCCCGGTCGAATGAAGAGGATCTTCCTGGGCCTGCGCGGTATCCCCTTCTCCTTCGATGTCCACTCGAAAAGATAGTCTAAAAGACCCAGGAGAAGGCAAAGCGCCTTGCCAAGGGTCGCATCAACCAATTTGAGAAATGGTATTCTCATGTTTCCTCTTCCCTTTCATGATGTGCATAATCAGTATTCCCAGGAAAATGATAAACCCGCAGGAGGTAAGTGATCTTCCTATGGTATCGGAGACGAGGCTACCGTAGTACAGTGTCACCTCTTCACGCTCCGGATAGACGAGCATGAAGTTGGGCGTCACATGATAGATCCTTTCCGCACCCTCGACCTTCCAGTTCGGAAAGTATGAACATTTTATGAGATGAGGGAGGTGGAGTGCGTTGGTCTTGAATCGTATCGTCTGGTCAGTCAATTCCTCTTCCTGAAGGGCCTGAAAAAGGGGTCTTTCAAGTTTTTTACCGACAACATCGGGCATGCCGGAAAATATCGAACAGTCGACGCTATCGAGCGGCCTTCCGTCGAGACCGGTTATCTTCGCGTGGAAAAACACCCCTCCCACGGACTGTTCGAGCTTATAGAGAAGGGCATTATTCCCCTCTTTCAGCTCGATCTCGGCGGTCTTGTAGTTATTCAGGCCGGTAAATGCGGTCTTCTGGATGAGCTCACCATTCAGATATATCCTGGCGTGATCGTCATTGCTGAAGTGAAGAAGCACCCTCTGATCTTCCTCAGACCTGACATTCGCATAGTTATAGCTGATAAAATTATACTTCGGCTGGTATAACCCGTCCAGGAATATGGGTCCCTCTCTCAGGATGGGCCTCCACCGGCGGCCGAACTGTTCGCTCCCCGCTTCGGGCTTCAGGAGGGATAGGTCGACCATCTCGAGATCGGCGGCCTCCTCATCGGCAAGTCCGGCAGGAAAATAGAAGGGACCCAGGGTCAGCCAGAGCGATATCTCTCCTCCACTTCTCGATAACCCCGCAAGATAGGTCAAATATTCCTCTTCACGAAGGACCGCCGATACCTCATCGGGGTTCGCCTCTGCTCCCTCATGGAGCAGAATAACGGGGCTATCGATCGCCTCTGCCGTATAGAGCCATTCCATGGCAGATTCTTTCCAGCCCTCAGTCATCACCGCCAGTGGGATAGTGTCGAGAACCTGTACATACCGCCCGTCATTACTGGCAAGCTCGAAAAGCTGATAGGGACCCGCTGTCTTCAGCAATTTCCACTCGGGATGATGAAGCATCGCCTCGCGGGTCCTCTCCGAATGGGCGATAAAATGCCGCACGTTTGTAAGCTTGAGATGAGCGGTGGCTCGTTCGATATCAAAGGTCGTGGGATTGACGACCGTGGGAAATCCGGCACAGCTCTCCGAAGTTTCACACTGAATATAGTAGGAGAACATCGATCCCGTGGCGGAATTTACGATACCGCCTTCAAGGATATCCTTGTTGATAAGGGCGGGAACCGTTTCAAAAACCCTGGTTGATCCCAGCCGGTTATTGTCGCCGTGGAGATCGTTGGCGAGGCGGCCGGGCGTGTTGTCGAGAGGGAGAACGAGACTTTTAAAAAAAGGATAATCGACCTTGTCCTCAAGCCCCTCATAGTTCCATTTTGCCCATTCCGACACGTCGTGACCGGTAAAATTCGCCGCCATGAGGGAGAGAAGAAAAAGGACGACCACAAGTATCCCCCGTCCGCGAAGCATCTGCATAATATATCCCGCACCTGTCGAGGCAAGGATGAGAAGGAAAAAAAAGATAAAGGGCCAGAATCGGATATTCGTAAAGCTGGAATTTATCTTTCCCCCGACGAAGAAGGCCGAAATCGAAAGGAGGAGCAGAAGGAGAATTGATATAAGATTCCTTCGTTTCTTTGCGATACCCCACAGAAGGGCCCAGGCGACAAAGGGCAGGAGCCAGAGAAGAAAGTGTGGAAAAGTTTCCCAGAGCACTACATCCCAATCTCCCCCGAATTCCATCGAATAGGACCGTTTCGCTATCAGGGGAATGAACCACCAGGAGACCATGAGAAAGGTCAGGCTCCCCATTTTGCAATAGACGAGGGCCCGTTTCTGAAACCGGTCGGTGGAAAAAAGGATAAAAATGAGAAAGGATCCGAAGCAGGCGATCACCGAAGTAAAGAAGTGACTGTAAAATATCAGGGTTAAGAGAACAACGGTGCGAAGACGGAATCGAACCTCCTTCATATCTCCGAAAAAAGAGCCGATGAAGAGAACGAAAAAGACAAAGCTGATGCTGTTTGCTATCTCACCCGCCAGCGTCGAGTAGATATTCACCCCCCACATGGTATGACTGTCGACAAAGAGAAAGGGGGTCATGGCAATCGCCGAGATGAGCGGTATCGGCTCTTCGAACTCAAGCCACCGCAGGGAGACATAGACACTAAGGGGAAGAAAGAGGATACCCCAAATGGACACTATCTTGAAGGCAATATTGGGGGGAATCAGAAGACCGAGCATCGCCATCACGGCATAGGGAAGAGAAAAATAGTACTGGTACATGGGGAATCCGCACCACCACCCCTTGGCCCAGCCTATGATCGATCCGTGAGCGAACAGGGTTTCTCTCAGATGCTGCGCCAGGTAATTATGGGCCGGTGTATCACCACCGGTCGGTGTGGTATCCAGAAGAATATAGTCGAGATCGAAATAATCGAGGAGAAAGAAAAACTGCACGATAAGAATCGCGGCGACGACAAGCCCTCCCCCACGTCGCATGACAATACTCTCAAGACCCACAAGAACGCTGCGCATCCGATTTCTCCACCTACCCGGACAATCAGCCATCACCTGAACTTTTCCGGGGCCTTTTGAATCTCCTCGCAACACGTTGCGGAGAATCTCCGATAGTTAAGGAAAATGTTTATTTTGTATTCGCTCGCACACTCCACCGCGCCCAACGGAGCGTGCGGTTGCTGTTCTATTCAACCCTGACGATCACACTTCTCGTTCTGGGACCATCAAACTCGCAGAAAAAGATGGACTGCCATGTACCGAGGAGAAGTCTCCCCTTTTCAACGAAAACAGCCTCCGACGAACCTATGAGAGAGGCCTTGATATGGGCCGCCGAGTTTCCCTCGCTGTGCAGGTACCCGTCACGTATCGGAATCACCTTATCCATCTCCATCAGAATGTCTCTCGGTACATCGGGATCGGCATTCTCATTTATGGTGACTGCCGCCGTCGTATGAGGTACGAAGACATGGCATATCCCATCCTGAACACCGCTTTCCCTGAGAGCCAGGGTTACCTCTCCGGTAATATCGATCATGTCGGACCGTGAACGGGTAGCAACGGTAAACTTTTTCATAAAGAACCCTCAAAATATAATCTTTGACTTCACTATCCCTCTTGATTTATATTCGGATGCGACTATAGACGAGAAATGTTGTTTTTTCAACAAGAGGATTTCAAAGATGGATTGAAGTCCCCCCGCAGCATGGTGCGGGGATTTTCCGACTGCTAAGGGAAAAATCTATTTTTTGTTTTCGCTTCCCCCGCCGCAGACAGCGGGGGCTGCGCTCACTTTTCAGTCCGGGGTAACGCTATGAAACCAAATCAGATCTTGAAGGAAGTCATCCTGTTTCAATCACTCAGTGATGAAGACCTGGAAGTTCTTTTTTCCAAACTAAAACGCCGATCCCTGAAAAAGGGGGAGGCCCTTTTCAGAAAAGGTGACGAAGGAAACACTCTCTATATAGTCAGAGAGGGGAGCATCAAGATCGTCCTTCCCTCAGAGATGGGTGATGAGGTCACCCCGGCAATTCTCACGACGGGCGATTTCTTCGGAGAAATGGCCCTCCTGGATGGCCTGCCCCGTTCAGCCGATGCCGTGGCACTCGAGGCCTCGGAACTGCTCGCCCTCAGGCGAGATGATTTCCTCGATTTTTTGACGAACAACGAAGAAGCAATCAGAGCCGTATTCTCCGCCGTCTCCCAGCGTCTCAGAAAAACAGATGACCTTCTCGAAGATGCCTGTTTTTTGAATATTTCTACACGGCTTGCCAGAAGGCTCGTTGATCTGGCAACAACCTACGGCGCCGAGGGAGAAGGAGAGGATGTGCTGCAGATTGACATGCAGCTCACCCAGAAGGATCTCGCGAGCATGGTGGGCGCAACGAGGGAAAGTATAAACAAGGAACTGAGGCTCTTGAGAGAAAAGGGCATCCTGGATACGTCGGGGAGCATCATACAGATCATTAACATGGACCGCCTCAAGAGGCGCGCGCGTCTTTAGCACCGGGTGATTCATTTCACAGACAAAGGGTGAATGGTTTCATTGAGTCTCTCCGCCATATTGCATATAAACTTACTCGCCTGCGCTTTTTTTATAATGAATCAAGGGGTGGAAGGAATCGGGCCGATGATTTTCGTACTGACACATCTGTTGAACATCTTCTCTGCTGTTTTCGGAGCCGTTGTGGGGAGTTTCCTCAATGTCTGCATCTACAGGATACCTGCCGGTTTCTCAATTGCACTGCCCTCTTCTCACTGCCCGAACTGCAAGAGCCCGATTCGTTTTTATGACAACATACCGATTCTCAGTTATTTGGTCCTCAGGGGACGGTGCAGGGCATGTAACGAGAGAATACCCATCATCTACCCTGCCGTTGAGGCCCTGACGGCCCTCATATCACTTTCTCTCTTCTTGAAATACGGGCTTTCACTACAGTATCTCATCACCTTTCTCTTCACTTCGACCCTTATCGTTATTGCCTTTATAGACCTGGAACACCAGATCATACCCGATGTTATATCGTTGCCCGGCATTCCCCTTTTCGCCATTGCAGCCGTACTCGTCATGGATATCACCATCCTGGAATCGCTGATAGGCGTTCTCATCGGGGGTGGTGTCCTCTTTGCCATTGCCTTCGGATACGAACTTATAACGAAGAGAGAGGGGATGGGCGGTGGAGACATAAAACTCCTCGCCATGATCGGCGGCTTCTTCGGATGGAAGTGCCTCATATTTATACTCCTGGTCAGTTCTTTCGTTGGTGCAATTATCGGAATTTCTGTTATAGTGTACAAGAAGGGAGACATGAGATACGCCATACCCTTCGGCCCTTTCCTTTCGATTGCGGCGGTGGCATACATATTCTATGGAACACATTTTCTTAATTTTCTAATGTACAGGTAAGTGACGGACATGAGATACTTTTGCGTAAAAAGAGAGAAAGGATTCACCCTCATAGAACTCATCATTTCTATAACCATCGCCGTAATTATTATGGCCATTCTCGCACCGGAACTGCGGAAAATGATGACGCGAAACCGTCTGAACGGTGCCGGACGGCAGATTGTAAACGATCTCATGAATGCACGAATGAAGGCATCGTCTCAAAACAACAGGTTCAGAGTCATCTTTCTGGACAATCACCGCTATATGATACACGACGACGATAACAGCAATAATACCGTTGATACGGGAGAGACAAACGTTACCAAAGACATTCAAGATTCCTATCAGGATGTCACCTTCTCGGCAACAGCCAACCCGATCTTTTATCCCCGCGGGACGTCATGGGGAACGACCATCACCGTCAGCAATTCAATCGGTTCGAAAGATGTCAGCGTCTCAACTGCGGGAAGGGTAAAAATAGACTGAGGAATTCATGTCATGAAAGTTCAGGACAACCACGGCTTTACACTGATAGAGATCATAATCGCCATATTTATCCTCGTGGTGGCCCTGATGGGTCTCGCCGGCGTCGCCTCCACGGTCATTAACGGAAATTCTTTCAGCAAAGAGATAACGACGGCAACAACCCTCGCCCAGGAAAAAATTGAGGAGCTCAAAAACACGAATTACCAGAACCTCGGAGATGGAACCGACAGTCAATCGATCTACACAAGGATATGGACAATAACCCAGACGGCCACCCACATAAAAACCATCGAGGTGGTGGTTCAGTGGAACCACTACGGCAACAGCCACGATGTGACACTGCGATCGATCGTCACCGAGTGATGAGGACACTATGAGAATCCCCTTAACGAAAGAACAAGGCTTTACGCTGGTCGAGGTCATCGTGGCGATGGCCCTCGGTCTCGTGATCCTGACCGGCATCTACAACCTTCTCACCCATACGAGCAAGGCCTACAGGGTCCAGGACCGTGTCGTGGAGATGCAGCAGAATGCCCGAACCGCCATGGATATCATGACGAGGGAGCTCAAGATGGCGGGCTATGACCCTCTGGGTATCGCAAATGCCAGGATTGTCTCGGCCGATGATGACTCGATACGATTTACCCTCGATATCACCAGCACCTACAGCGGTGATGCCCCCGACGGTGATACCCTCGATGCCAATGAGGACATTACCTACGAACTCTACACACCCTCCGACGGAATACAGAAGCTCGGCAGGGCACCTCATGGGGGAACCTTCCAACCGATCGCCGAACATATCCAGTCGCTCCAGTTTGCATACCGAAACGAGAATGGGACCCTCCTCGGAACACCGGTGGCAAATCCCGCCGATATCAGGAGTATCGACATAACCCTGACGGCGACGACCTCCGATCCCGACCCGGATTACCCGAAAAACGGCGGGTACCGAACCTACGTACTCACCGCCCAGGTGATACCGAGGAATCTCACACTCGGGGCACCTGCCATCATTGCAACAACAACGACAACGACGACCCTGCCTCCGACAACGACTGCGCCGCCAACGACGACCACACCGCCGCCTACGACGACGATAGCACCGACGACAACGACATCGACACCCACAACGACGTCACCTCCCCCGACAACGATAGCGCCGACCACGACGACGACAATACCAACGACGACAACGACAGCACCTCCGGTGACAACAACGACGACGACTACGGTAGCGACAACCACGACCACCTCGGAACCCACCACCACGACAACGACGACGATTCCGGAATACAATCCCCCCTCGATCACGAATGTCGTCCAAGATCCCCCGGGGAGTTCCGTCCCGAAGAATATCTCCATACAGGTCTGCGCCACCGTCACCGACGATTCGGGACTGGCAAGCGTCGTTTTGCACACCACCAAGGGTGATTTCACAATGGCAGATACCGGTGGCGATGTCTACTGCGCCGATATTCCGAAGTATAACAATGTAACGGTGAGCTACTACGTCGTGGCAACCGACATCTATGGCACCTATATCGAAGGCTCCGTCTATACATATACACAAAACAAGAAATAATAGGGTGCATTATGAGAAAAAATAATCTTTTATACGGCAAAATTAATCAGAGGGGAAATGTCCTCGTCACCGTTATCCTCATGATGGCCGTCCTCATCGGCCTCGGGACGACGGCGGTGGTCCAGACATCGACGGACATGAATATCAGCACCAACTACAAGCTCGGTGAGGAGGCCTTCTACGCGGCCGAGGCGGCTGCCGAAGAGGCGCGTGGCCGTTTGAGGGGTACGAATGCCGATCCTAACTACGCGGGGGACCCTGCCACGGCCTATGATACGTGGTGGTCAGCCTATCTCCTGACAGGTACGCAGCAGCCGACGGACGATCCCGGCTACAACAGCTCATATCGGAACTACATCCCCACCACATCGTCCCATACGAACACAACGGTCGTCGCAAACAGCCTACAGTCGGCCATTCCCTACATGGTCAAGATCAGACACAAGCTCGAATACGACGCCGAAGTCAGGGGACACAAGACAACAACTCCGATGTACTACGACGGTGACGGAAGTTCGAGCGTACATACTGCCGCCTCACCGGGTAATATCGTCTACTACGGCTATGGCAATCCCGCACAGCCCACCATGGCGATCCAGTTCACCACGGCGGGCGTCTCGGCATTCAGACCGGTCAATATCATTACCGCCTATGGGATTGTGAGAAACAGTATCAAGGCTGTCGAGGTCGAGGTGACGCGCCCGCCGGGGCCTCCTATAAAGGCGGCGATCTATGCGAAGGGCGATGTTACAGGGAACGGCTCGTCACTCAAGGTGGACGGAAACGACAACTGCGGCGTGGCATCGCCCCTAGACACCGTCTATACGTTAACCCCTTCTATTACGAATCTGAACGGCTCACCGACTATGATACCCTCTGCCCCGACTCAGGGAACGGACGATATCCCTATCATCACCACGGTCGAGAGCATGAAGTCGAGCGCCACCGTTATCATCACCTCAGACACAAATGGTGCGAACTATGGAAGCTCATCCAACTACGTCACCTGCTACTCCGACACCTCGAACCCCTACAACAACCAGGGCCTGAAACTGCAGAACGTCACCGGCTACGGGACGCTCCTCGTGAAGGGCGATCTCACAATGGGCGGGGGATTTAACTGGAACGGCCTCATCCTCGTCACCGGAACGGTTACCTTCAACGGCGGCGGCGGCGGTATCAACATACGGGGCGCCGTCCTCGCCAATCAGACCGTCGATCTGAACGGCGGGATCGACGTCGCCTACGACAGCTGCCATATCAACGACGCCCTCTCCAATCAGGCGGTAACGAAACTGAGCTGGCGGGAAATTACTCACTGACCCCTGCTCTTCAGAATTGACTCTATCTCATCGCCCATGGAGTAGAGTTCCACGAGCTGGTCCGAATAGACGAAGCCCAGGCGGCTCTGAAGGACCTTGTCCCTGAAGGCGGTCATATCTTTCGAGAGGGTGATCAGCTCCTCCGTCGCAAGACTCCCCGCAACGGCATGTCTCCCCTTGATGGCGTTGAACTCATCCATGAGCTTGTTTTTGGCGGGTCCTTTTTCTTCCGAGGGAGCCTTATCGGCGGGGGATTGCTTTGCCTCTGGAACCGCTTCCTCAATCTCGGCGAGATCCTGGGCGGGTTTCGCGGCAGGTGGGCTCACCACCCTGAGGGCAACTTCTAATTCTTCTATCTTTTTGACGGAATCCTTCCCGACTCCCAAAATACCACCGGAGGTATAAAAGAAAACCTTGCCCTCTTCCTCCCAGTAGTGGGCCGCATGGAGAAGGGAACCGTTTTTGAGGATGACCTTATAGGATGCGAGCCCCGTGGAAGGATAGATGAAAATGACCAAGACAACGATCAGGAGCAGGGGGATATATTTTTTCATGGAGACCTCCTCAGTAGGGGGGATATGATCTTTTAAATTTTACTTTTTTTATGATAACCGCTCATCCATCCAAAGTCAATAAGGATTCTCCTGCCTCTCAGGGCTTCCTCGACATTTCGCGGGTGGGCGATCCAAAATGTCTTGACTTCTTATCGTCATAAATATTAGAGAAGAAATGAATTGACAACAGGAGAGAAGGTATTGTAAATACCGACCGATTTGATAGCTTATGAAACGGTTGGCCTGAGGGCCAACTTTTTTTATACGTAACGGAACGGACACCCTATGAAAAAGAAACTGAGAGACCTGCTGGAACGATCGATTGATAGCTGCATCAAAAAAGGAACACTGAAAGAATGCGAAATACCCCTCGTCGAGGTAGAGCTTCCCAGAGAAGGCTCCCACGGTGATTATGCCTCAAACATTGCCATGGTACTTGCCTCCACACAGAGAGAAAATCCGAGAAAGATAGCGCAGGCTATAACGGACGCTATCGACGATCCCGAGAAAATCCTTGAAAAGGTGGAGGTAGCCGGTCCAGGATTTATCAATTTCTTTGTCAGGGGGTCCCTCTGGGTGACACTCCTCAAAGAGGTGGATGACCTGAAGAACCGTTACGGCGAATCCGATCTGGGAGAGGGACGAAAAGTTCAGGTCGAATTTGTCAGTGCCAATCCGACGGGTCCCCTCCATATAGGACACGCCCGAGGTGCCGTCACGGGAGACGTGATTGCACGTATCCTCGAGGCGTCAGGATTTTCCGTTTCGAGAGAATATTACATAAACGACGCGGGAAAACAGATGAGCATACTGGGCGAGTCTGTCTGGCATCGATACCTCGAAGCCCTGGGAGAGGACATCTCCTTCCCCGAAAACTGCTATCAGGGAGACTACATATCGGCAATAGCGAAAGAGGTAGTCGAAAAATACGGTGATTCCCTGAAGTCCGAAGCAAGAGAGAGTGTCATCAGCCGTCTCACCGATCTCGCAGCCGGGAAGATCCTCGAGGAGATCAAGGACGACCTCATGGCCTTTGGCGTCGTCTTCGACTGTTTCTTCAGTGAGCGCGAGCTCTACCGGGATGACGGCGTGACAACGCTTCTGAACGAACTCGAAGAGGAAGACTTCATCTACCGGGAGGAAGGCACACTCTGGTTCAGAACCACCAACTACGGCGACGAAAAGGACCGCGTGGTGGTAAGAGAAAACGGCGAGCCCACCTATTTTGCCGCCGATATTGCCTATCACAAGAACAAATATCAACGGGGTTTCGACACCGTCATCGATGTCTGGGGCGCCGACCACCACGGCTACATACCGAGGATGTATGCCGGCATCCAGGCGCTTGGCAAAGAGAAAGAGGCCCTCGAGATCGTCCTGGTCCAGCTTGTCAATCTTTTGAGGCGGGGAAAACCGGTGGCCATGTCCACCCGTGCAGGAGAATTCGTGACCCTTCGGGAAGTAATCGACGAGGTGGGGAAAGATGCCGCACGGTTCAATTTCCTCATGCGCCGGTCCAACAGCCATCTTGATTTTGATCTGGAGCTCGCAAAGGAGGAGTCGAGCGAAAATCCCGTCTATTACGTGCAGTACGCCCATGCGCGGATCTCCAGCATCATGCGAACGGCCCTCGAACGGGGGTATGCGATTCCCGACTTCGACGACGTGGATCTTTCTCTCCTCGCACTTCCCGAGGAGCATACGCTGGTCAAGGCTATCGATATGTTTCCCGAGCTTATCGAGGGGAGCGCGCGGACCTTTGAGCCTCACCGGATCACTTTTTACTGCACTGATCTTGCATCCATGTTTCACAGCTATTACAATAAAAACAGGGTCGTTAATGACGATGCGGAGCTTACCAAGGCACGGCTCTTCCTTGTCAAGTGCGTGGGCATCGTCCTGAGAAATGCCCTCACGCTCCTCGGTGTCTCTGCGCCCGAGAAGATGTAGCCTAAGATTCCCTCTCCACGAAAAATAGTGGGGAGGATAGCATAATGCTCACTTAAAAGGAAAGCGGACCAGACGAAAAAGAAAAAGGGGTGAAGCGTACATGCCGTCACAGAAATCGGGAGATTTTGAATTCAAACTGGGTAAATTCGGTCTCATGGTTTTCACCTTCGGAATCTCGCTTCTCCTCCTCTTCTCCTTCATATTCGGTGTCATCGTGGGAAAGCATATAGAGAGTTATCCCGAGAAGATTGCCAGAGGCATCCCGAAGGCGATCAAAGAAAAGATAACCAAAAAAGCTGATGAGACAATGGAATTGAAGACCGGCGAGAAGGAGGAATTCGAACTCACCTTTTACGACACGCTCCCCAAGAAGAGCGAGGAGAAAGTGTTAAAGGAAGAGACTGAAAAAAAGCCTGCGCCCAAGGTTCTTGCCAAGCCTCCCACAACGGAAAAAACGGCCCCGAAGGAGGGCTATCTCATTCAGGTCGCCTCCTTCAAGGACAAGGGGCGGATGGAAAAGCTGAAAAAGAGACTTTCCACCATGGGATATACCCCCCGTGTTGATAAGATCAGTCTCTCATCGAGCGGAAAGTGGTTCCGCGTAAAACTCGAGGGATTCGACACCTTCGATGAGGCGGCAACGGCGGCAACGTCGATAGAAAAAAATATCGGTGGCCTGAAGTGTCTGGTTACAAAATACAAGAAATAAAGCACCTGCGGTAACAACGGCAGGGTTCGGTGCGATAATGTTCGAAAATCTTACGGAAAAACTGGATACCGTCTTCAAAAAGCTCAAGGGGAGAGGAGTTCTCGACGAGGAAAGCGTCGGTACCGCCCTCAAAGATATCAGGATGGCACTACTTGAGGCGGATGTAAATTTCCGTGTCGTCAAGGAATTTGTCGAGGATGTCAGGGAGCGTGCCGTAGGTCAGGAGGTACTGGAGAGTATCACCCCTGGCCAGCAGATCGTCAAGATCGTTCACGACAGGCTCATACATCTTATGGGCCAGGAGAAAAGCCACCTCAATCTCTCGGGCCGCTTTCCCGCACCGGTCATGCTTGTGGGACTGCAGGGGTGCGGAAAGACAACCACGGCGGCGAAACTCTCCCAACACCTGACAAACCAGGGGAAACGCGTTGCCTTGGTATCGGCTGACGTATACAGGCCGGCTGCGATGGAACAGCTCGAGATACTGGGGAAACAAACGGGTGCGGACATCTTCGATTCGAAAGAGATGAAAGACCCTGTCAGGATATGTGTCGACGCCGTCGAATATGCCAAGTCGAAGGGATTCGACACGCTCATCATCGATACGGCGGGACGGCTCCATATCGATGAAGCGTTGATGGACGAACTGAAGAGGATAAAGGCCGCGATAAATCCATCGGAGATCCTCTTTGTCGCCGACGCCATGACGGGACAGGATGCCGTCTCCGTAGCAGCATCATTCAACGACCTTCTCGGTATCGATGGCGTGATCCTGACAAAGATGGATGGCGATGCCCGCGGCGGTGCCGCCCTCTCGCTCAAGAAGGTGACGGAAAAGCCGATCAAGTTTATCGGCTCCGGAGAAAAGATGGATGCCCTCGAGATATTCCATCCCGAGCGTATGGCATCGAGGATCCTCGGCATGGGGGATATCCTGACCCTTGTCGAGAAGGCTCAAATCACCATTGATGAAAAGGCGGCGGAGGAACTCGAACGGAAGATAAAAAAAGATTCCTTCACCCTGGAAGACCTGAAAAAACAGATGCTACAGATTCGAAAGATGGGACCGCTCCAGGATATCCTGGGAATGATACCGGGACTTGGCAAGGTAAAGGCACTCAAAAACGCCACGCCCGACGAAGGTGAACTCGTCAAAACGGTCGCCATTATCGATTCGATGACGATAAAGGAGCGCCGCAACTATCAGATAATCAACGGCCGGCGCCGAAAGAGGATCGCAAAGGGAAGCGGAACGACGGTTCAGGATGTAAACAGGCTCCTGAAAAACTATGTCGAGATGAGGAAAATGATGAAGAAGCTCTCGAAAGGCGGTATGAAATCATTTAACAGGGGTAATTTACCCTTTTAATAAAATAATATCTATGATATAGATGTACTTTACGATAAAAAATAACCTTATCAGGAGGTGATAATCGAAAGGCATGGCAGTAAAAATAAGATTAACGCGCATGGGTACGAAGAAGAAGCCGTTTTACAGGATTGTTGTGGCCGACAGCGAGGCGCCCCGGGATGGAAGATTTATAGAAATTGTGGGGAATTATGACCCGCTCAAGGATCCTGCAGAGATCAATCTGAAGGAAGAACGGATTGAAGACTGGCTTTCAAAGGGGGCAAAGCCATCGGTTACCGTTTCAAGCCTCCTGAAAAAGAAGGGGTTGATGACAAAAGCAGCAAAGACGGAAGCAGGATAAAAGGTACAGGCAATTATTTACACGTAGTAGAGTCAGTGGAGGTTATTACGATGAAAGATTTGATCAAGTACATTGCTCAGGCTTTGGTTGATTATCCTGAAGAAGTTGATTGTACCGAAGTGATCGGTGAACAGACGTCCGTTATTGAACTGAGGGTCGCCAAGGATGATCTTGGAAAGGTCATAGGGAAACAGGGGAAAACTGCAAAGGCGATGAGGACAATTTTGAGCGCCGCATCATCAAAACTTCACAAGAGGGCCGTGTTAGAGATTATAGAATAGGCGTGACTGATCTTATCGAAATAGGCAAGGCAGTCAAGTCCAAGGGGCTTAGGGGCTGTATCAAGGCAGCCTCCTTCTGCGAATCTCCCGAGCTTCTCATCTCCCTGGAAAAGGTTTTTCTCGGTCGGGAGATTCGTCATGTCGCCCCTTTTATAGTCAAAAAAATAGTATCAAGGGGTAATTTTTTTCTTCTCAATCTTGATGGCGTGGAAAACCGTGAGGCCTCAGACGCGCTTATAGGGTGTTACATCTTTACGCCCTCCCGCGCGTTGAAAAAACTTCCCAAGGGCGAATATTACTGGCACGACATAATAGGACTTGAGGTCGTGACGGATAGTGGGCTCAGTCTGGGACGAATCGAGACTATCGTTCCAACGGGAAGCAATGACGTCTACGTCTGCACCGGTGGTGAACGAGAGGTTCTTCTTCCGGCGATAGACGAAGTAATAAAAGAGATAGATGTGGAAAAGGGCACCATGGTTGTCACATTAATCGAGGGGCTGTAAAATGAAATGATCCAGTTTGACATTCTCACACTCTTCCCGGAGATCTTTCAATCCTCCTTCGGCAGTAGCCTGATAAAGAGGGCCTGTGATAAAGGATTAATAACAACAAATCTTCATAACATCCGCGACCATGCCCTGGGAAAGCACCGGGTTACCGATGACGCCCCCTTCGGTGGCGGCGGCGGAATGGTAATGAAGGTTGACCCTGTTCACAGGACTCTCGAAACGGTTGTTTCGGGTGAAGATGATTCGATAGTCATCCTTCTCTCTCCTCAGGGCAGACCGTTCAGTCAGGGCATCGCCGAAAACTTAACCCGTTATTCGCAGATCGTATTAATCTGTGGGCATTATGAAGGGATTGACGAGCGGATACGAACCCACCTCATCGACGACGAGATATCCATCGGTGATTATGTCCTGACGGGGGGTGAGGTTCCGGCAATGGTCATTGTTGATGCAGTATCGAGGCTTATCCCGGGATTTGTAGGAAACGAAAATTCGGTCCTTTATGACTCCTACACCACTGGGTTGCTTGAAGGGCCCCATTATACGCGACCGAGAGAATACAAGGGGTGGAAGGTTCCCGAGGTGCTTTTGTCCGGTCACGAAAAGAATATCGTGGAGTGGCGTCGCAGGGAGTCCCTGAGAAGAACTCTCGAGAGAAGACCCGATCTTCTGGAAAAGGCCGAACTCACCGAAAAGGATTTGGAACTGCTCACAGAAATTGAGAAAGAAGACCTCTGAATTGTATGTGCGGCCACGATCTCTATATTGCTCTTTTACACTACCCCGTCTTCAACAAGAAGGGGACTATCGTAACGACTGCGGTAACCAATATGGATATACACGATATATCCCGTGCCGCCAGAACCTACGGTGCCAAAAGGTTCTACATCGTGACACCAATTGATAAACAGCAGGAATTCGTAAGGCGAATCCTTCACCACTGGCAGGAAGGCCATGGAGTTCTCTATAATCCATCGAGAAAAGAGGCCTTCGACATCGTCGATACAGCGGGCTCTCTCGACGATGTCATACAAAATATTGCAGAAAAGGTTGAAAAAAAAGTCCATTTAGTGGTAACCAGTGCAACTCGCAAGCGATCCTCCATCGGATTCGAGGAGATGAGAAGGAAGATGCACGGCGTGAAGAATGCCTATCTTCTGGCCTTTGGAACAGGATGGGGCGTTTCTGACGAGATAATTGAACGTGCCGATTTTGTTTTGGAACCGATAGCAGGACCCACAGACTACAATCACCTGTCCGTCAGATCTGCCGTGACAGTGGTACTGGACAGGCTTTACGGAAAATAATACAAGGAATTTGAAAACTTCGTGAGGAGGATTTTATACAATGAATGTGCTCGACATGATTGAAAAGGAACAGATGAGAGCAGATATTCCCGCCTTTAAGTCGGGTGATACAGTAAAGGTCTATGCAAAAATCGTTGAAGGCCAGAAAGAGAGAATTCAGGTCTTTCAGGGTGTGGTCATTCGAAAGAGGGCCGGCCAGAACCGCGCCACCTTTACAGTGAGAAAGATGTCCTCAGGTGTTGGCGTAGAAAGAACATTCCCCCTGAATTCGCCCATTATAGACAAGATAGAGGTTGTAACGCGAGGCAGGGTCAGACGTTCGAGACTATACTACCTGAGAGAACTGAGAGGCAAAAAGGCCAGGATCAGGGAACTGGGCAGACGATAAAATGGACAGCTTTGAACTGCACGCCCGGAATCTCGGTTTCAAGTTCATTGCAGGTATAGACGAGGCCGGAAGGGGGCCTCTGGCGGGACCCGTTGTGGCGGCAGCCGTCATTCTCCCTCCCGGCTATAAAAACGGCACCATCAATGACTCGAAAAGGCTTTCCCCCCGAAAGAGGGAACAAGCCTTCGATGTCATAGAAAGAGATGCCCTCTCCATCGGTCTCGGTGTCGTCGACCCCTCGATCATCGATCGCATCAATATCCTGAGGGCGACGTTGAGGGCGATGGAACAGGCGGTCTCCCATCTGAGCAATTCCCCTGATTTCGTCCTTATCGACGGTATCAACGCCATCGACATCCCTATTCCCCAGAGAACAATCATAGGAGGTGATTCCCTTTCTATCTCCGTGGCAGCAGCCTCCATTATCGCAAAGGTATCGAGAGACCGTATGATGGACCGATACCATGACGAGTATTCGGTCTATAACTTTCGAAAGAACAAGGGATACGGCACAAAGGAACATCGCGAGGCGATACAAAAATACGGATACTGTAAAATCCACAGAAAATCCTTCAAACTCAAGACAGCCCATGACAAATAATTCAAAAGAGACGGGAACGAGGGGCGAAGAGATCGCCGCCGCCTATCTCAAGAAGGAAGGCTATCGCATACAGGAGAGAAATTACCGGTGTCCTCTGGGTGAAATCGACATTATAGCCCTCGACGGCGATGAGGTGGTATTTGTCGAGGTCAAGAGCAGAAGGTCGGAGGATTTCGGCGCACCAGAGGCTGCCGTCGATACACGAAAACAGGCGAAGCTCTCCAGGATAGCCCTCAACTATATTAACGAGCATAACCTCAATGATCGCAACGCGCGGTTCGATGTGGTGGCAGTCAGGATTTCCGATGGAGTTGGCCGCCTCCGGCTTATCAGAAACGCCTTCGATCTTACCTCCTGAGAGTGACAATCCATGAAAAAGGGCATACTCTACATTGTCGCCACCCCGATTGGCAATCTGGAAGACATAACGCTTCGAGCACTCCGGATCCTCAAAGAAGTTGCGCTTATTGCGGCGGAGGATACGAGAAGGACCAGAAAGCTCCTCAACGCCTACGATATAAGAACATCCCTCACGAGTCTCTACGATCAGAACGAACTCGAAAAGAGCACCTCCATCATCTCCAGACTCGAAGAGGGAGATGATGTCGCCTACGTCTCCGATGCGGGAACTCCCGGAATATCCGACCCCGGATACATCCTCATAAACAGGGCCATCGATCACTCGATCGAGGTCATCACCGTACCCGGCCCTGTCGCCGCCATTGCTGCCCTCAGCATTTCCGGCCTCCCCATGGACAGCTTCGCCTTTTATGCCTTTCTCCCTTCCCGTCCGGCCAAGAGAAGACAGTTTCTGGAGTCGCTGCAAGATGAAACAAAGACGATGATCTTTTACGAATCACCCCGGAGACTGATCTCGGCGCTTAAGGATATTCATACAATTCTCGGAAACCGGAAGACCGTCATTTCCAGAGAACTGACCAAGCTCTACGAAGAAACCATCCGGGGAACCCTTTCTGAAGTGCTGCAAAGCATCGAGGGGACAACCGTACGGGGAGAAATTACCCTCATTGTGTCGGGAGCTCATAAAAAGAGCATCTCTGACCAGAGAAAGTCCATACAAGAGAAGCTTCAGGCACTCAAAAAAGACCCTCACCTTACAACCCGCGACATAGTCGATAGCATTTCTGAAGAGCTCAAGATATCACGCAAAGAGGTATACAGTGAGGTACTGAAGCTTCTCGGCTGAAACTCCCCGGTGAGAAATATGATTGCTTTACATTATGCCCCCTACCCCCACCTAGAAGGCGGGACTTGCGACTGCGGTCCCGGCCATAGGTAGTGATCATCTTCTATGAGGAAAATCAATTACCGTCGCTTTAAACCCACAGAAAACCAATCCGAGAGCTTAGCCATGGACTGTATAAAGCAGGGTGCATCCGATTACATCTTCAGAGACCGTCTTGCACGCCTGGAGTATTCGGTAGCACGGGCACTCACCAACAATGGCACAGACAATGGAAAGGGAACGTCCGAGGAAATTCTAACGAGTGAAAAACGGTATAAAAACATCATAAATAGCATTCACGAGGGATACTTTGAAGTCGATCTTTCTGGTAACTTCAGCTTCTTCAACGACTCGATGTGCCGGATTCTCGGTTATTCCCGACAGGAGTTGATGGGGATGAATAACAGAACCCATACAACCCCGAAAACGTCAAAGAAGATCTACCGAATATATAACGAGATGTACACAAAGGGTACGGCCTGTGAGTTCTATGATTATGAGGACATCGGGGAAAAGGGCTCCCGGAGCATCCTCGAGATTTCGACATCCCCGTCACGAGACAAATTTGGAGTTATCATTGGATTCCAGGGCATCGTAAGGGATGTAACAAAACATCGCCAGGCGGAAGAGAACCTCAAAAAGAGTTTCAGGATGTTACAGAAGACTCTCGAAGACACCATCGATGTCCTCGGTTTCGCCTTTCAAACGAAAGATCCCTTCACTGCCGGCCACCAGAGAAGAGTAGCCGAGCTCTCATGCAGAATTGCCGAGAAACTGAGGTTTGAAAAAAACTGCATCCGCAGTATCCCTCTTGCAGCACTCGTCCATGATATCGGCAAGATATACGTCCCACGGAAATTCTGAGCAAGCCCGGCAAACTGACGGATGTCGAGTTCGATATAATAAAAAACCACTCGCAGGCCGGACACGATATCATCAAATCCATTGAGTTTCCCTGGCCCATTGCCACGATCGTCCTTCAGCACCACGAGCGGCTTGATGGTTCGGGATATCCCCTTTCCATCACGGGAGAAGAGACCCTAAAAGAAACAAAGATCATGGCCGTCGCCGATGTGGTCGAATCCATCAGTTCTCACCGGCCTTACAGGCCTGCCCTTGGTATCGATACAGCACTGGAGGAAATCTCCAGCAAAAAGGGCATTCTCTATGACCACGAGGTCACGGAGGCATGCATAGAACTCTTTGAAGAAGGTTCTTTTTGCTTCACGCCATAACAGGTGGCTTACCCCGAAGCCTCGCCTTTCAAAAAGAAAGAGAGCGATCGAAAATTGCTACTCCTTCTTGATAAAAAGGGCGTCCACAACCTTTGGTTTTCCCTGGGCGATTATTATGGGATTCAGATCTATCTCGCCTATCTCGGGAAAATGGAGGGCGATCTGACCGAGGGCCACAAGGATCGATGCAAGGGCATTCCTGTCCACTTCGTTCATCCCCCGATAGGGACCGAGGAGCTCACGCGATGAGAGCGATTCCATCATGGAAAAGGCATCATCTTCATTGAGCGGAGCCAGACGGATGGCGTTGTCCTTCAGAATCTCCGTATAGACTCCGCCGAGTCCGAACATGACACAGGGCGGAAATCCGGGGAAATAACTCATACCGGCCATAAACTCCCTGTCACCACGGAGCATTTCTGAGATCAGAACCGGCACACCCCTTCTCTTTTCTCTCACGCCGTGAAAGGCCTTCGTGAGTTCCTCCTCGTTTTCGATGCCGAGGCAGACCATTCCCTCTTCCGTTTTGTGCAGGATATCGGACGAGCAGGCCTTCAGGACCACGGGATAGCCTATTTCTCCGGCAGTGGATATCGCCTCTTCCAGGGTATCGACAAGGGCCTCTCGAGTGGTAGAAATTCCGTAGGCACGGAGGATCTTCTTGACCCGGAACTCATCCATTGCATCGCCATCCCACTCATTCATAATGCGTCGGGCATCGTCGGGTATTGCCGCTTTCTCAGGAAGGCGAAAAGGAGGCCGCTTTCGTATCAGGTATTGTTTATAAAGGGCGACCATTGCTCGCGCCGCCTTTTCGGGAGCATCCAGAACGGGGATGCCCTTTTCGTGAAAGACCCTGACGGCATGATCCTCCGTACCGAAGAAAGACGACATGACAAGCGGTTTTCCATGGCTGAAGGGCATATCGACAAGCTTATCCAGGTTTGTTTCCCACATCTTCAAGAAATCCTCCTCGGAGACATCCAGAAATTTCCCGATTATCGGATAAACGTCGTTAAAAAAACCGGTATCCATGATTCCGTGAATGACGACTCCGTCGATATCATCGGCATCAAAAAGGATCTGCGGTATCTTTTCCGTCAGGGCATCCATATCGATATGAAAGGTGAGGTCGACGGGATTTCGTGCACTGGCATGCCCGGCGAGGTACTCTCCTATCTCCGTCTGAACACCTCTCGAAAACTCGGGCACATCGAGGCCTTCACGGTTCAATGTATTGGCAATTGCCGTACCGGGGCCGCCGGAATTGGTAAGAATGGCGATTCGCGAGCCCTGAAGCGGCGGCTGTGACGCCAGAACCCATCCGATTTTGTAGACCTCCTCAATCGAATCGACGCGTATGACCCCGGCCTGTTCAAAAAGACCGTCATAGACATAATCGGGACCGGCCATGGCACCGGTATGGCTCGACCCGGAGCGGGCACCGGCCTCCGTACCCCCCACATACTGGGCAACAATCGGTTTTCTTCTGCTTATCTCGCGAGCAACCTCGAGAAAACGGTCGGCCCGTCTGATACCCTCTATGTAGAGGGCTATCGCCTTCGTCGATTCATCCTCTCCGAGGTATTCGAGGCAGTCCACGATATCGATATTCGCTTCGTTCCCCACACTCATCGCTTTGCTGATGGCGATTCCGTTTCTGTGCAGATAGGAGAGTGTCTGGGCCACATAGGTACCGCTCTGTGAAACAAGGCCCAGTTTTCCATCGCTGTGCTGTATCGGCATCACCGTTATATTGAGTGGCAACTGTGTATTGATAATCCCGAGACAGTTCGGGCCAAGAAAACGGATGCGGTGGCGTTTTGCGATTTTAACAACTCTATTCTCGAGGTCGCGTCCCTCTTTTCCCGTTTCCTTGAAACCGGCAGTAATGATGACGGCGTGCCGCGTCCCGATGTTTCCAAAATCCTCGAGCATCTCGGGGATAAGCCCGGAAGGAACCACCAGGATGGCGAGATCGGGGGCATAGGGAAGCTCTCCGATAGCCTGATAGGCCTTCCTGCCGAGAACTGACCCCTCCTGGGGATTAACGGGAAGGACATCACCCGGGAAACCGCTGTTTATAAGATTGAGACACTGGATTGTTCCCATCTTCATGAGGTTGTTACTCGCACCCACAATGGCGATTGAAGACGGGTTCATTATTTTTCGCACCGCACCAGATCGCATATTCTACCCCCCCTTTTTAGAATGCTTCGGCCAGATCAGAAAAGTTGAAGCTCCCCGCAACAAGTTGCGGGGAATCTCCGATTGTTAATGAAAATGTGTGTTTTATATTCACTCGCTAACCCCGCTGCACGCAACGGGAAATGAGCTCGCTGCTCAATTCAAAGAACGATTGGGTTATATACCTTCACAGGTTTTAGTCAAGGCAAAATCCCCGAAGACACAGGAGCAATCGCATTAAGTTATTGATTCTATTAGAATAGTTATTGTAATATTTTTGAAGCTCCCACCACACATTACGGGGAATCAACTCGTTCTTCAATTCAGGAAAGGAGCGGTTGTACCAATTTTTCCTTTGTTTCAATCCGCAAGGGTGGTATCGTATATCAGATCATCTCTTCGAGGTCGTAAGAGACATGACAAAAAATCACCTCTATTCAGCGGAAGACATCAAAAGAACCTACGAATCGATCCAGAACCATAAACGGACAAAGCATATTATCCTGAACTACTCCAAAAATGGGGGGGACATACGGAAGGTCGCCCTCGATGGACTGGATCTCTCGAAGGTACGAAGGGTGCTGGACCTCGGCTGCGGATACGGCTTTTTTACCGAGTCTCTGAAGGGACTCTTGAAAAAGGGAGCCTTCATCGTCGGAATGGATCTGATAGACGGAAGGAACAGGGATTCCTTTCTCACCACCGTGGCCGGCATGGGATACAGGGGCGAGTTTATCGCCGATAACGCAAACTCTATAAAGACCATGGGTGATTCCAGCTTCGACCTGATCATCACGAGCTATTCCCTCTACTTTTTTCCCCATCTCGTCGCTGAGATCGCCCGCATCCTCAATGATGATGGGATTTTTATCGCCCTCACCCATACGGAATATTCCCTTCAAGAAGTGATCCAGTTGATACCCCGGTGCATCGAGGGTCTGGGCCTCGTCCCGCCCGAGGAGATCCTTATCTCGAGACTCTTCAAGACCTTCTCCATGGAAAATGGAAAGGCGCAACTCGCCCCCTGGTTCGAGAAGACGGAACAGATCGTCTTTAACAATTCACTCACCTTCCCTTCTGAAAATGTGAATGATTGCATCGAATACCTGGAGCGCAAAAGACACCTCCTCTTCAAAGACACGCAGGACAATTATCCCGAAAGGATAGACGATATCATTTCCTCCTTTTACGGGGGCATCCTTGAGTTCGCCCAAAAAGAGGACGGGATTGCCCTCACCAAGGACGATGTCGTCTTCCGATGTTACAAACCGCGTGATTCAAAAAGCCTACAGGGCCTTAAAAAGCCGAGAATCTTCTGCTGTCACTGCGGAAGCTCACTCATACAATCGGAGATAGAGGGAAAGCTGCGCGACCACTGCCCCCACTGCGAGACCATCTTCTATGAAAACCCACTCCCCGTGGCGAGCACAATCGTCGTCAATGAGGCGAGGGAGATACTCCTCGTAAAGAGAAAGAACGAACCCTACGGCGGCATGTGGTGCCTCCCCATCGGTTTTGCAGAAACGGGTGAAGAGATACGGGATGCCGCCCTGAGAGAACTCCGGGAAGAAGCGGGGATCAAAGGCACCATCAAACGACTGATCGATGTGGACACCATCGACAACTACTTTTACGGCAGCATGGCCATCATAACCTACGAGGCCGAGGCCACAGGGGGGAGGCTTCGTCCCGGAGACGACGCCTGCGATGCCGGTTATTTTCCGCTCGCCGATCTTCCGCCCCTGGCATGGTCGTCGAACAGAAAGGCCCTTGACATATATATGAAACTCAACAGAGACACCTGGGCGATGGTCGATTCCTTCAAGAAGCTCTTCCCCGATATCGAAGCGGAGGAGGGACTCGCCCCCGAGGTCGAAAAGCAGAAGAAGTTTCTCTCGAAGGTCCTGATGAAAATGATCGCACAGGATCTTGAGGAAATATCCCGAAGCTGGGCCGATGATCTTCAGTCGATCGCGCCAGACCTTGCCCCCCATCATGAAACGCTCCTGAACATGAACAGGAAGGTGCTGAGAAGCGTTCAGGTATGGTTAAAGGGCACATCGGAGGCCATTGATTTTGACGAGTTCCTGCAAAAGGGAGAGAAGCTGTGCAACCTCAATATACCGCTCCCCGATGTCCTGAACGCCATGGCGCTCAGCAGGAAATCGATATGGATGCATGTGGTCAAAAAAAAGATCCTCTCATCGCCGCTCGAGATCTACACGACACTGGAGATGAACAACCGGATAATCTTTCTCTACGACAAGATAAATTACTACCTGACGGCGGGATACTTTAAAGAATAAGATGACCTAAAGGCTGTACGAGAGCAAAATAAATATAACTTTTATTAATCAGGTAATAGTGGAGCTCCCCGTACCTTGTTGCGGTAAATCTTTGACTGTTAAGAGAAAATGTATTCTTAGTCACTCGTTAATACCACTGCAAGCAACGGGAAATACACTCGCTGTTCAGTTCAATAGTGAAGCTCCCCGCCCACAGGGCGGGGCTTCCCGGCAAGGAACAGCTTATTTATATTGCGCCCCTTGACCCCGCCTACAAGGCGGGGCTTGCGGGGTCGCCCCCGGTCAAGAAATTAAATCACAAAAAGGAGGGGTATTATGTCAGCGATTTACGGCGGTCACCTGGTGGCCAAATATCTGAAGGACGTGGAAGGAATCGACACTATTTTCTCACTCGTCGGCGGTCACATCGACAAGATCTACGACGGCTGTTTCGAACATGATCTGAAAATTATCGATGTACGGCACGAGCAGGCGGCTGCCATGATGGCTCAGGCCTGGGCTTCTTTTAAGCAAAAACCGGGAGTATGCCTCGTAACGGCGGGACCCGGTTTTACCAATGTCCTCACCGGTGTTGTCAATGCCTACATGGAAAACTCGCCCCTGGTAGTTTTGAGCGGCACGGCTCCCGTCAGAGACCGGATTAAGGGTGCCCTTCAAGACATGAAGCAGGCCGACATGATCAAGTCAGTCGTAAAGTGGCACGAGGTCTGTTACGACATCAAGCGCATACCGGAGTATCTTTCGACGGCTTTCAGGCACGCCGTTTCAGGCCGGCCGGGACCGGTATTTCTCGAACTGCCGCCTGACATACTGAATATAAAAGTCAGTGAAGACGATATACCGACGATGAAAAAGGGAAGCACCGTACACCGGTTCCGGCCCGATTCCTCATCGATTCTCGAAGCCGTCGCTCTCATCAATCAGGCGGAACGCCCCTTTATTATGGGTGGTAACGGTGTCTGTTGGAGCGATTGTGCCGGAGAACTCAATGAATTCGTTGACAGGACAGAAGCTCCCTTCATTCTCATGAATGCGGGCAGGGGTGTCCTTTCCGACGATCATCCTCAGTCAATCTGGGATGGCGGCCTTTCCGCCGCACTGACTGCTTTTTCCATGGCCGATTGTGTGATTTCTCTCGGTATCAGGATGAACTGGATTCAGATGTTTGGCGAGACCTTTCCCCAGGCAAAAGTCATTCGGGTGGATGTGGAGGCGAGCGAAATAGATCGAAACCGTGCATCCGACGTCGGGCTCGTTGGTGATATCGGCCTCACACTCCAGGAAATAAATCCACGTATTGAAACAAAAGACCGCTCAGGCTGGGTCAAATCACTGAAGGAAAGCTACATGCCCCTCGTTGCAGACGAAATTACGGCACGGAAGACACCATCGGACCCGATACACCCGGCACGGCTTGTGGAACAGGTGCGAACAGCCGTCGGCGATGACGCGATTTATGCAGTCGACGGCGGCGATGCCTCATATTTCGGTCTCGTAGGCCTCAGGGCCCAGGAAAAGGCATCGGTACTCCCCGGCTCCGGCGGGCTCTTCGGCTGCCTGGGAACGGGAATACCCTTTGGTATCGGCGCAAAGGTCGCACAACCCGATAAGACCGTCATTGTCATAACCGGTGATGGTTCCTTCGGCCTCAACGCGATGGAGTTTGATACGGCGGTGCGCCATGCTATCCCCTTCGTCTGTGTTATCTGTAATGACAAGGCATGGGGAATGATCAAGCATGGCCAGGAAATGGTCTACGGCAGTCAACGCCTGATAGGGTCGGAGCTCACTTCCGGAAATTATGAAAAGATAGCGGAGGCCTTAGGCGGATATGGAGAGTTGGTCATAAAAGATGAAGATATCATACCTGCAGTAAAAAGGGCACTCGATTCGGGAAAACCGGCCTGCATTAATGTCCTGACCGACCCAACAGTCACAAGCCCGGCAACACTCCTTTTTGTTGACGGACTCACAATGGAGTAAAAAATGAAGGCACTCCAATTTTCCGTAACTATTCCGCAGTGGGTCGCTCTGAAGGCATTAGGGCCTCTCAATAAGAAATTCTTTTATAAAGGACCGCTCGCAACGGTGAAACTCGCGGAGATAGCCGAACCTGCCCTCCCCTCCGAGGAGTGGGTAAAGATCAGGACACTCCTCTGCGGCTTCTGTGCCAGTGATCTCAACCTCCTCTTATTGAGAGACTCGCCGAGCGCCAGTCCCTTTACCTCCTTTCCCTGTACCATGGGACACGAAATCTGCGGCGAGATCGTCGAGACGGGTTCTGCCGTCAGGCAATTAAAGGTAGGCGATGTGGTCACCATCTTTCCACAATTGAACTGCGCGGCCCGGGGAATCGATCCGGCCTGCCAGGCCTGTAAAATGGGGCGAGTGGGAAATTGCGAAAACTTTGCCGAGGGTGATCTGCCCCCCGGGATGTTCAACGGTATCTGCCAGGATGTGGGGGGTGGCTTCGGAGAATACTTCGTGGCTCACCAAAACCAGGTATTTAGAATTCCCGAAGGACTGTCATATGAAGAGGGGGCGCTCATCGAACCCTTCTCCGTCGGCCTTCAGGCCGTTACCGATAATATGCCGCAACGAGGAGATCAGGTGCTTATCATCGGAGGGGGTGTCATCGGCACCATGATCGTCAAGGCAATCAGGGCGCTTGATATTGACTGCAGAATAACGGTCTCCGAACCTTCGGCCTTTCAGGCCGACCTTATTAAAAAGGCGGGGGCCGACAAAGTTATCACCGACGGAGACCTCTTTTCCCATACCATCAAAATAACGGGTGCAAAACGATACCAACCTTTGATAGGACCTGATATACTGATGGGAGGGTTCAACAGGATCTTCGATGTCGTGGGAAATTCAAAGACGCTGAATCAGGCGCTACGGTCTCTGGCCGTCGAAGGGGTCCTGAGCATCGTAGGAATCGGCCACGACGTAAAACTTGACCTTACACCTCTGTGGCTCAAACTTCAGAGCATACGAGGTGTTTTCGCCTGCGGCTACACCACTGCTTACGGAGAAGAAAAACATATTTTCCAGATAGCGATAGATCTGGTAAGTGAAAAAAAGGCTGATATAAAGGATATGGCCACCCACACATTCCGCATTGAAGAATTTGATAGAATGATCGAGACCAACCTCGAGAAGGCCCGACAGGGGGCAGTCAAGACAATGGTATCGTTCACATAGAAAAAGGGGTACGAATGAGAATACTTGTAACAGGGGCAACGGGATTCATAGGGGTAAACCTATGCAGAGAACTTTCAAGGAGGGACTTCGCGGTGACGGCACTTGTCCTCCCCGGCGAGGACGTGAGCCAGATAGAGGATCACGTGGTAAGGATTTTCTACGGTGATATAACCGATCCCCCCAGTCTCGAAGGTATTACGGAGGATGTCGACGCTGTTTTTCACCTTGCTGCCAAGGTGACCGACTGGGGATCTCCGCAGGCCTTCTATTCCGCCATACTCGAAGGAACTCGAAAACTCCTTGAAGAATGCTCCGGAAAGGTATCCCGGTTTCTCTATGTGAGCTCGATGGCGGCCTGCGGACTGGGGAGACAACTCGAGGGATTGACCGAAGAAGATGAGGCCCTCAAATCGGGTGTTCCTTACAACGATGCAAAGCTCGATGCGGAACGACTGGTCCAGTCATACCGGGGCAAGGTAAAGACCACCTATACCATCGTGAGACCGGCAAATGTGATAGGTCCCGGAAGTGTCTGGGTCAGAGATATCATTGAACGGTACCGGGGACTGTTCGTACCCTTGATCGACAGGGGAAAACACAGTGCCAGTCTCATCTACATCGACAACCTGGTGGACGGGATCATTCTGGCCGGAACCATGGATATCGCGGCGGGGAAGACCTACTTTCTCCGTGATGACTGGTCCGCCACCTGGAAACAGTACGTGACGGATCTCGGTTCCATGATAGGGAAAAGGCCCTTCGGAAGTCTCTCCTTCAAGACGGCCTGGACGATCGGGGCGGTCCTTGAGAATATTCTCACGCCTCTCCGTATCAGGCCCCCCGTAACGCGACTTGCAGCGGGAGTTATGGGGAGGAACAATGACGTGAATACGGTGCTGGCACGGAAGGAGCTTGGCTGGACTACGAGAGTTTCTTACGAAGAGGCAATGGAGACAATCCGCCTCTGGATACTTGACACTATGGTCTGACACCATGGCCTGACGATTATCGCCTTCTTGCTTTCGGGATCGATGAGCCCGGAGAAGAAGATACCGTGAAAAAGGTGATGCTATGGTACCGTTATATGATTTAGTGGGGGCCGCCGATTTCAGAGATGCCGTAAAGGGTCTGGCAGCCGATTTCAGGAACGATCATAACCTGCCGGACATTCACCAGATCGGCATTGTCGTCTCCGATATCGAGGTGGCGGCTGGAAAACTCGAAGATAAGGGCATCGGACCTTTCTTCATCGCCTCGGGCAGCCCCGTCCTGTGGGAGGAACGCGGCGAAGCGCGAAGCTTCGCTGGAAAGATGGGGATCGCCTACCACCACGGTTTTGAGCTCGAGCTCCTCGAGGCGGGAACGGGATCTGACTTTTACCGGCACTCCCTCGATCCGAAGGGGGCTATGGTCGTTCATCACCTCGGTTTTCTGGTGCCCGATGTCGACGAATGGGCGGGAAAGCTCTCCTCATCAGAATACCCGGTATGGATACGGGGACAACTAAAATCCGGTCCTTCGACCGCCGACTTCGCCTATATGGATACCGTCGGTGATGCCGGTCTCGTCATGGAGTTCATCTGCTGGAAGCTCATGGGAATACGGTTTAACACGCCGCCTTCGATCTTTCGTGCCATCGGACGCATCGAGAAATGGACGGGAAAGCGGAGCATCTCGCTGTAGGGCTTTTCCTGAAATCCCTATGATGTGTGTTCGTGCGGCAGTTTTCCCGATTTATGGGCATGAAGGTGGTAGTGCGGTACCAGTTCCTCGTCTGTGGAGATCCTCCCCTCGGCTATCGTGTAGATCCTGTCGGTGGTACTGAAGAGGAGTTCCATGTCGTGTGATATGATAACAGAGGTAAGTTTCAGTTCCTTCAACACCCCGGTTATTTTCTCTTTCGTTTCATCATCGAGTCCATTCGTCGGTTCATCGAGGAGAAGGACCTCCGGTTCCATGGCAAGGACGGTGGCAAGAGAAACAAGCCTCTTTTCACCCCCTGAAAGCCGGTAGGTTATCCTGTTTTCAAAACCGTCGAGGCCGAGTATTGCCAGTGTCGCAAGGGCGATCGCCTTTGCCTCTTGCGGAGATTTTCCCAGATTCAGGGGTCCGAATGCCACATCTTCGAGAACGGTGGGACTGAAGAGCTGATCATCGGCATCCTGGAAGAGAAGTCCTATCCTCTTCCTGACAGACCTGAAATCCCTTTCGTCCTTCACCGGCTTACCGAAGAACTCCATCCTCCCCGATGAGGGCTTTAAAAGACCCATGATGAGATGGAAAAGTGTCGTCTTCCCGCTTCCGTTCGCCCCCACCAGCCCTATGCGATCTCCCTCATGAAGATCGAAATTCAGATGGTCAAGCACCCTCGTCCCTTCAGTATAGGAAAAGGAGAGCTCGTTCAGGCTCATTATCATATTGTTCGTACTCATTGCATCCATACCAGACCCAGAATCGCAATCAGCATTGTCGAGAGATACAGGATGTCTCCCCATCCGAATGAAAATCCACTCAGCGAGTAATATCTTCCGTTAAAGCCCCTCAGGAGCATCGCCCGGTGAATCCTCTCGGCCCGGTCATAACTCCTGACGAGAAGCATCCCCACGAGATAGGCATAGCTCCTGTAGGTGTGCATATCCGAGCAGGGCACAAAACCACGCACCTTCATGGCATTCGTCAGCCTCATATACTCTTGAAAAATGACATGAATGTAGCGATAGGTAAAGAGAAAAAGGTGGACGATCTTACCGGGAACATAGAGCTCCCGCATTGCATGGCCAAGATGAAAAACGGGGGTGGTTGAAAGCATGGCCATCATGATAAGGATGATGGTATTGCACTTCAGGGTAATTCGAAGCGCATAAATCAGCCCCTCCCTCGAAAGCGAAAGGGGCCCCAGCACAAGCGATGCCTCACCATTATAGGTGAGCGGAAGAAAAATCCAGAGAAAGACGATCAATCCATTCGCCAGGAGGAGTCTCTTCCCCACAGCTACAATTGAAAGTCTGGCCGCGGCAACAAGAACAATCGAGAGAATAAGGGCGCAGATAAGGGCTGAAAAGCTGCATGAAACCGCCACAACCACAGAAAAGAGAAGGGTAACAACGATTTTAACCCTCGGGTCCAGGCCGTGGATACAAGAGCTCCCCTCCGAAAATTCCTCTTCAACCATCTTTCCTGCCCCTGCTTTTAAAGTAGAGGGCCACGCCCATGAGACCGAAGATATAGCCTATACCACCGAGTATCTCAGTCACCGAAGGTCCCTTCTTTTCCATTTCGGCGAGTCTCCGTGCTATCGGTCTCAGTTTTGTATCCAGAGAATCATCGACAATCTGTTTCACTTCCTCCCTGCTGAGCAATGTGGACTCCTCGTGGGACGGCTCTAGGGCTTCTATTCTCTCGCAGGGCATGCCAACATCTCCCCTCAGCTCTGCCTCGGGGATAGACCATTCGGCGCGGTGCCCCATCCCGGCCTCAAGAACAACTTTCAGATCCGTCATTTCGGGTATCTTGAATGAGAATTCGCCCCGGTCATCGGTCGTTCCCGTCAGAATTTCCTCGCCCTTTCCGTTAAATACCCGGACATCCGAATTGATTGCCCGCCTACCGCCGCTGAATTTGCTCTCCGTCATAACGGTATCACCCTCGACCCAGGCAAATATGGTCACCCGGTGGGCCAGGGCAGAGCTGCTGCTCCCCGCTATAATAATAACTGTGGCAAGGAGTATAAGGAAAATTCGTTTATTTTGCATTCCTTCCATCGGCACACTCCAGAAGCTCAGGCCGTACTTTTTTCAAAAAGAGGATGCAGAAGAGCGTTATAACCCCTTCTATCATGATAACCGGAAGGTGGCCCACCACAATCAGTTTTGCCACCGTCATAAAGGACTTCTCCGTCGAAATGAGCGCCAGGGCAACAAAGATACAGGAGAGAAAAACGGCAAGGGCACCGCAGGAAAAGGCCGAGGCGTACAAGAGAAATCCACTGTCCCTTCTAATATAACCCCTGAAAAGATAATAACATATCACTGCCGGGAGAGCCATGATAACGGTATTTACCCCCAGTGTCGTAATTCCTCCGAACTGAAAGAGAATCGCCTGTAGCGTCAGTGCCACGAAGATGGAGGGAAAGGAGAGCCACCCGAGAATGAAACCGCTGATCCCGTTCAAGACGAGGTGAACACTGGCAGGACCGAGCGGAACGTGAATGAGTGAGGCAACGAAAAATGCCGATGAAAGGACAGCCACCTTCGGAATGTTTTCGCTATTCATTTTCCTGAGACCGACCGATATACCTGCCACGGCGACCGCCGCGCCAGCAATCAAAACGGGTGCAGACAATACTCCCTCTGAAATATGCATCTATCTAACCCACACGGTCCGGTGAAACGTCACCGTTTTTGGCACTCAAGAATCGTTACTTCCATTCGTGAAACCTGACCCATATCACGGCGCCGATTTCAACGTCCTTATCATTCATCTCTTTTTCAAGTGTATTCAGTGCGGCAAACCCCCACCATCCAGCCCTGGGGGCGCTATAGGTAAATACACCCTTTTCATCCGCCTTGATGGTCTGTGTAATCATGTAATCGTTCGGCGCCGTGGCCTTCCCATCGGCATTATAGTATTCCACCTCTACCTCTGCAAAGGGAACCGGCCTTCCGTCAAGTTTCACAATACCCTGGAATACGTTTCCTCTGTAGAGTCCATAGGGCTTTGAAAGGGGAACAATCTCGGTTTTGAGCCCTATTTCTTCATCCCACCCCTCATCGTCTCCAAAGGCGGTGACGACCGTCTTCGTATAATGCACGATGTAGCAGTCTTCTGCTGGCTCCCAGTAAGGTTCGGGCTCCATGTAGAACATATAGACGCCGGGCCGCTTGATCCGGTAGAAACTCTCCCATGCGGTATGCCCCATAACCTTCGTTTCCTTCATGGTATCGAGAAGCCCCTCTTTCTCGCCTCCTACCATGACACCGAAATCAGCCGGTTTTACGAGTTCCATGCCGGCCCCTTCAAAGGGGTGGGAAAAGGATAGTTTCAAGTTAACCGTGCGGTTCTCATCGGGCATCACCATCGAATCAGAGGGAATGAGCATTCCGAAATGAGCTGTAGATTGACCAGAAAATATAAAGAGCAATAGGACAGAAAGAAGAAATATACGATATTTTTTCACAGTTCCTCCTTTATTAAACAATGAATTTCGCCATATGACGATGATGGTTAACAGAAAAACCTTCTGAAAGCAATTCTCTTGATCAGTCTATCGCCGAAAAATGACAGAAATCATCATGAAAAAACCCAGATAAAGAAATGGCGCACTAAAGAGGAATGGCTCATTGAAACGTCGTATTGAGATAATTGAAGAATTCCTGGCTATGCCATTCTCGGTGCTTTTATCTGCCTGTCGGGCGAATACTTCAGCTCCAGACGTCTTGCCACGTCGCTCATACCGTAACAGCATATGAAATATAAAACGGCGATCGTGGTGTAGATCTCGAAGGGATAGATCATCAGCCGGTTATTGACGGTCTGCGCCACCGTCGTAAGTTCAAAGACACCGATGATATAGGCCAGAGAGGTATCTTTGAAAAGGGCGATAAACTGTCCCACAATGGCAGGTATCATTATTTTCAGCGCCTGCGGCAGTACGACAAATCGCATCGTTTTAAAGTAACTGAGGCCCGAGGCCATCGCCGCTTCGCTCTGACCACCCGGTATGGCACTGACACCGGCACGAACGATCTCCGCAAGATAGGCACCGGAAAAGATCGTAAAAGCGATGAGTGCACTCCAGAACACGTCTATTTGCATCCCTGTTAAGATGGGAGAGAAGAAATAGACCCAGAATATGACCATGATCAGGGGATTCCCGCGTATCAATTCAATATAGAGTATGCTTGGTGTGCTGATAAAGGGACTTCTGCTCAGTCGTCCCAGACCGGCCAGAAGGCCGAAAATAAAGCTGACGGTCAGTGAAATAAAGGCAAGCAGGACACTGAGAGAGAGCCCTCCCAGTCCGTGAAAGATCTCTCCTCCTCCGCCGTTGGGAAATGTCCATATCAACAGGGCTCGGAAGTTATTCACTATCACCTCCCAGTTAAAGCCCCACAGTCCATATCCTATAACAAAGAGAAAGGCGACAAAGAAGAGAAGGAACGCCCCCTTCCCCGAAACGATCAATACCTTGAGAAGATTTTCAAACCACCGTGCCCCACTTGTGAGGTACCGTTCATCGACCTGATCCGTTTTACCTCTCCCTCCCCCAACGTAAAAGATCAGAGCACTGACCACCCGAAGGATAAGGTTACCGGTTATAAAGAAGGGCCTCACGAGAAGTGCCAGGATTTTGTCTATGATATTGAGGTCTTTCTTGCCGATCTTGAGATGGTGATTCACGCTGTTCATCAGCATGCTGATGATAAGGGAGAGACTCAGGTATATCACCGTTGCCGCCGTTGTCGCCTCAAAACCTCGGAAGGTAAATGATTCTATCTGCTGCGCCTGCCAGCACAAATCGGCCACGCCGATAACCATGGCAAGCGATGAGTTCTTCATGTTATTGAGAAGTTCGCTACCCAGTGGCGGAATGATTATTCGAAAGGCCTGGGGAAGTATGACAAAACGGAGGGCCTGTATCCTTGTCAGGCCCGAAGATGCCGCAGCCTCCAGATGCCCCCGGGGTATCGCCTGGATTCCCGCCCGGACCACCTCGGCAATAAATGCAGAGGTATATATACTCAGACCGCCCGTGGCGGCCCACAGCTCATAATTATGATCGTAGAGAAATTCCCTGACCGTTTCCGGCAAGCCAAGAGGAAAGGCAAAATACCAGAAAAATAATTGAACCAGAAGGGGTGTATTCCTGAAAAATTCAACGAAGGCCGTGGAAAAGTAGTAGAGAGGTTTAAAGGGAGACAGACGGGCAATTCCGAAGAGTGTTCCCAAAATTAGGGAAACAACGGTACTGATCAGAGTAATTTCAATGGTCAGTATGAGACCGCGCAGCAACCAGATTCCAAAAACCTCCTCGTAGGTCGGATTCATTTCCCAAAGGACAGCCCAGTGAAAATCGTATCCGAAATCGACCTTTGTAAAAAAGAGGATAATGGCAATGGCAATGGCAGCAACAACTGCCATCTGTTGTAATTGATATTTCCAGGAATTCATTATGAAAAAAATTTCTACCCTGTAATTACATAGAAACTGCGACCCGGTCCTCCAGGTCGCAGCCTCTGTTCATATCGGTCTACGTACTTGTACGTATTCGTGTCACATTAGGGCCACATTTCGATCTTTTCAGTCATCGGGAAGTAGTAGGGAGTATCCGGACCATACCACTTGTTGTAGATCTTCATGTAGGTCCCGTCCTTCCACATATCCTGAAGGGCGAAATTGACGGCGTCGCGCCAGTCACTGTCATTTTCGGGAAGACCGATTCCGTAGGGCTCATCACTGAAGAAATCGCCGACCAGTTCATATTTCCCGGGTTCCTTTGCGGCATAGCCGAGAAGGATCGTGCTGTCAGTACTCCAACCGGCTACTTTCCCCTGCTGCAGTGCCAGGAAACAGGAGGGCTCATCTTGGAAACTTACAACCTTGGGTTTCGTATCTCCCATCGATTTCATGAGGTTTATAATATTTTTCTCACTGGTGGTACCCTGCATGGAAGCCATTTTCTTACCGACAAAGTCTTTATGGCTTGTGTATTTGCCCTTCTTGGCAAGGATCTTCTGTCCATCAAAGAAGTAGGTAATTGAAAAGTCGATTGTTTTGTCACGCTCACGTTTGTGGGTCATGTTTGCGGTACTCAGGTCGATACGTCCCGATGTAAGGAAGGAGATACGGGTCTTGTTATTAATCTTGACCTTCTCCACTTTAAGATCCTTACCCATCTGCTGTCCGACTCTCTTGACGACCTCGGTTGCAATATCAACATCGAATCCGACCCATTCGTTGCTCGCGTTAAAATACGCCGCCGGGATACTGTTGTACATCAGGCCCACCTGAGCAACACCCGCTTCTTTGACCTTGTCGTAGGTAGGACCGGCAAAGCAAAAAGCAGGAATCAGTAATACGACAGCCACAATTGCTACAGAATGTCTTAATAAATGCCTTCTCATCACAAACCTCCTCTATTGAAGTAGTAAAAATGTATTGATGCCTCCGACGCACCGGATAGCGGCGTCGACGGGAACCCCCAAAAACACTAATGTGTTAAAATCTTACTCAGGAAAAGCTTGGTACGATCACTCTGCGGACGATAGAAAAAATCGTCAGGTGTCGCCTCTTCGATGATCATCCCCTCATCCATAAAGGAGACTCTGTCGGCCACCTCACGGGCAAATCCCATCTCGTGGGTTACGACCACCATGGTCATCCCCTCACGGGCAAGATCCTTCATAACGTCCAGAACCTCGTTAATCATCTCCGGATCCAGGGCCGATGTCGGCTCATCAAAGAGCATAATCTTCGGCTTCATCGCAAGGCCACGTGCAATTGCCACCCGCTGCTGCTGCCCACCGGAGAGCTGTGTGGGATAGGAATGGGCCTTATCAGCAATGCCCACCTTTTCGAGAAGCTGGAGTCCCAGCGATTCCGCCTCATCGGGCTTCGTCTTGCGGACATTCACGGGAGCAAGCGTTATATTTTGCAGGGCTGTCATATGGGGATAGAGATTGAACTGCTGAAAGACAAAGCCGATCTCTGCCCTGAGATGGGTAAGATTGATGCGCTGATCGTGTATGGGAATGCTATCAACGACAATCTCCCCTTCCTGAATCGGCTCAAGTTTGTTAATGCATCGTATCAGTGTGCTTTTCCCCGAACCGCTCGGGCCGCACACCACGACCACTTCCCCGGAATCGACTTGAAAATCAACATTATTTAAGACATGCAGTTTTCCAAACCACTTATTGACTTTTTTAAAGGTAATCACGAAAGATATAGCCTTTCCGGTGCTATTGGTACAACGTTCCGCTTATACTTCCTCGGCTTTTCATTGTCAACATCGAATTTGCTCTTTTTATTCCATATTGACAAGCAACCATGATCGGGCTATCTTCAACATCGGAAAAGGATCACATCAATAAGGACAGGGGCATTTATTAAGGATATGGATGATTTAAACCCATCAAAGATAGCGATTATCGGACCAGGCAGGTTGGGTACGTCCTTTGCCTATAAATTCGGGCGCGACGACAAAGAGATAACCATCTACTACCACGATGCGGAGCTGTGCAGGGAAATCAACGAATTCCGGCTCAATCCCAAACACCTCACACAGGACCTGGTAAAAATATTCGGCGGAGAAAACAAGGTTCCCCACCTGTCATCAAAGGTTATGGCAACCCATGACCTTCAGAGGGTCGTCGAGGAAAACGATTTCATTATCCTCTGCGTCACGATGAACAGGCTGCCCGAAATATTGAATTACATAAAGCCACTCATCGCCAAAAAAACGGGACCGACATGCCTTGTGTCTCCGATCAAGGGACTCGCCTCGGATGAAAAGAAGAGGGAGCTGATCACCCCGTCCCAGATGATAAAGAACCACCTTTTCGACATTCACCACAAATTCGAAATCGTCTGTATCGGAGGACCCTTCTTTGATATAGACTTGGCAACGGGCAGACCCGTCTGTGTGAGCGTTTCGGGGAAAAGGGGAATAGCTCAAAGCGTCAGAAAAGAATTCTTCAAGCTGAACAGGCGAGAGCTAAACTCCTACTACAACTTCGATACCATTGGAACCGAGGCCTGTGGCGCTCTCAAGAATATTGTGGCAAACATAAAGGGTGTCACCGACAGTCTCGATCTTGGAGATTCGCTGCCGGGCACCATATTTGCGAGGTCCGGTGTGGAGATACGGTCCCTTTCGAAGATACTGGGAGGCGGCTTCCAGGCCTTCCAAAGTCAGGCGGGAGTGGGCGATATGTATGTCACCGTCTCTTCCATTGCCAGCAAAAATTACCGCTACGGCAAATTTTTCTACGAGATGTACAACGGGAACCCTATCGAGACCAACATCAAGGTACTCGAAAGGATCGACGGAACGCCCGAAGGCCCTAACTCCATCAAAAACGTCCACCGATACCTCGAGAGGAAAAACATGTACAGTCCCCTCTTTAACGCCGCCTATGAGATATTCAATGAGGGGGGAACACGGCAGGAGATAAAGGAGCGCATCATCCAGGCATGCCAGTTCGATAAGAGGGACAGGGAATATATCGGACCCTTTTCGAGGATCATCTATCGCCTGCTCCCCAATTTCTGGTACAGGAGACAGAAGGGAATGCTTACGAAGATCGGTTTCTGAGTCTCTTTTTTAAGGAATTCAACTGTTCAAGGTACTTGTCTCTGTGTTTCAGCCCCCCGTACATACTGACATCATCTGAAAGATGGTGAATCACGGGGAGAATATCAAAGCCGTAGCGGTTCAGATTCTTCCTGTCGGCACCGTCAACAACAAGGACCGAGTAATAGATGGAAAGTATCCTCGTTTTCGAATCCCTCCTCATCAGATAGGCCTTGCCCGCGATCGTGTTGAGGAAGAAAGCGGCATACTCGTAGAGCCCCTCGCCTGTCAGTTCGATCTCCCCGCTTTCAGCCGCTATTTCTGCAAGGATCCATTCATAGAGGAGTTCCGTTGTCGGTTCCAAGATATCCTTCTCATGGGAGAGAATATCCTTGAAGAGGGCAATGTTCTTTTGCCCCGCCACACGACAAAAATGCGCCATGTTTCGGATAAGCAGTGACATGTCCCTCATCTCTCCCGATACGACAGGCGGATGGGAGGAAAGTATCGACAAAAGCTTACAAAAATGCGTGTAGGTTCCCTTTTCAAGGGCATAGGCCTTTATATAGTCCTGCCGGTCCAGATATTCGAAAAACTTCTTCACCTCTTCCCTCTTATTCGATACCAGATCCTGAGGTTCGAGCATTTTCTCAGGAGCAACGGGGGGAGTGATTTTCTTTCTGACTACCGTTTTTCTCTCAGGTACAACCTCTCTGTCCTGCTCGATCACCGGGGCCTCTTTTACCGCTTTCTCTTTTGTGGTAGTAACCTTCCCCTTCTCATAGAAAACAAAAGCAGCAACAATAACAAGGACGGCACAGGCACATAACAGTATGAGCCAGAAACGTTTTTTCATATCGATACCTCACTTCTCCTTTTTGAACTGAACAGTGAAGAAATAAAAATACATTTCCCTTAAGAGTCGAGCTGTCCCCGCAACTTTTTTGCGGGAAGCTTCAATAGGACCTACAGAAAATCCAGGACCTGCACCAGATCAGTTATCACAATATCGGGGACAACATCTTCACACCCTGGATCATTCTCCCCCAGATTCAGCGATCGCGCATCTCCGGCAAAAAGCGCCGTCTGGAAACCCGCCCGCTTCGCGGGATATATATCCTTCCGCATGTCGTTGCCCACATACAGCGCCTGCTCCCTTGGGACCCCTCCCCTTTCAAGGACTCTGGCAACGGTTTCGAATAGATCAACCGATGGTTTTCCATACCCCAATCGGTAGGAGAAAAACAACAACTCATTTTTAAATCCGAGATTCTCGAGCGTTTCATCGAGGAAGGCCGAAAAGAGATGGGGCGTGTAGAACTGCGCGTTTGATATGATTCCCATCAGGATATGGCTTTTTCTGCAGGCTGAAAGCATCTCCTTCAGGTTCGGCATGGGGTAGACGGGATTGACGATGAGTTCGTACTCTATCGCAAGACGCTTCATCTTTTCCCCGTCATCGATCTTCAACACCCTTTTCCATATATCCTCGATCACCACCTCGGGGTATTCGACACCCCCCTTCCTGAGTACTTCCTTTCCGACATGTATCTCCTTAAAAAATTTTTCAATAACTGCCCGGGTGTCCTCGTCCACACCGTAGCTCCGGAATAAACCGGTAATCTCTTCCAGACACTTTTCAGCCTC
>Ga0272441_10001392_pt1 | contig 51493 bp, 50 predicted proteins | sample SSMProp6N_FD_193582 | JGI IMG/M metagenome (GOLD analysis project Ga0272441, IMG submission 193582) | Marine sediment archaeal communities from Little Sippewissett salt marsh, Falmouth, MA, United States - SSM-Prop-6N | ecosystem: Environmental > Aquatic > Marine > Wetlands > Sediment ...
TTTGAGACGGAACTTGTAGAGGATCGTGTCGCCATTGTTGTCGTGAGCGTTCGCAGTCCAGGTTACGGTCGTGCTAACATTTTGGGGACTTTTTGGATCTGGTATCAGCGAATCGAAGACAGGGGGCGCGTTCTCTTTGGTGGCATTGTCTTCGGTGACCTTGTAGTTGTCTGCCTCGCAGTCGTCCCAATTGCTTTCAGGGTTATGCTTTCCGTCTATTATCCAGACTTCTACCGCGTAGTCGCCTTGCTGGGATGGCGTCCAGTCCCAAAATTTTGCGGTGCTCCAGTCTTGGACGTCTTGCCATTTACCTCCTGTCAAAGGCCCTTTGAGACGGAACTTGTAGAGGATCGTGTCGCCATTGTTGTCGTGAGCGTTCGCAGTCCAGGTTACGGTCGTGCTAACATTTTGGGGACTTTTTGGATCTGGTATCAGTGAATCGAATACTGGTGGTACGTTGAAGGCAGGCGGCGGATTGTCATGAGTGGGGTCCAATAACCTACATTGAGTAATTTCTGACTTAATATTACGAAGCCTGTTATTATAGTTCCAATCACACACGTCTACTTTAATATCTACAATGTCATCACTATTCCAATGCGGAACCTGCCAGATCCAACTACTATCGTTGCTCCAGTTTCTTTTGAGACACCATCTGTTACCAAAATTCGGTGGCTTCAATGAATATTTATAATATATTAGATCGCCGTCAGGATCTTTTGCCGAAGTGTTCCACAACACGTGCGAACCTATTGGCACATTCCAGATATCCGTCAAGTTTGAGGTAATATCAACAATACACGGTGGATTGTTGGGGGTAACAACAAGATGTAGAGATTTATTGTGTTTGATTTCATCCTTACCAATAAATCTATAAAATGAATGTGGCCGCATATCCGCTGAGGCTAAACATAATATCATGTGATTGCCAAGTGGTGTGGAATCATTTATTGTAATTTTGAAACATGCGCCGTTACATTCGTTAGAGGACTCAAATTTCATCCGATGATATTTAGGCTCAATTATTATATTATCGTCTGATGTTAATTTAATAGAAATATCTAATTCATCGCAGTTTGTAGCATTAAACGGTATTGTTATAGTTTTTGTGCTTCCTTGGGGAATGGTGAAGTTAAGTGGAACAAAATCGAAATCAATGTTACATGTATCAACGATATCAGCATAAATGTATACGTCTGGTACAAATGATAACAATGTTAAAAAAACTGTTACGCCTATTATAAACTTAGATAGATTGTGTAAACTCACTAATGAAACAAAACTATGTATAATTAACTTAAGTTTATTATAAAAAAAATTTAAAAAAGATCCCATATACTGATTCAATTTATGTATAATACTTTTTAGATTACGTAATAGCTTGCCGATAATCGATACAATTATTCTCTCTAGCATTACCTACACCACTTATTGGGGCTAACGTATTTAGAGCGTGTTACTCTTCACATGTTGATTCTTGAAGTTACTCAAACTAAAATAGCGAATAACCCAATAAATACTTTGCACTCATCATTTAATCGATAGTCTACAGATAATGAGTAGTTGAATATAGAAACCGCAGTGCAGAGCTGCCCCACCCTGATTGCATTTATAGAAACCAAATTGGATGTGGCCATATCCACTCATATTAGATATGTTATCCGCGAGCGATCAGTCTAACTCAATGGTGGTGTATTAACCCACTCTATTCTTAGCTAATATCTGTGAGGAATGCACGCATGCCCTGTGCTCCACGCACTCTGAGATTTCCATGTGGCCAGGCTCTCGATCTGGGCATCCCCCTCAACGACCCAGATCTGCGATATGGGGGAGATCCATCTTCGAAAGGGTTTCTTAGGTGCGCTCTTCACGACCCTGTTCTCCCTACATATTAGCGGGACGATTGTGAGGTGGATTTTTGGCCGATACCTTGCACGGGGGCGAATTCCTCCGCACCAAAGGCCACTGGTATCTGCAACGGGGGGAGTCGAACCCACGGCGTTGGAAAAGGGCCAAATCAAATTGCATGCGGCCGGTTTTCCAGATTTCAGAAATCTTTGAGTCTTCGTTGCCCAGATTTTCCCGATTAGCACCAGTGGCCATAATTTGGGAACTTTGCAAGCTGTTTGAGGCCAAGGACGGTGATTTTTGCATTTGCAGACCCAATTGGTGAAAACCAGTAAGTGGCGCTATTTTGAAATATATCTGAGAAAAAAAATCATGATCCCAACGCTTATGTGACGGGTAATACTCGATACGTCTCGACGTCGTCCCAACAAGAGACGTACCGACCCTTTAACACATTACGACTGATCGATTTCCTCCAGTCTCTTTACAATCGCCGCAGTCACATCTTTCGTGCTACAACTTCCGCCAAGATCTGGAGTCTTCAAACCTTGAGACAACGACCACTCCACAGCCTCTTCGATCAGCTCGGCTTTTTTGCCCTGACCGAGCCAGTCGAGCATCATGGCCGCGCTTTTAATCGCACCTATTGGGTTTGCGATTCCTTTGCCCGCGATATCGGGCGCGCTTCCGTGGATGGGCTCAAAAAGGGCGTATCGATCCCCCAAATTGGCGCTGGGACACAGGCCCAACCCCCCTATCACCCCTGCGGCCTCGTCGCTTAAGATGTCGCCAAAGAGGTTCGTCGTGACGATCACATCGAACCTTTCCGGCCTCAAAACCAGGTTGTAGGCGGCCGCATCCACCAGCATGTCTTCGTAGGGAACGTCCCACCTTGACGCGGTCTCCCTGCATATCCGAAGAAACAGGGTGTCGCTCTTAAGGACGTTGGACTTGTGGACGATCGAGAGCTTTTTTCTCGTGGACGCAATCTCGCAAGCCTTCTCGGCGATTCGGAGCGATCCTCTCAACGTGATCACCCTTAAAGTGGTGGCCTCCTCTTCATCGAGCTTTTCGACCCCTGAGTACATCCCCTCGGTGTTCTCCCTTACGACGACAAAATCGAGGTCAACCTTTCGGAAAGGCCGGATGTTGGCATAAAGGTCGAGCCCCTTTCTCAACGTCAAAAGAACGCTTCTGTAGTTTGGATCTGGCGGGGTGGTGATGGCACCAAAGAGTACGCAGCGACATTCCCTGATTGTGTCCAGATCGTCCTCTGTCATGGCGTTTCCAGTTCTCTTCCAGCGACCATACCCCAGTTCGACCGGGACGAGATCGAGATCCGCGCCCACCGCTTCCAAGATTCGGACCGCGCTTTCGATCACTTCGGGCCCGACACCATCGCCCTCAACCAAAGCTACTCTTTTTTCAGCACCTCTGCCAGACATCTTATCGCCTCCGCAATCTGGGGTGCGCCATCGCCCCAGTGAACCACAACGCCGGTGTGGCCTTTCAATTTCGTAACCCCCCTGCGCTCGGATTTACAGCATCTCGTTATAAAGGGGCCCTGGGGCGTTAGCTTTTCGTTGGAGAGAGGACAGGTGTTAAGGAACCTATGACTTTTCCCAGGATACATGTTCCTGAAGACCTCTCTAGAGACCTCACATCCTACGATCTGAGGATCGTCAACATCCACTCGATCTGAATCTAAGGACTTGCCAAGACCAGAAGCTGTGCAGGGAAAGTAGACCCTTTCGCCCTCATACTCGCCCAGATCCAAGACGCGACTCTTGAACTTGAGGGCGAGGTCGCCCAATATCCCAGATTGTTCCAGGTTTTCTATGACGTAAACCAACCATGACGGCCTTGGCGGGACCACGTCCAAGATCTCAATCTCGGTGATAGCACCAAGATCGGGCTCGTGGACGAAGGTGATGTGCTCGTCAGGCCCTTTGAATATCACCGTGTTGACTTTGACTTTGCCTTTGCAAAGATCAAAGGCAGTCTCGATCAGCCTTGTCCTCGCTCTCGTATCCACAATCTCGGGATATTCCAGGATTTCACCGCCGCTTGCGACAGGCTCTAGGGATTTTACAGGCCGCATGAACCCTTTACCAGGCTCGGCCTCGGCTCTGTATATCACAATCTCGTCGCCATAATGGATCAAGAATTGGGTTGAAAAGTAGATGGGATCGCCCGGTCTTGCCTCAAGCGCGGTTCCCACGTACTTGTAATCTTCTGGAAATATCAATCAAATATCTCCTTTGAGCTTCTGCATTCTTCTGTGGGCGACAAGGCCGCCATTCTGGAGAATCTCTTGAAGGAAGGCGGGAAGCTTTGTCCCCTGGAGGGTCTTGCCGTTCACCGTTACAGTGCCTAGATCCAGGTTGACTTCTACTACGTCCCCTTCGTTGCATTCCACATCTGCCTCGACGACGGGAAGGCCCACGTTAATCGCGTTTCTGAAAAATATTCTGGCAAAGGATTTAGCAACCACACAGGCCACCCCAGCCCCTCTGAGAGCAAGAGGTGCCTGCTCTCTTGATGATCCGCAGCCAAAGTTACTTCCAGCCACAATCACGTCGCCGGGCTTCACCTTATTGGCAAAATCCGGGTCTAACCCTTCCATCGCGTGAAAGGCGAGCGACTTCACGTCCTTCGTCCTGAGATAAGGTCCGGGAATTATGACGTCGGTGTCCACATCGTCCCCAAAGACCCATGCCTTGCCCCTGATCATGACAGGTGATTATCTTGCATCTGTATATGACTTTTCTCTGAACAGGATAAGAAAAAACGAGCGTACAAAGGGAAGATATTATTAGGACAAAAGCCAATTGGCGCCTCTCGATAACGAGCAATCATGAGACGGCGCCAGGAGGCGATCTGACTGTTACAGATTAAAGACTTATCAGTCAAGATAGGCAACAAACAGGTCTTAAAGGACGTCAACGTGACCGTTGGCAAGGGCGAGACCCACGCCCTCTTTGGACCCAATGGCTGTGGCAAGACCACCTTGCTCAGCACTATCGCAGGCATCCCCAGATATGAAGTGATGGGGGGCAGCATCATCTTCAAGGGGGAAGACATAACCCAAATGCCGATGCATGAGCGGGCAAAATTGGGTCTGGGGATTGCCTTTCAGCATCCGCCAACCATCAGAGGGTTGAAGGTCAAAGATATGGTGACCCTCTGCAACCCAAAGGCAGATGTGGAGGGAATCCTAAAAGACATGGATTTCGAGGACTTTGCCGAAAGGGAAGTGAACAAGGGCTTTTCGGGCGGCGAAGTGAAACGATCTGAGATGGTCCAACTTTTGGCACAGGAGCCTGACTTCGTGATGCTAGATGAACCAGACTCGGGCGTGGATCTCGAGAACATAAAGGTGATCGGAAGGGCGATTAACGTCATCACTCAAAAAGATATGAAACCGAGCCTCAGGACCAAGTCCGGCATGATCATCACCCATTTTGGCCACATTCTCGATTACATGTCCACCGACAAGGCCCACGTGATGATCGAAGGAACCATTGTCTGCTCAGGAAGCCCAAATGAGATCCTAGAACAGATCAAAGCAAACGGATACGAGGGGTGTGTAGAATGCCTATGTCCCGTCTAGAAAAGAAGGCGAACGAGGCGAAAGATAAAAAGGCCGCGCTGGGTACCGACATTGATCTTGAGACTTACGAACCCGAGTCGGAAGATTACGGGGAAGTCGAAGCTCTCGATATGCTTCCGCAGGAGGTTCAGCAGGCTGCACTCAACGCTGGAGTTAGCCTTTCGGGCGAGTCTTCTGGAAACTATTTCCAGCTGGGGCAGTCTGCAGTACACAAGCAAGCCTCAGCAGAAGGAATAGAGCTGATCGACATAGGAACGGCCCTCAAAAAACACGACTATCTGAAAGATTATTTCTGGAAACTCGTTCCGATTGACACGGACAAGTACACTGCAGACGTGGGAAGGCATCCTCCTGCAGGATATTTCATCAGGGCAAAGCCTGGAACCAAGACGGTATTTCCGCTCAAGACGTGTCTATACATGGGAGGAAAGAACCAGCGGCAACGGGTTCACAACGTGGTTATAGCCGAAGAGGGATCTGACCTTCACATAATCACAGGATGCACAACACCATCTCATGCAGGCCGAGGTCTTCACTTAGGCGTATCCGAAGTTTACGTCAAGAAAGGTGCACACGTGAGCTTTACCATGGTCCACAACTGGGGCGAAGACGTTGAGGTAAGGCCAAGAGGTGCTAGTTACGTCGAAGAGGGCGGCTCCATATCCGAGAATTACATCACCTTGACGCCAGTAAAGAGCCTCCAGGCATTCCCGACCGCGACTCTTGCAGGTGAAGGTGCTGTTGCCAGTTTCAACACGATTATGTATTCAAGGAGAGGCAATATCGATATCGGAAACCAGACCATACTCCAAGCGCCTCATACCAGCGCCGAGTCCATATCTAGGGTTGTATCTACCGGCGGCGAGATTATCAACAGAGGAAGGATGGTGGGAAAAGTTCCCGAGATCAGGGCTCATGTAGAGTGCGTGGGCCTGATCCTGACCGAGAAAGGCAGGATCTATTCCATACCCGAGCTTGATGGCTGGTGTGGTGGTCTTGACATGTCTCATGAGGCCGCTGTGGGCAAGATATCTCAGGACGAGCTAGAATACTTGATGGCAAGAGGGCTTTCTGCAGATGAAGCAACCAGCGTCATCGTTCGAGGGTTCCTGGACGTCGAGATCAAGGGACTGCCACCTGCCCTGAAAGATGAGATCAACAACATCACAAAGTTAGAGGACATATACGGAGCCTCCTGAAAGGTCACCTGGCTCCGTTTTTTCTCATCTTTTGCGGTTGGACAAGTGTTAGCTATTAGCTACTTTTGGCGGAAAAAGCGGTCACGTCTGCGGCTATTTTTGCAACGATCTCATCGGCCAGGAAGTTTCTGTTCTTCTCGGTCTCCGTTACCAGGGCCGCCTCAGACTTGATCTTCAGCGCCAAGGGATGTTGAGATTTTGCCTGGACGACCACAAACATCGCTTTTCCGCCGCCCTTTTTGCAATCCAAACGCTCAAGGACGCGCCTTACCAAGGTAGATTTTCCAACACCTGGTGCACCGGTTATAGCCAAAAGGAGGGGCATGTCTCTTCTCTCACTCTCTGAACGAGGCGGCTTAGGCTCTCAACGTCCTTTATCTCACGCCGGACAAGCTGTTTTAGCCTCTTTCTGATCTCCAGGTTGGCGCGGGCCCTGGTGCCTGAAAGGTATAGCTCCATCTTAGATGCCAGCTCGTCGCCTTTCCGGTCCCAGTCAGTCAGGATCACGACCTCCTCGAACTCTTCTGCAACAGTCTCCATGAGGTCAAGGGCAGGCTTCTGAGCTGCCATTATGATAGTGCCTTCTATTCCCAAGTCCCTCAAGGATCGCTCGTCTCGAATGCCTTCCACGATTATGGCAGCACCTTCTTCAGAGACCTCCAGAAGCTCTTCGATGATCTTTTCTAGCGCCTCGGGGTCGCAGCTTACCTTTTTCGTCTCGTCACGATGTCTGCGCATCAATCATCACTCAGATGAACTCCTATTGATCAGCAACAAATGACCCATTTCTCTATTTTTCGGCCAGGCGCGCGGCCAGAATTTCGACCGCCTTTTCGGATTCAAGGCCTGTGATCAAGACGACTTTTCGGTGACTTTTGTGGCCGCTCATGACCTCGATCTGACCGGAAGAGAGGCCGAAAATAGATGCAAGCTCCTTTGTGAGCTGGAGATTGGCCTTCCCCTTTGTGGGTTTCTCGGTCAACTTCGCTTCCAAAGACGCCCGCCATGGATTGAAGCCAGAGGGCACCCTCAATTCTTTAGAGCCTGGGACCACCTCGAACCTCATAATCACACCTTTAGGATGGGAGTCGATCGCCTCTCTGATCCGAGCAGGTTCCATAGCTAGCAAAACATGAACAACGAGGCTTAAAACTTTGCCCAAAGCGAATTAGGGGCAAAGGGGGCGAAAGAAGGCCTTGGGGGTGGCGCCGGAAGTGGTGCCCAGTAAAATATGCAGCCTTTGCGAATTATGGCAGAGGATGATTTTATGGTCTGTTTGATTCAAATCACCGCAAATATTCTTGCCCTATGAAACAGGATATATGAATCATTTTCCGCTGCATTATCCAAAAGTCACATATTCTTCTCTTACATTACATCCTACACAAAAGTAGGAAGGAGGGATGAATATATGCAATATTTTTGGTCACTGACGCTCTTGCTTCTGTTTCTGACGATATCCGGATGTGTAACCGATAATGGTGAGACGATATCCCAAACGTCTTGTTCAATTGAACCCGAATGCGAGAGCGCCCCATGGTGCCAGGTCTATTTCACCTACGAAGACGACGTAGAAGGCTGCACCGTAGATCTCATCGATTCCGCACAAGATAACATCTACATGGCGGTTTACGATCTTGACCTTGAGAGCGTTGCTGACGCCCTGACCAGAGCCTCGGATCGAGGCGTCAATATCACAATGATAATGGACAACACTCAAGCCGAAAGAGAGGCGTCCATGTGCAATTGCCTCCAAGAAAAGGGGATTCCCCTGGTCCTTGACAGGAGCAAAAGCGACTTCATGCACAACAAAGTGATCGTGGTGGATGGCAAAAAGGTATGGACAGGGTCTACGAACCCGACTCAAAATGGCGTAAACAAAAACAACAACAATGCTCTCGTCATAGAGTCAGAAGAGTTGGCAGAAAACTACATCGCTGAGATCGAGGAGATGTGGTGCCAGTATGAGCTTGGCGAAAGAAAGGTTACGCCAACACCTCATCCCGATTTTGAGATTGGGGGCGTAAGAGTCGAGAACTACTTTGCGCCAGAAGACGATGTAGAAGAAGAGATCCTAAGTGAGCTTGATTCTGCCGAAAGCTCGATCCGGTTCATGACATTCACATTCACCAGCGATCCCATCGAAGAGAAGCTGATCGAAAAAAGCGAAGACGGCGTCGATGTCAAAGGGATCTTTGAGTCAAGACAGACTAGCCGATACGCAGCTTATGGGCCGTTATGTGATAGTGGAATCACAGTGATCAAAGACAAAAATGGTTACACCATGCATCACAAGGTCTTCATAATCGACAACATCACCACGATCACGGGTTCTTTCAACCCAACGAAACACGCGAACGAAGACAATGACGAGAACATACTGATCATACACGATTCAGCAGTTTCCCAGGAATACCTGGAAGAGTTTGACAATTTATGGATTGATTGGTGTGGGTGAGAAAATAGGAGTGGGCCCGACGCGATTCGAACGCGTGATCCCCGCCGTGTAAGGGCGATGTCATAACCACCTAGACCACGGGCCCTCGGGCCCACACCATGTCGCTTGTCATATTAGATTCTATCGCTTAGAAACACTTACTTGGGCTTGATGTAGAGCCCTGTCAGGGTCTCGTCCAGGATCTTTTCATCGGGCTTTGCCGTAACGAGACTTACAACAATCATCGCAAGGACTGAGATGACAAAACCGTACATGCTGAAATGGATCGGCAACGGCTGGATGAACTGATGATAATATCCAGCAACACCGGCGCCAATAAGGCCAAGCCCCATCGAGAAGATCGCACCTTCCCTCGTGGCCCGTCTCCAGTAGAGCCCTGCCAGAAGCGGCATCACATAACAGGCGAGCATCAGCCCGATTCCCATCCATATCAGCCAAGCAAGAAGCTCAGGCGGGTTGCTCCAGGCAAGTATCAAGGTAATGAGGGCTGCGACGGCGACAGCGCTCCTGCTCATGAAAGTTACCGACTTGTCTGATGCCTCTGTATTTATGAACCGCTTGTATATGTCCCAGCCAAAGTAGCTTCCTATGGTCAGCATCAGCCTGTCTGTGGTGGACATCACCGCAGCAAGGACTATGATCCCGACAAATATCCCGATGGCCTCGGGGAACGCATACTCTGCGCCTATGATGAATGAGTAATCAGAGGGGTTCGCAACGCCTGAAGGCAAGGCGATTTTGCCCTCGGTCACCATAACCTTGGCGGCAAAACCTGAGATCTTTATGAGGTACATCACCACTGCGTAAAGGACGAAGGCAACGAGCGGCGACCACTTGAAGTACTTGCTCTCTCGGGCCGAAAAGACGTTGTTGATCACGTGAGGCGCGCTTGCAAGCCCGAAGGTCAAGAGGAAGAAGAAGGAGGCCAGGAATGCAGGAGTTGCAAAGGCGTAACCGGCGTAGGGCGGGTTCATCTGGGGGTACCAGAGTTGGACGAAGTTGGGATCGAGGCTTGCAAGGACTGTGTTTATATGGGTCATCCCGCCAGCCGCCATTATTATCGCCGGGGCCACCACTATGACGCCGATTATAAGCATCAGTCCTTGGATCAAGTTGTTCCAGGCGACGGCATAAAGACCGCCCATGATCACGTAAGCGGTCACGATCAGGGCCGATATGAGGAGGGCCTGGTGGTAGGATATGCCAAAGAGCCAGCTCAAGACCATGCTGATGGCAACGTACTGGCCTACCATGTAGATCAAAGATACCAGTATCCCAGTGATGGCCGAAAGCCCCCGAATCCCGTTCTGGCTGTAGTAACGATGGGCAAAGTAGTCCTGAACCGTAAGATACCCTTTATCAGAGCCGATAGCGTGAAGCTTGACTCCAAAGAGGAGGATGCAGACCGCAGCGCTCAGCGGAACGAATATCTGTTCCCAAATGGTGGGCCAGCCTGCGACATAGCCAAGGCCGCTCACCCCAAGGAGAGTCATCCCGCTGCAGATGCAGGCCACAATCAGTATCGTGAAAACCCAGAATCCCAAATTTCTTCCGGCAACGATGTAGTCTTCGGATGATTTCACCTTCTTGGAAGCCCAAGCCCCTACGGCCATGAGCCCAAGGAAGTAGAAGGCCACGATCGCAGTCATTTGCATGTTCAATTCCAAGTAAGTCACCACCTAAGTGCCCAGAATAGCAGCACCAGGGCAATCAAAACGGGCACCGCAATTATCATAAAAGACGTTTCAAATGGCAGTCCAAACAATAAGCATCACCTCAAGCAAACATGTGACATGATAACGTGTCTCATTTGCAATGTGATAGCGTGTTGCATTGTACCACGTTTAAATTTAACTGTGATTATTAATGATTATAAATAGTGGTCTGGGAAGTTTTTATAATAGGTGCTCTTAAACCCCACCACAATGATCATGCAGACCACGACGGAACTGTCCGCAGAGGCCGCCACCCTGAAGAAGATCTGCGACGGGATGGCAAAGTCGGTAGCCACATCCATAAAAGAGATGGTGGGCGATCCGACGAGCGGCCAGGTTACCGAGATGGGTGCGGACGGAACCCCTACCAAAAGAATCGATCGGATTGCCGAATCGATGGCATTCGAGTTTCTGGAACGCTCTGGCATCGAGTTTACGATTCTGAGCGAGGAGATGGGAAAGAAGGTCGTGGGCGAAAACCCAAAGTATTTCATATATCTAGACCCACTCGATGGGACCTTCAACGCCATAAACGGGATCCCTTTCTACGCGATATCGGTGTACATCAGTAATCAAAGCTGCAACTTCGGCTACGTCTTTGACCTTGCCCACGAAATCAAGTACTACGCAGAAGAGGGTAGGGGTGCCTGGACTGAAGTCGGGGGCGAGGGCATGCCCCGACGGCTCAAGGTTTCGACGACCAAGAACCTAGTGAATTTCAGCATCACAGCCTACACAGCCAGGCCCAAAACCCGGAGGATAAACAATGTTGCTGACGTGGTGAGAAGGGCCAGAACGATGGGCAGCACGTCTCTTGAACTCTGTCTTGTGGCCTGTGGCAAGATGGATGCCTTCGTTGACCTCCGACACGGTCTGAGGATCGTGGACGTTGCAGCCGGAAACCTGATTGCAAAAGAGGCTGGCGGGCTCGTGACGGATGGGCGCGGCCGAAAAGTCAAGATGGACGGCGTGATGTGGCAAAAAAATGATCTGATCGTCTCCAACGGTGAGGCTCATCAGGCACTCCTGAAACTAGCAGGTGGTGGCGGCGATTAAGATGGGTTTCGTCTCAAGAGGAGACGTCAAATCAGTAAACATGGTCCGGGACCTCATCGAGAAGTTCAAGTCTAGGGCTACGATCTTCGTTGAACCTGAGACCGCAAGAAAGCTGGGCTTAAAAGAGACACCAGTATGCGAGATGGATGCAGACTTCATAGTCTCGGTGGGTGGTGATGGGACTATACTTCGGGCCATACGTAAGATGGACGATCCCCGCCCCATTCTCGGGATTAACATGGGGACCCTTGGGTTTCTCGTAGACATCGAGCCCAAGGATGCCGTCAGGGTTCTGGAACGCACCCTATTTGGCTTCGATGTGATGGAGCGAAACAGGATCGAGATCCAGATCAACGGCAAGAGCCTTGCCTCTGCCACCAACGAGGTTGCGCTCCTTTCGGCAAGTCCTGCAAAGATGTTGGAGTTTGAAATCATCGTCGATGGCTCTCTCCTTGAGGGTTTGAGGGCAGACGGTCTCCTTTTTGCGACATCTACTGGATCGACCGCTTACGCCATGAGCGCAGGCGGCCCCATAGTGGATCCGCGAGTCGATGCCGTGGTTTTAGTCCCGATGGCGCCTTTCAAGCTATCGGCAAGGCCTTGGGTTCTTCCAGACAGCAGCATAATCAAGGTCAACCTTCCTCTTCCCGGAAAAGAGGCCCTCGTTGTGGTGGATGGCGAGAATGAGGGCACCATATCAAAAGAGGATCATGTGACCATAAGGAAGGCCGAAAAGCCCGCAAGGTTCGTCAGGGCCAGCAAGAACGGGTTTTACGAGAAAGTGAGGAGCAAGCTTGCCTGAAACGGCAAGGACCCAAAGGGCCGAGGCTTCCTCAGGTTATTGTTTAAGATACGGCCCTCTTCACGGACACTATTTTGGCACCGATCGCCTGCCTTGACCACCCACAAAACAAATATTTTATGGAATGGGCACCCATTACTTAACATGCACCATTCTCGGGGGGCTCTGCATGGCGAGAATATCGCCTACTTTTCGATGGAGATCGGGCTTGTAAACGAGATTCTGACCTATGCAGGCGGCCTTGGCACCCTTGCAGGAGATACGGTCAAGTCGAGCGCCGATCTGAAATTGCCTTTGGTTGCGGTAACCTTGGCGAACAGAGACGGAACATTCCGGCAGGAACTTGACGAACGCGGTTGGCAGATTGAGCATCCGATCAAGTGGGATCCTTCAGACCTGCTGGATCCTCTGGATCAAATGGCAACGGTCCAGATCGAAGGGCGAGAGGTTAAGGTCCGAGCCTGGCTTTATGAGCTTTTGAGCCTCACAGGCGGAAAGATCCCTGTGCTATTTCTTGACACCGACATGGACGGGAACGATTCAGAAGATCGGAAGATCACATCTCACCTCTACGGCGGAGACGATCGGTATCGTCTGAAGCAAGAGATGGTTCTTGGGATAGGTGGCTTGCGAATTCTGGATGCCCTCGGATTTCGGATCAGGAAGTACCACATGAACGAAGGTCACTCAAGTCTCCTCGCCTTGGAGCTTCTCCAAATGTCCGAAATGGACGAAGGAACTGTCAAGGACATGTGCGTCTTTACCACTCACACCCCGATCGAGGCCGGGCACGATAAGTTCTCTTACGATCTGGTCCGGGAGGTGATGGGTGAAGAAAACGTCCGGATTCTCAAGAAGTTTGGCGGATCTCAACGTCTGAACATGACACTTCTTGCTTTGAACCTCTCTGAATACGTGAACGGCGTTGCCAAACGGCATCGTGACGTATCGCGAAAGATGTTTCCAGGCTACAAGATAAACGCCGTGACCAACGGAGTTCATTCCTACACCTGGACCTGTCCTGCTTTCAGGGAACTTTACGATCGGTACCTTCCAGGCTGGGCTAACGAGCCTGAGCTTTTGGTCAGGGTGGACATAATCCCGGACGATCTGATCGTGGAGGCTCATAAAGCTGCGAAAAGGGATTTGATCGATCGCGTGAAGGATTCGACGGGCCTTGATATGGACCCAGAAGTCTTGACCCTCGGTTTTGCAAGGAGGGCTACGGAGTACAAGAGGCCCACCCTGTTGTTTTCGGATCTGGACAGGTTGAGGCGGATAAGTTCCAAAGGGAAGATACAGATCGTGATGGCGGGAAAGGCCCATCCCAAAGATGAGGGCGGAAAGAGGCTGATCGAAGAGATATTTCGTCATTCAGAGGTCTTGAGAAGCGACATTCCGGTCGCGTATCTCGAAAACTACGACATGGAACTTGCTGCAAAGATGGTCGCAGGAGTGGATGTCTGGGTGAACACGCCGCTTCGGCCCCGGGAAGCTTCAGGGACAAGCGGGATGAAGGCGGCCCACAACGGCGTCATAAATTTCAGCGTACTTGACGGCTGGTGGATCGAAGGCTGGATTGAGGGGGTGACTGGCTGGTCTATCGGGCCCGAACCTGGCGAGCGGATCTCTTTAGAGGAGGGATGGCAGAGGGACCGAGAGGACCTTTACAGCAAGCTCGAGTACATAATCGTCCAGACCTTTTACAACAGAAAGGACGAATGGGTGAGGATGATGAATAACTCGATAGGGATGCTGGCCTATTATTTCAACACACACCGGATGATGCGAAGGTACGTCACCGAGGCGTATCTCTGATCTCTGACACGCTTATTTCAACCATTTTCGCAGTTCTCTGAAGCAAAATAGGGCAGCCCAAAATGTCCTGAAGGTCCACGAGATGGCCGCCCAAGCGGCGCGGGAAGAGGGGCGGGCCGCGCCGGGGGGCCGCTTGGCGCGCGCATATTCCTTCCGCCCGCAACCGAATCCGGGCCACAAAAAGAGGTGGGGGCGAAAACGGGAGGCGGTGGATTTGCTTTTCAGCTGCTGAGGTGATGGAGATCAGCGATCCTTAAGAAGGTCAAAAGGTAGATAACACTGAAGCCTCAAAACTGAGCCAAAAAGGGTGTGCTGAAGGTGATCGATGGATGGACGCGTTTAATGTCCTGAAGGAACACGAGAACGAGATTAAGAAGCGGTTCAACGTGAAGCGAATTGGAATTTTCGGCTCTTATGCTCGTGGAGAGGAGAAAGAAACGAGCGATGTTGACGTGCTCGTGGAGTTTGCGGAGCCGTCCTTCGATAACTTCATGGATCTCGTCTTTTTTCTGGAAGACCTCTTCGGAAAGGAAGTGGATCTTGTCACCACTGGTGGTTTGAGCCCCTACATCGCCACATTCGTGGAAGAGGAGGTGGTCTGGGCTGGATAAAGATCAGGTATTCTTAAGGCACATCCTCGACGAGGCAGAGTTCCTGCTCAAAAATTACCAGCATCTTGAGCTTCAGGACCTCTTGGAGGACGAGGTTTTGCAGAGGGCCTGTTTGAGGAGTCTGGAAGTGATCGGCGAGGCCACAAAGAACCTGTCAGACGAGTTCAAGGCGGGTCACCCAGAGGTCGAGTGGAGGAAGATCGCCGGGATGAGGGACAAGTTGATCCATCACTATTTCGGCGTTGACTGGGCGGTGGTCTGGATCGTCCTGGAAAATAAGATCCCTCAGCTGAGAAACGATGTGGAAACGCTGATAGAGGAACGGAAAGATCGGGTTTCTGGCCGTACCTGACGGCGGAACTTCAGGATAACGTTTCTTCTAGGTTCAGGCCAGCAGCGCTTTTCCTCAGATTCGCCCAGGCGGCGCGGGCAATTAGAGTGGACGGGCCGATGGATCGCGCCAACTCCACCGAGCGAGGAAGCTGGGCCACGAAAAGAGGCGGTGGTAGGGTGGGTGGTGTGGTCGTCAGGCGTTCACCATCGAGCTGAGGAAAAAAGGTATGGTCGCTAAAGGCGAAAGATAGATAACTTCAACGCCTCGAATTAAGTCAGGTGATTATTAGGATGGTATCTGCCAAAATCAAAACCGCAAAAACTGAAACCACCCCCTTTGATCTAGAAGACGAATTCGTAGCAAGCATAATTAGGGGTATAGAGGATTACAAGGAGGGACGTGTGACCGTCTGCCATAATAAAGACGAAATTTTGAAGCACTTAAACAGCCTGTAGTTAATTTTAAGGTTGCTGAATGATTACCAAAACGATCTTTACTAAAGAATTTGATAATAATTATAAAAAATTGACCCAGAAAAACAGACCTTTTAAAGAAAAGGTGATAAAGAAGATTGAAAAAATAGTGAAGGATCCTGAAATTGGCGTGCTCAAGAGATATGACTTAAAAGGTGTGCGTGGTGTGCACATCAACCCTTTTGTCATCACTTACGCAATTATTGGAGATTCGGTCGTGTTTATAACCATCAATCATCATGACTTTGTATACGGCGAAACCAGCACCATTTATGCGCGGTTGATGGATAGATGCCCTCAACTCTGGAGCAAAACTCTGATGAAAGATGGCAAATAAGATCCCCTCATAGCGCCACGGCTTCTTTCAGTACCTCGTCCCGGATTCGCTTTCAAAGTCCCTTCTCGGTCACGACGTCCACGGGGCTGCCCAAAAGGTCCTGAAGGTCCACGTCGCTTGCGGCCTTTGCCTCGCCTCTCGTAATGGAGCCAAAGATCCTGACGTTGCGCGCCCCGTGCTCGGCTGCCGTGTGGAGGATCTCAGGCCGCTTTTCTTTGAGGTGGCCGTAGATTTCCATGATCCAAACCACCTGATCTAGCCCAAATGGTTCTTCGCTATTCCGTGTGGGTAATTCCTGGATAAGTCAGTGGACACCATGATGCAAGAACTTGCCCTGAGTCCGACCTCCAAAGCGATTGATAGCGATATACCTTTGATCATGCGAATCACCAGATTCGTGACCCCATTAATTTACCCACACAAAACAGCGAGGTGCCCTGCAATTGATCCTCTCACTCGAAGAGAAACTTGTCATCGAACAGGGCACAGTATGAATCTTTTTCGCTAATACATCGATTTGGGCATATTTCACAAAAACTGAGCATCTCATCCCAGGAATCTGAAATTATATCCGTCATTTTGTTGATCAGACCAGCACCCAAGTAGGGAAAATATGATTCTATCGGCTCATATGAAATGCATACATTTTTGATTTTGCCGGATAACTGCTGAAGGACCTGATTCTTCATTTCCTTTGAATAATAAACTGAAAATTCGGCAAGGGCCTTATCGCTGATCTTCTGTCTCTTGAGTCGAGATCCAATTTCTTTTTTCATGTTATCGTATATCGCCATTGAGAATTCGTAGCAAAACCAGTTAAGTTTTATCTTCTCGCTCTCGCTCGAATAGAACGAGATCGGGCTTATCATGTCCAGACCAGACGTCTTTTCTTTCCTCGCTCTCATCATTATCCCTCCCTATGATTTTTGCTCGGCAGCGTGCCGAATGTGATGTAATTTCGGACGCCCCATATCCTCAACTGCGGCTATTCACACTTCATAGATAAATATATTCATCCCATTATCCACTCCTCGTTGGTAACTACTCAGGTACCCATGATCGGCATCATTAGCCGCAATTTGCGAGATATTTCGTCAGCCACCAACTAGGCCTGTTTTTTAAATTTGTGGTCGGATGATATCGTTTTTGTTTTGGCACGATTCTGTAGTTAGATTATCTTGAGCACCTGGAACCAATACCTTTCGATCGATTTTGGGGTACCTGAGTAGTTACCTTCTGTCTTGATCATCGAGGGAACTCGTACAGGGCGGAATGATTCTCTTGATGGTGAAACGACCACAGAACAGTCTGTCTGTAATGTATGCAGGGAAACGGTGGATGCTTCGTCCGGTCTCATTATTGCGGATTTATCAGCTAGGAATTTTGAGCGGCTCGAATCATTCCAGGAGATTGCCCAGAAAACAGGCAGGGAGTTGGTTGTGCTTGCAAAGGACATCTACTGGTGGGGATAAAAGGCGTTCGGGACACCCAGGACCGGGACTGGGTAAGCATGGGTGACTTGCCCTTGTGAGCATCACACCCTCCAAAATCCTCGGGTTGGCCAAGACCCGGGAGGGTGAGATGCGCGCCAAGCCCCGAGCCGCAAACCTCCCTGAGATCCTCAAGGTCGGACGTTTCCAGGGGTCCAAATCCCGCGGGCGCGTATACGGTGACGTGAGTGATCTCGCCGCCCTTCCACCGACCAAGTGCCAGGTTGGACTCGCTGAAAATGTAGGCGGCGCGGGCAGTTGAGGCGGCCGGGCCAATAGGGCCGCTTGGCGCGCACATTTACACGTCGCCAGGCCGAATCCGGGCCACGAAAAGAGACCGTGACGGGAAGGGCGGTGGGGTCTTCATCCCCGACCTGATGGGAAAGATCGAACCGGCGCTGAAGGCGAAAGATAGATAACTTGAAGGCACCCAAAGTGAGCTGGATGGACGCTTCTAAGGTCGAAACATCAAAAACCGAAACTTTGGACAACGAGTTTGTATCAGACATTATTGAGGGGATAGAAGACTTCAAAGCAGGGCGCGGAAAGTCCTTCGACAACAAAGACGATCTCATGAACTACTTGAAAAGCTTGTAGTTGCGTTTTCCATTTTACTTTGATCTCGCCATGCCATTTGATTACTTCCTGTCCAAACGATTCCTACATAATTACAAGAAATTAACACGCAAGAACAGGGAGTTTAAAAGCCAAGTAGATAATAAAATTGAGCAAATAGTTAAAGATCCTGAGATCGGCGTACCAAAACGTCATGATCTTGCGAGAATACGTGGTGTTCACATTGGTCATTTTGTTGTCACGTATACGGTTGTTAAAGGCACGATCGTGTTCATAACCATCAACCATCACGACGTGGTATATGGCGAAACGAGCGTCATTTATGCGCAATTGGAGATGCAGTTACCCCGAACTCTGGAGCGAAACCCAAACGAAATGTGAAAAATGATCCTCACTTCTGGGGGATGCCATGGGTGGCAAGCGGCGCTATCGGGCGAAACACATATCTTGTTTTTTGAGTATAATTCGCTGGCGCCGATTCGCCCAGGCGATGCTGGAAAGGTGCGACCGCGCCGGGGGCCGCTTGGCGCGCGCATTTTCACGCCGCCAAGTGGAATCTGGGCCACGAAAAGAGACCGTGGTGGGAAGGGCGGCAGGCAAAGTACGAAACGTGATCTCGAAGGCGGTGGTAATGGACCAACTTCATAGCCGATCATGGTGACTATTCGTGCAGATCAAATATCTCCCTTATTCTTCTCAACCTTGTCCAATATTTGTTTAATCTGATGCTTCAGCTCTGGGATTTCGTCTTCGACAACAGACCAGACCAGGTCTGTGTCCACCTCGAAGTATCGGTGGACCAAAATGTGGCGCATTCCCACGATTTGCCGCCATGGCATCTCGCTGTGCTCGTCTTTAAGCTCAACCGAGATGGCCCGAGCTGCCTCGCCGATGACCTGGAGGTGATGAACGATCCAGTTCTGAATCAGCTCATCGCCTTCGAAAGCTTCACGCCCTTTGGAGGCGTATTTTTCTGTCCTTTCTACCGCCTCGGCGATATCCAGCAACCTTCTCTGATCGTCCCTCATAGCGCCACAGCTTCTTTCAGTACCTCGTCCCGGATTCGCTTTCGTAGGCCCTTCTCGGTCACGACGTCCACTGGGCAGCCCAAAAGGTCTTGGAGGTCCATGAGAAGGCCGCCCAGGTCCAGGAGGCTTCGGCCAGGCTCCATATCGACGAGAAGGTCCACGTCGCTTGCGGCTTCTGCCTCACCTCTCGCAACGGATCCAAAGATCCTGACGTTGCGCGCCCCGTGCTCGGCTGATATGCGGAGGATCTCGGCCCGCTTTTCTTTGAGGAGGTCGTAGATTTCCATGATCCAACCCACTTGATCTCGCAAATAGTACTCCGTATCTTTTGGTATGTCCCCTTTTCGGCTTTGGGCAATCGCCGTCGGGAAGATTTCGGCTTGAAGTCGCAGGTTGGGGGTGATCCTCGATTCGCCCAGGCGGCGCGGGAAGGGTACGGCCGCGCCGGGGGCCGCTTGGGCGCGCGCATTTCCACGCATCCAGGCCGAATCCGGGCCACAAAAACAGATTGGGGCGAGAGGGGGGCGGTGGCTTTGCGGAGCTGGCGGGAGTGATTCGCGCAAGATGGGGTGCTGTTGGGAAATCGTGGGATGAAATCGAAGGCTATCTGCCAGGGCGGCGTGGTCGTCCGGGTGATCATGTCCGAGCTGAGAGAAGATCGAGGCGATGAGCCTATTTTAAAACAGCGCTGCCTACTGGTTTTCATCAATCGGACTACTCTACACAAAAATCACCATTCGCTTCCTCCAACGGCGTGCAAACTTCAATTTGCGATGAAAATCTACATAAATATTTTTGAAACAGGCTCAATCCTTAGGGTGCAGTCTCCATTGACAAAATTTATGTATATCCTTCACAAAACAAGTTGAGAAAGACCGATTCGAAAGGAGGAGATAAATTATGCGCGTCAGGCAGTTTTTTCTAGCGATAGCGATGCTGTGTGTTGGTATCATTTTTTGCGCAGAGGCGAATCTGATTGTGGATCACCAGGTGTCTCCAAGTCAGATCTATTCGCTAGATTCGGGCAGGGATATCATAGAGAGCACCGTACGTTTGACCTTGATCGGGGAAATGCCAGAAGTCAAGTCGATTCCTGTTAGGGCAGTTCTAGCAATAGACAGCTCCGGGAGCATGGAACAAACAGATTCTGAAAATCATAGGATTTCCGCGGCAAAGAACTTCGTGAACATGATGAATTCCTCCCAAGATTTGGTCGGTGTAGTGAGTTGGGATGACAACATAAATTTCGTGTTACCTCTAACGGACAATTTTACAGAGGCGATTAGCAAAATCGATGAGATTGGTTCTAAAGATGGTACGAATCTGGATGTAGGTTTAAAAGCGGCTGTGGACCTTCTCGCAGAGGATTCCGGTGCCTCGAAAGTTATTGTATTTCTTACAGATGGAAATGGTGAGTATACCCCATGCATTATGCCAGGTTCTCAAGCAGACCGTGCCAGAAGTGAAGGCATCGTGATATACTCGATAGGGCTGAATGTAGGTGGCACCGATGCGGAAGACTGTCTAAACGATATGGCAACAGCTACCGGTGGCGAATATTACGACGCACCTGAAAGTGAATCACTTGAATTCGTCTACGAAGAGATCAGCAAAAAAGTGATGAATGTTGCGGGAAGAGATGTGAATGTGAACTATGTGATTCCAGCTGATTTCATTTCCCAAGGTTATTCCGCCGAGCCAAACTCGAATATTTCCGAGGGCGATACCAGGGTTCTGACCTGGAACCTGGGGGCGATCTCCATAGGCGAGTCGCAGGAATTATTCTTCAATGTCAGCTCTTTGAACAAAGGGATCTTCGATCTTGGCGGTCCTGGTTCAGTCGTTACATACACGAGATATGACGGCAAGCCGGACAGTAGAGAAATAGAGAGCAATAGCCTAACCGTAAACGGTGGTTTTGCGTTCAAGTCAGGTATTTCAGTAGAGAGCGATAGGGTCTCTTCAGAAGTTATTAATAAATTTTACGAAAGTTTATCTCGTTCACATGACATAGTAGAGCACGATGACAATCATGTTGTTTGGATATTCACAAATACCGGTGACTGGGGATACGTCTTTGCAGATGGTAGGATGTTTGTAGCGAGCACATCAGAATTGAGCTTATATAAAAAAGATGTGCTTGAAGACACTCTACGGGATGATATTCTTAGCCGATTAGTAGCATATGGCTACGAAATGACGGGATCCCCTGACTCGAAGATGGAGTACGCTTCATATTATGCGAAAGATGTTGGTATATATCACAGAATAAAGTACGACTTCAGTGGCAATTTCGATATGTATTTAGAGGTTCCACATTGCACAGTCGAAGAGGCGAGACTAAAAGTCGTAGGATATGAATGGTCCGGTTATGACTATATTATTGATGGTAAATACGTCGCCAGCAGCATTTATTCCGGTGAAACTTTTACTGTAGATATCACGAAAGACATACCTACAGGCCGACATGATGTTTCTGGGAAACACATAAGCAATAGCCATACAATGTTGATTGAAGCCATCACATCACCGATATTGCTACCAAAACAATTTGTGCTACACAATGATCCCAACACGATAGAAATAATCGAGTTGACGAAATCTCTCGATCTGATCGCTCTTGAGACATTTTTGGGTGCACCTATTGCCCTCGATCTAGTATCTGACAAATCCAGTCCCCAGAGTGCTGGATCAAAGATAACTTGGACCGCCAAAGCGTACGACTTGCAAGAAGATACAATATACTACAGGTTCTGGCTAACGGGTCCCGCCACGGGGAAAGAGTGGGAGATAATGCAGGACTGGAGTACAAATAATACTTGGACTTGGGAGACATCAGAATCTGACGTCGGGTCAAGCAATATGTGTGTCTGGACCAGGGATGACCATATAGACCCTGACACGATGGTCAGTTACTACCAATGGAGAGCGTTCGAGATTGTTGGATAGCTCTAATAAACGGGCATTTCCTTGCTTCGATCTGCCCACCTACTTTATATTTTTATATGGAATGTATAAACAACTGAGTTATCGAAAGATTAGGCCCGTTCCCGTTTTCCTCTCGCCAATTCTCCGTGCGGCCCACCCCCTCCATTACAAGCCGACTCTTGTAGCTCCCCCCCTCACTCGCTCCGTTCCATCCGCTCCCTGATCTTTTTCCAGTGAGACCCTTCCCAGTAGAGCTTGCCACAGCTCTTGCACCCCCAGAGCGCCGCATCCTCGCCAAGATGTGGAACCTTCGCCCTCATTTCCGCGTCCGTCACCTCGACCAACTCGCCGTTACAGAGTGTGCAGCGGACCGGCTCCAGCTTCATGGGTAAGCCCCAATCCCTCATCTCGCCGAGCTGAGACTCAAGGTCAGAAGATCGGATCAGAACGGACTCTATCTTTGCCTTCTTGCACCTCTGGGCCAAAATCACGTCCCTTGTCAGAAGAATTCGGCCTTCTTGCTTTGCTATAGCCATCAGACAATCGTCGTCGACTCTCGGAGGCGGGTTTGCGACATCTTGGCCTGCAAGCCTGAGCCACCTGGCTAACTTCATCAACATGTGATCAGCCAAAAATTGAGCAGATGCCATCTTAGATCCGCTCTTTAATTCACGTCCGCAACTATTTATCGATTGGCACTCAATCACCCGACCATGAAGAAGGCGATGAGCAACGTGGACGTAGCAGCTGTGGCAGAAGAGCTGAGAGAACAGTTGGTAGGGGGCTTTTTGGGCAAAGCCTACCAGCTCTCTCCATATCGGGTGGTGTTCTCCTTCCAGTCAGCAAGCTTGGGCAAAAAGGACCTGGTCCTGGAAGCCGGGCGGCGCGTCCACCTCACCGAAAAGCCCAGAAAAGCCCCCCAGATGCCGCCCCAGTTCCCAACGGTCCTAAGGCAGCGAGTCTCAGGAGGAAGGATCTCTGCCGTGAACCAGCACGGCTTTGACAGAGTCATTGAGATCGTGGTGGAACGGGCCGACGGGAGGTATCTGCTTATCGTCGAGATGTTCCCCAAAGGAAACGTCCTCCTCACAGAAGAGTCTGGACGAATCATCCTTCCCCTAAGGCCGATGGCGTTTCGAAATAGAAGGCTCCTTGCAGGAGAAGACTATCTCTACCGAGAAGGCCAGACCGATCCGCGCACCGTGTCAAGAGAGGATCTCGCCGCAATCGTGTCACAATCCGATGCAGATATCGTGAGGACCCTAGTCCGAAACCTGAACATGGGCGGAATCTACGGCGAAGAAGTCTGCCTCAGGGCAGGTTTAGAAAAAGATCGAACGTCATCGACCCTCGATGAAGAAGAAATAGATCGGCTCCACCAAGCCCTAAAAGACGTCTTCGTCACCTCGCTTGAGAATCTCGAACCCCAGATCGTCTGCGAGGAAGGAGCTCCAAAAGACGTCGTCCCGTCCTCACTTCGAGTCTATGAGGGCCTAGAAAAGAAGGTCTTTCCAAGCTTCAGCCAGGCGCTCGATGAGTTCTTCGTGGCAGAAGAGGAAGTTGTGGGCCCAAAGCCCAAGACCGCTCTTGAACGACGAAAAGAGATGCAAGAGCGCTCCATAGAGGACTTTTCGGCAAAGGAGCGCGAATATGCAAGGTTTGGCGCCCTCATCTACGAGAATTACGGTGAGATCGAATCGATCCTGAACGCCATCGCAAACGCGATGGAGAAAGGCTACACCTATTCAGAAATCTGGGCCCGGATAAAGACCTCTGGCCTTCCAGTGGCCGAAAAGCTACTTTCCCTGAACTACCAAGGCGAGGTAAAACTGCTCTTGGACGAAGACGGGACCGAGCTTGAACTGAACGCAAAACTCACGATTCCCCAGAACGCACAACGATATTACGATCGATCCAAAGAACAGGGCAGAAAGCAAGAGGGCGCAGAAAAGGCGCTCGAAGTGACCAAAAAGCTGATCGCAAAGAAAGCGGCTCCAAAGCCCAAGACCAGACGCGTTCTCAAGCGCAGAAAGCTCAGATGGTATGAACGGTTCAGATGGTTCCGCTCATCAGACGGCTTTTTGGTGCTCGGAGGAAAAGACGCCAGCACCAACGAGGAAATCTATGCAAAATACCTCGAAAAAAGAGATCTTGCACTCCATACTGACGCGCCAGGAGCGCCACTTACCGTCATAAAGACCGAAGGAAAAGAGATCCCCGAAACCACCCTTGAAGAAGCGGCCCAGTTCGCCGTCAGCTACTCTAGCGTCTGGAAAGCAGGGCTTTTCGAAGGCGATTGCTATCTTGTGAAGGCAGAACAGGTCACCAAAACCCCAGAATCAGGTGAGTTTCTGAAGAAAGGCGCCTTTGTAATCCGTGGAGAGAGGCGCTATTTCAAAAACGTGCCGACGGGTCTAGCCATAGGCATTTTCGAAGACATGTTGATCGGCGGCCCAGTCTCTGCCGTAAAGGCAAAGTCAAATCCAGTGATCGAGATCGAACCTGGCAAATATAGCCCAGACGACCTGGCAAAGAGGATCTACAGAACCTTCACCGAAAAGGTGAATGATAGACGTTATCTAAAATCAGTGGCTTCGACCGAACAGATAGTGAGCTTCCTTCCGCCCGGAGGTTCAGAGGTGAAAGAGTAGACGTATTTTGGTAATATCGTTTGGATCGCTTGTCTAGGCCACTTTACGCCTGACTCTTTTTTATATGGTGTTTAACGATACATTTCAGACAAAAGTATCGAGCTCTTATGAGTTCGATATTTTGGCCTATCCGTATCGTTAAGCACCAATCTTGCGAGAGAGATTTGATCAAGATCAAATTAGTTTCTGTTTCTCACGCTTTCGGCCCCGGCTTCTAGAATCTCCAGGTTGAGAGCTATGAGCTTGGGCTTTTTGGCAAACGTGTGTTTGAACGCCCCGCCGAAAGCTTCTCTTGGAAGCCCCAGTTCTCCAACTTCCATCAAAGCTCCAAACATTGCGGTGTTGGCGGCCTGCTGAACGCCTCTTGCCGATGCTAAATCCGTTGCAGGAACCGATATCGCCGTCACACCTTCCGGCGGCGTGAAATCTCCAGCCGTCGAGTCGTAAAGGATCAGCCCTCCCTTCTTGACAAAAGATCCAAACTTCTCCAAAGACGGCCTGTTGAACGCCACGAGAACGTCAGGATTATCGATCACAGGAGACCCGATCAATTCCCCCGATATCACGATGGAACAGTTGGAAGTTCCACCCCTCTGCTCGGGCCCGTAATCTGGGAACCAAGAAACAAAGCGTCCGGACCTATAAGCGGCCTGAGCAAGAGCTAATCCCATGCTCAAAACGCCTTGCCCGCCAAACCCTGCAATCTTGACGCCCTTAATCTCGAAATCAGGATCTTGAACCACGTCGATGGAGTCAGCACTGGTCACACCAAAAGCCTTATCCAGCGAACCCTTGGAAAAGTCGCTCTCGCCCCTCTCGATGGGCTCGGCCTCGCTGGATCGATCCCTAAACTGTTTCAGCGGAAACTCCGCTTCCATCTCCTCGTTGATGAACTTCTCAATCCCTTTGACATCCATCCTGAGGATGGTGGGACAAGGCGAGAGAAACTCGACAAACGTGTATCCTTTCTTGTCCTTCTGAATCTCTAATGCCTTTCTCACGGCCCGCCGAGCTTTCCTTATGTGGTTTATGTCAGACAAAGAGACTCTCTCGATGAAGACCGGTGCTTTCAACGTGTCGAGAAGCTCGCACATGTGTATGGGATAGCCCGCATCTCTTGGATCCCGGCCAGTTGGAGTCGTTGCGGTAACTTCGCCGACGAGGGTCGTAGGAGCCATCTGTCCCCCAGTCATCCCATAAACGGTATTGTTCACGAAGAATACTGCGATCTTCTCGCCTCGGTTTGCGGCCTGAACAGTCTCGTTTAAGCCGATGGAAGCAAGGTCCCCATCGCCTTGGTAAGACATCAAGATGGAATCATCTTCGGCACGGGAGATGCCGGTCGCAACTGCAGGTGCCCTGCCATGTGCCACCTGGACGTGACCACAATCTAGGTAGTAGTAGGCAAACACAGAACAACCCACCGGGCTCATTAAGACACACCGGTCCTGAATCCCCAAATCAGCCATCGCTTCGCCTATCAACTTGTGCAATATACCGTGGCCACAACCCGGACAGTAATGAGTCGCCGTGGGCGCAGCACCGCCCTTTCTTGGAAATTCAGGGTACAATCCCGGATGTCCGCCAATGATCTTCTCTTTAGCTGCCATTCTCAAGCCACCTCCCTGACCTTCTCCAAAATCTGGTCGCGCTGAATCAGGCTCCCTCCATATCTCGCCACCAGCTCCACCTCTGCACAGTTTGTTGCAAGTCTTATGTCTTCTGCCATCTGGCCGTTGCTCATCTCGACCGAGATGAACTTGCAGCCCCTTTCAGAGTGAGCCTTCAACTCTTTTGCAGGGAAGGGATAGACCGTTATCGGCCTGAATAGTCCCGTCTTGATACCCTCTTTTCGGGCTGCGTCAACCGCAGATTTTGCAATCCTGCTGCTGATACCGTAAGATACCAAGATCACTTCGGCGTCCTCTGTTCGGTACTCTTCGCATTCGGCCTCGTTCTCTTCGATTCGTCTATATTTTTCCTGGAGTTTGATGTTGTGATCCTCCAGCTCGCCAAAGTCCAAGGCGATCGAGGTGACGAGGTTGCCTCTGGTCTCGTGGTTGCCAGATACGGCCCAAGACGTGTCTATTTTTGGCACCACCGCAACCTCTGGGAAATTGAGCGGCTCGATCATGTGACCTAAAACGCCGTCTGCCAGAATTATGGCAGGATTTCTGTACTTGATAGCGAGGTCAAAGGCTTTGATGATAAAGTCGCACATCTCCTGGACGGAGTTTGGGGCGAGAACTATGTTCTTGTAGTTGCCATGTCCGCCACCTTTGACGGCTTGATTGTAATCTGACTGTTCAGGTCCGATGTTGCCAAGGCCCGGCCCTGCCCTCACGATGTCCACTATAACACAAGGAAGCTCGGCTCCTGCGATGTAAGATATCCCTTCTTGCTTCAGGCTCATTCCAGGGCCCGAAGACGCTGCAAGAACCCGATGGCCTGCAGCCGCGGCTCCATAAACCATGTTTATGGCAGCCTCTTCAGACTCTGCCTGGACGAACTTCCTGCCAACCTTCGGGAAATATTTCGAGGCTTCTTGAAGAATCTCGCTGGCCGGAGTTATGGGATATCCAAAAAAACAGTCGCATCCGGCGTACATAGCCCCGACGATCACTGCGCTGTTACCATCAACTAATTGGGCAGGCATCTTTTATTCCTCCTTGATTTTCTCCTTTGTGGGAATGTGGACCTCGATCGCAAGCGGCTCTGGACAGGTGTAATAACAAGCTCCACAGCCAATACAGCCCTCCCCAGAATATATTGCGAAATGATAACCTCTCTCGTTAGTTTCGTCACCCATTTCTAAGACGTTCACCGGACACGCAACGATGCACCTTTCGCAAGCCTTGCACTCCAGTGCGTTGATCACGGGGTAGGGCTTATCCTTCTCCCTTATCTCGGTCCGCTTGATCTTTCCGCTGATGGTCTTTGGAAGCTCATCTACGAACTCGATGATCCTTGGGTACTTGTATGGAGCAGTCTCCTTCTTTACATGATCTTGCAGCTCTTTTTTGAGGGCCTCAGAGGCTGCATATTTGGGCGTAAGGACAATAGTTGCCTTCACCACTTGCCCTCTCAGCGAATCTGGAACCCCAGTGATGGCGCATTCGAGAACTGAAGGGTGAGACATGAGCGCGCTTTCCACTTCGAATGGACCGACCCTGTAGCCAGAGCTTTTTATCATGTCGTCGGTCCTGCCGACGAACCAAAAGTAACCGTCCTCATCCATCCAGGCAGTGTCACCGGTGTGATAGTAATCGTCATGCCAAGTGTCACCCATCTTTTCTGGGTCTTGGTGGTAATCGACGAATATCCCTGGGGGCTTTACCCTGTCTGTCTTGATCACGATCTCGCCTTCTTCCCCAATCTCACATATCTTGCCATTCGCGTTCAGCAGGACTATGTCGTATTCGGGCGAAGGCTTTCCCATTGAGCTTGGCTTTGGATCCATCCAGGGGAAGTTGGCAATTGAGATTACAGTCTCTGTCTGGCCAAAACCTTCCATCAACCGAAGGCCCGTGTTCTTCAGAAACTCGTCGTATATCGTCGGGTTGAGCGGCTCACCTGCAGTGACGGCGTATTTGAGCGTGGAAAAGTTGTACTTGGACATGTCGCTCTTGATCATGAACCGGTATATCGTCGGAGGCGCGCAGAAAGTGGTGACACCATGTTTTGATGCCTTTTCCATCATCGCTCCTGCATCGAACCTATCGTAATCGTAGACGAAGACTGCAGAACCCGCGATCCATTGGCCGTAGAGCTTTCCCCAGACACATTTGGCCCATCCGGTATCTGCCACCGTGTAGTGAAGACCGTTATCTTCCACGTTCTGCCAGTACTTTGCGGTAATTATGTGGCCGAGTGGGTACGCATGATCATGATTTGTCATCTTGGGATAGCCAGTCGTGCCTGAAGTGAAGTATCCAAGAAGAACATCAGAGTTCTTGGTCGCAGCATCTCCAGTGGGCCTTGGAAAATCGGGCGACATATCTTTTAGCTCTCTTCTGAAGTTCACCCAACCGTCTCGCTCGCGTTCCTCTTCGCCCACAAAGGCTTTGACCAACGATGTGTCGCCGAGTTCTCTATAGGCACCTTCGACCTGTTCTGAGACGCCGTCTTCTTCGATGCAGACGATCATCTTCAGGTCCGCCTTCTTTATTCGGTATACGATATCCTTCTCTTTTAGCATATGCGTTGCAGGAATTGCTATCGCACCGATCTTGTTGAGAGCGACCATACAGATCCAAAAATCGTAGCGGCTCTTGAGCGTGAGCATGACGGTGTCGCCCTTTCCCACTCCATACTTTTGGAATAGGTTTGCGGCCTTGTCGCTTTGGAGCTTCATATCCTTGAAGGTGAACGTCTTCTCTTCACCTTCGTCGTTGCACCAGACAAGGGCGATCTTCTCTGGATCACCTTCCGCGTAAACGTCCACCACATCAAATCCGAAATTGAAGTTCTCAGGGACGATGATCTTGAAATTTTCTTTAAAATCTTCGTATGAATCGAATTCGGTCCTCGAAACGAATCTGGCAGTTAATGATGACATTTTCGGCACCTCATTGGACTATCACATGACTAATACGAGCATTTTAGCAGGTTCGTTGTTAAGAGCTTCCATAGCGTGCCCGTACGATGAATCAAAGAATATAGAGTCACCCTCGTCAAGGACGATCTCGTTATCGTGGATGTAGAACTTGAGTGATCCTTCCAGGACATAGTCAAACTCTTGACCTGGATGACTGTAAGAAGAGGGTTTTCCTTCCCGAGGCTCCACCGTCACGACGAAAGGCTCTGCTTTCTTGTGGACGAACTTCTCGGCGAGGTTTTGATATTTGTACTGCTTTCTGCGCTCTACCTCTGCGCCCGTTTCCTTCCTCGTCACTGTGAATATCCGCATCCTCGACTCTTCTCCTGTTAGGAGGAGGCCCATGTCGACGTCGAACTTCTGAGCAATTCCCAGCAGAATGCTCGCGGGGATGTCGAGAGTTCCCTCTTCATAGCATCTGTACGTCTCCACAGGCACGTTGAGATACTCGGCCATGTCCTCAGCTGTGACCTGGGAAAGATCCCGAAGCTCACGAACGCGTGATGCGATCACTTCAATCTTTTCCTTCATGCGGATTCACCCATTCTCCCAGCATATGCCCATTGTATATAGCCTCTACTCCGATCCCCTATGTGATTTATTGCCAAAATTGGTGCATACGAAGCTGACAGATAGGCATTATTGGCAGTGTACTGGCTTGCAAAAAAGATCTATTATGATGATATATTTACAAATGCATCAAGCAATGTCACATCAAATAATACTATATTAAAAATAAATTAGCATATCATCACGAAAAATGATTCTGATCAGTTAGTGTAATATCAAATAAATTCTGTATCAATGAAAGGTGGACGCTATCCGTTTTACCACCAAATTCGCGGGCGTTCTGCTGCGTTTATCGTAAATCCTTTTCGAGAATAGAACGTCTAATATCTGGACGATTTTTTTACAGCTAAGGCTAACTCTGCGTTTAGCTAAAAATATAAAAAGAGCGTAGGCGTTATGCCTACACTGAAGGCATGACCAGAGATCTCTCGCCAGCTGCGCGGAACTCTCTGGCGCCACCCATTCCGTATCCCTTGCGAATGTCTTCCCAAGTGAAGAGCAGCGCGGGGTTTGCGAAGGTGACTTTCACCAGTGGGTTGCAGCAGAACGCGTCTCCGCGACCTGCGTGAGCAGCGCTGGAGATACCTGCGTACTCGCCCTGGTGACCGACGTTCATGGCGTAGTTCGGATAGTTGGGTCCTCTGATTTCCAGGGGGTTGCCCTCGTCGCCCTGGTAGCTGAAGACGTTGGTGGGACCACACTGGTCCTGCAAGTCGTATCCGAAGAAGCCCATTCTGCCCCAGCCTTCCTTGTGGATCATGTGACTGAGATACCAGCCTGCAAGAGCCATCTGGCTGTTTCCAGTCAAGCAGCCGCAGGTGACACCGCAGGATGCTGCCATGATACCAGATCTCTGAGATCCACCGAAGTGGTCCTCAAGCAGAGTCGGGTACGACTCATACTGCTCCATGTCGTACAGAGTGGTCTCGGTAGTCAGATCCTTGACAACCTCCAAAGTGGACGGAGCCTCTCCCCAGCCACCGTACTTGTCTACGCCGTAGTCGCAGCCATAGTAGGAGAAGTCATCCAGCACGTCGTTGGTGTAAGCTGCAGTTGCGTACTGAGTGAATCCAACACCACCGGACATGTAGCTGCCCAGCCAGATCTGGTCGTACAGCATGGTTCCAGCGGCCACAACGTTCAGTGAAATCTGTGGCGGGTCCCAGGGCTTAACTCTCTGGGTCTGGACCATGTCGGCCAGGAATCCGAAGCTGATTCCACCAGGCTCGTTGGGGCCTCTGGCCCTCCTTGCGGGAAGCATGTCGCCCATCTGGATGACGGCCGCGTGCTTTGCAGCGAAAGCGAGGTCAGCCACAGCGGCCTCACCGGCGCACATGTTGTAGGCGTCGATGAAAGTCATGGACAGCTGCATGGCGCTCCACCTGGAGGTGGTACCACCATCACAAGTCCTGGATACGATTGTTGGGATGTGGATTGCCTGCCAGGAGGTCTTGCCCATGGCGGCCTTAATCTCTTCTGCCTGGTCTGCGGGGAAGAGATCGTTGATGTTGATCAGGTACATGTCGTCGATCTCGTCGGCGAGATCGTCGTCGCCTGTGAACATCCTGACGTTACAGTCATCAACCAGACCGGGGTGAGTCTCGACCATGTGTTCCTGGACCACAGCTGCGCCGGGCATGGCGTGGTTCAGAATCTCAAGGTAGTTGTTGATGGTCTCGGGTGTAACTTCTTTGCCCAACCTCTTTTCCAGCACTTCGTGGGCCATGTCCAGACCGACTATGACGGTCCTTCGAATGTCGTCCCACATCTGCTGCATGGCTGGGTTGTTGACGAAGTGAAGATCGTCACCCTCGACGATGTACTCGGTGGTGGACAGCTTGTAAGGCACAATCTGTCTCTGGCCCATCGGGATTCCGCCAGCGTGGAGGTAGGGGTTGTACATGGAGATTCCACGCTTGCCTTCCAGAGCCTTGGATGCCGCCATGAACTCCTTCTTACGGTCGCTTTGAAGGACACCCAATTCCTTGAAGGGGGCGTAATCTGTATTCTTCTCTGCAAGATCAAAGTCCTTTCCGAACTTCTTGTTCAGAGCCTTTACGAACAGCTTCTTAGTGTGAATATTTCCCATCCTATCTCACCACCAATTACTCTGGCCTGAAGCCCCACTTGCTTCTGCGCTCCCACATGTGGTGCAGGGCGACCAGTCCCTCGTCAAACTTCCTTTCTGATGCTTCTCCACCGAAGGATACGTTGTCGCACCTGAAGATAGTGGTCCTCGCAGCGGCCTCTTCCTCGCTCATGGCCTTTCCTACGTTGACCTTCTGGTCCAGGGGGATACCTACCTGGTCTTTGAGATAAGACACATTGCCGTCATCGCCCAGATCGCATCTGGACAGCATGTCGAACATCATGCCCTCTTCGTCAAGCCTCAGGGAGTGGCCGTGCACTGTGCAGCCTCTCATGGAACAGAGAGCAACATCGTTCATCTCGGAGTCCATCTGAACTTTAGTGTACTCTTCGATATCTCTCTCTCTGGCCTCGATGATCTGCCTACCGGACAGAGTTCCTGGGTCGCAGCCTCTACAGTTGATCGCTCCCCAGTAGCTTCTCCAATAGGGGATGGCGGGCGCGTTGTACATGGAGTCCGTGAACTGGGAGTACCTGATTCGGTCTCCAGCGGCGGCTCCTGGGGTGGGCTCTACAAGCTGCCTTATTGGGCAGTCAGGTTCGCCCATTTCGGCCAGTGGGGGGTGAGTGCTTGGGTAATCAGCACCGGGTGCCCTGTGGCCCATTATGGTTACTACATCGGCGTCGGAGATATCTCTCAACTTCTCCAAGTCGCCGGACATGTGCTTACGCCTGTTAACGCCTACAGACGTACTGCCTGGATAATATTGGGGTTCGTATGCCATAAGTACAACACCTTCTTCTGAAAAGATTATGCGTCACCTCGTATCAGACAATATGGCCATGTCTCGTTCCCTCTTGGCCTTCGGGTCGACCAGTCCGAGCGTCTTTTCGTCAACATCGTTTCCGTACTTAGCGTAGTCGGAAACGGTTGATTTAGTTCGGAAAAATTTCCCCTTCTTCATGCTGAAAGAAAAGGGCAACGCTCGCTCACACGCCGCTTTGATCCTTTCGATGTAATCCTCACTTATTAACTCAAGCCAAATCCTGCCGACTTTGACTCTCAGCTCAAGAGCTTGATCTCCCAGTTCCAAGAGGATGTTTAAATTCTCCTCGACGGGAAGCCCTCTTGCAGGGCCATAAGGCACTGACTTTGGCAAATTAGGCCCCTGGATCATTATCCTGGTGATGCCGCCTACTTCGTACATTTCATTGAGAAGGCGCTGGGCCGTCTCTGGCTTGAGGAACCTGTTGGGGAATATCTCTACTTGGACTGGTTCCGTGTCTGATTTAGTGACCATGCATAAATCAACTCTGTCTATACAGCCTCCGCAACCGAGACGATGGGCTCGCGGAATTCTTTAATCTCACCATAGACGTTTCCAACGAGGCCTGAGGTCATCTCAGGTGTGAACATCTGTGTGCCTGCGTAAAGAGCAACTGCTGCAGATACACAGGGGATGGCAAATCCTCTGGAGTGTCTGGTCACGACGTGGTTTCCGTTGAAGACACCAGGTCCGCCGCCGCCGTAGATGGAGTGGCTGAAGAAGGAGAACCCAACCGCAGTTCCCATAACCTTACCCCAGTCGCATCCGGGGAGGGCAGTTTCTTTCTCGATTATATCGTTGAAGTACAGCAGAGTTGAGGACACTGCCTGAGCGCCTCGGAGAGCACCGCAGTTGACCATGGTTGCAGCAAGAGTGCCTGCTGCGCAGTAGGCGTTCCACTTTGAGACATCCACTGCTTCATACATCTTGAATCCAGAAGGCAGAACCTCATCCACTTTTATGACGCCGTCTTCGATGGCCCTCTCGACTGTGGACTGAACGACAGTTCCGACGGTTCCGGTCTTGCCGTTGGCCTTGACACAGTCGTAGACCATGTTGTTTGCGTTCAGACCCTGGTATGCAAGGCCCAGAAGCTGGTGCCTCTCAAAGATACCTATTGCGTTGCCCATCTCGAAGTTTCCTATCTGCTCGAAGATGGAAGACAAAGCTGCACTGTTCATGGCGTTCCTCTTGGTGATGGCTGCAATGTGGTTTGCCATGATGTTTCTGAGGGCGAAGCCCAAACCTTCATCGTTCTGTGGGATGTTCAGAACAGAAGCAATGTTTCCGCCAGTCATGGGCACGGTCTGTGGGTACTGGCCCCAAACAGAAGCGTGGACCATGGGTGCGTCGTACAGGGTAGTGTTGAACTGCTCGACGAGCGCCTCGGTAGTGGCTGCAGCTGCTGCAGTCATTCCGACAACGAACTCGGAAGCGACTTCTGCCCTGGAGGTTGGGATCTGGACCAAGAGCTGCTTTCCGCCACCCAGAATATCGACGTTGGTGTCGTCGCCGTCATCTACCTGCAAAAGTTCTTTGATTTTTCCGGCAATGACGTCTGCGTTGGCAACAACGTCATACTGGAGTTCACGTCCTTTGAGCTGTCTTCCCTGTCCACCGACCTTTCCGGATTTCAGGGCGCCTTCAATCCCTGCAAGGTTAACTGCAACGGTCCGCTTGGTCAGGTTGATCAGTTTCTTCATCGCTACGTTCTTGAGTGGGCTGACGGCGCTCAGGTCAACGTCACTCTTTAAAAGAACGCCACGGTCACTATAGAGGTCTATTTTGTCAGACACGTTCTTTATCCTCCTTTACCTTTTAGCAGAGAAACTACATAGAATCGGACTGCTGGAGCGAACGGTATGATTATGTTTCAAACTGATTGGACATACCCAGCAATATCTTCCGTTCCTTTATGGCCTCCCGCCATGTTCTCAACGGAGATCTGTATACTTAAAGTTTTTGCGCGGTATATTATATAACGTACATATTATATCTGTTTGGGCGAATCCACACACACCACCCGTTATAGATCATGAAGGAACGCTCTAATCCACATTAAGTAAATTAAGTGTTTATATAATATCTATTCACCAGTGCAACTCATTAAATAACCCACAATATCCAATACATAATTACGAAAAAATGGCTAAACTATTTTGCAAAATGATAACACAATCTTCATTAGATGAATACTGAATGTCCATAGTTGTGTTACTACAGACGAACAGTCATCGATTGTCTGCACATATTCGGTACTTCCTATAGACATACCTCGTTTTGGGTTCGCGAGCATTACCGCGGATTTGGAGTCGCTCACTCCTCAAATCACATGAGGATAAAGCGGCAAGCTCGCTTTTAGTCCCAAAAACGATACGCTCCAACCCAATACGTTGTAATCTTATCCCGGTTGCGATAGATATTTATATTATCTCCTGAAGTGGCGAAGGTCGGATGCATCTCATCATCGCGGAAAAGCATAACGTTGCCAAGCGAATAGCCCAAATTCTCGCCACCCCAAAGCCCCGCGTGAATAGGGCCCACGGGATCGAGACATTCTGTTTTGACGACAAAGTCGTCTTGGGGCTAAGCGGTCACGTGGTGGGAGTGGATTATCCTCCCGGGTATAATAACTGGCAAAAGGTGGACTTCAGGGATCTGATCCATGCCGAGGTGGTGACAAAGCCCACCCAGGAAAAGATAGTTGCCGCCCTCCAGGAACTGGCTAAAGCTGCCGATCACGTCACAATAGCCACCGACTATGACCGGGAAGGTGAACTCATCGGCGTTGAGGCGCTGAACATAGTCAGGGAAGTCAACCCCCAAGTTGGAGCCGATCGCGTCCGATTCAGCGCCATCACAAAAGAAGAGATTCAAGACGTATTCCAATCTCCCGGGAACGTGGACTTCGATCTGGCCTCGTCTGGCGAAGCAAGGCAAGTGATCGATCTCATATGGGGCGCGGCCTTGACCCGTTTTATATCTATCACGGCAGGGAGGTTGGGCAAGAACTTCCTTTCCGTGGGCCGCGTCCAATCCCCCACACTGGCTCTGATCGTCGATCGGGAAAAGGAGATCAGATCTTTCCAGTCTAATCCATACTGGGAGATTTATGCTGACCTCGAAAAGGACCTTCGTGCCAAGCACTCAAAAGGCAGGATCTGGAACGAGGAAGAAGCAGGCTCCATTCTCTCAAGGCTCGGCGATGTGGCTCTGGTGACTTCTGTCAAGACCAAGGCAAGAATTGACAAACCGCCCGTGCCCTTCGACACTACCGCTTTCATAAGCGCTGCCAGTGGTATTGGAGTATCCGCTGCCAACGCCATGAGGATCGCCGAATGGCTCTACACAAATGGGTACATCAGTTACCCCAGGACCGAAAACACCGTTTATCCGCCCACGTTGGATCTCAAGGCGCTGGTATCTGCTCTGAAAAAGGGGCCCTTTAAGAAAGATGCCGAAACGGTCTTGAAAGGGCCAATGACCCCCACCAGAGGCAAGAGGGAATCTACAGACCATCCACCCATCTATCCTACCTCTTTTGTCTCCAAGACCGAGCTGAAAGAGGAGCAATGGAAGATCTATGAACTCGTTGTGAGACGATTTTTGGCCACCCTTTCTCCAGTCTCCAAGTGGGAAGTGATGAGAGTCGCGTTTGACATAAGTGGCGAGTCTTTCAGGGTCAACGGTGCAAGGCAGATCGAGCCTGGTTGGAGAGCTTGTTATCCTTACAGCAAGGCCAAAGAGCAGATCTTGCCAGAACTTCAGGAAGGCGAGTGTCTAAAGGTGATCGATACAGATCTGGTCGAAAAAGAGACCCAGCCTCCTGCTCGTTACGGCCAAGGCAGGCTCGTGAAGTTAATGGATGATCTTGGGTTGGGTACCAAGTCGACGAGGCACGAGATAATAAGCAAGCTGTATGGGAGAGCTTACGTTCATGGAAATCCCATGACTCCCACCAACACCGCCTATGCTGTCATCGATACCCTAGAAAAATATTCACCCACCATAACCAACCCTGAGATGACCCAGATCCTTGAAGAGGATATGACCAAGATATCTGAGGGCCAGATCAAAGAAGGCGAAGTTGTCGACGAATCCAGGACCATGCTGGACTCGGTTTTCGACGACATGTTGGAAAACCGGGAGGACATAGAGACCTCGCTCAGAGAGGGTCTTCGGACCGACAAGATTGTGGGGCCGTGTCCTCAGTGCAAGTCCGAGCTGATAATTCGACGTGGTAGGCGCGGCAGCCGTTTCATCGGATGCACGGGCTATCCAGATTGCACCTACACGCTTCCACTTCCTCGATTTGGGATGGTCGTGGTTACCGACAAGGTTTGTGAAATGCACGGGATGAATCTCATAAAGATCATCAACAAGGGCAAACGGCCCTGGAATCTTGGATGTCCCAAATGCAACTTCGACGAGTGGCGGGCGAAGAAAGACAAAGAAGAAAAGGAGAAGGCCGAAATCAAGGCGTTGACCAACATATCTGGAATTGGGCCCAAGACTTTGGAGAAATTTGGCAATGTCGGCATAGAGCGTGTCCAGGATCTCATCGGCTTTGAAACAGAAGAATTGGTCGAGAAGACCGGCATAAGTCTAAAGAAGATATCTGCCTGGCAGAAGGCTGCTAAAGTGGCCGCAAAAGATCTATCGTCGAGAACCGATTAAATGAGTATAATCGGTTCTCGCCTGAATAGCGCTTAACGATACGAATAGGACAAAATGTCGAACTCATGAGAGCTCGACATTTGTCTGAAAGGTATCGTTAAACACTATAACATTCAAGAATCAATCGGATAGCACCGATTTGTTTTTGCCAGTAATAAGTGCTAAGTGCTAACGATTGACGATAAGGTCCGATCAAATCTCAGACTCATAAGAGTTTGGACAAGATGAGTTGTTGAGATCGTCGTTTGAGTTGTTAAGAACATTTTCTTGATACAAAGTGGGCCTGGCCGGATTTGAACCGGCGGCCGCTCGGTTATGAGCCGAGCGCTCTAACCTGACTAAGCTACAGGCCCAAGAAAGAGAATGGATAAGATAAAGCGCCGCCAACAGGGCTCGAACCTGTGACAATCTGGTTAACAGCCAGACACTCTACCAACTGAGTTATGGCGGCTCAGGCCCTCCCTATTCACACAATCGATTTAAGCTTTTTGATCGAAGGGGTAGCATGCGCATCCTGAAGAAGTCCCTGCGCGGTGACGAGGGCGAGATATCTTTGGTGCCAGAGTCGATCGACGATCTGTGGCATTTAAAGCACCTGATACGCCCGGGAAACCTGGTTTTTGCTTTAACTCACAGAAAAGTGACAGGTGCCACCGATAAGCTTCGGCCCGAAAAGCTGGAACGCCGCCCAGTCCGTCTGGGTGTGAGGGCAGAAGCGGTCGAGTTTCACATCTATTCGAACTGGCTCAGGGTTCATGGTGTCATCGTGTCAGGTCCCGATGTTGGGTCTTACCACACTATCAATCTTGAGGCTGGCTCGAACCTATCGATCGTCAAATATCATTGGCGCCCCTCTGAGCTAATGCGGATAAAAGAAGCCGTAGCAGAATCGCGACGGCCAAAAGTGGTGATAGCTCTGATCGAAGAGGGCGAGGCGACCATAGGAGTCCTTCGCCAGTTTGGTGTGGAGACCGCTTCAGAGATCAGGATGGGAAGCGGCAAGGGCATGGATGGAAAGGGTGGCGATCGAAGGTCTGAGTTTCTGGAGGAGTGCGCCAGCGAGCTGGATCGGGTCGCAGGAAGCGAGGCTCAGGTCCTCCTTGCAGGCCCCGGGTTTACGAAAGAGGATCTCAAAAAGAGGATAGATTCGCTCTATCCGGAGCTTGGAAAGAGGATCGTCCTTTATGACGCGTCTTCCATAGGAATGCCAGGGTTTCAGGAAGTTTTGAGGCGGGGTGCAGTGGAAAAGGTCCTTGAGGACAGCAGACTAGCTCAGGAAGCATCCTTAATCGAGGCGCTCTTCAGAGAGATTGCGACCGATGGCAAGGCGGCCTACGGCTCCAAAGAGGTGAGGAGGGCGGTCGATTATGGGTCGGTTGAGACTCTGATGGTATCGGACAAGCTGGTAAGAAGGTCAGATATGGACGATCTGATGAGGGATGTGACGAATTCAAGGGGCAGAGTTGTGATATTCAGCTCCGAGTTTGAGCCGGGAAATAGGCTTGAGTCTCTTGGAGGTGTTGCGGCGCTCCTTCGGTTCAAGATGACTTAGCGAATATAGTGCTTAACGATACCTTTGAGCCAAATCTCTAACTCGCAAGAGTTTGAGATTTGGCCTATTCGTATCGTTAAGCACTATTCTGGTGAGAAACGATTAGTGTTATCTGATCGGTTCTTAACTATAATGCTTCATCAAGTCAGATGGATAACTTCAAGTTTGACCCGTCGCTGAGGTTATTTCTGAATATTGCGACCTTTCGCGTAGGTTCTTATATCAAGGAATTCCCGGGATTGGTCGGATGATACCTTGTGACAAATGTAACGCAAGATCGATAATTTACCAGAAATACTCGGGACTTCACCTCTGCAGCCATCACTTTGAAGAGGACGTTCACCGCAAGGTACGGGAGGTTTTGCGCCCTTACAGGATCTTTGGAAAGCCTTGTAGGATCGGGGTTGCCGTTTCCGGCGGAAAGGACAGCACTTCGCTCCTTTGCATCCTTCACTCGCTCTTTTCCTACAGGGAAGACGTGGAATTGATCGCGATCTCCATCGACGAGGGGATTGAAGGTTACCGTTCTGGGACCATCGATGCAGCCCGGTCGGTTGCAAAAAGGCTGGATCTCGATCACGTGGTCAAAAGCTTCAAAGATGTCTATGACACCACCACAGACGAAATGGCTTTGCAGAACCATAATCAGGGACCTTGCACCTTCTGTGGCGTCTTAAGACGGAACCTCCTCAACAGGACCGCAAGAGAGCTTGGAGCTGACGCTCTTGCTACTGGCCATAATCTGGACGATGAGGCCCAGACCGTGATGCTAAACTATCTCAAAGGCGATATCGACCGGCTTTACAGGCTGCGGCCCAGGAAAGTTCTTGAAGGGATGGTCCCAAGGATCAAACCTCTGCGTCGCGTTCCCGAAAAGGAGGTTGCCATCTACGCCATGACTCATGACCTTCCTATGGACTTTTCGTCCTGCCCTTACATAACGAGGGCTATAAGGCAGGAGGTAAAGTCGACACTAAACGAGTTTGAGGCAAAACATCCCGGCACGAGATATTCGATCATGAGAGGATTTGACCGGATACTGGATCTTCAAGCGCCTTCTGAGAGCTACCAAGTGGTGCCGTGCACTCTTTGCGGAGAGCCTTCTAGTAACGGGATCTGTGCAAGCTGCAAACTCCTTGAAAAGGTCAAAGGAAAGCAAGGCATATAAAACGCCTTTTCCCAAAGACAACGTATTACGTGTTATTGCCAAAAGAAGTTTTATCGGCGCTAAAGGGTTGAATGATCATGAAACCTGAGAACAAGAAGCTAATTCTGGAGATCTTGGAGAATGCAGACTCTTTGAGCGACGACCTTCTCGAAGACAGCGAGGAATTCTTCGGATGCATCCCACCCATATTGACGATCATGCGGGAACGCCCTGAGTTCTTCGTATTCTCCAGCCTGAAGGACTTTTACGCCTTGAGGCCAAGAAGTCTCGACGAGAAGACTGCTGAGCTGATCACCGTTGCCGCTGCGGCAAGCGCGTCTGCGGACAAATGCCTGAAAGTCCACATAAACGCAGCTAAAAGGGCAGGAGCCAGCCGGGACGAAATATTGGACACCATATTCATAGCGTCAGTGATAGGCCAGACCCGGGTTCTTGCAACTTCCCTTCGGACTTTTCGCGAGACGTTGGGAGAAGGCGAGGTGAAAGAACCCCTCGACTAAAAAACGCTCGCGTTACAAAGGCCCATGCCCGAAATATGAAAATCGAGATGTTTCGATGCCATTTTCATGGAAGTGAAAACAAAGATCATGGAATACTAGACGGTTATTGTGTCATCACAAGAAGAATCCAAATTTGGCATAGTCCTGGTGGCTTACGGGTCCCTCAGCGCCAAAGCCAGGGCCACTTATGACGAGATCAAGGCGACCTTTGAGGCGGAATTTCCCGGTGCAAAGGTCGAGATCGCCTTCACAGGAGACGTGATCCGCAAAAGATTGGCTGCGAAAGGAATCTTCGCCCCCAATCCCTTGACTGCGTTAGCGAATCTTCAAGATCGAGGATGCAAAGAAGTAGTGGTCCAATCCCTTCACATCGTTCCTGCCGGAGAGTTTCACGATCTGGCCGAATTAGTCAGGGGGCTGAGTGGCGTTGGAGGAAAGTTCGGGTTCAGGCGCCTTGATCTTGGGATGCCGCTTCTCGCATCCAAGAAAGATTGCGAGAGGGTTTCGTCGGCCTTAGAATCCCGATTTGATATTGTCGAGGGTGCGAATGGAGATGACTCGAGAGATCCAAAAGAGACTGCAGTCGTTTTGATGGGACACGGGACCAATCATCCAGGTGACAGCACCTATGCTCTCATGGCCAGGATATTGAAAAGGGATCATCAGAACGTCTTTTTGGGAACTTTGGATGGATTCTGGGGGGTCAAAGAAGTTCTAGAAGAAGTGAAGTCATCAGGCGCAAAACGAGTCAAATTGATGCCGTTTCTCTTGGTGGCTGGGGCTCATGCCCTAAAGGACATGGCAGGAGAAAAAGACGAATCGTGGGCGCGCCTATTTGAAGAGGCGGGATTCAAGACCGAAGTCGACATCGAAGGTCTGGGCGAAAATCCTAAGATCATAAAGGTGTTTGTGGATCATGCCAAAAAGGCATCTTACGGTTCTGGATAGGTGTGAGATGTGACCCTGGCCACCAGGATTAAATATCTATAAATTACACATGTGAGTCTGATGACCCGCCGTCAAATTGCCATAATCTCTGCCCTGGGCGCCGCCCTGATTCTGGCATATCTTCTCTTCTGGCCAGTTCCAATAGATCCAGAGGCGTGGACGCCACCGAAAGCTCCAAAGCTCGAAGGGATCTATGCGCCAAACGACCGACTGGCATCAGTTGAACTTTTGGGCAAGGGTATTGGCATAGGGCCAGAAGATGTCGCTTTGGATTCCCAAGGTCGGATCTATGGCGGAATGGTTGATGGAAAGATCATGCGACTTTCTCCCGGAAAAGATGCCGAACTCTTTGCCGACACTGGCGGGCGTCCTGCAGGGCTCGGGTTCGATTCAGACGGAAATCTGATCGTCGCAGATGGATACAAAGGCCTCCTTTCGATCACTCCTGAAGGCGAGATCATCATCTTGAGCACCGAGGCAGAAGGGCTTTCTTTTGGCTTGACCGACGATCTTGACATCGCTGATGATGGCATCATCTACTTTACCGATGCTTCATACAAGTTCGGAGCGCAAGACTACATGCTGGATTTGATGGAACACAGGCCCAATGGAAGGTTCCTGTCTTACGATCCTGACACTGGATCCACAGAGGTCTTGCTCGATGGGCTCTACTTTGCAAACGGGGTTGCAGTGAGCCCGGACCAGTCTTTTGTGCTCGTGGCAGAGACCGGGCGCTATCGAGTGCTGCGATACTGGCTCGCAGGTCCCAAAAAAGGCGAGTTTGAGGTCTTCGTAGATAACCTTCCAGGATTTCCTGACGGGATCTCCACTGGAACGGAGGTTTTCTGGCTGGCCTTAGTCTCTCCTCGCGATCCTGCCGTCGATTTTGCATTTTCGCACCCAATCTTTAGAAAAGTTTTGGTTCGATTGCCATCTCGAATATTGACGCCTCCAAGGTATGGTTTCGTCCTGGGACTGGACCAGAATGGGCGCGTCGTCTTCAATCTGCAGGATCCTTCAGGATCTTATGCCCACATAACCAGCGTTCAAGAAGAAGATGGGATGCTGTACCTTGGAAGCTTCAGCGAAGGTTCCATAGGTCGTCTTCCCGTGACTCAATAGATGCCGAACGCCCCTCAAAATTGTATACAATATTGACAATGGACATTCCGCAGTTTGTTGCAGGATGTGTCGCTGCAATTTGACTACGTTTCATCCAACCATTTCCCGTTACCCTACATGAACAAATTATTTATCCCAATAATGGATAATGAGATAAAGTTAGGAGGTGTTCAGACGATATTCTCTGAAATATCGATTGGCGAGACCGAATCTGGCTGGATGTCCGAGAAAAAAATGGTAGGCTATAGAGTCCAGGTTGACGCCAACAAGAAGCTGATCATAAGTTTGGACGGTCCAGAACGAGGCGATTTCGACCTTTACGTAAAATACGGTGAAGAAGTCTCGCGGTACAACTGGGACTTTAAGATGATCACTTCCTCTGCAGATGAGACCTTGACCATAGGCCCCACAAAGAAAGGGAGCTACTACATCATGGTCTACTCTTATCGAGGCAGTGGAGACTTCACCTTGTCCACCAATGTACCTTCAGAAGTGGTGGAACTAAGTTACGGTCAACAGGCGCAAGGAATCCTAAACGGGAGCAAAGAGGCCAGCTATTACCTACTCAGCGCAAAGAATGGTGAAAGACTAATCCTGGACTTGACAGGCCCGCTGGACGCAGATTTCGACCTCTACGTCAGACACGGCGCGCGGCCAACCAACCTCAAGTACGACTTCAAGAGCACCAGCGGCAGATCCAAGGAGAACATCACCATCGATTCGACGAAGAAAGGTGACTACCACATCATGGTCTATTCCTATAAAGGCCGTGGCGAGTTCTCGATATCGGCATCTTCGGGCCTGAAAGCCTCGTCCCTCATAATCAGCAGCAAAACGAATCTGCGGGACAAATACGGGACTTCTGGCCTCGACCTGATCGAAAGGAAAATCGAAGACTACATCAGTGCATCGAATGCTGCAGGCCTCCCTGCAACCTTGGTTTACGTAGACGATGCGGCCACGCTTTCTCCTCATGGCCTAAGCCCTGTGAATCCCAAAAAGGCAAGCGAGATCAAAGGCCTGATAGACGACCTCGAAAAGAGGCTCAGCCCCAACCACCTCTTGATACTGGGCGGCCACTCCATCATCCCATTCCACGTCCTTCCAAACCCTTGTGGAGATGACGGAGACCTCGATGTTCCATCTGACAATCCTTATGCTTCAAGAGATGAGGACGTCCTGATACCAGAGAGATCCCTGGGTCGATTGCCCGATGACAACTCAAACGATCCTGCATTCTTCGCGGCTCTCTTGGAAACTGCTACATCCAGGATCAAGAGGGCAAAGAGCGATTCGTTCGGTTATTCTGCCAACGTCTGGAAGCGAGCATCAGAATACGTCTACGAGACGATCGAGTACGGAGACGATCTAAGACTGTCACCGCCAATAATCAACGTCGATCTTGAGCCTAATTGGCTGAATCGAATAGGTTACTTCTATTTCAACCTTCACGGCTCAGAGGAGACCCGTCACTGGTATGGCCAGATCAGCAACAACTATCCAGTCGCCTTCAGCCCAGAAAAGCTAGATGGTGCCGTGGTCGAGAACGCCGTGGTTTGCAGTGAGGCATGTTATGGTGCGAACATAATCGAGAAGGCGGCAGACGATGCGATATCCCTCGCGTTTTTGGCAAAGAAAGTTGCCTGTTTTGTCGGCTCGACCAAGATCGCCTATGGTCCGTCTGCGCCACCTGCTACCGACGCCGACCTGATAGTTCAGAAGTTCTACGAGCACGTGAAAGATGGCCTCACCTTCGGAGAAGCTTTTCTCAGGGCCAAGATGGACTTTGCCAGAGAGTCGATAAGGATGAGTGGGTATCTCGATAAGACTGGGGAGAAGACGCTTCTTGAGTTTGTTATGTTTGCAGATCCTTCGTTGAAGTTGGAGGAGATAGAATGACCCTGTCCGAAAGAGAGTTGAAGAAATTGGCGATAGAGTTCGTCAAAGAAGATTCTCCCGAGCTGGCAGATGAGGTGCCTTCGGTCCAGGAAGAAGTGCGCACCGTTTCCCCAGCATCGGAACGGAAGCTTGGACTCGCCCACCCAAGAGCGATACCTTCAAAGGTGACCGTTTTCACCTTCAAAAAGACGGTGACCGCAGAAGATGGCGCAAAGATCCCCATAGTCACAAGGGTATCGCTAGACGAGAACGGAAACGTGATAAAGTCGACCGGGAACTGATTTGACGGAACTGACCGAACCCAAAGATGGTGCGATCCGGGAAGGCCACTCCAGGAGGATCTAATTTGAAATCGCTGTTGAGGAGATTGGGAATCGAAGACGAAAATCCAGGAGCTTGCACGGGACCTGACGGCTGGATCAAAGATCCGGCCGGTGAGGTTCTCGCATCGAACAATCCTTCCACAGGTGAGCCGATCGCCCTCGTTCGGCAATCCACATCTCAGACTTATGAGAAGGTTGTATTTGCAGCAGAAAAGGCGTTTTTATCCTGGCGCGAGATGCCAGCGCCCGAGAGGGGCGAGGTGGTACGGGATTTTGGCGAGAAGTTGAGGGCGCAAAAAGACGATCTGGGAGACCTCGTAAGCCTGGAGATGGGCAAGATCAGAGCAGAGGGGCGAGGTGAAGTTCAGGAGATGATTGACATCTCCGACTTTGCCGTGGGCCTTTCAAGGCAGCTTTACGGCCTTTCGATGCAGTCGGAGCGTCCAAGGCATCGGATGTATGAGCAGTGGCACCCTCTGGGTATCGTAGGAGTCATAACCTCCTTCAACTTCCCGGTAGCGGTATGGTCCTGGAACGCAATCATCGCCGCTGTTTGTGGTGATGCGATCCTTTGGAAACCGTCTTCCAAGACTCCGCTCACCGCGATCGCCGTTCAGAACATCGCAAACGAGGTGATGGAAGAACACGGTTTAGAAGGGATCTTCAACCTGGTCGTGGGAACCGGCCACGAAGTGGGCGAGCTTCTCGTCAAAGACCGCCGGATATCTCTGATATCCTTTACAGGGTCTACTGAAGTTGGTCGTCACGTCTCTGAATTCGTCGCCAAGAGGTTGGGAAGATCGATCCTGGAGCTTGGCGGAAACAACGCAGTCATCGTGGCCAACGACGCTGACCTCGATCAGGCAGCCAGAGCCATCCTCTTTGGAGCGGTGGGAACTGCAGGTCAAAGGTGCACATCGACCCGCCGCGTCATCGTGCACAGAAGTATATCGAGAGGCCTAGAAGATCGGCTCATCAATGCCTGCAAGCAGGTGGCTATAGGTGATCCTCTTGATGATGGGATCTTGATGGGTCCACTGGTCGATAACGGGGCAGTAAAGAAGATGCTCAAAGCCCTGGATCTAGCAAAATCGGATGGTGGTCGCGTAATATTTGGAGGAAAGACAATCCCAGAGAAGGGATCTAACTTCATTGAGCCCGCTGTGGTCAAGATGCCTTCCCAGACCGACGTCGTGAAAGAAGAGACCTTTGCTCCAATCCTTTACCTGATCGAGTACAATAGTTTCGAGGAGGCGATCGCGATTCACAATTCGGTCCCACAGGGTCTTTCAAGCTCCATATTCACTGACAGCCTACGAACCGCAGAGGGCTTTCTCTCGGCAGGCGGTTCAGATTGCGGCCTTGCCAACGTGAACATAGGAACTTCTGGCGCTGAGATTGGAGGCGCGTTTGGCGGCGAAAAAGAGACCGGTGGCGGGCGAGAGGCGGGGTCTGACGCCTGGAAGGCTTACATGCGTCGCCAGACTGTCACCGTCAACTGGTCTTCGGAACTTCCGCTGGCACAAGGGATTGTGTTTGGATCGAAACCGGAATCGGATGAATCTTAACCGGTGTGTTGAGATCGATATGTTGTGACCGGTGTATCGTAACAGATGCAGCTTGATAGTTCAGGCGCCTGTGATCTACATAGAGGAGATCTCGCATGGATCTTGCATGATTCTCCTCTCGATTTAGCGCCAGATCCAAGCCGCCCCTGTATGTCACTATATCATCTATTTTCAGCTTCGAGCACCTCGATTCCTCTTTTTCCAAGCTCCGCCATGAACTTCCTGTACGTCTCACCCTTGACACCATCTTCTGGCGCAACTATTCCCTGGCCGTCTATCTCGCCTCTGCCAAGAAGCCTTGCGCCGATGGCCGCAGAAAAACCGGTAACTTTGGACATGGCCGATATCCCCATATCCTCGTCTGACTCGGCCCACATGTAGCAGTCAATTCTGGCGTCTTCTCCGCTCCTTTCGCCCAAAACCGAGTTCCACATGACGCAGACGTCTCTATCTTCTGGCAAGGGCCTGAGCTTTGGCTCCAAGACCGAGACGAAGAAGTCTCTGGGCGTTACGCTCAATTCATCGAACTTGACGGGTTCAAGACTGAGAAGGCCGCAGTCTTTGAAAAGGTCAATTCCGTCCCAGTGACCTGGCCACCGTATCGTCTTTTCAGAGAACTCTGAGAGGTTTGGCCTTGTGTAAAGAAAACTGGGCATCCCTGGGGTCACCGCGCACTCCAGTGCTTCATCTTTTCCGAAAGCGTTGAACCTGAAGTGCTCTCTTTCAGAGAGTGGGTCAACCTCAACAATTTCGCCTTCACGGATCGCTTTGACCCTTATCATGTACTCTCTTAGGACGTGGGCGAAAGACCAAGTGATAATGTAACCCAAGGGGTGCCTTATCGCCGATTCTTTGGTGGGAATTCCGCCAACTCTGGCCGTCGCCTTGTAGGCCGTATCCAGCCGTCTTATGCCCTCGCCCAAGGTCACGTTGCTGATTCCCGGCGCAAACCCCATCCCGTCGAGGATGGTAACGCCGTTTTCTTCTGCTCGTTCGTGGAGGCTTTCGCCGTATTCGTCGAGGTTCAAGCCTTCTGGAATGTTCAGCCCCTCTATCTCGTAAGGATCGGGACGTCTGTGGTACTCTTCTAGGATGTCCACAACGTTCAGGCCGGATTCTATTGCAGATTCGAGAGCGTTGTAGCTAGACCTTCTGTCAGGGAGGGCGATTATCCCCACATCGTAATCTTCCATCAGCTTCGATGTGGCTTTCTTGTCGGTGAGGTCCAGGACGTGCCGGTTGATTTTGTCGCTCCCGATCCACTCGTCCACCTTTTCAAGGGCGTTTTCTCTTCGGCCAACGAGGCCCACTGAATCGATTTCGTCATCTCTTGCAAGGTCCAAGGCGGAGGCAGATCCTATCCTGCCTGTGCCACCCAGTATCAAGATCTTCATATTGGTCTCTCCTCAAAGGTCGTTTGATCTTTATTTTCGTCTTTCAACCTATGTTTGGTTCGCAAGGGAGATTAAGTTCGCTTCGGCGCGGGCGGTGGTAGTGTGTGATACTATGTGTTGAATTTGCTATAATTTGGAGTTAGAAATATTACTGTATGTTATAAAAATCGTAAAATTTCTTCAAAGCATTTTCATGATTTTCCATCAATTCCACAGGAGTCCAATGTTCATAACGGCCAAGAAGTTGCAATGAATTCGGACAAGTATCAACGTATTTCTCAAAGTATCGCGTCTTTTTCTCCTGATAATCGAGTCGTCCCAGAGAGGAGTTTTTACGTCGCGTTATAAGCACCAGGTTCCCGAGCTTATCGGTCCATTCGGTAAGTTCTTCTGGGGCGAAATCCTTTACCCATTGGCTAGTTTCAGTGGGGTTTTGAGGTAGGATGTGTTCCACTGACAAAGTTTCAAAATGCATGTGTTGGTCGTGATTTTGATAGAAGTAATCAAGCTTCAGCAATAGATAACGAGCAAAGCGCCTGTTATATACCGAACCTTCAATCACACGAATAAAAGACGCGCCATCAATGTCAAAACTTTCTGATTTAAATATGTCTTCTGCTGTTTTTGCATCATCTATTACCTTAATGATCCTATTCATTGCCTCAATTCGATACGTTGGAGGATATTGTCCAATCCAATCTGCCGAAAACTTTTTATCTAAACATTTTAGGAAGTCTAAAAGTTTTTCATATTGAAATCTGTCAAAATATCGCAGCAAAGGCGGCATCCAATCAGTTGAAGGCAATCCGATCAACATCAACTTAAGAAGATTATCAAACTCAAAATTACCAATCTCATCGTAATTATGATCGTCCAACAGTATACTGTAATGGCCTAAATACCGCTCTATCAATTCAAAGGTCTCACGCCCCCGGGATAATAGCACAGGCTTCATCCTGCCCGTTGATTTTTCACGTCCCTTAGGATCATAAATTTTATCTTCAAACTCCTGTAGTAGGTTCTGTCTCTGCTTATCCTTGACAAGAATAGTCCGCACATGACTGAGGAAGCGGTCAAAATCGTCTCCGAGTTCACCTTCAGCTTCCTCCCACATCTTAGCGTATTTAGTCATCTCAGAGGGAGTTTTCAATGCACCCAGATTCATCGACTTCAAAATATCACTATTTCGAAGTGGAATTCCGCGATCATTTAAGATAGTGAATAGCCGAAAAGCGTCTTCCAAATTTTCAGTCGAAACGTAGATTAATAAGACATTGTTGAGCAGGAACTGCAGAAATTTCTCAGGGCTTGTATCCGGATTGTCACTGAAAAATTCGCGCATAACAGTGACGGCGTTAGCCATGTTCCGAACAGATATGTCCCTTTCTTTAAGAGCTAGTTTAGATATTTGTTTTCCAGAGCTTGTTCCACCCTCTGTCTTAATGTAGGATTCAACGAACTTCTGGGAAGTGTCTCGAATCGCAAAATCGAGCCTTGTCCTCTCAGGAATGTTCCTATACTTGCTGTACTTCTGATAAATAGATCTTTGACAGTCTTCCTTTGCATCAGATTCTTCCGCGAGATCTCGAATCACAGCGAACAACAAGAGAAGAGTCGTCATTCTTTGTTGTCCATCTAAAAGATCATTCTCATCAAATTCCTGACCATTTTCCGATGCAGCGGCTTTTGATTGGAAAACAAAAGACCCAAGAAAATAATCAAACCCTGGTTTCTCGTTCATCGCAAAAGTCAGGTCGCTGAGGAGCTCGCTAACTTCATCAGTCCCCCAAACATAAGGACGCTGATACTCAGGAATCCTGAACCACATCCTGGTGAATACGTCCTTTACGAGTATTTTTTCGCTTCTGATTTCCCCTCTGGTTGACATTTTTATTCCTACCAAATACACATTTTAATCCCGATCCATACTCAATCCGGTCAACGGTGTTGTTACAAGCGGCTTCAATTACACAAAGGGCCCGTCGAGAAATAACCTAGTTATATGTGTGCTACGTAATTATTATACTAAATCCGTATCATGTCGGTTTTGTATAATGGCAGTACACGTTTATGTACAAGTTATTTACCTGTGGTCCCAAAGTGCCATTAAACAGCACAATCATTATATGAAAAACTTTTCGGTATTATCGCCCTGCTATGAACACCATCCACTCAGCAAAACCTCTAACGCACTCGCCACCTTTATCAAGATCACTTCGAAAACTATATCGAAAACTATTGTTCCTTTGCTTTTTTCGCCGGCGTTTAGTGTTTATAGGTTGAATCATGAGAACAAATCGAGACAGATTGACACCTACACGGTAACGATCTGATATGACCTTCGACTAACAGATCCTAGGATCTCTTCAGGGCTTGCCCAGCGGGTCTCTTGGCACCCCCTGAGGTCGCCATGAGATTGCAGAAATCGGGCCGAGGTTTTTGACCAATCGTGGCCGTGTCGGGGTTTGATTCGGCCCGGCCTCAATCACATGTTACTGTAGCGAGTATTCTGCCCCTCGCTCTTTTAGGGCTCTGATGTAAGACGCGCAGGTGCTTTTCAGACCCCGTTAGAAATCCTCCATAAACGGAATGAAGATCAGGCTTGTCGGTGTTGGTGACCAAAGTCTTGCCGACATCGCCTTTGTCGCCTGCGATTGGATTTTGCCCTCAATGAGTCCCCATTATGACCTCGACACCGGTCTTTTTTCTGATGGCGCCGGCGATCTCTTCGGAATATCTGCAGACGGGTTCTGATGGTATCGGTTTTATCATGCAGGTGCCAAGGAAGATCACTTCTGCGCCTCTTCGCACCATCTCTACTGATTGACGGACGGCATCCCTACCGGGGCAACCCCCGCAGGGTACCATTCCGATGATTTCGATCTCTTCGTCCGAATACGGAGCGAAGTTTCCGGTTTTTTCCCTGATCGCCCTGAAGCATGAAGTCCCTGGGCAAATTCTCATAGCACCTTCACATCTAACAATGCCTACTTTGACCAATTTAACTCACCTTGTGCAATTGAATGCTAGTTTATTAAGGTACATTTGCGATTATGTACTTGATAGTTTCCCCTCGAAAATCTCTTAAAAATGGGGTGGTGACGGCGTGAGCAAGCCTGTGATGAGGCCGCGAATCTGATTTATGAAAAAAGGCAGGGCTAATACCCGCCATTTCAATGGCGGGATACAGCCCGTGCCTACCGATGCGCAAGTCTTAGCGAAAGATGTAAATACCGCTAAGACTATCTATGTTACATGTTGAAAGCGTTCAAGTGTCGATTGTACCCAACCAAGACACAAATGTCTCAGCTCAATCAACATAT
>Ga0272441_10001393_pt1 | contig 51485 bp, 45 predicted proteins | sample SSMProp6N_FD_193582 | JGI IMG/M metagenome (GOLD analysis project Ga0272441, IMG submission 193582) | Marine sediment archaeal communities from Little Sippewissett salt marsh, Falmouth, MA, United States - SSM-Prop-6N | ecosystem: Environmental > Aquatic > Marine > Wetlands > Sediment ...
CGGTAATGGTCTCGACAATCGCCGTGCCGGTGATCATCATGGCACCGTTGGCGCCTTCCAGAACAAACAGGCCCTGCGTCTCTTCCGGCAGCGCCGTATTTACGTCAAAGGTCACCTCGGAGTCGATGCCGTAAAGCGCCGGCGTTCCCGCAACAATGTCCATCTGCGCCGCTTTGGCATATGATGTAACGGTCATGGGAATGCTGCCCGTAACCGGTGCAGCGTATACCGCCTTGTCCAGGCTGTAGGTCTGGGTCACGGTACCGCCGGTCGCCCGGATAATACCGTTGAAATCACCGGCATCCGTATCCGTGTAATCCAGGGTCATGGTCAGCTGGGAAGCATAGACGTCACCGATAAAATCAACCCCGCTGCCCTCCACCGGCGTGACCAGATCGTATTCCGCGCCGCTCACATCCGAAATATAGACATTGGTGATGGAACCGCGGGCATCGTTCTCGATCGCAAACGGGACGAAGGCCTGGTTGCGGTAGGTGGTCCAGATCATCGGAGCACTTCCGGAAGAATCAAAATTGTATACATAGAGATCATCGTCGTTTACGTAAAAGTAAACACCATAGCCCCGGGCCACCGGCGCCGGGTTGTCGTAGGCGTCCCAGCCCAAAAGCGCGCCGTACATAAATTTATCCGTGCCGCACACGGCCTTGAACTCCGCCGGCTGCGCCGTGGGATCGTCCAGCAGCATGTAGGCATCCAGCGGGCTCACCAGCGCGCCTGAAATCATTTCCTGGGGACTCGCAATACCGCCGGAAACAACACCGGCCTCATGGTCCGGCCCGGCATTGAGCGGCAGACCCACCATCATGATCTCCACCATCTCACCCACACCGTGATGGCTACTATCCTCTTCAAAGGTACCGAAAATGGTATTCGGGGTCAGTTTGACACCGTTGCCGTCCGCGCCGTCAATGGTGTCGCCCGGGTAGGGGCCGATCTCGCGGGTCACGCTTGCATCGGCCTGCCAATCAATTTCAATACCGTCTTCAAAAAGATCATCCATCATATCATACTGATACGCGACCAGATCGTCGGCATCCGGGGTCTCATAGAGATCAACTCCGTCAGCAAAGTTCTGTACCAGTGCGGACTGTTTCAGCAGCTCGGGTATCTTGAGATCGGTAATGGTAATATCTTTTGACACATAACCGTCGCTCAGCGCGGCCGAGGTGGCATCTATGAGAAAAGGATTTTCCTCAGCGCCGTCATAAGCAAAATAGCCGGAAATGACCACACTGTCAGCGCCGGAAGGCAGGTTGTCGGTAAAAATATGACCGGCCGGACAGTTGAACACGGCAAACACATTTACCGTCACCGGCTGGCTGGGCAGCAGCGGTATACCGGTATAGTAGTTTTCGGTATCACCGGCCACTTCTTCACCCACATCCGGCATGGCAATGGAATACGGGAAAACGGCAGAGCCGCTCGCGGTCACCGCACCGGTGCGCACCACGTAGCCGTTGGCCTCGGGCGCAACAATGTCAAAAGTGATGCTGGTGGTTTCGTTGTCTGTTACCGGATCATCGGTAATGCTCAAATTCAACACAACGGTTCCCACCGTTCTCACATCATCCACCCGGATAGCAAACTCGATATAACCATCCGCATCCGGGCTGGATGTATCCGGCAGGGAACCGGCCCAGGACAGATCTCCGGGCTCCACGTCCGCGCCGTCCCAGGAAATATCAATGTCACTTTCTGAAATTCCGGTGCTGCTCTTGGTGGCATCCAGACTGATCGTCACATCACAGTCTTCGATATCATCGGCACCAAAGGCGGTGGCCAGCAGCCCGTCATCCCCGATAAACAGCGCCCGGAATCGGATGTAATCCCCGGTGGCCACGGTCGCGGGGTATATTTGTGTTTCATCGGCAGACTTCTCGAAATAAATCGTGGTCAAATCCGCCGCGCCCGCCGATGTCACTATTCCGAACATCAGCAGACAGCTTAGTACGGCTAAAAACTTTTTCTTCATTCCCTTCTCCTTTCAACTAATATATCTGTTTATAGACATTTTCCTGTTCTCAGAAAAATACAACCTGCTCCTGTCTGATCACCTCCTTTTAAGTTTGATGTTGTTAATGTTTTTGTTTCTATAATTATTTATCGACTGAATTTCACTTAAAACTGTAATTTCGAGGCCAGATTCCACAGCACCTACCGGCTGTTTCAAGCGCGTGTCTTTTATTTAAGCGATAAAAAATTTTTACCCAATTAAACCGGTACTTGTCAAGTATTTCTTAATTATTATTTTCCTCTATAAGAATCGGACGGACACCATCATAAAAAACTGCCGAAATAATCAAAATTGACTGAAATATCCCTTCTCTCTTAAAATACCCGCCCGGTCTGCAACAGACAAAAAATATCGACCATTCGTTCCAGAGCAATTTTCAAAATATCCGGATTTTATCTGTTTTCCTTGATACAAAAACGATGCCAGCCGTATTTTCGGACCGAATCAACACAACACGGTTTAAAATCAAGCACTTGCATACATCAAGAATCAGACTTCCGGGTTCATTTGTCACGGCAGTCTCGTCTGCCGATAAAACCGTATTCCCCCGCAGGATTTATTGTTATCGCACAAGACAAAACAGCCTGAAAATTCAGGTTTTTAAAACATAATTTTTGTACAAGTGCATTTTTCGGATAAAATTCGAATACATTTAGCATTTTTTTATCCTTTTTTAAAAAATCCGGATGAAGGAAACAGCCTGAACACAATATTATTTTCCCTGCAGGCCCTCATAATCGCCTCAATTCGGGACGCTGCAACGGAAGGCATGGCAATAATCACTTCATCCGCGCCTACCTGTTTCGACAGTTCCGCAAGCGCATCGATTGTCCCGATAACCTTTACTCCGTGAATCAGCCTTTGCTGTTTATGCGGGTCATCATCGAGAAATCCCACCACCTTCAAATTGATGGACGGGTTGTTGCGGGTCTCCCGCAGCAGCATTTCACCGCCGTCACCGGCGCCCAGGATCAGGACCTTTCTGCCGGCGGATGAAATATTTTCGAGATATTCCCTTAAAACCCGCTGGGAAAAATGGGCGCCGCTCACCAGCAGCAGGCAAAGCATGGCATCGATCAGAAACAGGGTCCGGGAATAAAACTGAAACCGGGAATACATCAGGATCACGAAGACAATCAGGACACAGCTGGATGAAACCGCCTTGATGATATTGATAAAATCCCGAATACCCACATGGCGGAAAAAGGTCCGGTACAGTCCGAAAAAATAGAAAACCGCCATCTTGACAATCACCACAATCGGCAGGGTAACGATGAACTGCCGCATCTCACCCGGGCTGAGACTGCCTTCAAAACGAATGATGTAGGCCAGAAAATAGGCGGCCACCACCAGGGCCAGATCGACAAAAATCGCCGAAAACCGGCGGGCACCGGCAATAAAGGCCTCGGATTTCTGGGCGAACTCCCGGTTTTCCAGATGCTGCAAAACCTGTCGTTCGTTGCGGCCAAGGAACACACAGAAATAGAAAAAGGCCGCCAGAAAAATCAGGGAAACGGCGGCAAAGACCAGGGGATGGACCTGTCCGAAAAACAGGGCGGCCAGCGCAAAACAGGCGGACACACCGTACAGCAGCATCACGGTTCTGCGTTCCGTAAATCCCAGGGCCACCAGACGGTGCGACATGTGATCTTTGCCGCCCTGTGACACCGGCTGGCCTCTGAGCTTTCGGGTAACGGTCACAAAGGCTGTATCGAAGATGGGAATACCGAGAATCATGATCGGCACCAGCAGGGTGACAAAAAGCCCGGAGGCATGCTTCCAGGTTCCGGCAATGGAAAAGGCGGCCAGCGAAAACCCCAGGAACATACTGCCGCAGTCCCCCATGAAAATACGGGCCGGATTGAAATTGTAAAAAAGAAAACCCAGACAGCCGCCGGCCAAAGCCGCGGAACACAGGGCCAGCGGCACATTTCCCCGCTGCAGGAAAAATACAAAAACGGCAAACGCGCTGATCAGCGCGATGCCGGCGGACAACCCGTCCATATTATCGATCAGGTTGAAGGCATTGGTCAGTCCCACGAACCAGAGAAAGGTCAGGGGAATGGAAATGACCGGATAGGGAATGATCCGGATCACCACGCCGGTGCTGATCAGAAGGGCTGAAATAATAATCTGGCCGATAAATTTCACCTGGGGCGTCAGGCCCCGGACATCGTCCACCAGTCCCAGCACAAACATGAGAAAAGAACACCCGGCAATGTTCAGGATAGACATATCCCGGCCCGCGGCAAACACAAACAGGACAACAGCGGGAACAACAATAGCGATGCCGCCCAGAACCGGGGTTTCTTTGGTGTGCCACCGGTCTTTGCGGGGCCTGACCACCTGTCCGGTCTTTACGGCCACAAGGCTCACCACCGGGGTCAAAAGGGCTGCCGCTGCCGTGGCCAGGATGAAAAAGTACAGGTATTTCATTCAAGAAGCCTGCTGTTTCATATTATCAATCACCGCCGATAAAATCCCCTTGATACCCAGAGAGGGTTTGTATCCGGTCAGGTCTCCGATTTTGCGAATATCCGGAATCCGCTGCATCATATCCTCGAACCCTTCCTGATAGGCCTGGTCATAGGAAATGTACACAATTTCAGAACCGCTTCCGGTCATGTCCCGAATCAGGTGAGCAAGGGACTCAATACTGATTTCTTCGTTGTTGCCGATATTAAATACCTCACCCACGGCATCTTCATGGCCGGCCAGCGCCATCAGCGCCGTAACCGTATCTTTCACGTAAGTAAAACTCCGAGTCTGTTTTCCGCTGCCGAACACCGTCATGGCCTCGCCCTTGAGCGCCTGACCCACCAGCGTGGGAATCACCATTCCGTACATACCGGTCTGCCGCGGCCCCACCGTATTAAACAATCTGGCAATCACCACCGGAAGTTCTTTTTCCCGGTAATAGGCCAGGGCCAGAAATTCGTCCACCGCTTTTGAACAGGCATAACTCCAGCGGGCCTTGGTGGTGGTCCCCAGCACCATGTCATCCGCCTCACTGAACGGGACCCGATCGCTTTTGCCATAAACTTCCGAGGTTGAAGCCAGGATCACCTTTCTTTTCTTGCGGGCCGCGAGCTGGAGCACCATTTCGGTCCCGTGGACATTGGTTTCGATGGTGTTGACCGGTGATTCCACAATCAGTTTTACGCCCACCGCGGCCGCCAGGTGAAAAACCGTTTCGCAGGTGTCTACCAGTTCGGCCATCACCCCCCGGTTCATAATCGAATCCAGGGCATAATGAAAACGGGGCTCATTTTTCAGGTGCTCGATATTATTCATGCTGCCGGTGGACAAATCATCAATGATGTACACTTCATCACCGCTTTCCAGCAGGGCCTCGCATAAGTGAGACCCGATAAATCCGGCACCGCCGGTAACCAGAACTTTCAAAATATTGCTTCTCCTGTAAGATTAAATAATTAGCATATCAGGTTATGGGCGCTTGTGACCCCGGGCACACCATATACGTGAAAAATTCCACACCCGGCCAGGGGCTGTTTGCCGCCGTCCGTGAACGGTTGCCGCTTGAACTCAGGAATGGATTGTGTAATATTAAATATACACAAACAGCCCCTGATATAAACCGGGTTGAAAATTCCTGCATACCGTCATGCAAAGCCTTTTGCCGTGTAAGCTGGAAAGGAGATTCTCATGAAAAAACATTTGATCCTCATGCTTGTGTCCGCGGCACTTGTGCTGTCGGCCGTTGACACGTCCGCCCTGACCGCCGAAGAGGTCCTGCGCTTAAAGGAAAAAGGCGTTTCAGACCAGACCATCCAGCTGATGCTTCAACAGGAAACCGCCAAACAAGAGCCGGACAGAACCTCCCCCGGTGTGACCGAAACCAAAACGGCCGACCGGAAATCGGACATTATTTATTCCACCGGAGAGCCCTCGACAACAAAAATCGACACTGAAGAACAGGAAAAAATAGACAATGCCTGGGAAATGCTGAAAAACATGCACCTTGAATTTGAAAATTAGCCGGTCCTACCTGCGCCTGTTCAAAACATGTTGTAATTTGTTTACTATTTCAAAAAAATGAAAAAGCTTTCGGGGCCCGGGATAACCCCCTTCGTTGTTTCAGCGTTTTTATACCTATCACAATTACACCACAAGTCAATTAAAAGAAACAGCTCCCGGCACATCATCGGGCCATCGGTATTTCCGCTTTCAAATTCAGCATCATCCCCCTTGACACCGCCCCGGCCTCTGTGCTAGATTTATAAAGCAATTTCAGGGTATTATTTTCGAATTACGAGAGCCCCCCTGCAAGTTCTGTATTTTCAGCTACCATTTTTTCATCGGCTAGAACGAATCCGGGTACGGCAGCAATATCGGGCAATTTAACAGGAGCATTTATGAGAAAAACCGTTATCGTCAGCGCCGCCAGAACGCCCATTGGGGATTTCAACGGCATGTTCAAAGACATTTCCGCCCTCGATCTGGGCAGCATCGTCATGACAGAAGTTCTCTCACGCGCAAAAATAAAAAAAGAGGACGTGGATGAAGTCATCATGGGTAATGTCCTTCCCGCCGGGCTGGGCCAGAATCCGGCCAGGCAGGCCATGATCCGGGCCGGCCTTCCCATGGAAACCGCCTGTCTTACCGTCAACAAAGTGTGCGGGTCCGGCCTGAAAGCCGTTATGCTGGGCGCCCAGGCCATCAACAGCGGAGACGCGGATATTATTATCGCCGGCGGCATGGAAAGCATGAACCAGGCCCCCTATTATATCCCGAAAGGCCGGTTCGGGGCCCGAATGGGAAACACACCCATCGTTGACGGCATGATTCATGACGGCATCTGGGACGTCCCCAGCGATTTTCACATGGGCTATGCCGCGGAAATCACCACGGAAAAGTACAGCATTTCCCGCAAGGACATGGACGAATTCGCGGCCATGTCCAATGACCGTGCACTAAAAAGCATTTCACAGGGCCTGTTTAAAGACGAGATCGTTCCGGTAACCGTGCCCCGGAAAAAAGGCGCCCCCCTGCTGGCGGATACCGATGAGACCCCGAAAGCCGTTTCTCTGGAAAAACTGGCGAAACTTAAACCGGCCTTTAAAAAAGGCGGTTCCGTTACCGCAGGCAATGCCTCAAAAATCAGTGACGGCGCAGCCGCCGTTCTGCTGATGGCCGAAGACCGGGCCGGACAGCTCGGCCTCAAACCCATGGCCGTCGTGGGTGCCCAGGCCGCCGCCGGTATGGCGCTTGAGGATGTGCTGATCACACCCATGAAATCCATCCCCAAAGCCCTGGGAAAAGCCGGGCTCGAAATCGGGGACATCGATCTCTATGAAATCAACGAGGCCTTTGCCACGTCCACGGTGGCCATCAGCCGAGAACTCGGTATTCCGTTTGAAAAACTGAATATTCACGGCGGGGCCGTGGCATTGGGACACCCCATCGGGGCCAGCGGCGCGCGGGTTCTGGTGACCCTTTTATACGCCATGAAGGACAAAAATGTCAAAAAAGGCATGGCCTCTCTGTGCCTCGGCGGCGCCGAGGCGGTCAGCCTGATCATTGAAAGGGATGTCCATTGAAAACATTTCACAACATCCTTGTAAAAATCGAAGACGCCGTTGCCACGCTTTCGTTCAACCGTCCGGAAGTGCGCAATGCCCTGAACACGGAAACCGTCCGGGAAGTCATCGAGGCTTTCAAAACGTTTGAAAGCGACAGCCGTGTCCGCGTGATCATCCTCACCGGCACGGGGAAGGCCTTTGTGGCCGGCGCCGACATCTCTGAAATGGAGGGGAAGACGCCGGAGGACGCGCGCAAATATGCCGAGCTGGGGCACAGCCTGATGGAAATGATCCAGAATATCAACAAGCCCGTGATCGCCGCCGTCAACGGCTATGCCTTCGGCGGCGGCACCGAAGTGGCGTTAAGCTGCGATATCCGCCTGGCCTCGGATCAGGCCCGGTTCGGTTTGCCGGAAACCCTGCTGGGGGTTATTCCCGGGTGGGGCGCCACCCAGCGCAGCGCGCGGTTGATCGGTTCGGCGCTGACCAAGGAATTGATTTTCACCGGTGATCCCATCGATGCCCAGCGGGCGCTGGAAACGGGACTGGTCAACCGGGTCATCCCGCATGAATCCCTCATGGCGGAAACCCTGGCCATGGCTCACCGCATTTGTGAAAAAAGCAGCATTGCCCTGTCCCATGCCAAAAACGTAATCAACCGCGGTCTGGAAAAAACCCTGAAAGAGGGCTGCCGCATGGAAATCGACGCCTTTGTGTCCTGCTTTGATACCGATGACCAGAAAGAAGGCATGAAAGCCTTTATTGAAAAAAGAAAACCCGTATTCAAGGGAAGCTGACCCCTCCCGCACCCGGCCGGAAAAAACATTGAAATATAAATGATTAATTTTCCTTATGGACTGCCGATAAGACCCATATCTGTTTACAGGGAAAAACCGGGGCCCGGTCCCGCAGGGAAAACGATTATTTAACAGATGAAGGAGAAAAAGATGAGTCCTGATTATGATGACAATGACAGCAAACCCGAATGGCGTGAAATAGATAAAAAAAGAGACCAGAGCAGCCACGTATCCTCCGATCCGGCGGATACCGCGGCAAAATCGGCCAGAAAAGAGTGGGCCCAGAAAATGTATCTCAAGGAAATCGACAGCCTGTTCAAAGGCAAAAAGGCCACCAAGGAGCATGCCGTTGCCCTGGAGGAAATTCACAAGCGCTCCGGCACCAAAAAATTCAACACCGCGGTCAGAAAGTACGTCAAGGAATACGGCCTTCCCGATGACTGGAGCACCCTGTCCCTGGTTCTGGATTACAAGGACATCAAGGTGGTCAAAAGCGCGATCAAGGCCCTGCTGGAAAAAATCGACGACGAGCCGCTCAGCCTGAAAGAAGGGTTCAAAAGCAAGATGAACATTATCGCCATGACCGCCGCCGACGACAAACTGCGGGAGGCCGCCGAAGAGGCGCTGGAAGAACTCTAAAAAATGCGGATTGCAGATTGACGAATGCGGAATTTAAGAGTTGATGAACGTCCGCCGGCGAACCTTGAATTTCCAATTTTATATTAAAACCTTTCTTCTGCCGGTTTTTCATTCATGATTTGACGTTGAACGTTCAATGTTCGATGTTCAGCTATTTTACGCTGTGCTCCCTGCGCTATGCTGTCTCATCCCCTGCCCGCATACCTTTCCTTGAGCCTGTACAGATGGGAAAGATACTCTTTTCCACGCACAAACAAACGGTAATTCTCCATCTCGCTGATGAGTGAATCCAGATGGGGACGGATGTCGATACCGTAGCGGTTCATGCCCTGCCGGTCCGCCGCATCCAGAATCAGCAGCGCATAGTAGGCGGTCAGCAGCCGAATTTGCGACCCGCGCCGGAACAGATAGGCCTGACCGGCAATGGTATTTAGAAAATAAGCCGCATAATCATAAAGCATTTCCAGAGAAGGCATGTCCGGACCACGGTTTTCCGGCGCCGTCATCCAGCGGTAAAACATCTCCGCGGTCTGTTCCATGATCCCGGATTCATTTTCAAGGATGATCTTCATGGCCTTCAGATCCTTTTCGCCCAGCACCCGGAAAAAGAAGGTAATATTTTTGATCAGCGCGTAAAGATCCTTGGTCTCGCCCACGATCACCGGCCGGTTGGCCTGGAGCCGGGCAAAAACCGTTTGACAGTATTGGTCCGCTTTCATGTCAATTCCCGCGGCCGGCAGATAGCCCCTGCGGTCAAGATAGGCGAAAAACTTTTCCACCCGGACCGCCGGCGGTTCCGCCAGGACCTCCGCCCGGGTTTCCGGGACGTCCGCCTCGCCGAACACCTCGGCCATCTTCTCGGTGTCCGGCCCGGCAATTTCAGAGGTCAGTTCTTCCTCCAGCTCCGAGATGCGTTTTTTCAGCTCCGCGTTTTTCTGCACCAGGGCCAGGCGCTCCTTTTCCATCTCAACAGCGGCCTGCTCCCGGGCCAGCTCCCGGGCGTTTCGCTCCCGGATCAGATACACCACACAAACTGCGATAATCACCACCAGCACAATTGAAATCGTTTTCTTCACGTCTTTTCTCCCCTAAAATTAAGCTTCTGTGTTTGGCACGCTTGATCTTGCGGTTATAACCTGTCGGTCATGACCATGATTTTAATTTCCGTCATTTCTTCCACAGCATACTTTACCCCTTCGCGGCCGAATCCGGAATGCTTGATCCCGCCGTAAGGGAAGTTGTCTACCCGAAAAGTGGGCACATCGTTGATGATGACCCCCCCGGTTTCGATCCGGTTAAAAGCCATGAGGGCCTTGTCCAGGTCCCGGGTAAACACCCCGGCCTGGAGCCCGTAAACCGAATCGTTGACCCGATCAACGGCCGTTTCAAAATCGCGATACGGAAACAGAACGGTCACCGGTCCGAAAATCTCGTCTTTGACACATTCGGCATGGTCCGGAACGTTTTCCAGAACGGTGGGGGAATAGATGTTTTTATTCGCATGACCGCCAATTAAAATCTTTCCGCCCATTGCCGCCGCCGCTTTGACCCGGGCGCCCACCCGGCTAACCGCTTCCGGAGTAATCAGCGGCCCCACCACCGTATCCGCTTTAAAAGGATCTCCGGTCTTCATGGCTTTAACCTTGTCCACAAAACGCTTTTTGAATGCATCGTAAATCTTTTCCTGCACATATATCCGCTGCAGTGAAATGCAGACCTGCCCGGCGTAGGCATAGCCTCCGGCTGCGCAGCGCGCGGCCGCGGCTTCAATATCGCTGTCCGGCTCGATCACCACCGCGGCGTTTCCCCCCAGCTCCAGGGCTACCTTTTTCCGGCCCGCCCTGCCCTTCATGGCCCAGCCCACGACCGGGCTGCCGGTAAAACTGATCATAGCGATCCGGTCATCCGTCACCAGGGTGTCCGCCGTACTTCCCGAACAGGGCACCACGTTGACCGCGCCTGCGGGCATGCCGGCCGAAAGCAGGGCCCGGCCCAGTTTCAGCGCGGTGAGCGGCGTTGCCGACGACGGTTTGTGCACCACGCTGTTGCCCGCGGCCAGGGCCGGGGCAATCTTGTGAGCGGTCAGGTTCAGAGGAAAATTAAAGGGCGTGATCGCGGCAACGACCCCCACGGGAAAACGCCGGGTCATGCCGATCCGGTGCCCGGCCGCCGCCGAAATATCCAGGGGCAAAACCTCACCGATGATGCGGGTAGCCTCTTCGGCGGCCAGCATAAAGGTAATGATGCTGCGGTCCACTTCCGCGCGCGCCGCAATAATGGGTTTTCCCGCCTCCCGGCAAATCAACTCGGCAAACCCTTCTTTGTCCCGGGAAAGGATCTCTGCTGTTTTTTTCAGGATTTCCGACCGCTGGTAAGCCGGCAGCGCCCGCATGGCCTCAAAGCCCTGCCGCGCGGCGGCGATGGCCGCATCGATTTCCGCTTTTCCGCCGTAACAGACCTCTGAGATCACCTCCCCATTAAACGGGTTTTTTACCGTAAGGCGCTCTTTTGTCTCTGTCCAGGTATTTCCGATCAGCAGCCGGTTTTCAAAATTCACCCTGATTTCCTCCTGTTTGCTATATATATCCGCTGTGCTATAATAGTCTTTGCCTAAACACCCTTATATATTTTTATATGTCAAATTTCAAGAGAAAGGGGGCGAAACGGGTTCGACGGGGGTAATTGAAGCGTTAGCTGCATGTCGAGGTTCCTACAGGCTCGTTAAAAAGGTAGGACAATATATAATCGCAGACGATTATAACCAAGCTCTGGCTGCCTAGACGGCCAGCGTGCCACCTGTCTTTTCCTGCAAGGCAGAATGGTGCGCAATTAAAGCAGGATAGCGGCAGGTTTGCTCCTAAGGATACTGCGGCGAAACTCAACTTGGGATAGTTTTTGAGATATCCGGCTCCAGGGAGATCTGAAAAGCGAATTTTAAAACTTGGGCTAAACATGTAGATGTTACCGTGGAATACTTCCGGACGGGGGTTCGACTCCCCCCGCCTCCACCACTATTAGTTAAGTAATTTCAAATACTTAACTTATTTTTACACCCAAAAAAACAGGCGGTCAACAGGCGGTATGCTGTTTTTGATTCTTTGAATATAAAAAAAATATATATATTTATTTATTGACAGCCGATAGGAATAATAGTTTAATATGCTATACTTATTTATGGGTAAGGCCTAGGTAAACTGTGATGCCAAAATGCGTCATAAGTGTAATGTAATTGCACCAGCCCTAGGGACCATAATATATTAGCCCGTACTAAATATTTATTACGGGCTTTTTTTGTAGGAAAAACATGTCTACCTGTAATGTATATCTTGATGAAAGCGGTGACCTAGGATGGAAATTTGACAAACCGTTTTCAAAAGGCGGCTCAAGTCGCTATCTCACAATTGCCAATCTCATCATACCCAAAGAACTTATTCACTTGCCCAAAAGAATAGCAAAAGCAATAAAGATACGAGCTAATATTGAAGGGGAGTTAAAAGGTAAAGACCTTACGATACCACTGAAAAAAATCTTTTCTCAAAAAGTCTGCGGTCTTCTAGAAAAAGATTCGAGAATAAGAGTCAGCGTTATTACTGTAAACAAACAAAGAGTCCAATCGCACATGAGAGAGGACCCGAATAAACTTTACAATTACATGGTTAACTTTGCACTTCTTGAAAAAGTTACTGGCTATACTTCTGTTAATTTCACACCAGACCCTAGGTCAGTAAAAGTTAAAAGCCAAAATAGTTTAACAGACTACTTACAAACAAAATTATGGTTTGAGATGAACGCCCTTACAAAAATAAATGACATGGCTATGGAAAGCCACCATAATTTAAACCTTCAATTTATTGATGTTATATCAAATATTGTATGGAGTTATTATGAACTAGGCCAAGAGGACCCTTTTAATATACTTGGAACAAATATTGAGACAAAACGTCTTTTTTTCTGAAATGATTTTACTCCTCCATCGCTCTTCTCATCGCATCCATGTGCACATGAGCATACTTCTTTGTGGTTCTGATATCAGAATGTCCTAAAATCTCTCCTATGATTTCAAGGGACTTTCCTCTATTCACCAACTGGCTTGCAAAGGAATGTCTGGTTCCATCATATGGCCGAACACCTTCTATCCCAACCTTCTTGCAAGCCTCCCGCCAAATTTTCCCTAGACCGCTTTCATAATATGGTTTACCCCTCAAATTGAAAACAAATGGACTGTGGAGCGTTCTAGGCTGTTTAAAAAGCAATTCTTTTAACGCTCTCGTCATGGGAATTTTTCTTTCTTCTCCATCTTTTGGGGTTGTCAGAACATTTGCAGAAAAATTATGCCTGATGGTAATAATCTCTTTTTCAAAATCAACATCATCCCAATGTAACGCTCTTGCTTCACCATGCCTACATCCAGTTCCAAACAGGAACTTAAAAATTGCTCTATGTTGTTCAGAAATTGCGTTTAAAATTAATATCTGCTGTTCTTCGTTTATCCAGACAGGTTCTTTTTTCTTAAACTTAACTTTCGGGAACCTTGGCATAGAATGAATTGCTTCACGGTCAAAAAGACTTTGAAAGAATGAATGAAGCACACCCATTTTGTTATACTGTGTTTTGTTTCCCACTTTTCCAAGCATTGTCTCATGATAACTTGCAATTCTATCAGCACCGATTGTGCGGATATCTTCACGGCCAAAAAAAGAAATGTATTCAACTCCGTACTGCTCTATCTTCCGGAAGTAGGCAGGTTTAACAGTTTGCTCTTTAATTGTCATCCAGCTTTTATAACGCTCTTCAAAAGCAAACTCCTTTTTTACTTTTGCGGTATGCCCTTTATAATGTTCCGGTCTGAATTTATGTTCTGTAATTTCCTGTTCAATCGCTCCAGCTTTTGTAATCGCTTCCCTGAAACTGTCAAAACCATACAACTTGAACTTTTCACCCAGATAGTACCAGTCAAGATAATAATGGTTCGGCTGACTCTTTGGATGGTTTCTACAAACAAGACCTCTAGCAGTCAGGATAAATTTTCCATTACATTTAATGCATCTTTCTTCTGAACGTACTTTGACTTTCATATCACCAAACACCCCTTTATCTAATTCTAAAGGGGTATAATATGACGATGATAAATCATCCGTCAAATTATTTATGTCAGAGTTCGTTTGCATTATTTTTCATCTTAAAATTCAGTTCTTCTTGAATTTTTCTAGCAATTTCAATCCATAAATATCCAATTCGCATTCTTTACAGCGAAACAAGCTATAATGAGAGGAAACATAGCCTGAACTGTGAGGCTGCGATTTCACTTTTTCAACAAGCGCACCAAACTCCCAAAATTTCTCCAAAGAAGAAATTTTAGCGACCTCTATAAGAGAAGAACCATTTTTGTTGATACCAGAAATAAGAGCATGAACATGGGGGACAGAGGACTTATAAGCGACGACGTAAATTGCAGCCAATCTAATTCTGAAACGTTTAGAAAGCTGTGTTAACCAAGTATTTACTTTATTTTTGGCATAGTAAGGGGACTGATTAGGAATAGTTTGAAAAGACAGGTGTGCAAACACCTGCCAACTATAATCTTCAAGAAAAATCTTCATTTTTTTTTGAATTAACTTTTTATCCATCTTTATTTCTCCTTTTCACATTGACCTTTCATATTCAATGTTCAAAAGCTGCGCTACAGGCTTTTTTAGCCCGTTAAAAACTGCTTCAATTATGACGCCAAATCTCTGACCGTCATTGTGCGTCTAGCAATGACAGTCTTGGAGAAAAACAAAAAAAGGGTACCGAACCGCTGTCCAGTACCCTTAAAATAGCAACTTCAATTTAACTTACAAGAAACTGCGTCTTCACTTAAAAACGACTTTTTAAGTGAAGACTGAAACAATTAGTCCTCATCACGCTTTAAATGCATCTCCTTCATAATAATTTTTTAAAGCATAAATCGTTGATATTGAAAGCTTAAATTTTATTCTTGCTTTTTCATCAGAGTATTTTGTTGGATTATGTCTAAACTTAAGTATTCTTTCTATTTCTCTCTGACTAATTTTATATTCGTCATGTAAATATTCAGCCAAAACAGACTCATCGTCAATTTCTGCACTTTTAATGTCATTATAAATTGGCTTAATATAATCATATTGTTTCTTGTAATAATTCAAAAACTCTTCCCTCTTAGGGATTTTTTGCCTTGCACCTCCTCTTTGGTCAATCGGTGAAAGAAATATCTTTTTGAGTTCCGATTTTAACTTATTTCTTTTCGCTTTTGAGTTTGTTTGAAAAAAACGGGAATAAATATTGTTAATAGTTTTAATCACAAAGGGTTGTGTTAAATAATATTCTGGATATTTTTTTACAAAGTCATAAAGTGCTTTTTTATTGCCTTTTCCATACTCGATTTCACATTCTTCAGCATCTTCATTAATTGATTTTTCAAAGGCTATTCGTCTTTCATGATTAGAAAAATCTATTTTTGCATCACCTGTTAACAGAGAATAGACTACTTCAAAATCCGCATAAACAGTTTTTCTTCCCATTTTGGTGCCTCCCGTAACACCACCCGATTAAAAATTAAGGGGAAGGACAGTCGGGAAAGCCGTCTTTTCGGGGTGCACAACCCTATCCCCTTTTATTAAATGGTAAAAATATGGTTAATAAACAGTAAACCTCATACCTCTAACCATACCTTTTCATCAACCATATTTGAGTCATTTAAGATATCTGCAAACCTTGATATTTTATTACCAGTTAAACACGAGACATCTGCAAGTTCGCCTTTAATAGTTTTTTCAACTTTTTCCCTTAACAAGTGTAAATTTTTCAAAGATAAATCCTCATAACTTTTCTGTGAAATTGTTTCATTGATTTTTCTAAGTTCCTTGGCTAGCAATTTTATTCGTTGCTGTTTTGTAACCTTATTCTGTTCCAGTATGTTCTGATAATTCATAAATTCCTGATTGGAAATTTTATCCTGAAATTCCTTACTCCATTTTATTAAGGTCGGTTTTGACACACTTATTTCATTAGCAATTTTATCAAAGCTAAACCCCTTTGCTCTTAATTCAATAAAACGCTGCTTGGTTTCCATGTCTTTCATTTTCATTACCTCCTTAAACCCACTCTAGCTAAACAGTAGGCTCAATATTTATCTTGTTTTTCTTAAGCCAGTTGTACAAGTTTGGAAGAGTTGAATTATATCTTTTTGCAACAAAAGATTTTGTGCTTCCATTTTTAAGTAGAGCTATTATTTCTTCTTTGTGTTTGTCCAGCTTTGACTTTCCTGGACCCCGTGGCCTTCCCAGCCTTACACCAGCCATTTTTCTTGCTTTAAGTGCTTCTTTTGTTCTGCTACTTATCAAATCACGTTCTATTTCAGCTGCTATGCTAAAAGCCATAGCCATTACCTTTGATTGCAAACTACCATTTAATTCCCAAGCCCCCTTTACAGCATAAACATTAACCTCTTTGTTTCTTAAAATCGACAAAAGCTCCATAATCTCCAACATGCTTCGCCCTAACCTAGACAATTCGGGAATAATAAGCCGGTCACCTTTATTTAATGATTCAATAACCACATTAAGTTTGCGTTCTTTCCAGCTTTTTGTACCGCTGACTTTTTCTTCTACCCATTCGACTCTTCTAAAACCTTTTTCGTTTGCTAGGTGCAGGATATCTGCTTTATTCTTTTCTAAATCCTGTTCATCCGTTGATACTCGCAAGTAAGCGATTGTTTTAGGTCGATTAAGTTTCGGTTTCCCCTTCATATTGGCCTCTTTGCCTGATTTGTTAAATGAATACGTCTTAAATTTACTTAATTATAAAACAAAAGTCAATCCATTTTATTTAACATAATTATAAGAATTAATTGACCATTTTCACTTAACACTTTATGCAAAAAACTTCTTATTTTTTGTTGTTATTAACATATTATTTCTTGCCAAATTTGATTACTATAAGTATTATCTATGGCGCTACTAAAATAAACCCGGGGAAATAATCTTATGGAAACAAAACAAGTGAATAAAGGAAAATATTTAATACCAGACCACTTATATTGTGGACATACCCCTTCTTTAATGAATAAACTTGAACCCGAAAGCATCTCGCTCAGCTTTTGGTCTCCACCTTATTTTGTAGGAAAAGAGTATGAAAAAAATGCTACTTTTGAAAGCTGGCAGGAATTGTTAAAGTCCACAATTTCAGCACATGCCCCTGCTCTTAAAAAAGGGGGGTTTTTAGTTATCAACATCGCAAATATTTTAGCCTTTCCTGACCCAAATATTCCAAAAATTCAGGCACCAAATAAATCAAAATTACGTTGTAAAATCACGAGAGAAGATGTTATTGAGACAAAGAAAAAATATCCAGGCTATAACCGTAACCAAATTGCTGAAATTTTAGGGTGTAGTGAACAAACCGTCGACAGACGATTAAATGGCAATAATATTCGGGGTGGTAAATATAAAAATCAGACAAGAGTACTTCTTATTGGTCACTACCTTGAAAAATATGCATATGAAAACAAATTATATTTATATGACCATAGAATCTGGGCAAAAGACCCTGCTTGGCAAAACTCACAATGGCATTCTAGTTCATACAGAGCAGTAAGTGAATTTGAAGATTTATTTTTCTTCTGGAAACCAGGTGAAACAGTTATAGATAGAAACCGACTAAAAGCTTCTGAATGGGCTGAATGGGGTAGCCGAGGCATATGGAACATACCCTCCGTCAGAGCAAATAAAGAGCATGAAGCACAATTCCCTATTGAATTGGCAAAAAAGGTTATACGTCTTCTTACTGAAAAAGGAGATTTAGTACTTGACCCTTTTATGGGAAGTGGCACCACAGCAATCGCCGCAATACAAGAAAAAAGGCACTTTATAGGTTTTGACAAAGAAAAAAAATATGTTGATTATGCTAAAAAGCGTTTAAGGAAAGAACGTAATAAACAAAATTATCTTTTTGAAATATAAGGAGAAGTATTATTAAATTTTATTTTCTGACAGCGCCATGAGTTTAATTCTGCCAAAGGATTCAACTTAATTCTCGTACGTTTACGTTTAACTTTTTGCTCATCTTTTCCTGGGGTTAACAAACCATCAACTTGCCTACACAACTGTGGTCCCTCAAACAAAGCTAGACCGTTAGGCACACATATTAATTCTAAGTATTCTAAAGGTTGCTCCCCTAAAGATTGAACAGAGTAAACAATTTTTATATAAAAAGTAAGCGTGGGAAGCACTTTGTCATTTACCACATAAAAAGGTGCAAGCTCTGGTAAAAAAGAACGAGTAATGCGAGGTCCTATCATATCTACAGTATCATTGTACATACGACCCTCATCATTAATCTTTCCAGTTCCTGTAACTTGGTTCGGGCTACTAACAACTTCATCTTGGTCATCAGTAGGGCCAGTAGACTTTGCATCTATATGGATAAAAGCTTTGTCGGTTGCAAACCTTACATCATGGCCATACGGCAACCCGACAAATCGAACATTATCAAAGATTTCTGGCATTTTAGAATACAAGTAACCTTCAATTACTTTTTCACCTACTTCTCCCCAAGGGAAGGCTTCACCTCTTGGTTTATGTCCTCTTTGTACCGGGGCATATTCTTCCCAAAATTCACGAAGATTAACCGCATAATCAAAATCATTTTTTATTGATGGTGCTACTTCAAGTAAGTTGCTTATTAAGATATCCGTTGTTTGCTTTTCTAGCGCTAACAATTCTTTGCAATTATCAGCTAACAACGAATCTCGTATTTTATTATAATCATTTATTCGCATAAGTTTCTAATCATCCGTCAGAAGAGCTGACACAGGAATATCCAATGCATTTGCAATTTTATATATATTCAAAAGGGAAACGTTGCGTTCGCCACGCTCAGCAGAACCAATGTAAGTTCTATGTAAGTTAGCAGCTTCTGCAAGGTCTTCTTGTGAAAATCCTTTTCTGGAACGTTCCGCTTGAATGCGCAACCCAAAAGCAATTAAAAACGCTTTATCTTTTTTGCTATAATTTGTCATAGGCTATTATTTAAAAATTGATGACTATATATCTACAGACTATAAGTATCATTTTCACCCTGAACAAACTTGCGTTTTACAAGGTACGGTTTTTTACATATTTGCTCAAAAAACCTGCGTGACTCTTGAAATATTAAATAGACATTCAAATTCAAATTTTACGGGAAACACATACACATGATATTTTGATTAATAATATCTGGATGGTAAAAGCAAAGTAGAATAGAACTAAAAGTGGCTACAAAATTTTTGGTAACTTATTTACACATCTCTTCTGGTACAGATAAGAAAACAGGCGGTAGACAGGCGGTCAGTTTTTTAGACATCTCTCAACTTATTGAATTAGCTTCGTTTTCCTATCATATTTAGGGGTTCGACTCCCCCCGCCTCCACCACTTTTAGTTAAGTAATTTCAAAAATTTAAAAGACTTGCCTTCCCAAAATACCGTTATTTTACCGTAACACCCAAATCAATTATTATTACTCTCGCTGTTATTACCACGATTGAATAATAAAACTGTTGTATCATGATATGGGGACTTCATTGCTAAGCTATTTTTTTAATTGACCATAGTTAATCGTGATAATATATAAATTTGATATCAACGGGTTGTTGAGATCACGTTTTTATAAAAACAAAGCACCTCTAATCCCAAAGAACAAAACCATGAACATAAAAATTTTAGTCATTTTTTGTTTTGCGATCGCGTGCGTCAGCGCGGCCAATATTACCTGGGCACAACCCGTTCCCGGCTGTTCGCGCTCCGCGGATGAAGTCAGCCGTGTTGAGACGGCACGTTCAATCCTGAAAGTCAACCGTAACAATTACATGGATGTGATCAACTATTGGGCCGAGGACGCCATCTACAAAGAAACCGTGGTCACCAACAACAGCCGCCAGGAGATGTGGGAATATTTGTCAGCCGTTTTCGAAAAATCTCCGGACATGGAGCTGATCATTGATGATGAACTCTACAAAACCCTTCCGGACGGCAGCATGACCTATATGGCCACAAACTACTGGCTTGGAACGTGGCAAGGGCTGGGAACTTATTATCATCCGGGAATGTCGATCATCAAATTCGATCCGGGCGAAGGCTGTGTGTCTTACCAAAGGGATTACTTTACTGAAGGTGATACCTGGTGGGGCTTACAATTTTTTCGGCCTACTATCCGGCAATTGCGCCAGGTTTACATCTATTCAGTCGGTCTTATCGACCGGTGCTTTGACGAAGACGGCGATGGTTATGGTAAATATCGAACCCTGGGATGTGGCAATTGGGCTCTCGACTGCAATGACTACGACTCCGAGGTCAATCCGGGTGCCGAGGAAATACCCGGCAACAACAAAGATGACAACTGTGATAACATCGTGGACCCTTGGTGGCCTTAGCCTTCAGGTCTTCAGGGAATAAGTTGCCCCCATTCGGCGCTAAGTGCTATTTTGAAATAATTGGGAAAATGTCCACGAAGACCGAAAATCAAAGGTTCTTCAGAAAACTTTTATCTCTCTGCTTCAAGGCCCTCCCCTCTCCAGAACATTTCCAGACCGGACACGCCTGTTTTATAAGTGTTTGTAAAAAACAGGGCCAGGTGATATAAAATCATAAAGCGTTTTAACGATGAAACGCGGCAACCTGAAGATGATCGCGCTGTTTCAGGCCCGGACCGCCAATGCCGCTAACGCCGGCGGGCCGGCGGTCAGTTTGGCAGGCAAATAAGCATGAGAAAAAGAACCAGAACAACCATACGGTCAAAAACTGCGGTGAACGGTAAAAGGCCAAAGCAGCCGCTGGTCGAGTGTGCAAAAACGAAAAAGGCCCTCGCCCGAATAATCAATCAGGAAAACAGGCTGAAGCACACTCAGCAAATTTTTGCAAAAACCAACCACGACCTTCAGGAACGCATCAAGGAACTGAACTGTCTGTACGCAATCTCCAAAATTGTCGAGAATCAATCCAACACGCTGGAGGACATTCTCCAGGGCACCGTGGATATCCTGCCCAACGCATGGCAGTATCCCGAAGCAACCTGCAGCCGTATTGTTCTGCGAGACCGCACATTCACGAGCCGGAAATTTACCGAAACCCTCTGGAACCAGAACCAGCCTATCTTTGTGCGCGGAGATGAAGTCGGCCGGCTTGACATTTATTATCTTGAAGAAAAGCCGGAAAAAGACGAAGGCCCGTTTCTCAAAGAGGAACGGAATCTGATCAACGTGCTGACCGAAAGAATCGGCGCAATTGTCGGGCGAATGGAGGCCCAGAAGGCCCTGCGGGAAAGCGAAGCCCACAACAAGGCCCTGCTGGGGGCGATACCGGACCTGATGTTTCAAATCGACAATAACGGCAAGATGCTGAGTTTTCACGCGGGTAAGTTTGTTGAGCTGGAAGCGCTTTTCGCAGCGCTTGTGGGGAAAAATATTTTCATCCTTTCCGATGAAAAAAAATATTTGCCGCGCCGCATACTTGAACAGGTCATGACGCACATTCGGCTTGCGATTTTGACCGCCCGGACGCAGATATTTGAACAGCATATCCATTTGGGCGGAATGGGCTGGGACTTCGAGATCCGAATTGTCCTTCTTCAGGCCAATGAGGTTCTGGGAATTGTCCAGGACATCACGTCCCGCAAACGCCTGGAAAAAGAAATCATCGAAATCAGCAGCAGGGAGCAGCGACGCATTGGGCATGACCTCCATGACAGTCTCTGCCAGCAGCTGACCGGTATCGGTTTTCTGTGCAAGGCCCTTGAAACCAAAATCGCCGATAAACTTCCCCTTGAAGTTTCCGAGGCCGGTGAAATCGTGCATCACATCGACCGGGCCATTACCCTGACGCGAAAATTTTCCCGAAGCCTGGACCCCGTGGGGCTTGAAACCAACGGCTTTATTCATGCAATTTCCGAGCTTGCCGTGATGAATGAAAATTTTTTTGGCATTCCGTGTCAATTTGATTATACTGAGACCGTGACCATCGAAGATACGGATACGGCCATACATCTGTACAGAATCGTTCAGGAAGCATTGCATAACGCCATGAAGCACGGCAACGCCACGCGCGTTGTAATCACCCTGACCACTGATGGTAAAACCAATACCCTCTCCGTTACGGACAACGGCAGGGGAATACCGGAAACAGCCCACCAGTGCGCGGGAATGGGGCTCAGCATTATGAAATACCGCGCGTCAATGATCGGCGCCAGCGTAGAAATCAACAACCATGCAGACGGCGGCGGAATTGTTGCCTGCACATTTCAGTCCGGGACCGCCAGATAACGCAAAGAGGCACCTATGGAGACAAAACAGAAATCAAGGCGGGGGAAACCTTCCCCAAAAAAGATTGTTATCGTTGACGACCATCCCCTGCTCCGAAAGGGGCTTTCCACGGTGATCAACCAGACCTCGGATCTGGCCGTGGTGGGAGAAGCCGAGGATGCCAAAACGGCCATGGCTCTCATTGAAACCGCCCGGCCGGACCTGGTGATTGTTGATATCTCGCTTCCGGGGATTGATGGCATTGAATTGATTACGACAATCAAAATTCACCACGCAGACCTGCCCACGCTTGTCGTCTCGATGCACGACGAATTCCTGTTTGCCGAGCGGGCCCTGAGCGCGGGGGCGCGCGGCTACATCATGAAACAGGAGGCCCTGGAAAAAATACTGGTTGCCATTCACAGAATTCTTGAAGGCAAAATTTTTGTCAGCGAGAATATCGCAACAAAAATTATTGAAAAACTGGTCGACGGTGATCAGGATAAAAACACATCGCCCATCGGGATTTTAAGCAACCGGGAATTTACCGTTTTTCAATTGATCGGTCAGGGTGTTCAGACCCGCCAGATCGCCGAAAGCCTCAATATCAGCGGAAAAACCGTGGAATCCTACCGCGCGAACATCAAGGAAAAACTAAAGCTGACAAATGCCAAAGAGCTGATGAAATTTGCCGTGCTCTGGGTGCAAAATAACGCCTGACGCCGGGCAGGACACATAAAAATGGTTTAATTTCAACAGGTTCTGTCGTCTTCCGGCCTGTGCATTGTCTTCCCGCACCCCCTTCATCATCCTTCTCACCATACAGATTCGCAAACAAACAACCCGCAAGCTGAACGCCGGGCATAGGGGAAAAGCTTATGGCAAAAGAGGTTAATCCCCTATACAACAAACAGCGCTCGGCTGATTGTGGCGGTTACGTTTGTCATGTATCATCATTTCCATGTTTTCTCGTGCTTCATAAACCCTTTTACAACGAGGTGACCATGGAAAAGAAAATGGTGATAATCAAAACAAACGGATACAAAGATTCGGCAGAGATCGAACAGTCTTTAAAAATCGGCGGGTGGCGTGTGAATACCATTGAGCTCTCCTGTGGCGAGCCGCTGCCGCGCAGCCTTGAAGATGTCGGTGGCATTATTATTCTGGGCGCGAATATGAATGTCTATGAACAAAGCACCGACCCCTTACAGGTCTATCTATGAACGAAAATACTAACAGCATCCAGCGACGGGAGGTTTATGCATGGCGTTAATCAAGGAAGTGATTGAAAAGGTAAAAAAACGGGATCCCTACGAGTTTGAGTTTCATCAGGCAGTGGAGGAGGTGCTTGAAACGCTTCGGCCGACAGTAGAAAAGCATCCTGAATTTGCAAAGGCAAACATTTATGACCGGATCGTGGAACCGGACCGGGTGATTACTTTTCGCGTTCCCTGGGTGGATGACAAGGGGCAGGCCCACATCAACCGGGGATTTCGAGTACAATTCAACAACGCCATCGGACCTTACAAGGGCGGGCTTCGGTTTCATCCGTCGGTGAATCTCGGTATCTTGAAATTCCTCGGTTTTGAGCAAATTTTAAAAAATTCCCTCACCACACTGCCCATGGGGGGCGCCAAGGGCGGATCCGACTTTGATCCCAAGGGGAAATCCGATACCGAGGTCATGCGGTTCTGCCAGGCTTTTATGCGCGAGCTTTACAGACATATCGGACCCGATACGGACGTGCCGGCGGGCGACATCGGTGTCGGCGGCCGCGAGATCGGATATCTGTTCGGCTATTACAAGAAAATCGTCAATCAACATACCGGTGTCTTAACCGGTAAGGGAATCGAGTATGGCGGAAGCCTGATCCGGCCCGAGGCAACCGGATACGGGACCGTGTATTTTGCCGCGGAGATGCTGGCAACGCGAAAACTTGATTTTTCGAACAAAACCGTTGCCATAAGCGGCGCCGGGAATGTCGCCCAGTATGCCGTGGAAAAAGTCAATCAGCTTGGGGGCAAGGTCATTTCCCTGTGTGATTCCAGCTCCACCATCGTGGATGAAGAGGGCATCAGCGGTGAAAAATTTGATTTTGTTATGGAGCTCAAAAACATAAAGCGGGGCAGGATCAGCGAGTATGCCGACAGATACCCGAAGGCACAATGCTATATCGGGCAGAGTATCTGGGATGTGATCAGCAGCCAGAACATCAAGGTTGATATTGGCCTGCCCTGCGCAACGCAAAACGAGATTGACGGTAACCATGCCGCTGCCCTTATCGATAATGGCTGTTATTGCATTGCTGAAGGGGCCAACATGCCGTCAACCCCTGAAGCGATTGACGTTTATCGGGACAAGGGCATTCTCTACGGACCGGGCAAAGCGGCAAATGCCGGCGGGGTTGCCACTTCCGGACTTGAAATGTCACAGAACAGCATGCGGCTTTCCTGGACCCGGGAAGAAGTGGATAGCCGTCTGCTGCAGGTGATGAAAGGCATTCATAAGGCCTGTCTGGATGCCGCCGCAACATACGGCCAAAAGGGGGATTATGTCTCCGGCGCAAATATTGCGGGTTTTATCAAGGTGGCAAAAGTTATGCTCGCCAGCGGTGTCGTATAACCGCGGTTTTTTCCAAAAAAGCCCCTTCACGCGTGAAGGGGCTTAACCTTTCTGTGGGGGGAACACAACGGGCATGGATAAAGTTCATTTTAAAATCCTGACAACCCTTGACCGATGTCAAAAAACCATGACCTCCGGCCAGATCGCCCGCCAGCTCAGTGATCATGGGATTGAACTTCCCGAGCGTACCATCAGGTATCATCTCAAGGTCCTGGACCAGAAGGGTTACACCGAAAACCACAACAAAAGAGGAAGAAAAATCAGCCGGGCGGGAAAAACGGAGCTGACCCACGGTTTTGCCTGTAAGCGGGTCGGTTTCATCATAAATAAAATCAACAACCTCTCATTGTTGACGGATTTCAATCCGGAGACGCTGACCGGGAAAGTAATCCTCAACGTGATCTGCGTTCCTGAAGCACAAGCCCCGAAAGCCCTTCTGGCCATGAGCGCTGTTCTGGATTCTCCGTATTCCTTCAGCAGCAGAATTCTGGTGAAAAAAAACGGCAGGGCCTTCGGCGGGCTGACGGTACCGCCGGGGATGGTCGGCATCGGCACCGTATGCAGCATGACCCTGAACGGCATATTACTGAAGGCCGGCATTCCCATCGAATCAAAATACGGAGGGATTGTAGAAATTGACAAGCACCTGCCGCAGACCTTCAGCGCTTTTATCGGGTATGAAAAATCTTCCGTATCTCCTCTTGAAGTTTTCTTAAAAAGCGGTATGACCGATGTCGGCCGCACCCTTGCACAGGGCACCGGCCGCGTGCTGGCCAGCCTGCGCGAAGTACCATCGACCTGTCTGCAGGAGGTAAAAAAGCAGTGCCGAAGGCTGAACGATAATGGCCTGGGCGGCAGGATTTTTTTTGGCCCGTCACCACAGGCATGCCTGAACATCCCGTTAAGTCCGGGCCGGGCCGGCCTGGTGCTTCTGGGCAACCTCAACCCTGCCGCCGTTCTGGCGGAAGAGGGCATTCCGGCCGTCAGCTATTCCATGGAAACGCTGTGTGAATATGCCGATCTGGTTCCGGTCAAGGCGTATGACGGTTATTTTCATACGGAACCGCTCCGGTCTGCCGTCGGCTAAGGGAACCGCGGGCAACCGGCACAGCACAAAGCAGCGGTTACCGGTCTGACGGGGAAGATTTGCCGCAAAGCACTTTTTGCGCGACCAGGTCGGCCATCAGGTAAAGGGATTGTTCCTCCGTATTGCATACTTTCACAATTTCGGCGTAGTGTTCGCTTTCGGGAACCACCGCGGCCAGTTCGTTGTCCAATGCATCGATCAGCTTCCTGTTGAAAACAGTATGCTTACTGCCGGTAAAAAGAGCCACGTAAAAGGTATCCGTTTCAACAAGATCCTGAAAAAAGTGTGTGCCGAAGGACAGTTCCGGCATCAGTTTTTTCTCACCCATGTATTCTATCTCAACCAGGACAGAAATATTGTTAATCTCGGCAAACCGTACAGGAACGCCCAGTGAGGGGGTGGTCGTGCCCCATCGGCCCGGCCCCATAAGCATGGTCGGCGTTTTATCTTTGTCTTGTATCCGTCTGTTCAGTTTCCCGATCAGGCGGGCAATATCGTATTTTCCGGAAAGGGAAAGGCTGCTGTACCCCTCAGGATCAATATAAATAATGCGGTCAATCGGCTGCAGGCTGCCCCCTCCCATAAAGCTTCCGTCGGCCTGAAAAAGGATATCCGCATCGGGAATCCCCGTCGGAATACCTCCCTGCGCCCTTTTTCCCTTGGTCTGAAGCGGCCGGCACTGGACAAGGTTTACCAGGAAGGCTGAATCATTTACGAAATTAACCGTAAACTCTATATCCACCGGATTCTTGTATATGCTTTCAAGCTTTTTTAGCATTCGCCGCATGAGATCCACAAAGGCACTGTCTGAAAAAAACGCATCAAAGGTCAGAATCCATGCTTCTCCCGGCCCGTCCGCGTGTTTGTCAAAATGACGGTCCGCCGCGGTATCCCGCACCCCCACCAGCTCGCGCTTGATGTTCATTCCCTTCACCATGGCAGACGCCAACGGTATTGTTTCAAAGCTGTTTTTCTCAATATCAAGAACATCCACATAATGCTGGGAATATTTTTTCGTATCACCCAGTCCCGCGTGCGGTTTCTGCAGCGGAGCGTCAAGAGCGACAATCCTTGGATAATCATGCTCCACACGATTGACCGCACGCGTGCCCAGGCCAAGGACCAGCCGCAGCATGCCCGCCCGCGGGTCCATATCCCGGCTCCAGGCAAACGTATTATGGGAAATACCCACCCCGCCCAGGTCAGGAAAAAAGTAACGCTTCCGGTAAGAACCGGATACCCTTTGCACCAGCAGCGCCATCTGCTCATCCATTTTATCAAGCCCCCGCTGCTTGCGGTAAATCAGCGCGTCCTCGTTCATGGTGCTGGCGAAAACCCGCCGGACATATTCCCTGAAGGTGCTGTAGCGCTGTTCGGGCGTCCCCTGGTTGATAGAAAAAATACTGTCATATTTGCCTGCAAACGCATTCCCGAAGGCATCCTCCAGAAGACTGCTCGACCGGATGATAATAGGGGCCTGGCCAAAATAATCAATCACCTGCCGGAACTGTTCTTCTATTTCATCCGGGAAAAAACCGCCGAGCATAAGCTCTTTCAGAACACGGGCGGCTTCAAAGTATCCCTCGCTGGATTTTTGCCGCATGAGCAGTTTCCACCAGCCGTTCTCCACAATATAAGTATAAAAAACATCCGACCCCACAAAAAAAGAATCATGGGGCTCGATAAAAGAGGCCCAGTCACCGGCGGTATCGTTCAGCAGGATTTTCCGCGCCAGCAGCATGCCGGCGGACTTACCGCCGATATGACCGGTTCCGATAAGCCGCTTTTTGACGGCGATAACGTCCTGCAGGGTAAAATTCTGCCGGGCAAGGTCAAGCACTCTCTTTTCCCGACCGATCATCATTCGGCACAGATGCGCAAGCGCCTGCTCTTTTTCCGCAATGGCCCCCTCTTTCTGCAGCAGGTCCTCAGCATCCAGAAAGAGACGGTCCCAGTGATCCAGATTTCGTTTAGACTGTCCGGACTCTCTGCCGGACATATAATTGCCGAGTCGTGTCATATCAACGCTGCAGGTCACCGGAACAAAATGTTCCCCCTCTTTCTTGTGCGGCAGAAACATTGTGTCAGCGTATCTTCCCTTGACTTTCAGGGGGTGGACATACAGGTCTGTCCCGGTATTGTATATGTCCAGCAGAACCTGGGTGGTTTCACGAATCCGTGCAACCGTTTTAAAAGCATGCGAGCTTCGAACAAGACCGAAATAGGCAATGGTCTTCAGTTGAAAAAGATACGGGCAGGATATCATGAAAAAATTACCGATCATCAAATCCGTCCCCCAGACCGACAGAAGATCAGACAGGCAGTCAAAAACATAGTAAACCCCCTCGCCCTCCTGCGTAATGATACTGTGAACCTGGGCGGAAAAGGGCTCAAACCCACCCGAAGCATCCAGCGCATGCACCGTGGCCCCTTCGGCCGGCTTAACCAGCTCCCGGTGCTGGGCAAATCGCACATAAATAATTTTTTTCTGTTCCCTGGCCGCACGCCGGACAAAACCGTGAACAAAATAGGCATAGTCCTCTATATCATCCACCTGCCAGACCACATTGTCACCATTTCTCAAGCCGGATAGAATAGTATCCAGACCATCAATGCCGGTGCTTGCCTGAATAGATGTTTTCATGTTGTTCCTTTACGGAAAAGCGCCAAAAATCTTTGGCAGAATAAGACGTTGGAAACGACATTGTGCCCCGCAACCGTGCAGTAGGATATTCGCCGGGCGGAGTTGAAACCGGCTTCGCTGCCATTCACGTGCACGGTTTTAATACATGAAAAAACGGCAAAAATCAAGCAGGAATGGGCCGGTAAGCACCGGCCCAACCAGTAGAGGAAAGAATGCCCATCACAAGTTAAAAAAACAGCTGCGTAAAGTTGTTCTTTTCATCTTTGCCAAAATAATATATGGTTTTTACATTTTAATGATATTAATGACCCGTTTCTACGGTACATTGAAAAAAGTGGCTATATCATGCCAGTTGAGACAATAGGAGTTTTACAAATGCCGGATAATCCGACCGATAAAGATCTGAAACAGAGGATCCGGGAGCTGGAAGCCATCCAGCCTGCACCCGGGAGTGGGGAAAACAAACTTGACAGATTTTTCAACCTTTCTCTCGACATGCTGTGCATTGCCGATATGAAGGGGCATTTTAAGATGGTCAATAATGCTTTTGAAAAAACACTGCGCTATTCAAAAAAAGAGTTTTATAAACATGCTTTTAACCATTTTGTTCATCCTGACGATGTGGATTTGACACGTCACGCGCTGAACCGGTTATCCCAGGGAGAGCCGGTCACTTATTTTGAAAATCGTTATCGCTGTAAAGACGGTTCCTACAAGTGGCTGGCATGGACTGCCATGCCTGTTGCCGAAGAGGGACTTACCTACGCGGCGGCCAGAGATATCACCAAAATCAAGCAGGTCGAGGAAATTCAGCGAAAAGCGCATCACGAGCTGGAACAGCGGGTCAAGGAACGTACGGCCGAACTGCAAAAAGTAAACCAACAGCTCAAAAAAGAGGTGGAAAAACACAAACAGACAGAAAAAGAAATGCGCAACGCCAAAGAAGTTTTGGAAAATATCATCAACCATATCCCGCATCAAATTTTCTGGAAAGACCTTGACCTGAAATATCTGGGGTGCAACCGGCGTTTCGCCGACATTACCGGCATGGGGTCACCGGAGAACATTATTGGAAAAACGGATTATGAGCTTGGCCGCAAAAGCGACCACGCTGAATCCTACAGACAATGGGATCAAAAAATCATTGACTCGGGCAAGGCCGTCATCGACCTGGAAGAAGCGTTTCATAATACCGAAGGCATTGAAGGCACCGTCCTGACCAGTAAAGTCCCTCTGCACAATGAAAAAGACAAGATCTTCGGACTGCTCGGCATCTGCACCGACATCACCGATCGTAAAAAAGCCGTTGATGAGTTAAACGCCGCAAAGGAAGCCGCGGAACTGGCAGATCAGGCCAAAAGCAACTTTTTGGCCAATATGAGTCATGAAATTAGAACCCCTTTGAACGGCGTGATCGGTTTTATTGATATGCTGCTGGATACCGATCTCGATGATGAACAGAAAGATTATGCCCTGACCACCAAACGCAGCGGCGAATCGCTGCTGTCACTGATCAATGATATTCTTGATCTTTCCAAAATTGAAGCCGGCAAAATCGACATGGAAGAGATTGATTTTGATCTGGAAATATTAGTCTTTGACAGTTGCGACCTGATCCGGCCCAAAGTAAAACAGGACGTGGAAATCCTCTGCCGGATCGGTGACAATCTGCCTGCCCGGGTTAAAGGCGATCCGTACCGGTTTAAACAGGTTTTAACAAATCTGATGGGTAATGCCGCAAAGTTTACCCCTGCCGGAGAAATAGAACTTTTCATCGATGCGGAAGAAAAACAAAACGGGGGAATCAACGTCCACACCCAAATCAGAGATACCGGTATCGGCATTCCCCCGGACAAGTTTGACTCCATTTTTGAAGCATTTCATCAGGCCGATGAATCGATAACCAGAAGTTACGGCGGGACCGGGCTTGGGCTGTCTATCTGTAAAAATATCGCCGCCCTCATGGGCGGCGATGTCTGGGCGGAAAACACCGAGGGTCAGGGCAGTGTCTTTCACTTCAGCGCCTTGTTTAAACAACCGGATGAGAAACAGATCAAACGGTTCAGACCGTTATCGCTTTCCGGTAAAAAAGTGCTGATTGTTGATGATAACAGCACCAACATTGAGATTCTGTCTCACGGCCTCGCGTCCGCAGGAATGACTGTTGTCGATTTCTCAAACGGCGAAAATGCGCTACAGGCCGTCAAGGACGCATTAAAGCAAACGCCCTTTGACATCTGCATCCTTGACGTACTGATGTCGGAGATAAGCGGCTACCAGCTGGCCAGGCAGATCCGCGCCGTGGCCGGAGACGGTCTCCCCATGATTGCCTTTTCATCTTCGGCTGAAAAAGGCAGCGCCGCTGTAAGCCGGGATGCGGGCTTTAACGGATTCCTGCCAAAACCCATCAATCGCACCAAACTCCTGAAAATGATGGAGCGGTTGCTGAGTCAACCGAGAGGTCCGGAAGCGACAACCGAAAACAAACCCGCCCTGATCACACAGTATTCACTAAAAGAAGATACCAAACAGGCCACCTCCATTCTGCTGGCCGAAGACAACCCCGTGAACATAAAACTTGCGGTCAAACTGCTTACGAAAGCGGGATACAGCGTTGATGTGGCCAAAAACGGGAAAGAGGCTGTGGACCTGTTTTCCGCAACGCCGGAAAAGTACGATATTATCCTGATGGATATCCAGATGCCGGAATTTAGCGGGCTGGACGCCGCAAGGATGTTAAGGAACAGGGGCTTTACCCGCATCCCTGTCATTGCCATGACGGCGCATGCACTGAAAGGCGACCGGGAAAAATGCCTGGCCGCAGGAATGAACGACTATATTGCCAAGCCGATCAGGCGTGAAATCGTTTTTGAAATGCTGAAAAAATGGGTCATCTAGACAAGCCATCACAAACGCGGAAAACGGTATGATGAAAATCGTATCCCTCCAGGGAAGCCCGCGCCTAAACGGTAACAGTGCCACCCTGACCAAACATTTTTGTGACAGGGCCAGACAGTCCGGTTCTCAAATCGACTGTTTTGTATTAAACGGAATGCATTACCAGGGCTGCCAGGGATGCATGGCCTGCAAAACAACACAGGAACGGTGTGTGCTGACGGACGATCTGACCGAAGTACTGCAGCGGGTGGAAACGGCCGATGTTCTCGTGTTATCATCGCCGGTATACTGGGGAGATCTTTCCTCGCAGATAAAAGGGTTCATCGACCGCATGTACTCTTTTTTGCGGCCGGACTATATGACCGCACTGGCCAAATCACGGCTCCTGCCGGGTAAAAAACTGTTTCTGATGCTTTCCCAGGAGGATCCCGAGGAGCATCATGCCGATATCTTTACCCGCTATGCCTTTTTCTTCGACTGGCTGGGTTTCAGCGAGTCACACCTCCTTCGGGCCTGTGGTGTTCATTCCCCTGATGCCGTCAGCAAGCGGCCGGAGATACTGAGCCAGGCCGAACATCTGGCGGAACAGCTGTTCAAAACAGACTGTCGCCGCTGAACAAGATGAACCGGCCGGCGGTCCTTCGGCCGCCCCCCGGTTCATCATAATATACGCTGTGATAAAAATAAAAACGCCTCGAAACACCGATTGATTACCGACGCTTCCGCCCGTCGCCTGTTTTTCCCGAGATCAGGGAACACCTTGTTCAGGACTCAGAACAATGGCGCCAACAATCCCTTCGATCATCTTGTCAAATATCCGCCCGTGAAACAAAGACAAACCGTACCAGTAGGCCAGACCGGCGATTCCCCGCGGGTCGAAAACAGCTGTCTGATAAATGACACACCCGCCTTTCTCGGGAACGACCTCAAACTGCAGCCAGGCCCTTCCCGGCAGTTTCATTTCAGCCACAAGGCGCAAAAGCCTGTTGTCTTCAAGCGTTTCCACCCGCCAGAAATCAACCGTGTCTCCCGGACGCAGGCAACGGGGGTCCCGCCGGCCGCGATGATGGCCGACACCGCCCAATAACCGGTCCAGAATTCCCCGAAGCCGCCATAACCAGTTATAGCTGTACCAGCCGGTCTTCCCGCCGATACAGCGGATCGGCGTAAATGCCTGTTCCGGCAAACACGCGGCCCGGGTAATTCGCGAATCGACAAAACGCAATCCAGAGCGGGCCTTGAACCGGCGCTGTCCAATGTCCGGTCGCGGGAGAACCTTTGACCATCGCGTTTCGGCAAGTTCACGGTCTTCGTTGGACAATGCCCGCTGGATGGCCTGCCGGAAGCCCATGGGGTTGACGGCAAAAAGCCTCTCTGCCGTATCATCATTCACAACCGTCGCATTTTTCACTCCCTCGATCAGCCGGCGGCCGACATTAAAATAGAGCGGCGTCACCAGTGCCAGCCAGAGGCTGGACAGCCAGGGGGTTAAAAACGGAAGCCGAATAATAAGACGGGGCAGTTTTCGCACACGGGCATATTCGCGCATCAGACCTTCATAGGAAACCCTGTCGGCACCGCCGATTTCAAACACCCGGCTTGTGCCAGGTTTGACGAAGAGTCCGGCATACAGATAAGAGATGACATTTTCAATCGCAATGGGCTGGGCCAGGGCCCGCACCCAGCGCGGTGTGGTCATGACTGGCAGCTTTTCCACCAGCGCCCGCACCATCTCAAAGGAAAGGCTGCCGGCACCGATCACAATGGACGCCCTGAACTCAAGTACAGGAACTCCGGTGCGGCGCAGGATCTCTCCGACCTCCTGCCGGCTTGCCAGGTGATGGGAGAGGGGCGCCTCCCGGCCGGCGCCCAGTCCGCCGAGATAGATGATTCGGGTCACATTCATCTCCTTCGCGGCCCGGGCAAAGTTTGTCGCGGCAGTCCGGTCCTTCTCCGCAAAAGAACCCGGTCCGCCCAGTGAATGCACCAGGTAGTAGGCCGTGTGCACCGCATCCATCGCCCGCAACAGGGAATCGCGGTCAAACACATCCGCCTTGACCACATCGATCCCCGGGGCCGTCCGGCCCGCCATCTGTTCCGGACGCCGAACCATGCAGCGCACCGGCCGCTGCTCCTGCTCAAGCTTTCTCAACAGATGGCTGCCGATATAGCCGGTCGCACCGGTGAGAAGAATCAAATCGCGGTTTTGCCCAGACGGTTCCGGCATGCACTACCTCCCTTTCTGCAGCCATCGGCGATAATATTGTCCGGTTTTTTCCACATAGGCGCCGATGTCAACCTTGCGCTCCAGGCCTTTGGCATTCATGTAGCGCACTTTCCCGAACACCGGCCGCTCTCCCCAGGCCCGGTCATGTTTTCCGAAACACCATGCCACACCGGCAAAACCGTTGGGGTCCCGTCCATCCAGAAAATACCGGTTGTTCAGGTACAGCGCCCGGCAATAAGCCTCTTGGGGGGACCGGGTCCACTCCAGGATCTTTTTCCCCCAGTACATGCGCATGTAACCGTGCATTTTGCCGGTTGCGATCATCTCCTGCTGAGCGGCATTCCAGTACGGATCATGCGTCTGCGCCTGCTCCAGCACCTTGAGAGAATACTGAACTTGCCGTGGATCGCCGGCATGCCGGGCAAGGGTTTCCTGCGCCCACCCGGGCAGCCCCGCATAAGCGTCATATCTGGGATTGAAGTTCACAAAGTTCATGCTCAGCTCCCGGCGAACAATCAGTTCCTCAAGATAGGCTTGTGCCCCTTTGGTTCCGTTCGGACGCACGCGCAGGGCAATATACAGGGGAGATATCTGCCCGAAGTGCAGATAGGGACTCATATTGGACAGACCCGATACAGACGGGTCCCGGGCGGTTTCATGATAGTTTTCACAGCCGTACTTGAGAAAGCGGCTCAATCGACGCTTGGCCCGGGAGGTTCCGCCCTGAAAAACCGTCACCGGCAAAATGCGGCGATCGATTTTCAGACCGGCTAAAATGCGTTCCGGATCACTCATATCGAGGGACGACAGCCGGAGGTCAAGACCGGTTTTATGAAGCTTTTTCTTTTTGAGCGGCGCAAAAAAATGCTCGAGCTGCGCGGTTATTTTCGGACGCAGGGTCCGGGCACTGAATTCCTCCTTTGTTGAAACCGTCGCTACCGGAACGACCACATCGGTTTCAACCTGAAAGAGCGGACCCGCTATACGGCGCGCAAGATTCGCCCGCCATTTTTTCTGAATCGTCAGGTATCCGGCATCAACAACGGTCAGCACCGCCTCCCGGGAAAGCGCCAGGGCGCCGTCTGGAAGGGGAGTATGCCGGCACACAAACCGAACTCCGCGCTGCCGAAGCGCCGCCGCAACCTCACAAAGCCCCTCAAGCATAAACCGGTAGTGCCGGAGGTTCGCCTCGGGGAAACCGTCCGTGATACCGAAAAAAACAACCAGCGGTTTCCCGTTTTCATTGGCACGCTCTATCGCATATTCAAGGGCATGGTTATATTCAACGCGCTGGGCCGACTGCATCCAGTAAAGGACGTATCTGCCCCTGACCGGATCGGCACGCTTCAATACGGTAACACGTTCAGGCTGAATCATGGCTTTTTTTGTTCAGACCCCGGTCAGGGGTCCATCACGCAAATAACGATCTCCTTGCGTGCACCCGCATTATCGCCCCCCGCGGCAACACGAAGCGGCAGACCGGACATTATTTTAATTGCCTGCGCATGCCGCCCTAGTGCATGTGCGGTACCTGTAACGAGACCTTTTCAATGGCCAGCGGATGGCAGAGATATTTCTCTGCCGAGGCCACGCGGCCGCAGTTGAGACACACATATTTCGGGTCTTTGACCGCATCCGCGATCTGCTGGAAATCGTTATTCTGCGCCAGCCGGCAGATATGCCCGGCATGGTCGCCCTGACATATGTGTTTTTGTTTTTTAAAAAACAGTACGTTACCGAAAAACGGGCGGATTTTTTCAACAAGCGTCTCTGCACTTCCCCACCACATGGATGGTCATCTCCTATGATAATAAAATTACCCCTGTCTTGGTGGATAAAGCAATCAAGGTTTGCAATACCCCTTTGTCCATTACCCCATTACCCCAAACGGAATGTCCGACAGCGGCATAGGGTTGCAAAGATTTTCCGATTTTTCGGCAAACCGGCCGCAATTCATACAGACATACTCGGGGGCCTTGGCCAGTTCTTTGATCAGGTCGAACCTTTCGTTGCCGGCAATCTCGCACAGGTGCTTGCTGTGGTCGCCCGAACAGATCTCAACCACCAGGGGAAGATCTTTCGTTACCTTAAAGGACACCATAAACTTCACCATGCTGCCGGCGCCCGGAAAAGCACACTTATTGGCCGCTTCTTTTGCCTTTTCCAGCATGGGCCCTTCGGTTTCCTCCTTTATTTTTTCGAGATAAAACCGCCGGCCGCTAAAACCGCCTTCATTGAAAGCGTAAATCGCATGGGGGTTCTCCTGCAGATTCGCATGGGTCAAACGGTCTGTCATTCCAAAGACAAAAGTGCCGTCATCCAGAACATAGGGGCGGGAATAAAAAGCCGAATTCACTTCCCCCTTGGCATTGGCTGTAGACAAAAACCCCTTGCCGCTTGTAGAATTAAAATAATCTTTATAATCCATAGCTGTCTCCTTTCCTGAGTTTTCTAAAATTGTTACTCTGTTGAAATTCACCAATTGATATTTCGGAAAATAGTGTATGTATCCTTTTTTTCTTCTATTTTACCGCAATATTTTGCCTCATTTGAAACAAAGTACTTTATTCCTGTAGAATTTATAACGACTTTAAAAGTATTTGTCAAAAAAATTAAATAATAATTTATTTTAATTTATTTGGCTTGTTTTTCTTTTTTTAAAACCATTTTAATGTTATAAATTATATGTTTTTTTATAAAAAATTATTTAAAATCCCCGGCCGCTATCCTTGCGCTTTGCGAATGTTTGCGTCTTTTGAAACAGAAACTGCGTTGCCGAGACGTTTCCGTTTTCAGCACTCCGATTTCAAATGAGGCTTCGGGGAAATATGAAATTAGACAAATGAAAATAATCATGTCACAACTATAATATTGACGGGCAACCTTCACCGGAGGGTAAATTTTTAAACTGTAAAAGGAGATTATGATGACAAAAAGCGATATAAAAAAACAGGTAACTGAATTAATCAAGCGCAACCGGTATGCAAAACTGATTACCTTCGGCACGGACGGAACCCCCCGCGGCAGAATCATGACCAACCTGCCCCTGGGCAAAGACATGGTGATCTGGTTTGCCACGGGACTGAGCACCAGCAAAATCAAGGACATTCGAAAGAACCCCACCGTGAGCGTGTTTGTCGATGACCCCCATGACCAAACCAACGCCTCCATCAGCGGAAAAGCGGAAATTGTCACGGACAAACGGCTGCTCAAAAAATTCTGGCAGGAGCCCTTCGGTTTTTTCTTTCCGGGCGGCCCGGCGGATCCCGACTACTGCCTGCTCAAAATCACACCGAAGACGGTGGAGTATCTCGATCCCGGACCGCGGTTTCACCAGCGCCGCACGCGGACGGTCATAGAGGTTTAACGCTCAAGCCACAACAGAGAAAGACCGACCGGGGAGGAAGGTTATGAAAAAAACAGGATGGAAATATTTATTGATTGGCCTGGCATTATTAACCGGCCTTTCCCGGGGAACGATTATGGCGGAACAAAAAGAAAAACCGGTTTTTGATTTCAGCCGTGAGCAGCAGGTCAAACCGTGGCGGGCAATTAACGATACGGTGATGGGCGGTGTTTCCTCCAGCAGCGTGGGACCTTCCGGACAGGGCACGCTTCGTTTCAGCGGTACCGTATCGCTTGAAAATTACGGCGGGTTCTGTTCCACCAGCATGCGCGCAAACAAGCCCTATGACCTGAGCGGCTGCCAGGGCCTTCGCCTGAGGGTGCTGGGCGACGGGAAAAGGTACAAGGTCACGCTGAAAAACGACATTTCCTTCTCCGGTTTTGTTTACCAGTATACTTTTGCTACCCGCAAAGGGGAGTGGATGACGGTGTCCGCCCCCTTCGCCGGGTTTGTTCCCACCTTCAGGGGCCAGACCCGGCAGGATGCGGCCCCGATTGATCCGAAAAACATCATGAGTTTCGGCTTCATCATCAGCGACAAACAGCAGGGCCCCTTCCGTCTGGAGGTTAAATGGATCAGGGCTTTCTAGCCAATTCATATTACCGGCTTACATTTTACCGGACCGGATAATAGCGACCACCAGCCAGGCGCCCAGAATCGCCGCGAACAGATAGCCGATCAGGCCGAACAGCGGATACCCCCAAAACAGCGGGCCCTTGTCCAGCTGCATGATCAGGGAGGAGCCGATGATCAGGGCTGCAATAATCAGGCTGAAGGATATCCGGTTGCTGGCACTGTCAATTTCCCTGATAAATTTCTCCAGCCCCTGATGATGCAGGTTGATGCCCAGCGATCCCTGCCGGGTTTTCAAAAGGATCTGGCGCAGGTTTTCGGGAAGATCATCCAGCAGCGCTTTAAAGTCTTCCAGCAGCAGGGACCCGTTGCTGACGATTTTCTGGAACTCAATTTTCCGCAGCATGATTTTTTTCACGTAAGGCCGGGACAGGGAAACCAGATCAAAGGCCGGATCGAGCTGCCGCCCGATGGCCTCGATCACGATCAGCGATTTGACCATGAGATAGAGGTCCCGCGGCAGCCGGATGCGGTGCCGGGCACACAGATCTGTCGCTTCCCGGAAAATCTGTTCGGCACTGAGCTTGAAAAGCGGCACCTGGTAGTAACGGTCGATAAACTCGCTCAGGTCTCTTCTGAAATTACCGGTATTGATGCCGTCATCGAGTGACCGCATACTGAGCAGAACCCGTTCGATCCGGTCGATATCCCGGTGGACAATCCCCTGTAAAAGACTGCCGACCCGGTCCCGCAGATCATCATCGAGCCGTCCCATGAGGCCGTAATCCAGCGGCGAGATTACATTGTCCGGCAACACCCGCAGATTGCCCGGATGCGGGTCCCCGTGAAAAAACCCATGGGAGAATACCTGCTTGAGAATGGCAGTGGCACCGTTTTTTGCCACCGTTTTCGGAGCCAGTCCCGCCTGCAAAAGCCGGTCGATATCGGTCACGGAAATGCCCGCAACGTATTCCATGGTCAGAATTTTGGAACTGCTGAGCGGCCAGTAAACCTTGGGCACATACACCGTCGGGTCATCCTTGAAATTTATCAGAAACCGGTCGGCATTTCTCGCTTCCTGGAGAAAATCGAGTTCCTTGAAAATCCAGCTTCTGAATTCTTCAATGATTGTCACCGGATCCCAGACCTCATTTTCCGGAAGTCGCCTTTTCAGGAGATGCGCCAGGTGCGAGAGAATTTCCATATCCCGGCTGATGACGGACCGGATCCCGGGCCGCTGCACCTTGACCACTACGGTCTCCCCCTCGTGGGTAACGGCCCGGTGCACCTGGGCAATGGAAGCGGCCGCCAGAGGCTGATCTTCGAAATCAGAGAAAACCGACCGCAGGGGCTGTCCCAGTTCGCTTTCAATCGTCTGGATCGCCGCCCGGGAGGAAAAGGTGGAAACACTGTGCTGAAGTTTCTGAAATTCATCGATATAGGCCGACGGAATCAGGTCCGGACGGGTACTGAGCATTTGTCCGAGTTTGATAAAGGTCGGACCGAGTTCCTCGATGGCCAGCCGCAGGCGGGTCTGCCGGGGCGTGCCGATAAATTCTTTGCCGCTGCGTTTGATCAGATATTTTTTAATGAGGTTTGGAAAATCCTGGACATGGAGACGGTTAAGAATTTCCTCGAATCCGTATTTGATCAGTACCGAAAAAATCTCGCGGTAGCGGCGGATACTGCGGATCCTGATGGGTAAACCGGTAACCTTCATGACAGTTTATTTTTTCTTGAGGGCAGCCAGAACCTGATCCAGTTTGGTGTTCAGCGTATCGATATCCTTCTCGGTCGGCAGGCCCAGTCGCGTGATTGACTTTTCAAGCATTGACTGGAGTTTTTCTTCAAACACCTTTTTTTCATCTTCGGCCCGTTTGATGAGATCCTTAACAACTTCGGGGGAATCTTCGCGGGCAATTTTACCCCTGTCAATCAGGTCATTCACGACCTGCTCCGCTTTTTCCCGGGTCAGCGCCAGAGCACCGAGACCTAAAAAAAACCCCTTTTCCCAAAAATCCGTCATATCAAAAACCTTTTCTTAAATTAATGTTCCGTTAAACAAAAAGCTGACACCATTCAGAATGAAAGGTGTCAGCGCCGGTTATGTAATTGCAATTCTTTTGACTTTTCTTTTTTCAGGACTTTTCATCGGCAGGGTAATCTCTAAAACGCCGTTTTTGTACTGTCCGGTAATGGCCTCTTCATTGATCTCCTCGGGAATCTCAAAAGTCCGGTGAAAACTGCCGTAAGACCGCTCAATCCGGTGAAAATCCTTTTTCTTCTCTTCCTGTTCAAACTTCTTTTCCCCGCGGATCATCAGATAGCCGTCCCGGAATTCAACATCGATTTCATCCTTTTTCATACCGGGAATTTCCGCGTGGACAACATATTTGTCTTTTTCCTCCTGAATATCCACCGCCGGAAACCGCATCAGCGTCCCGGACTCACTGAAAATGCTCTCACCCGGGGCCGCATCCTTGTTCCTGGAAAAATATTCACCGAACCATTTGTCCAGATGCCCCTTTAAATCGTCCAGCAGATGGGCCGGACCTTTATCTTTCCAAAGTGTCAGCGCCATTGTCTCTGCCTCCTTTCTGCAAGTGGAAGCACCCCGCCCTGCAACGGGGCGTCCGCAAGATTCAGTGTTAATGCACGGTATCCGGATATTACCGGATTTCTATCTTTTTCGGTTTGGCCCGTTCGGCTTTCGGCAGAACAACCTTCAGTACCCCGTTATTGAGCTGGGCCGAAATCTTGTCCCGGTCAATCTCCTCGCCGATGGTAAATGCCCGGTAATAGTCCCTGACCGGCATTTCCGTGTAACTGCCTTCGGCCGATGCTTCCGCAGAGACCGTTCGTTTGCCGGTAATCTGCAGCGTTTCCTTGTCCACGTGCACATCCAGACCGCCTTTGCCCACTCCAGGCAGGTCTGCATACAAGGTTACACCGTCCTGGTCCTCACAGATATCCACCGGAGGCACCAGGGGATTTGCCGTGGCTTCGGCCGGCATTTTGTTGGTATTTTGTCGTTCAATCGACTTGGTGTTTGTTTCAGCCATGGGGGGTCCCTCCTTTCTAGTCTACTTTTACCGAAATCTGTTTCGGTTTCTTTTCCTCGGCTTTCCCGACCGTGATATCGAGAATTCCGTCCTGATATTTGGCCGCTACTTTTTCAGCATCAAGTCCGTCCGGCAGGCTGACAATCCGGGAAAAAGCCCCGCTGAAACGCTCACGCCGGTGGCAGTTTACGCTTTCAGCGGTGGTTGCGGTTTCCCGTTTTCCCTTGATGGTGAGCGCATTGTCTTCCAGGGTCAAATCCACCGCCTTGGGGTCGATACCGGGAAGATAGGCCTGAATGTTCACCGCATCCTTTTCCTCCTTCAGGTTGATCGCCGGGAAAGTTCCCCGCGGAACGCTGCGAATGTTTGACAGCGGAAGACCGATATCAAACAGCTGGTCGAGCTCGTCCCGCAATCTGAAAAAATCGTTGAATGTTGGCGTAAAGCCGTCGTACCATCGTAACTGCATTGTGATACCTCCTTCCTAACCTTGTTTTTGTCTTTTTTAATTGGCGCCATCTAATCAAAAATTAGTTCAGCTTTTTTTGAAGTCAAGAGGCCGGCTGATTTTTTTTGTGCCAGAGCTGTTTTTTTTGTTTCCCCATCCACCGTTAATACAACTTACTGGAATCGCTTTATATTTAAACAACATCCGCCTTTGCCTTCCGGCCCCAAAAGATGGTTTTTCTCCTGGCCGTGTGGTGCCGGCTACACCAGATATGGTATTTTTATTCCGCACCGGACGGACCTTGACACAATAAAATTCAGCACTATATTTCAATAAAATACGGAAAGACATAACTGCCGTCAGGACATTTTTTCATTGTGTCAGGAGGAAAGGATATGCCTGAAAACTATTATGTCTTACTGGGCATCAGTAAAGGGGCGGACCAGGGCAAAATCAAAAAAGCCTACCGGAAAGCGGTCAAAAAACATCATCCGGACGTTGCCCCGGACAAGGGGTCCATGAAAAAGTTTCTTGCGGCAAAAAACGCCTATGAGACCCTGTCCGATGAAAAAAGCAGGCAGCAATACGACCGAAAACTTGAACACCGGCCGTGCCGAAGCAGCCTGTCCCGGCCGCCGGAGCCCCTCCGGAACCGTTCCTCCCGGTACCGGGAGAAGAACGCTTTCACTGCGGCCGTGGATGATTTTTCGGACAATTTCCTGTCCGGCTTTTTCGCGGATTTTTTTCAAAAGGAACGGGACAAAGGCAAAAATCTTTTGCTTGAACTTATTTTAAACCCGCAGGAAGCGGCCGCCGGGGGACTTTTTCCCGTTACTGTTCCCGTCATCACGCCCTGTCCGAAATGTCAGCAAGCCGGTATCCGGAAAAATTTTTTCTGTCCTTGCTGCAATGGCAACGGACAAATCCGCTCCGAACGCCGGTTTTCCATAAACATTTCGCCCGGTATCAAACACGGCACAACCGTCCGCCTCTCGCTTGCGGACCTTGGTCTTTGCCAAGTTATTCTAAATATTGTCGTAACGATCTCCCCGGACAAGACCGTCTTGTGGTAAAAACCGGTGAAGCACCAGGCCGGGACATAATTAACTGAAATCATTGTCCTGTCACTCAATACCGGCACGCGAACAAATCAGGTAAAAAAAATGTTAAAGCAAAAATCCATTCTTGACTCCTTTAAAATCAATCATAAATTGATGACATAAACTGTTTGGATCTGAAAAATTCGGCTGACAGCAAACCCGTAAAAACCGCTAAAACAAACTGGAGGTAATCCTATTATGAAATCCCGATTGAAAATCATGACTGCCGCTCTGTATCCGGTCGCGGAGACCATGCCGCTGCTGATGTGCATTTTGCTGCTTGCGTTTTACATAGCAGGTATCAGCGCATTACCAAAAGCGTGACTGCTTTTGCCACAGTAGACCCTGAAAGCCTTCAGGAATTTCTCGGTCTGCTGTGCCGGGCATTCCGGTAATACACCGTTATTTGCAATAGAAAGGGGGATTTTCCATGAAAACCAGAACAAGCGGCATTTCGGTGAAACCGTTGCTGCCGGTTATGGCCGCCGTCGCGTTAATGATAATTCCGGTACTACTGATTTTAAACGGCTGTGATATCGACGCAAAAAACATAGCAAAGCGCTTTACCTTCCGGGAAAAACCGGAGCTTGCCCGGCAGCCAGCACCGGTCCCGGGAAAGCCGGCACTGAGCGAAGGCAACCGGCTGTCCAACGTGGCCGAGCAGGCGGTCAAGAGCGTGGTCAACATTTCCTCGGTAAAAGTCATCCGCTATCGCAACCGGCCTTTGTCTCCCTTTGAAACCGATCCGTTTTTTCGTCATTTTTTCGAGGACAACCTCTTTTCCCCCTTTCGCGTCCCACGGGAAAAAAGGGAACAGAGCCTGGGCTCCGGTGTCATTGTCGGCAAAAACGGTTACATCCTGACCAACAATCATGTCATTCAAAACGCTGAAGAAGTCAAGGTCTTTCTCCATGACGGCCGAGAGAAAACTGCTGAAATTGTCGGCACGGATCCCAAAACGGACATCTCCGTTTTGAAAATCGAGGTTCAAGAAAATCACCCGCTGGAACCGATACCGCTGGGAGATTCAGACCGGCTCCGGCTCGGTGAGGTGGTCCTGGCCATCGGTAATCCGTTCGGCGTCGGGCAGACCGTCACCATGGGAATCGTCAGCGCCACCGGCCGGGCCAATGTCGGGGTGGCGGATTACGAGGACTTTATCCAGACCGACGCGGCTATCAACCCCGGCAACTCGGGCGGCGCACTGGTCAACATGAACGGCGAGCTGATCGGCATCAACACGGCTATTTATTCCCGCAGCGGCGGCTACCAGGGTATCGGATTCGCGGTCCCCGTTAACATGGCCCGCTCGATCATGGACAGCCTGGTGCGTTTCGGCAAGGTGCAACGCGGGTACCTGGGCGTCATGATCCAGGATGTCAGCCCGGATATCGCCGAGGTTTTCACCCTCGAAAAACCCGAGGGCGCGCTGATTTCCGACGTCCTCAAAGACAGCCCGGCGGAAAAGGCCGGATTCAGACGCGGCGATATCATCATGGCCATGGACGGTAAGGATATTGAAAACGCGTCGCATTTGCGAAACAGGATCGCCCAGACAGCCATCGGCGAAAGGGTCGATTTTGATGTGCTTCGGGACGGCAACCGCATTAAACTGACGGCCAAAATCAAGCGGGCCGCCGCTTCCGGCAACACGCCCGAACCGGTCGCCTCGCAAACCAGCAGCCGGCTCAAAGGGGTGTCGGTCAGGACGTTCACCGTTGTTGATGCCCAAAAACTCAGCATTGATCCCAAAACAAAAGGGGTATTGGTAACCCTGGTAAAATCGGGGAGTCCGGCAGAGCGGGCCGGACTGAAGCCCGGCGATATCATTATGGAAATAAACCGGGTCAAAACAGATGACGTAACATCCTATGAATCAGCCCTGAAAAAAACCAAGGAAGGAAACCTGGTAATTCTGTTAAACCGAAAAGGGCAGACATTTTTTATCGCCATCCGCTGATTTTTTTTCAAAACAGCGGTTGACTCCCGCCAAGCGGGTATTATTTTAAAAACACGGATGGAGGCGCTTTGATGCTCAAAGAATCTTGAGCATAGCCCCCACGGCAAACAAATAAAACCGAAATAATGAATTTAATCTGGGGTCATCAAAAAAATATGACCATAAATTTATTACAGAGGTTAAACAGACAGCATAATTATTTTTCACACCTCCATCCGCTAAAAACCAACTGTCTGGGATGACCGATATTTTGTCGCAAAAAGGCAAAATCCAACCGGCATAATAGTGCCCCGAGACAAAGAATTACACACCGGGCAACACCGAAAGGCCGGTAACAAAAAGGATTTTTTGCCGCAGGACGAACCGGCATCACCGGATTCACGATAAAGCAACCCCTCGCGATGTCCGATGTTTCGTAGCGAGGGGTTTTGCTTTGCATGGTACAGTCTCTCCTGAACTGTTTTTGACAAAACGATATTTCCCGTCACTTCTTCCCGAAGTATCCTGAAACCACAGAAGCAAACAAACCCGAATGGATTTTAACAGCCTCGACCACACAAAAATTTCAGAAAGGAGGGTCTTTGACCGCCAGTGAGCAACAAGTACCATTCCATGTACCAGTCAAACAATCTGCTCAACTAAAAAACTGTCCTTGACTACTTTTCCGATTTTTTGGATTTCCGGGAATAATGCAGGGTCAGCAGGACCATCACCAGGATAATGAGAAGGGCAATTTTAAATTTCAGGCTGCCGGCGGCCAAAAGGGTACTGCCGAAAAACCCGTAGGCAAAGGCCCGCGGGGTCATCCCCAGCACATGGGCAACGATGTAGGGCCGAAACTTCATGTCCGACAGCCCCGCCCCCATATTGATGATGGTGATCGGCATAATCGGCAGCAGACTCAGCAGAAAAACAATGGAAAAAGAAAATTTCTGGTTCTCTATAAAATGCGTTTTGTTTTTCAGCAAACCGTAGATATAGTCATGGCCCATCAGCCGGGCAAAAAAGAAACCCACCGAGCCTCCGATCGCCGCACCGAATGCGGCAAAGGCGGGCCCCCAGACCGGACCGAAGGCCAGCCCGCCGGCAATAAACAACGCAATCGATGAAATCAGAAAAAACGGCCGGATAATGAAAAAGCCGATATAAATGGCCGGTCCCAGGAGTCCGAGAGACAAAATAAAGGCCTGAAAGGTTTCCGGGGTAAATTCCATCATTCGGCGGAACATCACCACACCGATGGCCCAGCCGACAAAAAGGATAATTAAAAACCTGATAAATTTCTTTTTGGCATCGGAAAGCACAGATATACCCGTTTTGATTGATTCAGAACTTCAGCAGTTCAGAACAAAATCCTAGCCTTTCAACAAGATATCAGACATGTCTTTATCCGCAAACAGAAAAACCGGCTGCGTCCGTAGATTTGAAAGAAAACCGTCCTTTTTTCGCTCTGTCAGGAAAAAAAACGTGGAGAAAGAATCGTTTTTCTCGAAGAGAACCCGTCAATCCGCGACCAGGACAAAGTCCTGATTCAGTGACGCGCGCAGCGTCCGGATGAGGTCGGCATACATTTGTTTCTTGGTCGCGCGAAAGGCCCCGGCATGAAGACCGGCCAGGTCATGCGCCTGAGTTATCGCCGCGCTGACCACGCGCTCCGGCACGGACAGGCTGTCCAGAAACCCGGCCGTCATGGCCTGCGAGGGCGAAAAAATCTCCGCGTTTAAAAGCGACCGCGCAAGCCAGATCGGTGACAGGCGCGCCCGGGCCAGGGCCAGAGCCGACGGCGGCAGAACAAAGCCGATACGGGTTTCGTTCAGCCCGAATTTAAAATTGCCTTCCGCCCCCATTCGTTTGTCCGCAGCCAGAAGCAGGAAAGCGCCCATGGCCATGGCATGACCGGTGGCGGCCATCACCACCGGCAGGGGATACTCGAGAAAATCGATACAAAGTTCAAATCCGGCCCGGACCAGACACAGCGCATCTGCCGGATCCTTCATGGTCTTTAAGTCAAACCCGGCACAGAAACAGCCTTCCCGCCCGGCAATCACCACAGCAGCGGCCTCCCTCCGGGCCTGGTCCAGACAGTTTTTCATGCTTTCGATAATTTCAAAAGAAACCGCGTTCACCTTGCCGTCATCAAAGGTGATCCGGGCCACCGAATCTTCAAGCGCATATTCCAATGCCATTGTCATTTCCTTTCACATCGGTCATCCTTGATCCGGTCAAAAAAAGCCTGCTTTTCCGGGATACCCGATTCACACGGAACCCCGGTCTGGCACAGCCCGCAGCCATGAGATTCAAAGCCGAAATGGTTTTTCGCATATCCGGCAACTCTTTTTTGCAAATACTCCAGACAAAGCGCCTTGTCGTGTCCCTTTTTGGTGATGGCCCCCGCGGGACAGCGCTGAATACAAAAGCCGCAGGAGCCATCGGTAAAATAGGGACAGTATGCATGGGGATCGCTATAGGGGCGCGGGTTCGGTTCAAGGGCCACGGCCGCCACCACCGATCCGCAGCGCACGGCCTTGCCTTTTGGCGTGATCAGGCCGTCGCACAGACCGAAAGTCCCCAGCCCGGCGGCATATGCCGCGTGCCGGTGCGACCATTGGGTACACAGACCGAACCGGTCGGAAACCTGCATACCGAAATCCGGCAAGTGCGCCGGGGAAACAGCGAAAACCCCTGCCGCACGCAGGATCTCCACCAGATGGTGGTGCAGGGCATCGTTGAATTCCTCACCGAATTTCCGGGACCGGGCCCATCTTTCACCGGGAAATTCGGTTTGTCTGCGATTGTCCCGTTTGGTAGTCTCGGTCTGGGGCAAAATCCAGCTGATCACTGTAAGCCGCTCATGTTTCTCCCCGGGAAAAGCAAGGGCAAAGGCCTGCTGCGGCGTCCAGTAAAAATCACCGATCTGCTGTCGAATTTCGTCAAACAGCGGGTCCTCCCCCCGGGCAAATCCGATCAGCGGTGTTTCCCAGGCCGGCTCATCGCCACGCCCGAAACGGTTTGCACCGGAAAAACAAAATTTCTCGATACCGGCCGTCAATCCTTCACGGGAAACCGGCCGGCGCTCATCTTCACGGGTTTGCAAGTTCAGTCCTCCTTTTTCACTCAGGGTAAACAATTTTTCACAAATGCGCCTCGTTTCGTTTCAGCAACAGGACCCGGTAAAGACAGGTACTGATAAAGACGGTCGGCAACAATTTCATGGCCCGCCGCCGTAAGATGGTCCCAGTCCAGAAAATATTTGTCAAGCATTTCATCACGAAAGCGGAGTATCTTTCTGGCCTCCGTCCCGTCCGCCTCCGGTTTCCGGATTTCAACGGTATCAAAGAGTATTTCTTCAAAAACAGTGGTGAAATCGATCACGGCAACACCCTTTTCATGTGCGTGCGCGGTCAGGATCTTTTGCGGATTTTTAAACAGATCGTTTTTAAGCTGAAAGGTATGGGGAAAGATCAGCAACACCACCCGAATATTCTCAGACATTGCCAGACTGTAAATTTTATTTAAATAATACAACACCACTTCCCAGTTTTTGGAAAATCCGGGATCATCAGCAGTACGCATCGCCATGTCCATCACACGGCTGGCAGCGATTTGTTTTTCGGCATCAATCAGTTTGTCAAAATTGTACATCCGCAAAGCGGCTCTGCCGAAGCCGGTTTCATTTAAAAGATATCCGGCCGCCCGGGACGACAGCTGCACAATCCGGTGATAATCGGTGCCGATGCCACCGAACCGCTTATCCACCAGGAAGGGTTCGATGATGTCGTTCATACAGAAACCAATTGCGATAAAATCGGGCTGATAAACAAGCGATCGCCTTAAAATATTATACTCCTGATGGGTGGCATACCCTTCCACGCCCGTATTGATAATCTGAACCTCCGAAAACCCGGAAATATTTCGCTTGATAAGGCCTTCCAACCGGTTTGAAAACGTCTCCTCACGGCTCACACCGTAGCCCATGGCAATGGAATCCCCCAGGACCAGTCCCCGGTATTCATTCTCCTTTTTGTTTAACGGAAAGTCGTCGTCATGGTGGCCCCAGCGGTTGAACCGAATGGGCTTGCTGTCAAATCGGTCTCCCCAGGTCCCTGTTGCCTGCGGACGGTTCACATAATGGTTTTCCGGGTCGTACTTCCAGCGCGGCAATCCGGTAACGGCCAGCAGCAACCGGTCGGCCATGAGGAACAAAACGCAGGTGAAAAACAGGACCACCACGTTTTCAACGGCTGCATGCCGGCAGTTGAGAAATATTTTTCCGGCGACAATCGTCAACAGTCCGGTTACAGCAGCCCAGACATAGTATCCATCGTAGTGCAAACCGCAAGCGGCCTCGGCATTGCAATACAGCCCGCGGGTCCAGGGATTGACAACACCGGCGGAAAGGATAAAGACAACACCCGTCCAAATTATGATGAAAGCGATTCTGCGCTGAACATGTACCCGGTTGTTTTTCATAATCGATTTAAACAGGCACGCAATTCCTGATATGCCTTTTGCAAACGGACTTCCACCACATCGGAAATCCGGATATTGTCTTATATCCTTCCATTAATACAAATGATTTTATTAAAATCAATGAAAAAAACAGGCGGCACTGGATGCCCTTTTTCTCAAAGGTCTTTTCTTCCAGAACCGCCCTTGGCTGAAGACAACGGATTTTTTCAAAAAAAGGGGACAGGCGGTTTCACCTGTCCCCTTTTGTAAATGCCCGGTGAATCCGCTGCTACCCGGGGACTTCGTTCATCGGAATCCCCATTGCTTTGGCCACCCCTTCGCCGTAAGCCGTATCCGCCTTCAGACAATTACCGATGTGCCGGACCTTGACTTCTTTCGGGGCATCCCCCATAGCCCGAGCCGTATTTTCAAACAGCACCTGCTGCTGGGCCGGGCTCATCAGCCGAAACAGGTTCCCCGGCTGGGAATAATAGTCGTCATTGTCCTCCCGGTGGTTCCAGTGGTCGGCCGCGCCGTCCAGGTTCAGGGGCGGCTCCTTGAATTCGGGCTGTTCCTGCCACTCACCGTAGCTGTTGGGTTCATACCCCAGAGTACTGCCGTAATTGCCGTCCACCCGCATGGCCCCGTCCCGGTGAAAGGCGGTCACCGGACAGCGCGCCCGGTTGACCGGAATCAGATGATGGTTGACACCCAGGCGGTAGCGCTGGGCATCCCCGTAGGAAAACAACCGGCCCTGAAGCATCTTGTCCGGAGAAAATCCGATTCCCGGAACGATGCTGGCCGGATTGAATGCCGCCTGTTCCACATCGGCAAAATAGTTTTCCGGGTTGCGGTTCAGTTCCATGACGCCCACATCCATAAGCGGATAATCCCCATGGGGCCAGACCTTGGTCAGATCAAAGGGATTGAAGGGACACTTGGCCGCGTCCTGCTCCGGCATCACCTGGAGTTTCAGTTCCCATTTGGGGAAGTCCCCCCGATCGATACTTTCGAGCAGGTCGCGCTGATGGCTCTCCCGGCATTTGCCGATGACCTCCGCTGCTTCCTGGTCGGTGAGATTTTCAATGCCCTGACAGGTCTTGAAATGGAACTTGACCCAGACCCGTTCCCCCTGGTCATTGATCATGCTGTAGGTATGACTGCCGTAGCCGTTCATGTGCCGGTAGGAACGGGGAATACCGCGCTCGCTCATGGTAATGGTTACCTGGTGCAGCGCCTCGGGCAGCGAAGTCCAGAAATCCCAGTTGTTGCGCGCGCTGCGCATGTTGGTCCGGGGATCCCGCTTCACCGCATGGTTGAGGTCCGGAAACTTGAGCGGGTCTTTCAGGAAGAAGACTGGTGTATTGTTGCCCACCAAATCCCAGTTGCCCTCCTCGGTGTAGAACTTGACCGCGAATCCGCGGATGTCCCGTTCCGCATCCGCGGCGCCGCGCTCGCCGGCCACGGTGGAAAAACGCGCAAACATCTCGGTTTTCTTGCCGATCTCCGAAAAAATCTTCGCCCGAGTGTAGCGGGTGATGTCATGGGTCACGGTAAAGGTCCCGAACGCGCCGGACCCCTTGGCATGCATACGGCGTTCGGGAATCACTTCGCGGTCAAAATTGGCCAGCTTTTCCAGGAACCAGACATCCTGGAGCAGCATGGGCCCCCGCGGTCCGGCGGTCATCACATTCTGGTTATCCACTACCGGCGAGCCTACATTGTTGGTCAGTTTGTTTTTTTTGTTTGCCATGGTCACCTCCTTTAAGGGCTTAAGGTTTTGTATCTATCACGTCTCTTTTACAGACAAAAACCGGTAAACAGCCTGTTCATGAAAAATTATTTCAAACAAAAACATGTTATTTAATGGATAACAATATTTTTTCAATATTTTCAAGCCATATAATGATATTTTTACTTCTCAGTTAAAAAACAGCTCTCCAGGTTGATGGTTTACCGGACCGGCTTCGGCCAAAAATATATATTATTAATAATAAATACTTTATAGTATTAACTACTAATAAACAACAAAAAATTTTTAGCGCAGTGCTTTTTGACACTTTTGACACAGGCCTTCCAGCACCACCTTCTTGTCATGAATCAAATAATGCTTCTTCAGAGATTCCGGAACCGCCAGCCGATCAAAGCTTTCATGAAAAATATCCTCGATAGAACCACACCTTGTGCAGCGGAAATGATGATGCGGCAAAAGGTTCGGATCGAATCGCTTGGGATCACCGCGACCCTCAACCACCTTGGTGATTCCGATTTTAGCAAAGGTCAGCAATGTCCGGTTCACCGTATCAAAGGAAAGGCTGGGAAACCTTTTCTTGATCTTTTGATAGATGTTGTCCGCCGACGGATGATCGGCACAGGCAGATAATACCTCGAAGATGGCAATGCGTTGCGGCGTCAGTTTGAGGTTGTTTTGCGAACACTTTTCCCGCAGTATTTGCAGCAGTTCTGAAGGATCTTTATTTATCATAATAAAGATTATATAGTAATAAATCTTAATTGCAAGCCGCAAAATGAAAAAGGTATTTTTTTTCAATTGAAAGGTTCCCGTTAGTTTAACAACTGTCGCGACAAAATCAAATTGTCAGTTAATGGCAAAAACAAAATGTCAGTAAAGATTAAGCAGCTAAAAGGATATGATCATTCTTGAAGCCGCACCTTTTAACGATCCTTTTTATGCTTTCATAA